>Ga0129333_10005428_pt1 | contig 11983 bp, 7 predicted proteins | sample CPB6_08_DNA_FD_94474 | JGI IMG/M metagenome (GOLD analysis project Ga0129333, IMG submission 94474) | Freshwater to marine salinity gradient microbial communities from Chesapeake Bay, USA - CPBay_Sum_0.6_0.8_DNA | ecosystem: Environmental > Aquatic > Marine > Coastal | place: USA: Chesapeake Bay... | reverse complement strand
GCGTTCATTGTTTACAAGACCACGGGGGATTGGCGACTCTGTTATAAAATTGGAGGGGTATTGGGAATTCTATTGTTATTCCTGCGTATTCGGGTATCGGAGAGCAGCATCTTTAAAAATATTGAGGCCAAGCATGTATCCAAGGGTAATCTTCTCATGTTCTTTAATAGCCGGGATCGGTTCACCAAATACCTATTGGCTATTTTGATTGGATTACCCACTTGGTTTGTGATCGGCATCATGCTCAATCTCAGCAATCGATTTGCAACGGAATTGTATGGAGTCAATGCAGTAGATTCCGGAGAGTCCATCATGTTTGGCTACATCGGAATTGCTTTGGGAGATATTTTTATTGGCTTTGTCAGTCAGTATTTCAAAAGCCGAAAGAAAGCGCTTTATTTGTTTTATGCGATGACGTTTCTCGGAGCGATTTATTTTTTCAGTCCTCTCAATAACTCCGACACCAGTATGTATGTGGTGTCATTTTATCTTGGCTTCTCAACCGGCTTCTGGGCCATTTTTGTCACCATGGGAGCCGAGCATTTTGGGACCAACATCCGAGCAACAGCTGCCACTACAATTCCCAATATGGTACGAGGGGCCTTGCCCTTAATGAACCTGTTGTTCAAAGATTATTTTCAGGGAGAGCTGGGCATCAGTTTGCTGCAAAGCGGTATCTATACAGGACTGATTGTTACAGTCATATCCGTGGTAGCGCTCTACTTTACAGAAGAGACCTTTCACAAGGACCTTGATTTTGTGGAGGAGTAGACGCCTGATGCAGGATCAACCCAATACCTCATTCATCGAACGAACAGCTGCGGCACTTTTTGCAAACGCTTCTTGTTCGGATGCAGTAAGTTCAAGGGGAAGAATTTTTTCCCAGCCATTTTTACCGATGACAACGGGTACACCAAGACAAATATCTTTTTGTCCGTATTCTCCATCGAGTGCCACACAGCAGGTGAACAGTTTCTTTTCATCCCGAAGTATACTGCTAACCAGCGCTGCCCCAGCAGCTCCCGGTGCATACCACGCAGATGTGCCGATCAGTTTTGTCAATGTAGCACCACCAACCATGGTGTCGGCTACAATCTTCTCCTGTTGTTCTTGAGAAAGGAATTGGGTGACTGGAATACTGTTCCAGGTTGCTTTGCTGATTAAAGGAATCATGGTTGTATCACCGTGACCTCCAATTACAATTGCATTCAAGTCGCTTGCACTGCAACCCAGGTGCTGAGAAAGTTGGTATTTAAAGCGACTGCTGTCCAGTGTTCCACCCATTCCGATGATCCTGTTTTTGGGGAGACCAGTTGATTTAAGCGCCAGGTAAGTCATGGTGTCCATGGGGTTACTGATCACAATGAGAATGGTATTGGGAGAATGTTGAAGTACATTTTCACAAACGGTCTTTACAATTCCGGCATTGGTTCCAATCAATTCCTCTCGGGTCATTCCCGGCTTGCGTGGAATACCTGAAGTTATCACCACTACATCGCTGCCTGCAGTTTTGGAATAGTCATTCGTTGATCCTGTAATAACGGTATCAAATCCAAGCAAAGCAGCTGTTTGCTGCATGTCCTGGGCTTTTCCCTCAGCGAGTCCCTCTTTGATATCCAATAAAACCAAATTGGTACAGATTCCTGCACGAGCAATATTGTCTGCGCACGTAGCGCCAACTGCTCCTGCTCCGATGACCGTTACTTTCATATACGTAAGTGTTGAAGGTGATTGAATGAACTCAGCGGCGCAAAGGTAGGACGGAATTTCACAAATTGGATTAACTTTGCAGCCTCTAAAACTTTTTTTATGGCCAATACAGCAGATATCTCCAGGGGAATGATCATAAAACTCGATGGCAGTTTATATACGGTAGTTGAGTTTGGCGAGAACAAGACTGCACGAGCCGCCGCAAAGGTATGGGCCAAGTTGAAGGGGGTGGACAATAATCGCTCCATTGAAAAGACTTGGAACAGTGGCGACAACATTTACCCTGTGCGCGTAGAGCGTAAAGGCTATCAGTACCTATATAAGGACGATACCGGGTATAACTTTATGGACAATGAGACCTTTGAGCAGGTCGCGGTTCAGGAAAATTTGGTGGATGCCCCCCAGTTCCTTACCGAGGGTCAGGAAGTATCTGTCCTCTTCAATACTGAAACTGAGCAGCCCATGAGTGTGGAGCTTCCCGATAAAGTGATATCAAAAATTACCTACTCGGAGCCTGGATTAAAAGGGGATACCGCTACGAGGACCCTAAAGCCAGCAACCGTTGCAACCGGAGCTACCGTAATGGTTCCTTTGTTTGTCAATGAAGGAGATGTGATTCGGATCAATACCAAAACCGGCGAATATATTGAAAGAGTAAAAGATTGATTTTAAGCGAAAAATCGCTTAAAATGACTCAAAAAGCCCCGATTTTCACCAAAATCGAGGCTTTTTTGTTTAAAAATCAATAGTTTTTATTTTGGGTGTTTGATCATTTTACCCCTACCTTTACCTGCTCATACGTAACCCAAACTTTCAAAAATGGATCTGAAACACATTCAAGACCTGGTGAAAATGGTCAACAAGTCCAACATCACCGAGTTGTCCATTGAAGAGAAAGACTTCAAGATCACCATTAAGCAAAAAGAGGAAAGGGTAGTGGCGGCAGCACCGGTACAAGTATACCAGCAGCCGGCTCCTGCACCAGCCCCTTCGGTTTCTGCCCCTGCTTCATCGGCATCCGGAGGTGCACCTCAAAAGCAAGAAGCCGACAATTTGCTTACCATTAAAAGTCCCATGATCGGCACCTTCTACCGCAAACCAGCACCTGGCAAGCCCAACTTCGTTGAGGAAGGTGATGAGGTGAGGTCAGGTAAAGTAGTTTGCGTCATTGAAGCCATGAAGTTGTTCAACGAAATTGAGAGTGAAGTCAGCGGCCGGATCGTAAAGATCTTGGTTGAAGATGCTTCTCCAGTTGAATACGATCAGCCCTTGTTTCTGGTTGAACCTGCTTGAGATCGGGTTGACTAATTCATCACGCAAATCAGTCGCATGACAAAGGATTCTAAAAAGAGTTTCAAAAAGATATTGATTGCGAACAGGGGTGAAATCGCCCTTCGTGTTATTCGCACCTGCAAAGAGATGGGCATTAAAACTGTTGCAGTATATTCTACTGCCGACAAAGACAGTCTCCACGTAAAATTTGCAGATGAAGCCGTGTGCATCGGCAAGCCGTCCAGCTCAGATTCGTATTTGAACATCCCACATTTGATGTCGGCGATGGAGATCACCAATGCAGATGCAGTGCATCCAGGCTATGGATTTCTTGCTGAGAATGCAAAGTTTGCAGAAATCTGTGGTGAGCATGGCATCAAGTTCATTGGTCCCACGCCCGATCAGATCAGATCGATGGGAGATAAGATAACGGCGAAGGAAACCATGATCAAAGCAGGAGTACCCGTTGTTCCTGGAAGCGAAGGGTTATTGCAAAGTGTAGAAGAAGCAAAACAAATTGCAAAAGAGATTGGCTATCCAGTGATGATGAAAGCTACTGCAGGTGGTGGGGGAAAGGGGATGCGCGTGGTTTGGGAAGAAAGCGAATTGGAGAAAGCCTATAACACAGCGAAAGCGGAAGCGCTTGCGTCGTTCAAAAACGATGGACTCTACATGGAAAAATTTGTAGAGGAACCTCGACACATTGAAATACAAGTTGCGGGAGATCGATATGGAAAAGTTTGTCACATGAGTGAGCGGGATTGTTCCATTCAGCGCCGTCACCAAAAACTGGTAGAAGAATCTCCTTCTCCATTCATGACAGATGAGTTGCGCGAGCGCATGGGTGCAGCTGCTGTAAAAGCAGCAGAAGCCATTGGCTATGAAAGTGTGGGCACAATTGAGTTCTTGGTAGATAAGCACCGGAACTTTTATTTCATGGAAATGAATACCCGAATTCAGGTTGAACATTGTGTTACTGAAGAAGTCACCAATTTTGATTTAATAAAAGAACAGATCAAGATTGCGGCTGGGGAGCCCATATCGGGCAGGCATTATTTTCCAGAAATGCACGCCATTGAGTGCCGCATCAATGCGGAGGATCCTTATAATGATTTTCGTCCCAGTCCCGGTAAGATTACTGTTCTGCACCAACCCGGGGGACATGGCATTCGGATTGATTCTCACGTGTACGCAGGGTATGTTATTCCTCCATACTATGATTCCATGATCGCCAAGATCATTGCCATTGCTCGAACACGCAAAGAGGCCATCGACACCATGAGCAGGGCGTTGAGTGAATATGTGATTGAGGGTGTAAAAACAACGATCCCTTTTCATCAACAGTTGATGCGCAATGAGAGTTTCATCAATGGTAACTTCACCACCAAATTTTTAGAAACATTCAAAATGCAATAGGATCCGTGGTTGGTATCCAACAAAAAACCTCCTTGTCTACAAGGAGGTTTTTTTATTATTCAATTTTTCAATCGACTATCTCAAGAAGAGCATCTCTCTGTACTTAGGAAGTTCCCATTCAGAGTCATCCACCAGGAGTTCCAGTTTATCCACGGAGTAGCGGATCTGATCAAAATACGGCTTCACTTTATCGCAATACGCAACAGCTTTATCTCTGGAGGATCCAAGGTTGTTTGCTGCTTTTCTTGCTTCTGTCATTTCCTCGGTGAGAACCTGTACTTTATTGATGTGCTCAGAAATTTCATTGAGTACATTGAGTTGCGCTTTGTATCCTTCTGCTTTTACTCCAATCTCTTTCAGGCCTTTGATGTTTTCAATCAGTACATTTTGATAACGAATGGCGGCTGGGAGGATATGGTTTCCAGCAAGATCACCAATCACGCGTCCTTCAATCTGTACATACTTGATGTATTTCTCGAGTTCGATTTCGTGACGAGCTTCAAGTTCTTTGTGGGTGAGTACTTTGTGCTTTGCGAAAAGTCCCATTGCCTTTTCACTCACCAAAGCATCGAGTGCAAGTGGAGTGGTTTTCAAATTGGGCAATCCGCGTTTTGCAGCTTCTTTCTGCCACTCTTCGCTGTAGCCGTCACCTTCGAACAATACATTTTTTGAAGCTTTGATGTAGGCTTTGATCACCTGCATGATGGCAACCTCTTTCTTATCGCCTTTATCGATCAATGCGTCTACTTCATTTTTGAAGTTGGTGAGGGTTTCAGACATGATGGTGTTCAGTACCGTCATGTTGTATCCGCAGTTGGCAGAAGAACCTACAGCACGGAATTCAAATTTGTTTCCTGTGAATGCGAAAGGAGAAGTACGGTTACGATCGGTATTGTCCAACAGCAATTCAGGAATGTTCTTATGAATATCGAGTTTAAGCATCACCTCGTCCTGCTCATCGAACTTGTCGCCCACCCTACTTTCCACTTCATTGAGAACCTTAGCCAGGAACTGACCAATGTAAGCAGAGATGATGGCAGGAGGTGCCTCGTTGGCACCCAAGCGGTGGTCATTACCCGCAGAAGCAATGGCTGCACGCAACAGGTCTGCGTTATCGTGAACAGCTTTAATGGTGTTCACAAAGAATGCGAGGAACATCAGGTTGGTCTTTGGAGTTTTTCCAGGCGACAACAAATTGATGCCTGTATCGGTGGCCATGCTCCAGTTGTTGTGCTTACCACTTCCGTTGATGCCGGCAAATGGTTTCTCGTGAAGCAGTACGCGCAGCTTGTGGCGTTTCGCAACACGCGACATCACATCCATTAATAAAGTATTGTGATCAACTGCCAAGTTCAGTTCTTCATAAATGGGCGCACACTCAAACTGAGCAGGTGCCACTTCATTGTGACGAGTACGAAGTGGAATGCCGAGGCGATATGCTTCGTTTTCGAAATCGCGCATGAAAGCATATACGCGCTCTGGAATGGATCCGAAATAATGATCTTCCAATTGTTGTCCCTTTGCTGGCGTGTGTCCGAATACGGTTCTTCCAGTCATGATCAAATCAGGACGCGCATTGGCCAATCCTTCATCAATCACAAAATATTCTTGTTCCCAGCCCAATGTTGCTGTAACCTTGCCTACGCTTTTGTCAAAATAATGGCAAACGTCTACTGCTGCTTTATTCAAGGCTTCAATCGACTTCAAAAGCGGCGCCTTGTAGTCCAAGCACTCTCCCGTATACGACACAAAGATGGTAGGGATGCACAACGTGCTGCCCTGACCTATGTTCATGATGAACGCAGGAGAAGTCGGATCCCATGCTGTATAGCCGCGCGCTTCAAACGTTGCGCGGATACCGCCACTGGGAAACGAAGAAGCATCAGGCTCTTGCTGAGTCAATGCATTGCCATCGAACTCTTCAATTGCAGTACCATCGGATTTTATCGTGAAAAACGAATCGTGTTTCTCAGCGGAAGATCCAGTGAGGGGCTGGAACCAGTGTGTATAGTGTGTAGCACCTTTGCTTTGTGCCCAATGACGCATTCCCGCTGCAATTTGGTTGGCGACGGTTCTGTCAATTTTCTGTCCACTCTTTATAGAGTTGGACAAACTTTTGTAAGCCTCATCGCTGAGGTATTCACGAGCAGTTTTCATGGTGAATACATTTTCACCGAATGAAGCAGCTACTTTATCCGATCCGCCGACACTCAATTCCTCTTTTACTGTGGTTAGGTTGTCAATTGCCTTGAAACGTAATGATTGCATATGAAGTGGTTTAAGAAGGCACAAAATTCAAATAATTCGGCCTAAGCACCAATAAAATTTTGACTGAAATGATATTTTTATCTCTTTATGTGTAAAAAATATGAATAACTGTCCCCAAATTAATATATAGTAAAAATTATAATATAATCAAAAACCTGCTTATCAACCATTTGTCAACTCACCGGATTTGGAGGTTTGGGACACCCTCTTTTTAAATTAACTTCGCGCTTTCCTCACATGCACATGGAGACTACAGTAGAGACCGCCCGTCAGCTGGGATTGCTTCCCGAAGAATTTGAAAGCATTCGACAGATTTTGAGCCGAACCCCCAATTTCAATGAATTGGCCGCTTACTCCGTTATGTGGAGCGAGCATTGCAGTTATAAGAATTCCATCAAGTGGTTAAAAACCTTACCAAGAGAGGGTAGTAAACTGTTGGTCAAAGCTGGTGAGGAAAATGCTGGACTGGCCGACATTGGCGATGGTTATGGTGTCGTTTTCAAAATTGAATCGCATAACCATCCTTCTGCAATTGAACCCTTTCAGGGAGCGGCAACAGGAGTGGGTGGAATCCATCGCGATATTTTTACCATGGGCGCTCGACCCATTGCTGCGTTGAATTCGCTTCGCTTTGGAAATCTCAATGAAGCCAAAACCCGTCATCTTTTAAAAGGCGTTGTGGCCGGAATTGGTCACTATGGAAATTGTTTTGGAGTACCAACGGTAGGGGGTGAAGTTTATTTTGAAGATTGCTACCATACCAATCCATTGGTCAATGCAATGAGTGTGGGGATCGTAAAAGTGGGTCAAACGGTCAGCGCAACTGCACTCGGCACTGGCAACCCCGTTTTCATTGTTGGTTCTGCAACGGGAAAAGACGGTATAGGTGGTGCGTCGTTTGCCTCAGCAGATATCACGGAAGAAAGCGCGCAGGACCTTCCTGCAGTTCAGGTTGGAGATCCATTTCAGGAAAAGAAATTATTGGAAGCATGTTTGGAAGTTATTCCTACCGGAGCATTGGTGGGCATGCAGGACATGGGTGCGGCAGGTATCATATGCTCTACGGCAGAGACCAGTGCAAAAGGCGGAGTAGGCATGCGCATTGATTTAGATAAGGTTCCTAAGCGTCAGCAAAACATGAAAGCTTGGGAGCTGTTGCTCAGTGAAAGTCAGGAGCGTATGCTGATGATTGTCCATAAAGGAAGAGAAAAAGAAGTACTCAGCATTTTTGAAAAATGGGATTTGCCTTGTTCAGAGATTGGAGAGGTCACAGATGATGGGATGCTTCGTTTTTATATGGGAGGACAATTAGAAGCCGAGATGCCAGCTGAAAGTTTGGTGTTGGGTGGAGGTGCTCCTGTTTACCATCGTGAATATGCTCGTCCTACTTATTTTGATGCAATCGAACAATTCGATGCAGCAAGCATTCCCGTGCCGAACGATTTAAAATCCATTGCCCAACAACTTGCTGCACTTCCCAATATCGCCAGCAAGCGGTGGGTATATACCCAATACGATAGCATGGTGGGTACAGGAAATACAGCCACCAATCGTCCCTCTGACGCTCCCGTAGTTTTGGTGAAAGAAACCGGTAAAGCATTGGCAGTTACAACCGATTGCAACAGTCGCTATGTATATGCCGATCCCTACAAAGGGGCTATGATTGCAGTAAGTGAGGCGGCACGCAACATAGTTTGCAGTGGGGGAACGCCACTGGGAGTAACCAACTGCTTGAACTTTGGAAATCCCTATGATCCTCAGGTGTATTATCAGTTTGTTCATGCCTTAAAAGGTATGGGCGATGCCTGCAAAAAATTTGATACCCCTGTAACCGGAGGGAATGTGAGTTTTTACAATCAGCATCCCGAAGGTGCGGTATATCCTACTCCAACAATTGGTATGGTAGGCTTATTGGACAGCCTTGATCACAAGATGAGTATGGACTTCAAACGGGAAGGCGATATCATTTATCTCATTGGGACTGCCACGCAAGACATTCATTCATCAGAATACCTTCACAAGCTTTGTGGAATCGAACATTCGCCTGCACCGCATTTTGATTTGGATGAAGAGTATGCAGTCCAATCCATTGTTGCGCAACTCATTTCTGAAAAACACATTCTTTCTGCACACGATATCAGCGAAGGGGGACTCTTCATTACCTTATTGGAATCTGCAATGATCAATGAGGTTGGGTTTGAAGTGAAGCAGCATGATCCTTCAATCCGTTCAGATGCCTATTGGTTTGGAGAAGGTCAAAGCCGTGTGGTGGTTTCTGTAGCAGCAGACAACCAAGCGAATTTTGAGGCCAAGATGCGCAACTCCGCTATAGCACATGCCTCAATAGGGAAGGTGGTTGCAACGAAAGTTTTGGTTGATGGTAGCGACTGGGGTGCAATACAGTCTTGGAAAACCGCCTACGATACCAGCATCGGTTCTCGTATGAACGGATAACATTTAAGGAGCCCAAGCAGTCCTTTGCTCAATGCATTTCCAATCATCATTCTCTGTGAGCAAAAATGTGAAAAACGTCTTCACCATGTTTCAAAATAATGGTATGTTTGTACGACCTCCTGAAGTTTCAAAAATTGCTTTGGCGGTCCTTTTTCTATGACCAAGTATATTTTCGTAACAGGAGGAGTTACCTCTTCTTTGGGTAAAGGCATTATTTCTGCTTCCTTGGCCAAGTTGCTTCAAGCCAGGGGCTTCAAAGTGACCATTCAAAAATTCGATCCATACATCAATGTGGATCCCGGCACTCTCAATCCATATGAACACGGTGAGTGCTATGTTACAGAGGATGGTGCTGAGACTGATCTTGACTTGGGACACTATGAGCGTTTTTTAAATATTTATACTACCCAAGCCAACAACGTAACAACCGGACGCATTTATCAATCGGTCATTAATAAAGAGCGAGAGGGAGCTTATTTGGGAAAGACGGTGCAAGTGATTCCACACATCACCGATGAGATCAAGCGTAGGATGCAATTGCTCTCCACTTCAGGTTACGATATCATCATCACCGAAATAGGAGGAACAGTAGGCGACATCGAAAGTCTCCCATTCATCGAAGCGGTTCGTCAGTTGCAGTGGGAGCTTCCCGACGGCGATTGTCTGGTCGTGCATCTCACGTTGGTTCCCTATTTGAAGGCAGCAAAGGAACTTAAGACTAAACCAACACAGCACAGCGTAAAAATGATGAGTGAGAATGGCGTGCATCCGGATATTATAGTGTGCAGGACGGAGCAGCCGCTTTCCAAAGAATTGAAAAACAAGATAGCCTTATTCTGTAATGTGAAGCCCGATTCGGTGATCGAAGCGGCAGATGCGAAAAGCATTTATGAAGTCCCCTTGCTGATGCAACAAGAGCAATTGGATGTGATTGTTTTAAAGAAATTGAATATTACCTGGTTTCCAGAGCCTGACATGAGTGTATGGAAAAAGTTTTTGGATAAACTGATGCATCCTACCTCAAAGGTGACGATCGGATTGATTGGGAAGTACATGGAATTACAGGATGCGTATAAGTCGATACTTGAAGCGTTCATCCATTCAGGTGCAGTCAACGAGTGCAAAGTAGAAATACAAAGCATACATAGTGAGTTCATCACTTCAGACACCGTTGCAGATCAACTCAATGGATTAGATGGGTTATTGGTGGCGCCGGGATTTGGTCATCGCGGTATTGACGGAAAAATACTGGCTGTGCAGTATGCCCGTGAAAACGGGTTGCCTTTCTTTGGAATTTGTCTGGGCATGCAGATGTCGGTTATTGAATTTTCTCGGAATGTATTAGGATTGAAATCAGCACACTCAACGGAGATGAATCCAGAAACCCCCGATCCGGTGATTGATCTGATGGAAGCGCAAAAAACCATCACCAGCAAGGGGGGGACCATGCGATTGGGCGCCTATCCTTGCAAGATCGAGCCTGGAACATTGGCACACCAGATCTATGGCAGCGAGATGATATCGGAACGCCATCGCCATCGCTGGGAGTTCAATAATAAATACCTGGCTTCGATGGAAGCAGCGGGACTAAAAGCCAGTGGTGTAAATCCAGAGACGAACTTGGTTGAGATTGTTGAAATCCCTTCTCATCCTTTCTTTATAGGTGTTCAGTATCACCCGGAGCTTAAGAGCACGGTGGAAAACCCGCACCCCATTTTTGTACATTTCATCAAAGCAGCCCTTGCCTACCGACATTCTCGTTCCGAAGGCAGTCGCGCTCTGGCCCCTGAGATGGCTTAGCGTCGCGGGTATTGCTTACATTTGACCCTCAATTGAACGTTCATGAAACTCGAAAAGAACTCGGTGATCGGTATGGTGTTGTTGGCCGGATTGTTCATGGCCTATTTTTATTTTACCCGTCAGGGTCAGATCGAGTTAGAAATGAAGCAGCAGCGTATTCGCGATTCGTTGGCTGCCTTGGCTCCCGCTGTTAAAGACACATCGGTCAATGCACTTCCGTTAGCCGATAGTATTTCAGCGCCTGCAGTCAATGCCGGAGGATTTGTGCAAACGGGAAAGCCTCAAGAAGAGTTGGCTGTTTTGGAAAATGAAAAGGTAAAAATCACATTCAGCAATAAGGGAGGAAGGCCGATCTCTGTAGAATTGAAAGACTACGTTTCTGGGGATAGCAATCAGGTAAAATTAATTGCTTCATCGTTTAATCAGTTGTCGTATCCCATTCAGATTGGAGTGAATGAGACGGCGTATTCCGGGGATCTTTATTTTTCAGCATCCGCGAAAAGCGATTCTGCAGAAGTCAATTCGTTGCAGTATGTTCTTTCCGATTCTTCGGGACGCTCGATTACGCATTACTATTCTTTGTCCAGCAACGATTACATGGTTGATTGGAAAGTGAAAGTCAATGGCTCTGATCGATTATTCACAGGTCAATCCATGAACATACTCTGGCAGGTTCAAGCGGATCAGCAGGAGATGGATATTCAAACAGAAAAGCGCGAGACTCAATTAGGGCTGTATGGTCCTGATGGATTCGATTATTTCACCATGAGCGATGGCCTCAACGAGAAGTGGGAAGATGGGTTGAAGTGGTTGGGTGTGAAGCAAAAATTCTTTAACACGACCATCATTTCCGAAACCGGATTCAGTCGCGCTGAAATCTCCTGTAAAGTACCTGACGACTCATTGGGAATTGTGGCACAAACTACTGCCTATTTGAAGGTATCCATTCCGGCAGGGAAAGATGCACAATTGGCATTTCGCATGTACATGGGTCCTAATGATTATAAGACATTAAAATCGTACGGACTCGATCTTGAGGATATGGTGAACTTGGGACAGGGAT
>Ga0129333_10005427_pt1 | contig 11984 bp, 14 predicted proteins | sample CPB6_08_DNA_FD_94474 | JGI IMG/M metagenome (GOLD analysis project Ga0129333, IMG submission 94474) | Freshwater to marine salinity gradient microbial communities from Chesapeake Bay, USA - CPBay_Sum_0.6_0.8_DNA | ecosystem: Environmental > Aquatic > Marine > Coastal | place: USA: Chesapeake... | reverse complement strand
TTTTTGAATTTCGTTGATGTTCACTTTGTGTCACCCTCTCAATTTTTTTATCATGTCAAGCACTATGCTCGGCTCGATGTCGTCAGTGTCTTGTGACGGCTGTGCACCAAGTGAACGAATTAAACTAATAGCCATATCAATTTTATCAGATTTCACGCACTCTAGCAAGCCCCTCATTTTCATGATTTTTGCTTTTTCATTTGCAGCGAAAGTAACAGGGGAAAACTCCCATAGCTTGACTTCCTTCAACAGGCGCACCCGTTTCGTTCCCAACATTTTATAGTCATCTTTCACCACATCGTAGCCGATGGACATTTCAGTGATGACACCGTCTTTGATTAACGTCATCGCTTTTTTCCCTGTATCGGTCATACTAATTTTAGCCTTGACGTACAGTCCGTTGTCGTCCTCTGTCATGTCAATCGGCAAACCGATAGGTTCGTTTGCATCATGTTGCCATAATACCTTGATGCGTGAACGATTCTCTGAAATGGTTTTGCGGAATGCACCTTTTTCGATGATATCATCGTATGCATCAATGTTGTTGAAAAACGATGCATAGCCCTCGAATATGTCATCACTAATCGCCTTTGTTTCAAACTTAACCGCTTTGAAATCCATCACTCGCCACCTCCATATCGTTTTTCAATCTCTTCATTGACTAGCTTTTTCATGTACTCAACGCCTTTATCACCAACCACGTGCCACTTTATTTGTGCTACTACCCCTGCGATGCGGAAGTCTTCGAGGTGTCTTGCGCTCCACGCTTCACGTAGTCGGATTGCTTCTACTTGCCTTGGTGTCAGTGCATCCGTTGCAATATCTTCGTTGCGTATAGTGTACAGGTGTTTGTATTGTTCATTGCCTAAAACATTTCCGCCAAGCCCCCATACCTTCGGATACTTTTCACGGACACGCTCCGCAAAGTCTAACGGAAACAATTCGTATTTGCTGTTTTGCAAGCTCACCGTTTCGTCGTCTCCTGCTGTTGGGAAGTTTGTAGCCTTGGATATCTTTTGCAGAAACTTAATCAGCGCATCTTCCTCTGTATCCTCTTCTTCTTCCTCTGTACCCTCTTCTTCCTCGTCCTCCACCGCATCCCACTGTATTTTGCACACAGCGAACCGTTGCTCCAGTTTTGGAAACTCCTCAATCATCACTTTGTCGCTCATACACCGTGTCAAAAATGATTCTTCCTCTTCTGCTTGTACTGGTTTTGGCAACGGCACTATGTTTCGCCTCCTCTGTCGTCTTCTGCGTACTCGTATCCAACGGCGCAACGGCAGTTGATGCTCTCTTTCGCAGGCAAGGAAAAGTCTGCAGGATATTTACCACGTGAACCGTTTACGTTGAAAGATTCATTTAGCTTAATTGCAGGATGGTTCGCCATGGCTCTGTGTGAGTCACGTGTGCTGTCGTCAAATGTGGGTATCCATACTTTCCGTAGCTTCGGTGTCGTTTGTTGCGCTCCTGCCAATGAACCGAAGTTCGATGCGCTAACCACTTCTGTTCTTGCTATTGTGCGACTGCGATTCGGGATGATTTTATCGAGATACAGTTTATCCAGTGATTCGGTCATCGTGAGGATACTCGCTCCCTCTGCCATGGAATCAATGATGATGTTTTTTATATCAACCTTTGTAGTTTCAGTGATTAGCGCCACTTTCTCTGCAGACGTTTCGGTGATGTACTTTAAGATGTCATCGGTGGTGAAGTCGAATGCTTTTGTTTCGCTTGCTCCTGTGGATTTAATTTGTGACTGGATATCCTGATACGTTCTTGCTCCGAAATGACGGATGATATCCCTGTATATCTTTTGAAACAGCTTAACAAAACGCTCCTTGTCATCTTCGATGATTTGCAACACTTCATTATTAAATTTTTCCTTGTTGTACGTGGCGTTGATGATTTTTTTGCGTTGCTCGTTGAAAGCGTCTGCGATATCTTTCGTTACTCTATCATAAAATGGATTTCGTTGTCGCTCAAACTGCTTGAAAAGTTTTTTTTTGCGTCAAGGCTTTTAGATTCGCCTTCACTTGGTAGCGGTTGTTCATCTTGTGATAAAAATGGTCTTTGATGTATTTGATTATAGAAAACATTTCCAGTCTCAACATCTTCGTAGTCCAATGCAACACGCGCCTCATTTTGAGTGATCAAACTGCTTTGCCAAAGTTCTATAGTACGCTTGGTGAGTGCATCCTGTGACTCTTTCAGCGCTTGTATTCTTGATAGGTCATACACGAGTACAAGATTATCAGCGTATCTTGGGAGTAGGTCGCTTTGCAACTTTTGCTTAATATGTTCCAAGTATCGGGGGATGATGGTGTTTTCCCAAAAGCTTTTCACCGCTTCGCTGAAATTGCTGTATGTTTGCCCCTCGGGGTCGCCAACTAGTTGCGATGGAACGCCGAAAGCAGAACATATCTCCGTGCGATTAAGTTTTCTTTGATTCAGAAAGTCCATGTCAATACTCGTTAACCCAATAGGTTGATACGTTGCACGGTCTGCGTTGAGGACTAGCGGAATGCGTGCGTTGCTTCCTCCGCCGTATCGGCGTTTCCACTCGTCACGTAAATTGTCGATGAGTTCGGGCGATGGATTCTGCACCGTGAACACGCCAGCAGGAACACCCGAATTTTGTAGCGTGCTTTTGTTCCAGTTCACCGCCTCGTTTTCTGTATCAATGGTACGGCTCAACGCTCGTATCGGCGATAATCCTTCATAAATGTCTAATGGATCACTGAACTTACTCCACAATACCTCTTCTTTATCATAGTATATCGTTGAATAGTTATCGTATTTATACCCTGATACAAACTCTTCTTTTGATGGGATAGGCTTCATGTAGTGTGGATACAGCGGAACTATCTGCGTGGGCATGCTCGGATTAACGTATTCGGCGTAAAATTTTCCTTCAAGTGCTAGGTACGTTGCCCATAAATCGATAAAATCACGTGATGACATGAACGCGTTTGCCTTGTTATTCAGCAAATCCAGTATCGGATGTTGCTCAATCTCAATATTTCTACCGCCTCGACCTTTGCGGTATAGCAACCACGGTACCGATGATGTTGCAGATGATATCTGCATAACGCAACTGTATACCCAAACGACCTTGTTGTATGCTTCGGTGATAAATTGTTTGTCTTTCTGTGTTGCCCAGTACGCCTGCCCGTAGCTACCTTCTGAAACGTACCTGTACTTCTGCTTTTTCTTGAATTTATCCCAAAACGCCATTATGTCACCTCCGCTAAAAGTATATAGCCGTTTCATCGGTAAAGCATTCTTCTAGCGCATATCTCATAGCATCCAGTAAATGGTTATCTTTGTCAACAGGTTTAGCGATGTAGATACCGTTTTTGTCTGTCGCATACTGATACAGCTGTATCTCACGGATAAAGTTTATACATGATGGATGTATGATAACCTCGTGTCGCTTTATCCACTGGATACCGAAATTGATTGAGTCCTTGCCTTTCTTTGCAGGCTTAGCACGGATTCCCAGCGTCTGCAGTTCTCGTATGCTTTTCGGCTCTGCGCTGTCGCAAGTGACGTATTCTGTACCGATGATGGACTGCAACCGTGTAGCGATTGCGTCGTTCATCATCTCTAGCTCCATGAATTCATCGAAAACATAGATGCGCTTGTTGCGCTTGTCGTAATGCATCCGTATATACGCCGTGGGGTCACTAGCGAAACCGAAGTCTAATCCGTTGTATATGTTATCGAATGTGCTAGTATCGAAATGTTCTACTTTATAATTCGTGTATATCGTTTTCCCCAAGACTCCCCAGTTTCCCAACGTGTACACATTGTAGAAATAGGTGTCCTTTTCGTTCTCCATCGTGTACCTGTCTTGGTCAGTCAGGAAGTCATTATCCTTATACGTTGTTTTGAGTATAAACAAATCATCGCGCCGATACGGCGACTCCGTATAATGCGTGAAGTATTCTTTATACAGCCAGTGAGTTTGATATATTGGATTGAATGATAATATCAACCTTTTAGGCGATGCGCTTTCTCCACGTAAACGCTTCCGTAGTTGCATCACATCGTTATACTCTGTTTCTGTAGCTTCCTCTATCCATATATCGGTTAATACCCCGTGTGACGGAGTGATGGACTTCACCTTCTCTGTGTCGTCCAAGCCAGCGGATAGTATCTGCGCACCATTGATACAGGTGAATGTGAGATCCGTCTTGTTGATGGTGAAAAGGCGCTCCATTTTGAAAGCTACGATGGCTTTGCAAAGTTCGTTAAATAAGCTTTTCTTTATCGTTCGCGCCGTTTTACGGCAAACGAGATAGTTACGCCCCATAGTCGCAACGTCAATGATGCACCTTTGTGCGAGAAAGAAACTTTTTCCACTAGATGAACCACCAAAAAATATTTGCGTCTGCGTGGTGTCATTGAGATACGGGAGATACGCACGGTTAAACCGCCGAGCCGTAATTTCATACTCAATCATGCTTCGTCATGCTCCGTGTCCTCGTCTACTATGCGAATCTTGACAACACCCGCATCCCCGTGTTGAGTCAATTCTTGCTTATCCGCTTGCCCGAGCCAGTTTTTACCTAGCCATATTAACAAAGCCGTATTACCTTTTAGTGCCTCTTGATATTGTTTGCGGCGTAAAGAAACCTTGCCAAAACCTTTGTTTTGTTTGAAATATTCCGAAAAACTTTTGCCACAATGTTCAAAAATTCGCGTGCTTAACGTTTCTTCGTCAATGTCAAACCATGCACATATTTCTTCCTGCGTTGCTTGGATGTGACAAAGTTTCTTGAGTTCCTCGAAGTCGATTTCCTTGCGTGGTCTTCCCTCTCCTTGACGTGGCGGTCGCTTGTAAACTTTTGGCTTTTCTTCCATTTTTTTTATTTCACCACCTTAAACGGATATAATGTACCTATAATATTATACATACTAAAATAGTACCACAATTAGTGGTACTACGCAATTACTTTAAATGCGTTTACACAGCTACCGCTTGTAAACCCAATTTAGCTTTCACTGCATTAAGTATATCGGATTGTGTGGCGTCTTTGCGGGTCAGAGCCTGCATGACATCCTCGTCTACTGTGCCCTCTGCGATGATGTGATGCACGAATACCGTTTCTGTTTGCCCTTGACGATGCAAGCGTGCATTGGCTTGCTGGTATAGCTCTAGCGACCATGTCAAGCCAAACCATACAACTATATGCCCCCCGCCTTGCAAATTGAGCCCATGACCACATGACGCGGGGTGAGCGAGGGCGATCTTGATCTTTCCTGCGTTCCAATCCTCAATATCTTTTTCGCCGTCAAGTTTTTTTGCGTCGGGGAATCGCTCCATGATACGGTCGGCATCATGTTTAAAACTGTAAAATACTAGCAATGTTTGCTCGCTGTGTAACTCGGCGATCTCATCCAACGCGTCAAGTTTAGCGTCATGAATTACTTTAACCCCGTCTTCTGTGTAGATCGCTCCATTTGCGACTTGCAACGCCTTGATCGCCATCGCTGTGTCGATGTCGTCTCCCTCATACCGTGCGTCTCTGACGATGTCGCGCAATGCGGTATGCGTTTTTTTGTCTAGTTGCACTGATACGCGGTTGTCGATGCGATCTCCAAGCAAGTTGTAGTCACTAGCGCGCATGGATACGACAGACGGAACGATGGCGCGTGTGATGTCTTCTTTTGCGTTTTTACGCGGATGCCACTGATGGAATCTTCCTTCCGTAAAATATTTATGCCTGAATGTCCATTCGTTTTTGCCCAACGTTCTGCCATTATCGATGAGATACATTTGCGACCATAGATCTAGTAGTCCGTTACTTGCAGGCGTTCCTGTAAGACCATAAAAACGTTTAATTTTATGCCGTACGCTTTTCAGTGCCTTAAATCTTTGCGACTTTGCACATTTGAAACTGCTTAGTTCATCAACCACTACCGTGTCAAAATCCCATTCCATTTTATTTGATTCATAAAATTGTACAAGCCATTTAATGTTTTCGCGGTTGGTTACGTACATATCCGCTTTTTGAGATAACGCCTTTTCGCGTTGTGATGAAGATCCTAAAATTTTAGATACTAAAAGATGTTCGGTGTGAGTCCATTTCTGCGCTTCCTGCGCCCATGTGCACTGTGCTACGCGCAACGGGGCGATGATCAATACTTTCTGCACTTGTTTAGTGTCGATGAGTTTAACTAGCGCCGATAATGTCGTAACCGTTTTGCCAAGACCCATCTCAAGAAAAAGCCCTAATTCTGTGTTTTTTTCGATCAACTCTTGCGCGTGTAACTGATAATCGTGCGGTGCGAATTTTTTTGCCATGTGAATCAATCTCCTTTTTTTTATCAACTCTTGTCTATATATACATCATATCATATCGGACAATGATTTTCAACAACTGCTCTAAAAAAATTTTGTTCCAACACTGTTCCAACACTGTTCCAGTCGTGTTCCAATGGCGTTCCAATAGTACAAGTGTTTAAATTCCAGTATATATAAGGCTTTTCAAACTTAAGAATAGACGTGTTCCAGTTGTTCCAATAAATTCCTTATATAGCTGGAAATATATAATATATATTCTATACTATTTATACTATTCTACTGGAACACTGGAACAGTATATATAATATATAGATAATATAAGGGTTTTCAACATTTAACCTAGTGGAACATTCACTGGAACAGTACTGGAACACTGGAACAGTAAGGCAATAAAACAAAAAAAAGAGCCTTTTTTGGCTCTTTCCCCCAGCGCGCTCACACACAAGAGAAGCCGTTGACGTGCCCGTACTCTGCTCCGATGCGTTTTTTTGCGTTTTTCCATCCTAAAAATTTAAGGCTATTACGTATTTCGATCGCTCGATCTTTCGGCGGCGTGATGCTTAACTCTCCAAAGCATTCGCGCCATATCTCTATTACCGAAATGAACTGCCTTTTGTACAGGTGATCTGGCTGTGGCAACCTCATACGCCGAATACGCTCATCAACTGACAGCATATACCAGTGATCGGATATCGGACGGCTCAAAAACTCTTTAATGACAGAAACTAGTTCAGGCTCGGCTGTATGTGCGCTTTGTGTTTCGCGCGCCACCGTGTCAAGATCTTGTGGCAAATACAAAGGTTCTCCCGCTCGATAGTAGCTTACAGCTTCTGCCCACATCTGACCAACAGTGTAGTCATCAAGTTCGAAAACGCTTTTCACACTTTTTTCACCGCAAGCAATGGGCAAAAAACGTCTATTGCCCGTAGGATCGGAAAGAAACGAAAAGTCGTTAGTGGTAGCAATAAAAATATTTTGTCTTGGGAAGTCCATTTCCCGCCTTGCATATTTAGGTCTGTACCTGTCGACTTGTTTGCTCAAAAACATTTTAACTACATTTATTCTCGCACGCTCTTTTGCGCTCATCTCGGCAATCTCCACGATCCACGTACCACGCAGCGCCATCATTGCAGGCTCACCCTCAAGACTAACAAGGCTGTCACTGTACCAAGAGCGTCCGAGTTTACGCAAAAAAGTCGATTTGCCAATGCCTTGCGCACCGAGCAGCGACACAACAGAGTCGTATTTACATCCCGCGTCATACGCCCTTGCAACCCCAGCGCATAGCATTTTACGTGTAACGGCTCTAGTATAAAGGGTATCGTCCGCGCCGAGATAGTCGATCAACGCAGTATCGACCCTTTTTATGCCATCCCAATTTAATGCAGACAAATAATCTTGTATAGGGTGATACTTTATTTCGCTGACTATTTTTTCAACCGCGATATCGAGTTTTTCACGGCAATAAACACTATAGACGCGTTCGATATACCCTGCTAACAATTTGTCGTCTGCATCCGTCCACGATAGACTGTGACGCTCCCACGGCAACGACTTCTTTCCGTAAATTGATTGATCAAACGAATTATACACGATATTACCTTTCAGATTCGGGTCGTTTTTTAGCATTAAATAAAAATTCTCAACGCTCTTAACAATCGCCCCCGTTTTGCCGTCTCGCGCCAGATCGCCGACCCACGATAGGTCACTGCTAGAGGTGTCCGCTGTCGCCGCCCCTTCGGCGCGCATGACGAGCGGGTCAGACTCACATAGCAGTGCCATGCGTGCAGTACTGGCTCGATGATGTACAGGCGCGGTATAGTCGTCGTCCGATCCGTATAAATGCGTGCGCACGAGGTCATAAGCGTTGACCGCATGTCCTGTGCCTATGGGATCGCTCGCATGGTGACTGTAACATAGATTCGCGTCATTAAATACATACAATCCGCCAGCCGTTGATCCGCCTGTGTACGTATACCGATCACCACTGCTACCGTAAGGCGTATAAACATCTGGTAAAAACTTTTCTATCGCCTCGTGAATCGTGTACGCTCTGCAAAATTGACCTATTAAACCACTTTTGTTTTCAGGGCTAACACTTTGTATGGCGGAAGCTTTTTCGCGTGTTTTTTGCTTGATAATATCGTTTGTTTTACCCTTTACACCACTAGCCAGCAATACACTTTGATACTCACGCAAGCAATCATCCGCGTTCAAAAAATTTCCGTCATAAAATTTTACAAAGTATTCCCCATCAATACTGCATGATGGAAAGTACATTAACCTTTCATACTCAAAAGTTTTTTGATCAAAATATTCTGATCCAATTTTATGTGCCGCCGAACGTGAAATAATGTTGTATTCTTCTTTGTTGACTGGTCGATCTAGTGGTATGATTATGCGATAACGCCCGTTCGTTATTGAGTGCTTTCGTGTCGTATGCACAACGGCGCACACCCCATTCAACCGAGCGGGCACGATGGACATGATATCCACGCCGCCTGCATGGTCAACATCAAGTGTAACGATTTGCCGATCCACTACCGCCCCGACTTGCCTCACGCCTCCTGTGCATACTCCTCCAACATATCCGCCGACATCTTTCAACTCATCTTGCTTTTCTTTTGGCATGGTTAGGTATTCCGCTACAGTTTCAGGCGTACGCGTTGGCTCTAAAAAACGTTTGGAAAAGCTATGCCATGTATCGGATTCATTGATCCAGTAAGTTGTACGCCGCGCAAAGTTTTTGCCACTATGTGCAAAACTGATCAAGGCTTTTATGCCCTGATCAGTTCCCATCATACTGATAATATTTTCCATTGTTTACCTCCTAAAATACTAGCATATGTTCGCTTACTCCGAGATCTTTCGCCTGCGCAATTATTTGTTGTTTTAATTCTTCAAAAGTGCCGCATTCATCTGTCCATATCCACTCTCCGTTTTTGTCGTAGTACCCAAAAGGTGTTGGATCAGCTTCAGCGTACAACGAGTGATTTTTTCCTTCGTGTAAAAAAGTCACGCTCATCACGTCAACCATATTACCCATAATACCAATACCACCGCAATAGTAAACAGTTTCGAACTTTTTTGCTTTGAACTTTGTCATTTTAACCACTCCGTTTTTTTGTATTCGGTAAGGCATCCCCTTACCGTGATACTATCATATCATATATGACAGTATCAACGCAAGTGGTTATACAACTTTTTTTTTGATTTTTTTTTAGCTATTTAGTTTGTTAAATTTTAGCGTTTCGTGCTGATCAATCGCGTTGCTCAAAAGGTGCGTTATGGCTTGCGTTTTCGTTACATACCTCAGATCTTCTTTAACGCTATCAATTTTCTGCAACATGCTCTCCGATACCACTACCGATATGCGCGTGCGCGTGCGATCGCTTTTGATATATTTAACTTTATTCATTTTTTATTCCTCCAATTTATATATTGTTAGTTCTAGTCGCGGATTGTTTTTGTCGATAAAAAAGTTATTCACCCTTGGCAAACAGTAGTAGTCATTACTATATACACCGCCATCCTCTAGTACATCGCATAATAACTTCAGGCAATTATTCGTATCGCGAATCCTTTTGTCCTTGAAATAAAACGTCATTTCGACTACTGTTTTCGCCGACAATGTTTCCCAGTTTTGAATATACACCTCGTTTATGATTTTTTCAGTGGCATCATCACACCACGCGCGAGCAGAAGGGCGCATGAATCGACCATAACTTTTGGATCGCGTTATATAAGCAGAGTTTACACTTGGCGGTATTGACAGTGTTATATACAATGTTTTTTTACTCATCTTGCGTTGTTAAAATGTCGCGATAAATCATCAAGTAGTCTATCGCTTTATTTATATCATCAATCTTTGATCCTTTGTGTCCGTGACGCGATAAATACTTTAATACGTTACCCAATAAAAAGCCACTGTATTGCTCCCGTGTTAGCTTTGCCCGTAAAAAGTCTAAAGTTTCAATCCCACCGATTTTGTAATAATCCATTGTCTCACATCCTTTACAATGTAAACAAACGTTCTATGCGTTTTTTTGCTTTTACTCTTGAGTCAACGTTGCATACTAATTCAATTTCTTTTATACATTCAAAATCGTCTGGAGCATTGTGCTCACTTACAAAAACGTTGTGCCCTTCATCTTTTTTATTCCTGCACCACTGCCAAAATTCGCTATGATTAAAATTTTTAGATGTTGAATACTTAAATGTACCTTCATAAGGCGGGTCACAATAAATTAAACTTTTATTAGGAATATTTAATTCTTTATAATCGCCGTGATGAAATTGAACACCTATTATGTTTTCTTTTTGTTTCAATATACTTTTTTTTGCGCAAAGGCAATAATTTTGCCTTTTTTCAATAATCGGATTTTTATCCCTAGCGTATCCAGCCATAAACGTACTGCCAAACGAACAACCGAATCCGACAAAACCCACCAAATACGGCGGAAAACTATCCCTGTTTCTCTTTATGTGGTAGTATTCTTCTGCGCTACATTCATTAGGCGGTATCCATCCATTTTGAATAGCCTTAAACAATTCTATTAAATAAAAATTGTTGTCATTTCCTATCCGCCATCCACATACTTTATCAATTAAGTTTGCCCCTCCTACAAACGGCTCGACCCAACATTGTTCTTCCAATCTCTTTTCAAGCATTATCGGCAAAATATGTTTGGCAATTCTGCGTTTTGAACCCATGTATTTCACTATCTCACCTCCCGTGCTACCGAAACCATCTTTTTCCCTATTGCAAACGCAACGTTCACACTCACCGCGTTGCCAGCTTGTTTATAGAGCTGGTTGTTGCTACAAACGCTTGACGCTTTTGCGTGATCTTCATCGGTAAATCCCTGTAGTCTAAAACACTCAAGTGGCTTCAATGTTCTATTATCTCCATTTATTTTATACCATCCAGTCTTCGCTCCCCCGCCGCCTGCTCAAAACCTCGCCTTATACCTCCGATCCCTGCAAAAAAGTCGACAAACTTCATCGTATCGGACACGCTCCTCCCTCGCATGATTCGCTGCCTACGTCAATAATTCCTTTGTCGTACTTTTGCAATAGTTTTGCATCAAATTTTTTCATTGACGATTTCAATAATTCATATTCTTCTTTGGTGCATTCCTCATACGGCGCGAGCGGGTACGTACCGCCATCGTCTGCCAAAAATGATATGCCGATGTAATCATTCCACATATTAAGTAATTGATTGGGCAAGTCAAACCATTCACTTGGTTTAACATGTATAGTGTTGGATGTGTTATGATCTGTATATTTCTTCTGAAACATCTTATATATATATAATTGTTCTTTCGCATCAACATTCTTTTTGTGCCGTTGCGCGGGCGAATGTACAGGGAAGTCGATCACCAGCGTTGTCGCAGACTCCATCTCTTGCCCAACCTCTGGATGCACGCGCCAACCCAAATCAAGAGCCATGCGCGCCAACGGATCGTGCGAATTGATGCGTATGCGCCGTATAAAATATTCGCTATGCGAAAAGTGGATACCGCTAGACACTCCTCCTGCAACGATTGACAACGTTCCCTCAGGCTTGACTGTCGTCACAAGCAATGGTCTGTTAACACCAAGAAACGCTGCGTAGTCACTTGCTGTATCGTTTGCGGTATTTTTCAGCATCAATAGCACATCTTGC
>Ga0129333_10005423_pt1 | contig 11986 bp, 13 predicted proteins | sample CPB6_08_DNA_FD_94474 | JGI IMG/M metagenome (GOLD analysis project Ga0129333, IMG submission 94474) | Freshwater to marine salinity gradient microbial communities from Chesapeake Bay, USA - CPBay_Sum_0.6_0.8_DNA | ecosystem: Environmental > Aquatic > Marine > Coastal | place: USA: Chesapeake... | reverse complement strand
ATTGGCACAAGATAGAACTGATTCATTTACCTGACTCGTTTCAGACTGCGTTTTTAAAACTGGAAGAATAATATGTCTTACGATAGACAAGAGGTACTAAAACGTAATTCGTTGTTCAGTGATACTTTGTTTAATGTTGGAAATAAAACACACAGAAATGTTCTTTTGAATTGTGATCATGGACTGATGATTGTCAACAGGTTTGATTGCAATCACGAGCAAGTTGGGCATTCTCAATGGTTGTTGGACCATGGAAATGTGTCCACAGTGGAATCACTTTACTGCTATGACTTGATAAAAGAAATAACAGATCCTACAATATTTGATGTAGGGGCAAACATAGGAACTTTTACAACTTGGCTGGCTCGGGCATTTCCACAAGGTAAAATATATTCTTTTGAACCACAACATGCAGTGTTCCAACAGTTGGCCGGCAATGTGGCCATCAACAATCTCTACAATGTTTACACCTACAACATGGGACTCGGGTCAGTCAACGAATACGTGACATTCAACGAACCAGATTATTTTAGTAACTGTGACTTTGGTACCTTTACTCTCAAAGATCAAAGACATGTGCCGCGCACATCCAATGCTGTTGTGATTGAAGTTCGTACGCTAGACAGTTTCGTGGAACTGCATCAGATCGCAAGAGTCGATCTACTCAAAATTGATGTAGAAGGCATGGATGTTGAAGTGCTGGCAGGAGCACGACAAACAATCAAACTGTTTCGACCCAAGATCTTCATCGAACACAGCGACAACGAAGTCAGTGTCAAGGATGAAATTACAGCCTTTCTTGATCCCTACGGATACAAGTTTGAAGTAATAGGCAATAATATTTTAGCAAAATGATTATCGACAACCAAAAACACATACGCATTTTTTATGCTGTACAAACTTGTGATATCAAAAGTTATCAAGGTCGAGCAAGATTTTGCAGCGACAACAGAACTGAAATATCTAAGAAATGTGTAACTAGCTTTTTGCAAAGTGTAAAGTACTGTGCAGATCATGCTCCCAACACTGAACATACTGTTTTGATCGTTGACGACGGTTCGTCGGCAGAGCTAGTGGATTACCTGAACCGAGCAATCAACAAGTTTGCTGATCAACGCATAAAAATTGAATTTCAAAAACTACCAACAGAGAATTCGGGCATTGAAGGAAGTATCAAACATTGTTATTTGTGGCTGCTGGGCAACGCAAAAAAGGACAGCGATTTGGTGTATCAGGTTCAAGATGACTACATGTTTGAACCTCATGCAGTTTATGAAATGATCAGCATATGGTATCAGATGTATCAAGAAACTGAAAGTCACTCAGTGGTCAGTCCATACAACAGTGCTTATCCATGGCTAACGAACTACAGAAATAGCCCAACTCCTCGCGCAGTGATAGTGGGGGAATGGAGATATTGGATTCAAATGTATGATTGCAGTTGTAGTTGGTTGACCAGCAAAGAACAGTTTTCTAAAAACTGGGATCTATACCTTGATTTTTTTGCACTTATTGCAGCAATGGAGCCAGATGCACTGGAGAACAAAAGTTTAAATTACATGTTTACTCGACGTGGTATACTAGGATTGATGCCAGTGCAAAGCCTGGCATTTCACATGCAATCTGATCTGGAAAAAGACCCACACATTGATTGGCGCCCAATTTGGGACGCCATTGATACAAATTTTTAATTTATCAAAATGATCAACACTCACGGACTGGCAAAATGGGCAATCGAAAATGGCGGGAGCATCCATCCATTGATTGTTGATGCTAGCTTGACTGGCGGTACCGGCTTGGCCAATCCGACTATTCTAGTAGAAAATGATCGCGTCATCATTAACCTAAGACATTTGAACTACACACTACATCACAGTGAGCGTAGCAAGTACAATCATCATTATGGACCTTTGCAATACCTGCATCCTGAAAACGATCATACATTAAAGACCAACAACTTTATCATGATCCTGGATCATGAGTTCAATGTTGTTCAAAGTCACAAAGTTGATACTTCTAGGTTTGATCAAGATCCTCTTTGGTTATTTGTTGGCCTAGAAGACGCCAGATTGATGCACTGGAACAATCGTTACTATCTTTGCGGAGTTCGTCGAGACACCACAACCAATGGCCAAGGACGCATGGAGCTGTCAGAGATTGACATACAGTCTAACTCAGTGACCGAAGTTTCTAGATTTAGAATCCCGGCACCCGGGCCAGACTCATCGTACTGTGAAAAAAATTGGATGCCGGTGCTGGACCAACCCTATACTTTTGTCAAATGGTGCAATCCCACAGAAGTGGTCAAAGTAGATGTTGATGCCAAAACTTGTGTTACTACACATTTAGATGAAACCACGTACAAACACACTTCTCATTCGTTTAGGGGAAGCAGTCAAGTATTCTTGTACAAAGATCATTACTGGGCACTGATACACGAATCTGATTTGTACAATGACTACCTAGGAAGAAAAAATGCTACCTATAGGCATAGATTTTTGAAATGGGATCGTACATGGAACTTAGTGGGCGCAAGTGAAAAGTTTTCTTTCATGCAAGGCGAAATTGAATTCTGCGCTGGAGCTGCATTGCATGGCAATGATCTACTGATTACCTATGGCTTTCAAGATAACTCGGCATATCTTCTGCGCATGCCATTGCATATAATGGAATCTATTGTTGACATACCATGGAACTAACCAACGCACTTCGTCGTTACTGTGACAGACCATTTGAAGACAAAGCTAACTTTGACTTGGCACATTGTTACGAACAACAAAAACAACTGGCTTCGGCATTTGGATATTATCTACGGGCGTCACAGCACTCAACAGATAGTTTGCTGATCTACGAATCCTTGTTGCGTGCTGCATTGTGTTTTGAACAGCAAGGAGCCAGGCCTTCGTCAACAAAACACTTGTTTGAATACGCAATTGGTGCAAGCCCAGCAAGACCCGAAGCATACTTTCATATCTGTAGATTTTTAGAATGGTCCAATGAGTGGGCGCAAATATTGCTGTTTTCCTCCATTGGGTTGTCAACTGTGGCAGATGCTGTGATTCCGTCGATGACAGATCTCAACTATCCAGGACCCTATGCTTTAAAATTTTATCGAGCACTGAGCCTGTATCATCTTGGAGATGCAGAAACATCAATGAAGATATTTTCTGAGTTGAACAATGACAAAACTGTGAATAGATACTACGCTGAAATAATTGCAAACAACATCAAGTTTATTGCAACTTTAAAAACCAAAAACTACGTAAAAGTCTAGCATGATACTCACCTTGAAATCTCGACAGGAAAATGATCAGGCAAGGCACCGTCTTGAATCAAAAGGTTGCAGTGCGTTGTCTTACGGTGTGGGTGATAGTTTTAAAAGTTGGGATCTAGAATTAGCAATCAATACATTGGATCAGCACGCAACAAAGGATTCCAACATACTAGACATAGGAGCATTTTGCAGTGAAATGTGCCCGAGCCTGAGTGTGCTGGGCTATAAAAATTTGTACGCAGTGGACTTGAATCCAAAAATACTTGACCAAGCCTTTGCAGACAGCATACGTTATGCTGTAGGAGACTTTTATCACACCCCGGCAGTGGATGCCAGCTTTGATGCAATAACTGCAATATCAGTTATTGAACACGGCTATGATCCCAACACAATGTTTGCTGAAATATCAAGACTACTCAAACCCGGCGGTCTGTTTATAGCATCTTATGACTATTGGCCAGACAAAATTTCAACAGATCATGTTGTTTCTTTTGGAATGTCTTGGACTATTTTTTCTCAAGCCGAAGTAGAATCAATGATAGCGCATGCCAACAAACATGGATTAGAGTTACTGGGCCTGCAAAGAGATTACACAGCTCAGGAACCACATATTCGCTACAACGGGTTTAACTATACCTTTGGTATGGCAGTGTTCAAGAAGAAATAATCTTAGATTCAATCTGCAACAGTTTGCGTTTGACTGATTCAAGCTCAACAGTGTTCCAAAGACCCGGATGCATGGGTTTGGGCCAGTGCCCGCAGTCAATCCAGGCATAACCAAAATGTTCATGGTTCAATTCAGGAACAAATTCAGATTCAATCACACAGACCCAAGTGTGATAGGAAAACATTCCGTCAGCACTGGTAAACGTTTCCAGTGGCATCATTTGTTGATAGTTTGGGAAAACTCCCAGTTCCTCGGTGCATTCTCTTTCCATGCCTCCTAGTAACGTTTCTCCTTCTTCAACTTTGCCACCAGGCAATCCCCAGGCATTGGGGTGCTTGGGGTCGTTGCGCATTAGATATAGATAACGTTTGGTGTCTTGTGCAATAAACCAAACGCCAACTGCTTTTACTCTGTTCATTGATTATAAAACAATTGCCCAGGTTCCGCCGGGATACACGCCTTGATAGCTTTTGATCCACATTGACCCAGTCCATTCGTATTGAATACCTGTGGTTAGGTTGGTCACATACTGAGGTGTTGTTTCCTGGTCAGCCACAAAAGTAATTCTCCATCGATTGTTTACTGTATACTCAATAACATCATTTGCACTTGCAATCAACGGCTGTCCGTCGGTTCCGATCCACGCAGTTGGATTTTCGTAGTTGCTCCAATCGCCGGTGCTCTCGGTCAGCAAATATCTTGTGCCCACCACAGGTGCAGGAAGCCCATTCTCAGGACCACTTACCAGTGGATTGATAATGGCGTCAATGGGAGACATGGTATTTTGCGGCACTGTATCCGAATCTGGGCTGTAGATTAATAAACGATCATCGTTGGGGTCAATGACCACAGTTCCAATAATAAAATTATCTGTGGTATTGCTGTCCGGTGGATGATTCAGTCTAATTTGTGTGATACCTGGGCGATATGCTCCATAAGCATCAAACACCGCTGGCCAAAGCAAATTGCTATCAGCTACTATAGAAGTCGGAGTTAGATCTTCGTATGCTCCATTGGGCACAATAGTGGGATCGTACAGTACCTGTATCTTGTTGTCAATTACAACCAACTTGTAGTTCCATGGAGTGAACATTTGTCTGGTACCTAACAACAAGTCATTGTTGGTTATGGCATCAGCAGCATCGCCTTGAGCATCGAATATTCCAGCAACAATGCGTTCAACCACACCCAGCTTCTTGATCTTGGCCGGCGAGCTGATCCAAATTGGCATGGAAAATTTTAGTGTAGCAATATCGATTGGATTGTCTTGGTTCATCGGAATAGTTCTACTGCTCCATGTGGACGAATCCAGGTACATCACACTTAGACTTGACCAGTCGATGTAATTGTCTGTTGATTGAATTTCCAAGCTAGGATTAAACAGTGTAAGAATCTGTTCCAACAACTGTAATTTTTGATTGGTGTTTGATGTCCATATGTCTAAATTAATGCTGAGCTTGTAAGGAACAGGCATTAGTCGTTCAATGGTAAATGCATTTCCTTGTGTGGTATCGTAGCTTTCTGTGTCTGGATCATAGGTACGCTGTCTAACTGAAAATCTATCTACAAAGTAGGGTTCTTGTATTCTGGGACGATCGTATTCCAGTGCAGTGATATAAAATGTCATCAGTGGAGTTGATGGCAAACTTGACGCAGAATTTTCTTGAATAATGGTTTGAGCGTTGCGGCTAGCATCGCCGTATCTTATGGGTACTCTTAGCAAGGCAGCATTGTTCACTCCGTCAGTTTCGTTTCCATATTCAATTTGGAATCCCGAAAATACTCGAGTGAATTGCAGCAAGAATCTGCGTATCTGTGCGTCATAAAAAAATTGTTGCATAATTTATACCGGTGGGTTTGGTGGCAAATTGCCGCCCTGGTCTCCGTTGTCGGCTTTGGGTCTAAGAGCCTGACTGAGACTTTGGCGCTGCGGAATATTACCCATGTCTGTTGTGGCAGTAGTATATGTATTGTTAACAAAGCTACTGCGTAAAGTTTGATTGGCCGGACCATTGTTGAGATCTGTGCGAACCTTGTCTTCAATCCTTACCCAAATCTTTCCATTGTATCTAAACAATCTATTGGGCTTGTAGTCAAGTCGCAGAGCATAATCGCCTGCTGCTGGATTTGGGGGGAAACTAACTCCTGGTGTAACAGGAAGACCGTTTGGTGCAATTCCGTCCCCGGTCAAGTATCCCATAGTATAGCCATCACTGCGTGGGGAAACGCTCATTCCTCCTTGTGTGCCGTCAACTGATGTCAAGCTTTCGTCTGTCAGTGAAGCAGGGTTTGCAGGCGCACCAGTGTCGGTAGTGGGAACAATATAAAATTTAGTAACATCGTAACCGCTGAGTGGTACTTCTACATCTGCTTGAGTAAGTATGTCATCGTTGATTTCTTGGTCTTTGGGACGAGTACTTTGAATGTCGGAAATGGTTGGCGGAGTGTACGGTTGCCAGTAAGCCCCGTCGGTGATAGGTGTGCCAGCGGGAGTGTTTTGAATTGCTCGAAAATATTCATTACCTTGATTCACAATTGTTCCTGTGGGATAGAAGTTTCCTGGATCCCAAATGTTTTCTTCCACAAATGGCTTATCTAAGATTTTAGCAAATTCTTGCTGATTGTTCAATGGTATAGCTTTGATACGCCACAAGTGTGGCAACCATGTTTGACTGAACCCTTCGGATGCATAGTTAGCGTCGGTGATTTGATAGTATCGTGGCAGCGCCTTGGGAATAGAAGAATTCAGCGGGTGATAATCTTTCAAGTTTGGAACTTCTATGACATCGCCGTTCATCAACTTGCGACCAAATGTGTCAATCATGTTGTTGTAATGAAATGTCATAAACAGCGTGTCAGAGTTCAAAAACAATCCAAATTGGGTCAAGTCAAAATCAACATCTTGTGTTCTATAAATGCCGCGCATGACATAGATGTTGTCGTCGTATACTCTGTCTCGGTTTTCTAGCAACAGCAAATCTTGTATGTTTAACGGGCTTTGAGTTTCGTAAATGGGCTGTGTAGCGTCAAAGTTTCCAGAGTCCGGAGTGTCTGCGCCGCCGGTTTGTGGACCTTGATATTTGTGTATGTAAATGTCGAGGCCGCCAACAGTGAACATTTCGCTGATAGTGCGATCAAAAAATTGGTAATCTTTGGTACGATTTGGGCGGTATAAACTTAGGCGTGGCATAGTACAGTATTTATGGGTAGGTTGACCAATAAATTCTGATCCGCTATAATTGGTGTTATGAAAGTAGTTAAAGTAAATCGCAACTGGAAACAATGGAATGCAGGTCATAGAGTTGCCCTGCGGTTTGATTCCTACTCAGAATCTTCTGTGGTAGAACACGCGGCCGCAAGATTGTTCCCAGAATCACGGGGCGGCTATAAACGAAACGGCGACTACTTTTCGTGGTTCGGCAAAGACAACGGACGAAGCACATACCGCCCGTATTTTATAAGTTTTCGGGACGAAAAAGTGTTAACTTTTGTATTACTTTCTGCTGGCTTGACCCCAAAATGATGATGTGTTATAATACACACTTGCTCCAATAAGTAAGGACTGACATGAACACTATTGCATACAAAATCAAGCCTCTCAACCCTCGTAGCCCTGACACCAAATACATGGGGCTCGAGCCAGCGTGGAAAATTCAGCCCACTGATGAACGCTTTGCTACAATGACACGAGCGTTCAATTGGTACGGCTACTTCTATGGCAAAAAAGAAGCCAAGGAGTTTGTGGCCGCTTACTTGGATGCCCACGAACGTGCCAAGGATGCTCGAAAAGTCCGTGCTATGCCCGACAGTCAAATTCGCATGACAGCAGGCTGGTTGTGTCGCATGGCCATGATGGGCTTGCAATTGGACGAACATGAGCAGATCAAACTGGACAATTTGATTGCTGAACTACTGGCTATCAAAGAAGAAAAGACGGAAGAAGTAAAAGATGACGCTCCTGTTCGTCCCAACATCCAGGATCGACTGCGTGAAAAAGTGTCAGAGTGCCTGGGCGAAATTGACGGACAGTTTGACGAATTTATTGCCTCGGGTGCCAAACTCACGGCCGACTACAAACCAGTGAGCTTGATGCGAAGCATGAACATTGCGCCGCAGATGGTTGCAGAAATCCGTGAAGTTTGGGCTCGTAAATTGGCAGAATTTGAAGAAGTTGTAGCAGGCCGAGATGCTGATCTTGTCAAAGCCTACGACTACATGACCAAGACACAGCTCAAACAATGCGTTAAGTTTTGTGAATTGGTGCTGAGTGATTGTGGTGCTTATGTGCAGATCAAGAAAGTGGAACGCAAGCCACGCAAGGTCAAGCCTGTGAGTCCGGAGAAAAAGGCTGCTAAGTTCAAGATTCAATCGGAATTTGCGGAACTCAAGCTGAAGTCACTACCAGCAACTGCCCTGGTGGACAAGGCCGAAGCATGGTTGTATGACACCAAGAAGCGCAAGTTGATCCATATTGTTGCTGATGAGTATACCAAGACGTTTACCATCAAGAACAATGCTGTGATTGGCTTTAGTACTGTGGAAACGCTACAGAAAACTGTGCGCAAGCCTGCAGATACTATCAAAGCAATCAGTGCCGCAGGAAAGCCAGCCGCTCGTAAGATCTTCAAGGATCTCTCTACAACAGAAACAGCATGGAATGCTCGCGGTACCGAAAACTTGGTGATCCTGCGCAGTTGGTAAGCTAAATACAGGGACACGGAGTCCCTGTATGGCCCAAGAGCAAGATACCCTAACCACACTGAAGCAAAACTTAATTGAATACGTCCAACTACAGCTGGGCGGAGAGATCATTGATCTTGAGCTAGATCCTGCACACTATGAAGCAGCTTACCAAAAAACCATTGGCACTTATCGCCAACGTGCTCAGGCTGCTTATGAAGAAAGCTACAGTTTCTTTACCCTAGTCAAGGATCAAAGCATTTATACACTGCCACAAGAAGTTATCAGTGTTCGTCAATGCTTTCGCAGAACCTTCGGTGATGCCACAGGCCCGTTTGCTTCAAACTTTGATCCGTTTGCACAGGCCAGTATGCAAGTTTATTTGATGAACTTCAACGTTGCTGGTGGACTTGCTACCTATGACTTCTACAGTCAATACACTGAACTGTCTGCTCGTATGTTTGGCGGTTATTTCAATTATACATTCAATCCTGTGACCAAGAAGTTGCAGTTGATCCGCGATCCCAAGAACACTGGCGAAGCTGTTCTAATTTGGACCTACAACTTAAAGCCCGAAATTAACCTGTTGTCGGACTTCCAAATCCAGCAGTGGATCAAGGATTACATGGTTGCCAACTGCAAGATGATCATTGGTGAAGCCAGAGAAAAGTTCTCAACCATTGCTGGACCACAGGGTGGCGGCACTCTGAACGGCACTGCAATGAAATCGGAAGCCCAAGCTCAAATGGACTCTCTGATTACACAATTGGCAAACTATGTGGATGCAAGTCAGCCACTTACCTTTGTTATAGGTTAACATTTAAACAAAAATCTGTTATAATACTTCAATGGACTGTATGATCGACATTGAAGGTTTGGCCACTGGCCCTGACGCAACTATTCTAACCATTGCGGCTCAATGCTTTGATCCGTTGACACGTGGTTACTACAAGCAACATTACTATGCCCGAGTGACCCTAGAAAGTCAAGAAGATCGCAGGATTGAGCAGGGCACAATTGACTGGTGGGCAACTCAAAAAGAAGCACAAGCAGAAGCCTTTGCAGAAGACGGTCGTATTCCACTCCGGCAAGCACTACAAGAACTTCATCGACTGTGCTGGCAATGTAATCGTATTTGGATGAACGGACCCACGTACGATGCCAACATTCTCGAGCATGCTTACAAAAGCTACGGAATGGCACTGCCGTGGCAGTACTACAAAATACGTGATACCCGCACAGTTTATAGTCTGGTGCCCAGCTTGACTAAGTACCCGGCAAGTCACCACGCATTGGAAGATTGCAAACGTCAAATTGACTTGCTACACGATGCACTAGAATATCTCAAAGTAAAGGAATTAGTATGATTATAGGAATCTGCGGATTCATTGGTTCGGGCAAAGATACCATTGCTGACTATCTTGTTAATTTACACGGATTCCGTAGAGAAAGCTTTGCCAACAGTTTAAAAGATGCTGTAGCACAAGTATTTGGTTGGGATCGTACTATGTTGGAAGGGCGTACAAAACAAGCCCGTGAATGGCGAGAGCAACGAGATGCATGGTGGAGCGAACGCTTGGGCATGGATGTTACTCCACGTTGGATACTGCAATACTGGGGTACAGATGTGTTGCGCAAGAACTTTCATGATGATATATGGATTGCCAGTCTGGAAAACAAACTGCGCACGAGCCGCGATGACATTGTTATTAGCGACTGTCGTTTCCCCAATGAAATCAAAAGCATCAAACAAGCAGGTGGACTGGTTGTGCGTGTAGTGCGTGGTCCGGAACCCAAATGGTACAATCATGCTGTGAACTACAATGCTGGACCTACCAATGTTGGTTGGAGCATCGGCAAAGAAATGCTGGCTCGTTCAAAGGTGCATCCCAGTGAATCCAGTTGGGTTGGGACTGAGTTTGATGCTGTGCTTGACAACAATAGTACCTTGGATCACCTGTATCAACAAGTTAAGAATCTGGCAACAAGTCCCCTGGTCGCCAAGTAGAATCTGATTTTTTAAGAGCCTCTACACAGTTGAGGCACACAGTTCTGAGATTTCTTAACTCGCAGTTGTTAAGATTTCCGTCAATGTGTAATACCAATAGTTGAGTTAGAAATCTGGATTTAAACCCGCACTTATCACATGCGGGTTTTTTCTTGTAACCTGCAGTTTGCCAACGAGGCACAGGAGCTTTGATCTTCTTACCGCGCTTGATGCAAGTCTCACATCTGGACCTGTAGTGAGGCACACCTTCTTTGAGGTAGTTAACGGCACTGTGGCGTTGTTCACAAGCTTGACAAATAGGTCTGTTCACTGGATATTTACCAACGGACCTTTGCAAAGGGATTCGTAAAGGCTGGTTTTTGAGGTCTAACAATAAATATTAGAACTTGAAAAGGATTCCACCATGGCTCTAGTATCACCCGGCGTAGAAGTAACAGTCATTGACGAAAGTCAATATATTCCATCAGCAGTTAACACAGTACCTTACTTTGTTATTGCCACAGCACAGAACAAAGTTTCTGGTGCAGGTGTTGGAGTAGCAGCTGGTACATTGAAAGCCAACGCAAATAAAACTTATTTAATCACCAGTCAGCGTGATTTAACTGCCACATTTGGCGTACCATTCTTCTACAATACCACAACTGGTACACCAATCAACGGATATGAACTCAACGAATATGGACTGCTAGCTGCTTATAGTTCGTTGGGTATTTCAAACCGCGCTTATGTACAGCGTGCAGACATTGATCTCACTGAACTCACAGCAAGTTTGTCCAGACCCAAAGGTACTCCAAACAACGGTACTTATTGGCTTGACACTTCAACAACTACTTGGGGCATCCAAGAGTGGAATCAAACCACAGGAGCATTTACTGTTAAAACTCCTATTGTCATTGACGACACTGCAGATGTAGACGGATCTGATGTTCCGCTGAACACTGTTGGCAGTATCGGCGATTATGCTGTGGTTACTACTACTACAAAAAATGTCGGATACTACAAGACTCCTGGCAATACCAATGCAGAAGTTGATGCAAATACCTGGGTTGTACTGGGCGGCAACGACTGGCAACTAAGTTGGCCCACAATTGCAGGTTCTCTTGCACCAACTTCGATAACTGGAAATTCTGATTTTCGAATCAACGGCGAGCTGATCACTGTTCCTGTTTCTCCAGAAAACACAGTTGCTGGACTGGTAGAGTTGATCAACGAGACTGCCATTACCGGAGTATCGGCTTCGTTAAATGCCGGAAGATTGTATCTATACGCCAATAGCACTGCTGAAGACGCAAGTATCGTCATTGCACTTGGTAGCAACGGTAGCCAAGCATTGTTAAATGCATTGGGAATCGCCACT
>Ga0129333_10005422_pt1 | contig 11986 bp, 22 predicted proteins | sample CPB6_08_DNA_FD_94474 | JGI IMG/M metagenome (GOLD analysis project Ga0129333, IMG submission 94474) | Freshwater to marine salinity gradient microbial communities from Chesapeake Bay, USA - CPBay_Sum_0.6_0.8_DNA | ecosystem: Environmental > Aquatic > Marine > Coastal | place: USA: Chesapeake... | reverse complement strand
ATTAGGTTAAGAAAAGTTTTATTACGAGACTCAAAAATATTCGTTAACATAAGATAACCTTACTACAAAGTATTTAGGTATTTTTAATATTTAAATTTTATTTAATCAGTTTTCTCTAGACATTTCTTCAATAATTTTAATTGCGTCTAGACTTAAACCTTCTTGGATCATTAAGTTTTTTAATGCTTTATAATCCACTGCCTCCTGCGGTGCTTCCGTTGGAGGAGTATTTTCCGCTGGCTCCTGCCCACCGGCCTCCATTGGCCCTGGACCTGCGCCTGGAGGGGCCCCCACTCCTCCCATCCCCGGTGCGGCCCCTGGCATGCCTCCCATCATTGCAGCCTGTCCTGGAGGCATTCCAGCCGCTATGGCACCCTTTATCGGATCCTGCGACTCTTCTTCTATCTTTGAAACAAGCTCATCAATTTCCTCCTCGTTCATCTGGTAATAAGTCTTGTAAATATACTCTAGTGGGAATATATTTAATCCTTTTACAGCTTGAACAACTCTGGCCTTCTGCTCGTCAATATCTAATTGACGTTTAGCCGACATATCTGAGGGCTCGGGTAGTTTAATTTTTAATTTAGAAACACTCAAGGCTGGGAAACCTTTTACTAACAAATGTCTCTTAGCTATAGTTTCTAACCCAATCTCAACACATTGTTGAACTCTGACTACAACTCTAGCGAACTTAACATCAAGTTGACTAAGGTTAGCTTTTCTTTCTGGGCTTTGTTCCTTCTCAACAATGTAATCTTTTGGAATTTTTAGAGTGGCGAGAAGTTTATCTCTGAAATATTTAACGTCATCTACTTCGCCTAGATTCTCAGCACCCTTCAATGTTTCTATCTTAGTCCCAGACCCCTTTCCGTTTACCGCTACGAAGAAATCTTCGTCTTGTGATATTGGGTTAAATCTAGCGTCAATCTCTCCCGTCTGACGATTGAAATATTTCTCTTTTTTAAACTTGCTCTTTTGTTCTTCAAGATACATCTGAGCTTTGCTAGCAGGCAAGCTACCAGTGTCGATATAGAATATTCTTCTTTCTGGTGCTCTAGCGAGACGATAGATCAACATGGCGTCTTCCATCATCTTCAATGATTTATAGACTGATCTTGCAGCACCAGCGATTGACTTACCATAAGGATAATAAGAAGGATCAGAAGTAAACAATCTAAAATGCACTATTTGATTTTTATCAAGTGGCATTATTACTTTGTTAGCGGTGGCTGGACCTGTTCTACCCATTATTGTATGGTCTTGCTGCAAAGGTATTTCTTGCAAGAAATCAGTTAACACACCGTATTGATTTTCAATTCTGTAAATGTAATTTGGATCTAGTATTTTTATCTTCTGAATACCTCTTGCGACATTATCAACGTCCACCACTATCTCAACAAAGCAATCACCATACTTAACCGTGTTTCTTGTAATGTCCCATATGAAAGATCTTAGATTTATATCCTCAAATAAATTTAAAACTTCATCTTTCATTAATTGATCTTCTGTGTTTATCTGCCACTTACTACCATCTAAGTTATCCTGAGTGCTATCATCGGCATAAATATCAAACGCTGCCCCTACCTCAGGGTAGTCATCCATGTCCTCAAATTCTTGATATCTCCTCTTTCTTTCTAGTTCCTCTTCGTTTATTGGAACCATTTGCGTAAGTTTTGATGGGCTTACAACACCCAACGGAGTGGTTCTTAATAAAGTATCTCCTTGCAGCGGGTGAGGAAGAGGATCGGTAACTTGGACCTGAGACATTGAACCTACAGATTCTAACGGGTCTTTTCTTCCTGTTAAAAACTTAGCAAAGAATTTACCAGTTCTGCCGACTGGGTAATACCAGGATCCGAACCAGCTAGAGATACTTCCTCTACCTGGGTTAAATTGAGTATATCCTGCGCTTTCGTCTAACTTAGTAACCATTTAATGTCTTCTTCTTCTATATTTCCGTTAGGAGTTCTTATAATATATTTAGACCTAGAGATAGGCATAATAAATTTATCATCGTTTGGACGGTGTTGAATCATCGGAGTATTAGCTCTTATTTCATTAAATCCAAACACTGCCAGGGCTAACCCCATGATTAAATCGTCATGGCAATTAACGTCTGCTTTATATCTACCCACCTCGTCAATAATAAAAGTTAAAAGTTCATCAATTGTGCGCTCAGAATTTAATTTAATTTTATTTAATCTTATTGCCTCATCAACAGCCACTAACATTTGTCTACGATTAGCATCGGCCATCTGAACTCCTATTTCGTGTCTTTCATCTAAAAACAAGTTGTCATACTGTTCAATTTCTTTTAATTGATAAATTAAATTATGCCCAATTAAGTTTCTTTCTGGGATTATGTAAGCTGTATTATAGTCCCTTCCTATCTGTGCCAAAATTGTAGCAAACTCATTGATAGGGGTTTTATTAGATTTAAACTCTGCTACTTGCTCCCCGGTGTATAGGTTAATTACTTGAGCAACAGATGAATCTAATCCTCGTCCTATTGAAGTGTCTACCCCGATAGCATATTCGTGCTGATGGTGAGGTAGCTGCCAAATTCTCATTCTGTTGTTATATCTGGTGGTGTAATCGTTATTAATTTGTTCTTTTAACTGCTTTAATATTTCTCCGTCAATGAAGGTATCACCAGTTCCTAGAAACTCAGCCTCGTATTCTTGAAGCCATTCTTTGTAGCTAATAGCTCCTCGCGTAGTTTGCTCCCACTTATCAATGTCGATTGGTGGATCCTGTTGAGCTAACTTCTCATACATCTTCTCGTAACCTGAATGCCTGAAGTATTGAGGATGGTCTTTCCAATTAATGTCAATAGCTTTAAATGAGTTTTCCCCATTACGAGCTTCATTATATTGACGATGGAACCAGTTCCCAATACCATTTACAGTGGATAAAGCGATAACTGAACCACCAGTTGAAATGATTGGAAACGCAGCCGCCCAAATTGTATCTATATTTTCAATGAACGCAGCTTCGTCTAGAATTAAAAGTGAGCCTGCAACAGAACGTCCTGATTGTTTAGATGAAGATTTAGATCTAATTTCAGATCCGTTATTAAATTTAAGAGCGTGTGCTGAATCTTTAATTAATGGAGGTTTTAGCCAGTCAGGAAGCTCATCGTAGGCAGTCTTCATTCTAGATAAAACTTCCATTGACGCATCATCGTCTTTTGAAAGAATTACAACTTTGTAGTGTGAATTAAATATACATTTCCAAAGTGCGTAAGCTGCAACTAAAGTTGTGCATCCAGCTTGTCTAAACTTACGAAGTATAGAAAATCTATTGGTTTTAAATTCATCTATAAGTTTACGTTGAAAAGGATACAGGTCAAAATTAATTAAACCAAAGATAGGGTGAACTACTTTGATGTGGTTAGAAATAAAATAAACTGGATCTTCCTTGCACTTTCTGAACTCTTTTTCCAGTTTTTTGTTAATTTTATCTTCGGTCATCTATAATACTTCTTATATGATATATTCTATTATATGTAGTCGTAAGGATAAGGAACCTGTTAACTTTAAGAATCTACTTAAGTATTTTAAAGATGCTAATGTAGATTGTAGAGTAGCTTATGATCAGGAAGGTATATTCCAAGGTTATCATAAGGCAGTAAAAGATCTTAACGCTAAAGATGATGACATTATTATTTTATGCCATGACGATATTCAAATCTTTAGTGACCGGGACCAGTTCGTTAAGATATTAACTGATGAATTGTCTAGGTCGGACGTAGGATTTGTTGGTCCAGTAGGAACCACCCTGCTTGGAACTAATGCAATGTGGTGGGACCCTCAGCTTCGTCAACAGGGATACCATCGCGGATTTGTGTTCCAGGGGTCAGATCCTAAGAAACTAAATCCAAATTACTTTGGACCCCACGGTAACGTCGTAGTTTTGGATGGATTGTTTTTAGCAGCTAAGAAAAGAACTTTAGATATAGTAGGCTTGATGAAACCCGATTCCTTCCCAAACGGATGGGATTTCTACGATATTTTTTACACCTTGACGGCTTACGAGCGAGGGTTTAATAACAAAACCATCCCAATAATTTTAACTCACTACTCAGATGGTGTGATGCGTCCTACGTGGGACGAGAACAGAAAAGAGTTTAGAAAAATGTTTAGATTACCTGTGAGGTGCCCCTGATGGATCTTGGTTACATGATTGCATTTATACTAGCTTCTTACGGAGGAGCTAACGGAATAGTTTATTCCCAGCTTCTTTCTACTCCAAGAAATTGGATTTCAAGAAAGTCTGCCTTTTTGGCTAAATTAGTTTCTTGCCCACTATGTGTGGGGTTTTGGCTAGGAATCCTATTTTCTTTTGCAGGATTCGGGCCTTTCGGATATTATACCGCAGCCCAGCATGGTCCTATCATGCTACTAGCCGATGGATTCGTCGGTAGTGCATCAGCGTGGTTAATTCACCTTCTGATGTTCGACAGAATGGTTGGAAAGTAGTCAACACCCTGATGAGCAGTGGGTTACTGGTCTTAAACCGAATTGTAACTTAATTAGCATAGTTAATCCTCCTGTAAATATTTAGATATGAAGACAATCTTTTCTGACGTAGATGGCGTAATTTTAAAACAACCTGAAAACTTTTTGGATCTTTACAAGAAGGTAATTATAAACCCATTTGGGGACATTATCCCAGAGTCGAGAGATAAGCTGTTTGAATGGTATACTAAGGGGCATCGCATCGTCCTCACTACGGGAAGACCTGAGCATGAGAGAGACATTATGACTAAATATCTGATGAATAACGGAGTTTACTTTCATCAGTTAGTAATGGATTGTGGATCAGGAATTAGATATTTAATTAACGATATTAATCCTCATGATCCAGAGGTCATGAAGGCTGTCGCAGTTAACGTAGAAAGAAATAAAAGTTTAAGTGGGGTAGATATCTGATGGATTTTTTTATTTCAATAATTGTAACTTTAGTTTTACTTTTAATTTACGATTATTTTAGAGTTTACAGAATCTTAGCACAGTCTATTCAGAGAGAGTTTGACAGATTAGAGACGGATGTGGATAAGAAGATTCTAGAACTTAACAAGAAAGCTGATAACATTAAATACGAACTTAAGAAATTTGTATGACCAAAATTAACGAATATGTTGAGATTAGTGGAAAGCGGGTAGCCGTTACCGCTAAAAACTTAATTAAAGCCTACGAGAAGATCGAAAAACTGGAAAAGAAGCTTGAACTTCTGGAGCAGCGGAACTATGATACCGACCTCAAAGACAGAGCAGCCTTCTTCATAATCTAACCATGAACGACCACTCAGATAACGATTTCGATCACCCGATAGACGATTCAGATGAATTCGTCTTCTCTCCTGATAACTTTGAAGTAATCATGGAGCGCATGCGGGGACTTAATAACTTCTTTAATAGCCACACTGTAGACCAGCTTGTGGAAGGTTTTAAGAGGTTCCAACAGCTAGGCTCAGACGGCCAGCATGTCATCAGCGTAGACATCATCGAGAAGTTCTCAGACTTCCTGATCTCAGAAACCCTTAACGAACTTGTCAGAAAGGACATGGTAGACGTTGAGTGGTCAGACGAACATAACGACTTCGTATTCAAGGCTAAGGAAGATAAGTGAGCGATAAACTCACGCCAGAACTTATTGAGATCTATAAGGATATGATCTCAGTAGAAGACACTAATTTCTCTGCCTTAAAGCACGTTAATCTCAAAGATAACGGAGTGGCTTTAGGCACATTCGAACTTGATGTCGGAGGAATGTGGATTTACTTCCCTAATGATATAGGAGGAGCTTACACTGACTACGCCCTCCTTGGGATCGGAGCTTGGCTCTTTGAACTTAACTACAAGCATGAATCTAAACCAGGAGTTTAGTTGGTGGGTTGCCATTGCCTTGCTATTAGGATTCATTACTTATGATTTCCTTTATGCAATATATTACATATTCGTTAGCAAGAAGATGGCATTCATGGCAGCTAACACCGCTTGTGCATTATATCTCATCGGGTCCATCTCTACCATCGCATACCTCGGAAACTTCTACTACCTGATTCCAATCATCCTCGGATCCTACATCGGAACCTTCATCGCAGTTAAATACTTCTCGGATATTGGTAAGAAATGACTAACATCTTCGCATTCCTCGGATTCATCGCTCTCATGTCCACTAGAGCCGAACTGATTATGAAAAGTTACAGAATGCGTAACTTTCTGTGATCGGATTGGCATTTCATATCATGCGAACATCAAAGCTTGATTGGGATCAATTAAAAGTTTATTTTATCATCCTTTGCTTCCCATTTATGTTTTTACTTGGAATCTGGCTCAGAAAGCACTCTTCGGATTTTTGGTATAATTTATTTTTTTAGTTACATCGGAATCATATCGGATAAGGGATCCCTTTAGCTTTTTTAAGATTTTTTAAATTTTAATTTGGTATTATAACAATGGTCCTCTGGATAAGGGGGATTGTAGGTTTTACAATGAGTCTCTTTTCCGCGATTTTTTCCGGCAGACCCCTTGCATCCTGCGCCCGGGTTGCTAGAATCCAACCCATGAAGCACACGCTCGCAGCCCTCCTCCTCCTCGCATCCTCTCTCTGCGCCCAGGCGATCACCCTGCGGGAGCTTGATGCGGCCCGAGCTAGCATGCGCCCCTTCCTTGATGCGCTCGCCCAGGTGGAGAGCCAGGGGAAGGACGATGCCATTGGAGACGGTGGCAAGGCGATTGGACGCATGCAGATATGGCAAGTGTATTGGAAGGATGCCCTGGCGAAGTGCCCCAAGATCGGAGGCAGCTATCAAGACTGCACGACCAAGACGTATGCCGAGCGAATCGTCGTGGCATACCTTTTGCGATACGCTCCCAATGCAGTAGCCTCCAAGGACTGGCAGACGCTCGCCCGCATCCATAACGGTGGGCCGAAAGGTGCGACCAAGGCTGCGACTAGAGGATATTGGGTGAAAGTTAGAAAGGCCCTTGCATCCCAGAAGTGAGTTGCTAGAATCTAATCCATCATGAAGAAGCTCTTCGAACCCGAACTCCCGGTTGGCAAGCTCGTCCGAGTGTATCGCAATGTTCACCAGAACTGCTACTCGGTCGTGTCCGTAGATACCGGACGAGTGATCGCACACGCGGACAAGGTTAGGCTGAGAGACTGCAAGTTCCACGTAAACCCAAAAGGCGTTGCCAAGATCCGTGAAAGCAGGCGCAAGCGAGTTGTGGCCTGGGTGCAAGGCTACTTCATGGGATGGGAAGGAAAGCAAGAGCCAGCCCAGCATCCCGTCCGATTCAATCCCTACGAAAACGACTCTTTTGTGGACGTTTACGGAAGCCGAGTCGATACGTCCTGGTTCGTAGACTTGGATCCCAAGGGTTGGATCTGGGCTTCGTTGTAAAAGCTACAATGGGGCCCCCGCGCCCGTGCTAAGTCGTTGATTTTCAAGCACTTAGAGCGACTCGGAATTTTCTTAGAATGTCGCTTGAATCCCACCAGAAACTTCCTAGAATCACAGCATGAACACTAACGAGCGGCAGATCAACCGGATGCGGAAGGAATCCTTGGATCGAATCAACGAACTGTATGCACAGATGGAGGGCATGCGTATCTTCATGCGTGCGCTCCGTGAGCAGATCCCTAGTGCTGCCGAGCGCGTGAAGCTCGGAAAGATTTACGAATCGACTATCGAGCCGCTCGACGCTGAGTTCCGGCGTGAGTGCATCAGGCATCGGGAACTCCACAACAACTACACCTCGGAGGGCATCTAACATGGCACACGAAGATTGGGTGCAAGAGCGTATCGACCAAGTTGAGGAACTTCTCGACATGGGATGCGAACTGTCGCAGATTGTCGAAGTTCTCAACAACGACGGGTTTATGCGAATCTACCAAGGGAAGAACGTCACCGAAGATTTTGTGTTCGATGCATGCTTGGACATTTTGGCACGACGCATAGGAGCAAAGCATGAGCAAGAAGGGCAAGCGTGAGATCTTGGTCATCCTCGCCTTGTGCGTAGTGATGTCCGCCCTTCAGACTTGGATCATGCACCTCGCCCTAAAACCCTGAGAAATAAGGACTTGGGAAGTTTGGGGCCCCCGCTCCTGTGCTAAGTCGTTGATTTTCAAGCACTTAGGAAGAGTCGAAACTTTTCTGCTTTTGTGCTTCAATCGAAAACCAGTTTTGCTAGAATCCCTCACATGAAGACCAAGCATCTCAACTACTCGGACGATAAGTGCTTCTGCGTTGTGACGGTCGGATCGGACCTCACGACCTACAGCTACTGCGACACCAAGCTTGAAGCGCAGATGTTGATGGAATCGGGCCAAGCCATGCTCAAGATGCTTGGAATCAAGACCACTGCGCACTTGTTCGAACGCGAGTCTGAGGCTAAGATCGAAGGCTTCTACAAGCATGAGCTAAACTAATGGACGATCAAACTCGCAAGGCATACTGGAAAGCTCTCTCTGCCGTTCTCGCACTGGAAGAGAAGACGAGCCACCTACAAGAGGACGAAGTAAAGGCCGAGAAGGCTATCTACTCGATTCCAATGGAGAACGACCGGGAAAACGTGTGGGAAATCTGGGCAGAGTATGTAGAGCAGCGGATGGCGGCGCAGAAGAAACTCGACCGAATCAAGTTCAAACTCTCACTAGTCACATTGGCAAACGACTACTGAGCCCGTTGTAAAAGCTACAATGGGGCCCCCGCTCCCGTGCTAAGTCGTTGATTTACAAGGGGTTGCGACGGCTCGAAACTTTCTGCATTTACCTATTGAGCGAACCCGAAAACTTGCTAGAATACCCGCATGAAGCTCAAGCCCTCGCATCCGGCACTTCACGAAGCCCGCACGATCCACCCGAAGTATGTCGTTCCGGTAGAAGGTAAGGTCATCTTGAAGCCTGCCAACACGAACGACAAGCTCGGCAAGGGTAGCTATGTGATTCGCAAGGGCGCATGGCGCGGCTTCCCTCTCTTCTCAGTTACCTTGCAGGAACGGGCTACCTGTCCGCCCGATTGCATGCGGTGGGCAGAATGCTACGGCAACGGAATGGCCTACGCTCACAGGTTCGAACATGGGCCAGAGTTCGAGGCGCAGCTTCTGCGCGAGATCGAAGCTACGGCTAGGCTATATCCTCACGGCTTCGCGGTCCGCTTGCATATCCTGGGCGACTTCTACTCGGTCGAGTATGTCCGCCAGTGGGGCGACATGCTGGCAAAGTTCCCGAACCTGCACGTTTACGGCTATACGGCTCGGCACGATGGCAGCATCGGCGCAGCTATCCGGTTCGTGCGCCTTCGGTTCAAGGACCGATTCTGGATTCGGTTCAGCCGTAACCATGAATACGCCGGAGGGGATATCTACGCAGCGGACAAGGGAAAGGTCGCAAAAGGTATTCACTGCCCCGAGCAAACGGGCAAGACTCAATCTTGCCTGGATTGTGGATTGTGCTGGGCAATCGAGACCACTATCATCTTCCAAGATCACGACGAACTCAATAAGCAAAGGAAGCTCAAAGCCAATGAAAACTCTAATGGATAATCACCTCCACCGTATCAGTCTTGATATCGCCTTGGCATTCAAGGAATACTATGGCAAGGGTGATATGCAAATCGCCAATGAACTGCTGACGGCATATCGCAATATCCGGCGGCATATCAATAAGGGCGAGGACGGTAAACGCTACGGCTCGCGCATCGCATACGAAACTATGCGGTGACCCGTTGTAAAAGCTACAATGGGGCCCCCGCTCCTGTGCTAAGTCGTTGATTTTCAAGCACTTAGGGCAGATCGAAACTTTTCTGCTTTTAGTTCTTGAGCCATCCCGAAAAGTTGCTAGAATCTCCTACATGTCCAACGAATCCTTTATCCTCTCTAAGACTTCCCCGGTCACTGGCAACATCAACGACATGGAAATTCCGATGACGATTCGGGATTTCTCGATTGCGATGCAGAAGTGGCGTTCGGGTGCGCTTATTCAGGAAGCGTTCCCTAACCTTCCCGCTCCCATGCGTGAGTTTATCATGTCGGGCATTTCTCCCAAGGAGTGGGATGATATGTTCGGCATGGGGGACGATGAGGGCGACGTATCCGACGAGGGGTTCGACCCTTATAGCAATACTTACACGGACGATTGCTGATCCGTGTAAAAGCTACAATGGGGCCCCCGCTCCTGTGCTAAGTCGTTGATTTTCAAGCACTTACAACCGATCAAACTTTTCTCACTTTACCCTTCAATCGCAACGGAAAGTTGCTAGAATCCACCGCATGAACACCAACTACAGCGACCTGCAAGATCGAGTCCCGTCCCTCTTCGCCGCCGCCCCTAGCGAGCGCGTGTCCGACCGTTACAAGTTCGTTTCGACCCAGGAATACCTGGAAGCCCTCGATTCCCGAGGCTGGATCGTCGCTAATGCGACCCAGGCTCGCGTCCGCAAGGGTTCGCCCGAGCATGCAAAGCACCTCGTCACCCTGCGCCACAAGGACCACGGCGCGGTTCGTCCCGAGCTTGGAAGCATCATCCCACAGATCAACTTCCTCAACTCGCACAACGGCACTTCGCTCGTTCGTGGCATCTGCGGCCTCTTCCGCTTGGTGTGCAAGAACGGCCTCATGGCCGCTACTAGCATGTTCGCGGCGTTCGAGTTCCGGCACACTCAGAGCGCGAAGGATGTCGCCGATGTCCTTACCGATGGGTTCTTTGCCAAGGTCGATATGCTCCTTGATACTGCCGACACCTGGGCAGGTATCAAGCTGTCGCACGACGAGCAGGTCGAGCTTGCCGTTGCGGCTCGCAATATTCGCTTCGGTGAGGATTCGCCGGTCGATCCGATGTCGCTCCTTGTCCCCCGTCGCTCTGCCGATCAAGGCGACAACCTTTGGCTGACGTTTAACCGCTTGCAAGAGAACGTAACGCAGGGCGGCATCCGGTTTAACGGCATGCGCCGCCAATCCCGTGAGCTTCGCAATATCGCGCAGTCGGTGGATGTCAACACCGGATTGTGGCAAGTCGCGGAAAATCTTGCGCTCGCCCACGGGTGAGCGTAAGTCCTTGAAATATAAGGACTTAGGCCCTATGGGGCCCCCGCTCCTGTGCTAAGTCGTTGATTTTCAAGCACTTACGAAATCTCAGATTTTCCTCGGATTCTCTGTTGACCCATCCCGAAAAGTTGCTAGAATCCACCGCATGAACCCGATGAACCACAAGCAAGTTTTCGAACTTCTCAAGATTCTTGATCGGATCCAGGTTGAAGTTGAATACGTGGAAACTTTCCAGCTTGCAGTCGAGCGCGTTCGTGATATACTCTCGGACGTTCGCAAGTTCGAACAAGCGAACGGCCTCCAATCCCCTGCCCTCTTTTCAACCCAAGGAGCTAGCAAGTGAACACCGAACCGAACACCGAACCCAAGGCCAAGAAGTTTTGGGAAGTCACCTTCACCTTCGTGAGCGGTAAGGAGTGCCGCACCATCGTGGAAGCGGCCAACCAGCACGAAGCCGAAGCCCTGATCGAGGGCATGCTCCTCCTGGTAGGAATTGAACCTACTACCACAGCTTTAGAAGAACTGTCCTCCGACGTATTGGAGGACGGCATCTATCGCGGGGTTGAAGGTAGCAAGGGCGACAAGTTCGTCCAAGATCCCGAGTGCGACTACGAGGAAGAAGCGGTCGAAGATGTCGCATGCTACGGCCCGCTCACGGAGGAGGATCTGTGAGCGGTTACAAGATCCACCTCCACCGTGCCCTAGGCTTGACTTTTTGCAACCGTAAGTTGAAAGGGAATGTTACCCGTAAACTTTCACTTGCAACTTGTGAGAACTGCATCCGAGCCTACGAGAAGCACAGGGCCGTAGTTGAATCCTTCCGAAAGAATCTTGGGGCTTGACTTTTTCAAGCCCCATCCTAGAATAGGAGCATCATGTTCATCGTAATCAGTGGAAACTTTGCGGACGGGTTCAGGTTCCATGGTCCAT
>Ga0129333_10005420_pt1 | contig 11987 bp, 6 predicted proteins | sample CPB6_08_DNA_FD_94474 | JGI IMG/M metagenome (GOLD analysis project Ga0129333, IMG submission 94474) | Freshwater to marine salinity gradient microbial communities from Chesapeake Bay, USA - CPBay_Sum_0.6_0.8_DNA | ecosystem: Environmental > Aquatic > Marine > Coastal | place: USA: Chesapeake Bay... | reverse complement strand
TCGTCACCATCACCTCGGGCACCGGCACCTGCTCGATCACCGCCACCAAAGCCACCGACAACGGCTACCTCGTCGACACCAGCAGCGCCCACATCATCACCGTCTCCAAGATCGCCCAGTCCCCCGTCACCGTCGCGGGCAACACAACCGGCACATTCGGAGACACGATCAACCTCAACGCCAGTGGTGGCACCCTCACCTCCGCCATCACCTGGTCGAACGGATCATCCACCGCCTGCACCGTGAACACCAGCGGAGTCGTCACCATCACCTCGGGCACCGGCACCTGCTCGATCACCGCCACTCGACCCGGCAACGACGATTACAACCCCCGCGCCTCGGCGAACCACACCATCACCACCGCCCGAGCCGACCAGAGTCCACTCTCGATCACCGGGCCGGCCAGTGCTCTCTTCGGTCAGTCCATCACTCTCACGACCTCGGGTGGCGACGGCACCGGAGCCACCACCTGGTCGAATGGATCATCCACCGCCTGCACCGTGAACTCCACCGGAGTCGTCACCATCACCTCGGGTACCGGCTCCTGCTCGATCACCGCCACCAGAGCACAAACCAATGACCACAACCAGATCTCATCGGGTGTCTACTCGGTCGCGGTCGACCGAGCATCACAGTCAGTCAGCATTCCGAACCCGGGGTCGGTGCGAATCGGAGGCACCTCTCCGACCCTGACGGTTACTGGTGCGCAGACTTCACCGGTCACCTGGGCCACCTCGACGCCCGAGACCTGCTCGATCAACTCCTCGAACGGAGTCCTGACCCCGATTGCCGTCGGAGATTGCGACGTGACCGCGACAGTTCCGTCATCTGCTCAGTACGGCTCGTCGTCATGGGGGCGCACGATCGTGATTGGAGCGGGCGAGCTGGCGACTCCGTCGGCGGTTTCCATCGCAGCGGTGACCGCGACATCGATCACGGCCCGGGTCACGCCGGTCGCCAACGCAACCACCTACGCGGTGCGCCTGTATCGGGGTGGATCGTTGCTGGTGACCGTCGACCTCGCCGCCATCACGGTGGCCACCGACGTCTCGTTCTCCAGCCTCGATCCGGAAAGTACCTACCGGGTCACCGTCACCGCTCTCTCGAACAGTGCCAACTGGCTGCAGTCGGCCGAAAGCCAGCCGGTGGTGGCCATCACCGACGCCATCCCGATTCCGGCCTCGCGGTTGTTCTCGCTGATCGACGGATCACCCCAGCCACGGTTGGTCGGCGAGTCCGACTCCGCGGTCATCGAACGTCAGCCCGGCGACTCGGCCGCGATCATCGACGGCGTGCTCACCAACCTTATCAGGACCGTTGTCGATGACCCCGCCGCTCAGGTGCCTCCGGATGAGCGAACACCCGAGCAAGTGGCCGCGATCCAGGCGAGCGCGCAGGCGATGCTGCAGATGCTCGTGGATGCGTTGCCCGAAGATGCGACGGTCTCCATCGAGATCCGCAACACGACCACCGGTGCCGAGGTTTTCGGACTCGTGGCCGATCCGAACGATGGTTCGATGGTTTCGGTGCCGATCGAGAACGTCGTGCTACTCACCGGACAGGGAGCCGGGGTCCTCATAGCGGCCGTCGACTCGAATCTCGATCCGACATCGTCGATCACTGGCGGACTGGTGGTTTTGCCCTCGGGTTACATAGCCGTCAAGGCGTACGGATTCGTAGCGGGCTCCCTCGGTGAGATCGTCTTCTTCTCGACCCCGCGCAAACTCGCCGAATTCATGGCCGACGCTGATGGGGCCGTGATCGGACAAGTTCAGGTTCCCGCCGACATCGCTCTCGGCGACCACACGTTCGTGCTGGCTACCGAGGAGACCAAACTCACCGCCGGCGTGTCGGTTCGAGCCGCGGCGGCGCTGCCTCGCACGGGTGGCGAGGAGACGGTCCTGTTGCCGCTTGCTCTCGCGTTCTTCGCTCTCGGTGGAGTCTTCGTGGTCTACCGCCGACGCCCCGACGAACCGTTGTTCGGGTATCGCTAGCTGTTGCTGCGTTCGATGGCCCGGTCGTCGGTGCCGAGGTAACTGGCGATGACGGCCGGGTTCTCGCGGATCTCGCGCGGAGAACCCTCGGCGATCACCGCACCGGCCTCGAGGCAGTAGATCCGGTTGGAGATCGACATCACCATCGGCATGTCGTGTTCGATGATCAGAATCGAGGCGCCGAGCTCGCGACGGATCGTCTGGATCAGCGGACCGAACGCCTCGGTCTCGCGTTGCGCCACACCCGCCGTCGGTTCGTCGAGCAGCATCAACTTCGTGTCGAGTGCGATCAAGGATCCGAGTTCGACGATGCGTCGCGTGCCGGTGGAGAGTTCGCCCAACAACGAGTCGGCGTAACGACCGAGTCCGAGGTACGAAATGATCTCATCGGCCTCGCGACGTTTGCGAGCCTCGGCGCCCGGCGACGGAGGCAACGCCAGCAGCGAAGGCAACAGCAACGAGCGTTGACGAGACTCGAGCGCCACCATGATGGTCTCGCGCACCGTCAGCGAGGCGAACAGCCGGGCGTTCTGGAAGGCTCGACCTTGGCCGAGTCGCGATCGCTTGTGGGCCGGCAGCGACGACACGTCGCGACCGAACAACTCGATGCGACCGGTGGTGGGGACGAAACCCGATAGTCCGTTCACGATGGTGGTCTTGCCGGCGCCGTTGGTGCCGATGAGACCCACGATCTCTCCGGCTCCCACCGAGAGCGACACCCGATCGACGATGGTGCGACCGCCGAGAGCGATCGACATCTCGCTGGTGACGAGCACCGGCCCGACGGTTTCGCCGCGGGGGCGCGACGTCGACCCCAACGAGGCCACCGCGGCCCCTTCCTTGCGAACCGGTGGCTTCCAACCGGTTCGCCGGGCCAGTGCCGCGAGCAGATTGTCGCGAGCCGAGTGGATGATCGAGATGAGACCGCTCGGGAAATAGAGGAGCACGATGAGCATTCCGACACCGCTCGCGAACAACTCCACTTGCTTGGTGCCGTCGAAGATGATCGGCAGGGCGACGATCACCAGCGTTCCGAGCACCGCGCCGGTGATCGACGCGATACCACCCACCACGGCCACGGCCACCACGCGCAACGACTCGTCGAAGTCGAACAGCAAGGGATCGATCTTGAACTGCGCGTTGCGCGCGGTGAGCGGAATGAGACTGCCGGCCAAGGCCGCGAGACCACCCGACACGGCGAACGCGAGGAGCTTGGCCCGAGCCGGTGCCACGGTGTACGCGGTGGCGGTGTTCTCGTTGTCACGCGTGGCGATGATCGAGCGACCGATTCCGGTGCGCCGGATGCGCCACACGAGAACGATGGCGAGCGCCGCCATCGTCAACGCGAAGTAGTAGACGCCGTCGAAGTTCTTCCCCTTCACGGTCCAGAAGATCAGGCGGAAACCCTCGTTGCGATCGAGATTGGCCTCGGCGACTCCACCACCCCCGGGAGCGAACTTCGATCCGAGGATGAACCACGTTCGAATGGCGAGCCCGAAGCCGAGCGTGACCACCGCGAGGTAGAGGCCCTTCACTCGCAGGGCGGGAATCCCAACCACGATGGCCGCCGCCACGCCCCACAGCACGCCGAGAGCCATCGAGAGCAGGTACGGCAGTTCGGCCGAGTAGTAGACGGTGAGGTACGCGCCGATCGCCACGAAGCCGAACTGACCGAGCGACAACTGCCCGCCCCAGCCGGTCACCACCGTCACCGACAGAGCCACGATGAGATACACCGGAATCGACGAGAACTTCAGCATGTCGCTCGCCTTGTCGACCTGGCTCGGCACGAGGATCGCCAGTCCGACGATCAGCAGAACGCCGAACGCGGTGAGCCCGCGGTAAAGCGGATGTCGCGTGAGTTCCTGACGAGCGGCGCGAACCTTGGTGGTGAGTTGCCACGACTCCTCGCGCATGATCTGCGAACGACCGACGGTGAAAAGAACGATCACCAGCAGGGCGAAGATCACCGCCACGTTCGAGCCGACCGGGAACTCCTTGGTGAGTCCCCACGTCACCAGGAAGCGGTCGAGCACTCCCCCGATCAATCCGCCGACGAGGGTCCACGAGAACGACTTCATCCGTCCCACCATCGCGGCCGCCAACGAGAGCAGGAGCAACTTCGGACCGAGCGCCTCCTGCACCACGCCGAGCGAACCGCCCTGCAACGGCGCGATGAGCAACACGCTCAGTGTGGCCAGCAATCCGGCCAGAGCCCACACCTTGGTGGACACGCTTCGCACGCCGATGCCCGCCAACTGTGCCGCCGGAAGATTGTCGGCCGTGGCGCGCACCTGCTGCCCGAAACGACTCTTCTGGAACAACCAGCCGAGGAACACCATCAGCGCCGGCACGATGAGGATCACCGACAACTGCGGACCGGTGACCGAGATGCCCAACACTTCCCAGCGTCCGCTCAGCAACACCGGGTACGTGACGCTGGTGGCCTGCTCGTCGGGAATCGGCAACCGCAACTGCAACAACTGGATCACCTGCGTGAGACCGAGAGTGGCCACGAACAGCAGCAGGCGCGGCTGGGTGAAGAGCCGCCGCAGCACTAGTTCGGACACCATCCCGAGCACCACTCCGGATGCCAGGGCCAGCGGCATCGAGAGCGAGTACGGAATGTCGTACCGGATGAAGAGCAACGCCATGATGTATCCACCGAAGGCGCCGATCTGACCGTGGGCGAAGTTGATGACTCCCGTCGCCCGGTAGATGAGCAACAGTCCGAAGGCCACCAACGCGTACAGGAGCCCCTGAACCAACCCGTCGAACAGGATGTCGTTGGAGTACGTGAGAGCGAGCACCGCGTTCATGCTCCGGCTCCCGACAAGAACACCGCGCGCAGAAGATCGCCGCGCTCGAGAAGGTCCTGCGCCGGTCCTTCGAACCGCACCTGACCACGTTCCATGAACACCGCCCGATCGGCGATCGACAACGCGACGTTCACCGACTGCTCGACGATCACCATCGTGACTCCCTGTTCCTTCAGTTTCTCCACCACCACGAGAAGGTCCTGCACCACCACCGGCGCGAGTCCGAGCGACAGTTCGTCGATGCAGAGCAGTTCTGGCTCGAGCATCACCGCTTTGGCGAGCGCCAACATCTGCTGCTGGCCACCCGACAGGGATCCGGCTCGGTCGTCCTTGCGGTCGCGCAGGATCGGGAAGGTCTCGTCGACCAGTTGCAGTTTCTCTCGCCGTTTGCCCGCGTCGGCGATCTGACGACTCCAGATCGCGAGGTTCTCACCCACCGTCATCGACGTGAACACGGCCTCACCGCCGGGGATCTGCACCAGGCCCATCGATGCCCGGTACTGCGGGTCCACGAGGGTGATGGTGCGGCCGTTCATCCTGATCGCGCCCCGATCGGGCATCACCAGTCCGGAGATGGCTCGCAAGATGGTGGACTTGCCCGCTCCGTTAGTGCCGAGCAGGGCCAGCACCTCACCACGTCGCACCTCGAAGTTGACGTCGAAGAGCACCTGCAGGTTGCCGTAACTGACGTCGACGTTACGAACCTGCAGAACCGGAACATCATCGGGATTCGCGGCCATGCGGGCGTGCTCCGACTGCAGTTCCTTCAGTTCCGACACCGTGAGCGCGATGTCGCGACGCATGTAGCGGCTGCCGTAGAGGATCAAGAGACCGCCGAGGAACGCCGCCGGCGGTACGACCACGGTGAGCGCGGTGCGCTCGCCGTGCGCGTCGGAGAGTGCACCGGCCAACAAGCCACCGAAGAAGCCTCCCATCAGGAAGATGTACACGCCCACCATCGCGAAGGCCTGCGAGCGCATCTGATACGGGACGATGGCCGAAACGGCCGGACCCATCTGGGTGAAGGCGGCTCCCTGGAAAGCGTTGCCGATGGTGACGAAGGCGATCATCAGAGCCGCACTCTGGAATCGCATGCCGACGGTGACGAACACGCCGTAGAGAAGAATGAAGAGGCCCATCATCTTCAACGCCGACGACGGATCCCGCCGGAACAACTTCTCACCCAGTCGTCCGGCCAGCGGAATGCCGAGCAAGGCGCCCGACCATGTGATGGCCCCGATCCAACCGCGGCGGAACGCGCTGTATCCGTAGGCGTCCTCGAGCAGGAGGTTGAAAGCACCGGGGACGGCGATGAGCGCGAAACCGAGCACACCGATGCCCACCACGAGGTAATAGAACGTGCGCACTTTTTTCAGGCGTTGGAAAGCCGCCGACAGTCGCACCGGCGGCTCGACCAGACCGTCGTCCAGCTTGGCACCGAGCACCGCCTCTTGTTCCTGACGACCACGGGCCGGCTCCCGGAGCGAGTACGACCAGAGCACCGAGAGGCCGGCCGGAATGAGCAGTGCGAAGAAAACGACCCGCCAGTCACCGGCGTCGTCGCCCGCCCACACCACGATCGCTCCGGCGAACAAGGGTCCGAGCACCTGGCCGAGCGGACGTCCGAGGGCCTCGATGGCGAAGATGCGGGTTCGCACCGACAGCGGGTACTGGTCGGCCACCAGCGAGGGGCCGATCGGAATGCGCGCCGATGCGCCGAATCCCGAGCCGGCGCGCGCCACGCCGAGTTGGAAGGCGTTCACCACCGCACCGGTGAGTCCGACGAAGCCGAGCCACAGCGTCGAGGCTCCGCTCAGCACCCGGACCCGACGGCGGCGGTCGGCCAACCACGCGAACGGCATGGTGGCCAGCACCAGCACCACGCCACCGAAACTCTGCAGCCCGAGCAGCACTGTGTCGGAGATACCGAGCGAATCCTGGATGTCGGGTCCGAGCACCTGCATGGCCACCCGGTCGAACTCCTCGAAAATGGTGAACAAGAGCAGCACGGTCGCGATGCCGTAGCCGCCCGAGCGCAAGCCCTGACGCAAAGTCATCGGGGCGGTGGCCGAACCCGGATAGCCCTCCGTGTCCTCGTTTTCCGAGGCCTTCTGGGCGGCGGCCCGTGCCTCCTCTTCGTTCACGATCGACGCAGTCAGTGCGGCGATGCCCCCGCCTGGACCCTGGTTCGGTCCGGAATCAGTCATGTCGACCCCCCTCGCCTGCACAGAGTAGCCGCTCCGAAGTATCTGACGAACCGTCAGAAATGCGCTCGAAGTGTGCTATCGTGGGCATCGCCCTATGCCGACGCCGTCGGCAGGGCCCGTTTCCAAATCACGAGGGGGAGTAACCGAATGAAGCAGCGTTCCCGTTTCGCCCTGGCCCTGACGGCCAGTGCGGCCCTCGTCCTCGCCGCCTGTGGCGGAGACGACGAGACCAGCAACACCGAAGTTGCTGCCACCGAGGCCCCGGCTGGGTCCGAGGCTCCGGCAGCCACCGAGGCTCCGGTCGAGACCGAGGCTCCGGCCGAAGAACTCACCGCGTCCGACACCGGCATCACCGAGACCACGATCACCATCGGTGTCGCGGTCGCCGACCTCGAGGCGGTGCGCGCCGCCGGCATCTCGATCCCCGAGACGCTCACCACCGAGCATCTCTTCGACCGTTGGAAGGTGTTCACCGACCAGTGGAACTCCGAGGGCGGGATCAACGGTCGCACCATCGAACTCGTCCAATTGGTCTGGGATCCGCTGAACCAGGCGTCGTTCGACACGCTCTGCGCCGAGGCCACCGTCGACAACGAGTTGTTCATGGTGCTGAACGGCACCGGACTCTCGGGCGTCGCCCGTAACTGCATCCTCGAAGCCGGAGTACCGATCTTCTACGGCGACACCGTGTCGCCCGAGGAGCTCGAGACCGGTCTCATGATGACCGTCGCTCTGCCCTCCGATGCCGCCGCCCGCGCGGGTGTGGCCTCGTGGCTGTCCAACACCACCGCCGAGGCGGGCGCGACGATCGGCGTTCTGGCCAACAACACCCCGGCCATCTCGGCCGCCGGTGCCGCTGCCCAGGCCGCTCTCGAGGAAGCCGGCTACGTCGTCGAAAAGGTCGAGCTGAACTCGCTCTCGGGTGACAACGCCGCGATCAACGCCGAAGGTGAGGCGTCGGTCGGAACGTTCCAGGCCGCCGGCGCCGTCGAGGTGCTGGTCGCCACGCCGTTCACCGAGAACACCGGTTTCTGGACCGCCGCCGCCGCTTCGAGCATGCCCTTCACCATGCTCGACACCTCGTCGTCGGGCTGCTCGCCGTTCGGTCTCAGCCGTGTCGCGGCCGCCGCGGCCGGCACGCTGTGCGCGACGACCTTCGACCACGGCACCAACGCCGCGGGCGAGAAGGCCGTCGACTCCGAGTTCGAGGCCGAGTGCCGTGCCTTCTTCGATGCTTCGTTCGAGGAGTACTACGGAGGCAAGTCGATGCTCGGCGTCCCGGCCGGTCAGAAGATCACCGACGCCGCCGGCAACGAGTTGATCTCCGACTACACGCCGCTCGAGTGCTCGATCGCCAACGTGCTGAAGTTGGCTCTCACCGCCGCCGGTGCCAACCCGACCCGGGCTTCGTTCATGGAAGCCACCTTCGGGCTCGGTGAGGTTCCGTTGGCTCAGATGAGCGGCGGAATGGGCATGCTGTCCGCCGACAAGCCGTACGCCGCCACCCAGGTGCACACGGTGAAGATCACCCTGGCCGACGCCACGGTCGCTCCCGACGACGCCGGCCTCTACAACGGCTGCGCGGCCCCGGTGAACTGCGGCATCGTGCAGAACGATTGGGTTGCCTTCGACTGATCCAGTCCCGATTCGTTCGGACGAAGAGGCCGCCCCGCGAGGGGCGGCCTCTTCGCTTTCTGGTGGGGGCGCGAGAACGAGGTCGGGACTCGGTCACCCGCACCGGCTCCCGCATCGACACCTCGGATTAGGGTCGTGCCATGCCCGACAACGTCCGTGTCGGCCTCGTCGGCACCAGCTGGTGGGCCGAGGCCATGTATCTGCCCGCGCTCGCCCAGCATCCCCGTGGCCGGATCGTCGCGCTCTGCGGTCGCGACCTCACCAAGGCGCGCGATGTCGCGGCGCGGTGGAACGTCCCCGAGGTGTGTTCGACCACCGACGAACTCTTCGACAGGGTGGATGCCGTCATCGTGGCCTCCTCCAACTCGAGTCACCACGCGATCGCCAAGGCGGCGCTCGACCGCGGACTCCACGTTCTGTGCGAGAAGCCGCTCGGGTTGAACGGTGCGGAGGCCGACGATCTGGCCGCCACCGCCGCACGAACCGGAGCGATCACGCTCACGCCCTTCACCTACCGGTTCATGCCGGTGTTCGCCGAATTGCGTCACCGCATCGATGCTGGCTTCGTCGGCCGGCCCTATCACATGGCCGCGCGTTACTACACCGGATACGCGCGCGACGGTGAGTACGCGTGGCGGTTCGATCGCGCCGAGGCCGGTTCGGGCGTGCTGGGTGATCTCGGCAGTCACTGGATCGATCTCGCGCTCTACCTGCTCGGTCCGATCACCGCGGTGGGAGCCGTCACCAACAACACGGTGCCGCGTGGCCCGCGACCCGACGGCGCGTCGTACGACACCTGCGAGGACGTCGCCCTGCTCACGGTCCGGTTCGCCTCCGGCGCGATCGGCCACCTCACCGTGAGTGCCGTGTGCTGGGAAGGGACCCCGTTCAACCAGACCCACCACGTCGAGGTGCACGGCAGCGACGGCACTCTCTACGCGCTCAACGACTGGGACACCGTGCAGGAGGTGCGGGGATTGCGAGCCGGCGACACCGGCCCGGCTCGTCCGCTCGAACGGACCCCCTCGATCTGGAACGGGTTGCGCACCGGCACCGTGCACGACACGTATCGCGACGTTTTCCGCACCACCGAGGCCATGACCCGTGGTTGGGTGACCGCGGTGGCCGAGGGTCGCGCCTGCGTGCCCGACATCGCTCATGGCGCGCTCGTGCAGCGCATCTGCGACGCCGCGTTGTCGAGCGTCGATCGGGGCGGGGCCTTCGTCGAGGTGCACTGAAACACCCTCCGCGCCTCGCGGTGGGTCAGACTGAGGGTCTCCCGGGAAGGAGACCCTCGTGAACCGACATCTCTCCACTCTTTCGCGCCTCGTGGTGGTGGCGTCTCTCGTCGCCGTGGCCGCCTGCGGCTCGGGTGACGACGAACAGGCCGCCGACGATGTCGGAACCACCGACGTTTCGACACCCGCGGCACCCGCCGTCGAAACTCCGGTGAGCGAACCTCTGGTCACCGAACCGCCGATCACCGAGTCGCCGGCCGAACCCGCCGCTGATACCGATTGGGAACGAGTCGCGGCTCCCGCCGACTGCATGTGCGCCGACGGCAGCCCCTACTCGTGGTTCGTCCGCGAGGCCGATCCCACCAAGGTTCTCTTCTTCCTCGAGGGCGGCGGAGCCTGCTTCACCGGTGACATGTGCGCACCGGGCAGCGAGACCTACAAGCAGATGGTCGGTTCCGGCGTGGCCGACTCCCCCACCGGAATCTTCGATCTCACCAATCCCGACAATCCATTCGCCGACTGGTCGATGGTGTTCGTCCCCTACTGCACCGGCGACGTGCACGCCGGCAATCTCACCAAGGACTACGGGAATGGAATCGTGATCGAGCACAAGGGATTCGTGAACGCGTCGGCCGCGCTCGACGACACCGTTGCGCGCTTCGCCGAGGCCAGCACGGTGGTGGTGGCGGGATCGAGCGCCGGGGCCTTCCCCACTCCGATCTTCGGTGGCCTAATCGGTGACCTCCTGCCGAACGCGGGGGTGAAGGTGATCGCCGACAGCGGCGGCGCCATCCCGGATGCGATGAGCGCCGTGGTGGGCAACTGGGGCACTATCGAGAGCCTGCCGGACTGGCCCGAATTCGAGGGGGTCTCACCCGCCGACTTCAACCCGCCGTTCACATTCGCCGCCGCCGCCCGACACAACCCCGAGATCACCTTCGCCCGCCACGACTACGCCTTCGACAACGTGCTGTCGAGTTTCGCCCGCATGGCCGGGCTCTCCCCGGACGATCTCGTGAACGTGATGAAGGACGGCGAGACCCGCATCGAGCAGGCCGGCACCGCGGTCGCGTCGTGGATCGGACCCGGTGACGCGCACACCATCCTCGGTCGCGACGCGATGTACGACGAGGAGATGAACGGTGTGCGATTCATCGACTGGTTGCGGGCGTTCCTCGACGGCACTCCGCTCGCCGACAACTACTGCGTCGACTGCGCGGGCTGAATCAGCCCTTCACCGCCGAACGCAACAGGGCGGCGATGCCGCTCGACAGAACCACCGCACCGATGACACGGCCGCCGATCCCGATGTCGATCAGGGCCAGCCAGCCACCGAGGCCGATGGCCGGGATCGAAACCACCACACCCAGTGTGCGCGACCATCCACGTTGGGGGTTGCGCCAGGCCACCAACGCCGAGATCGCTCCGAAGAAGATCACCGACATCACCACCACCGCGGCGGCCAGAGCGAGAGACTCCACGGCTCGACCCTAGGCGACTCTCGGATTCGCGGGGGTCCGAGAGTCGCTTGGCTCGTGACGGATCAGACGAGATGTCTCCAACGACGCCGCACCTCGGCCACCAGCACACCGAAGGTGAGCAACCACAGTGCGATCAACGGCGGCCACGAGGTTCCCGTGCCGGTGGTGGGCAGCCGTCCCGACCGTGCGACCACCTCGATGCCGAACAGCAACGCCATCTCGGTTCCGTCCGCGGCGACGGCGTCGACGCGCACGGTGTGTCGACCCGGCTGCAGGCCCTCCGGCAAGGCGGCATCGAGCGAGATCGTGCCGTCGGCACTAACCGAGCCGGTGACCGCGAAGGTGTCGCTGATCCACACCGTCACCTGCGATCCGGGCCGCAGTCCGCTCAAGCGGACCGGGATGGTTCCGGGCGGGGTCACCGTGAATCCTCCGGTGGAGCTGGTCGTGGTGGTGGCGCCCCCGGTTCCCGGGTCGCCACCAAGGGTCGCCGTCACGCCGTTCGAGGTGGTCACCGTCACCTGGGCCGGCGAGGTTCCCGGGTTGCTCGACGTCACCGGGGGCGTCGGAATCGACGAGGGGAACACCGACACGCATCCCGAGCACGGTCGCG
>Ga0129333_10005419_pt1 | contig 11987 bp, 12 predicted proteins | sample CPB6_08_DNA_FD_94474 | JGI IMG/M metagenome (GOLD analysis project Ga0129333, IMG submission 94474) | Freshwater to marine salinity gradient microbial communities from Chesapeake Bay, USA - CPBay_Sum_0.6_0.8_DNA | ecosystem: Environmental > Aquatic > Marine > Coastal | place: USA: Chesapeake... | reverse complement strand
TACTTTCGAAGCTCCGCCAGCTGGTGCTAGAAACGTGGGTCTTTCTACTGCTACAGGGTCATTAACAGTATCTGGAAATGCTATTACTGGAATTACTGTTTTAACCACTGGCAGCGGATACACCTTTGCTCCGAATATTTTAATAACATGGTCAGGCAACGGACAATCATTTGCTAATATTATTGGTACGGGTAATGTTTCTTTAAGAAACACTAAAGTAATTTTAAATGATGACGATTATGAACAAAATCATCTTTCAGGATCATCTGCATTCGGTGAATTTTGTGGCAAATATCCAGGCATAAGATCAAACTCTATTAGAGTAGCATTATTTGATTCCTCTTCTACCGCTGATTTTAATTCTTGGACATATAAAAACTCTTTCCGAGGATTGCCAGGGACTAGTACTACTGCATCAAATGCTGCTGGTGCTAATGATGAAATGCACATAGCAGTGGTAGATATAGACGGAAAAATTTCTGGTACAGCAGGTACTGTACTAGAAAGATATGAATATGTTTCTAAAGGATTCGATGCTAAAAATGCTGACGGATCTACTAACTATTACAAAGATGTTATTAATCAGAAATCAGAATATGTACGTTGGTTAGCTCATCCAAATTATCCCGGAGTAAATTTCTGGGGTTCATCAGTAAAAGGAAATGCTTTTACTAGATTAAGTACTGTTTCTGGCGGTATCTTTTCAGACGGTGTTACTAATGGTATATTGACTTTAGATTTAGCGTTTGGCGCACAAGGCACACCGACGGTAGGTAATTTGCAATCAGCATATTCTCTATTTTCTAATGACGAACTTTACGATGTTAGCTTAGTTCCTGTTGGTGACGCTGACATGGCTACAGTTAAATATATTGTAGACAATGTGGCAGAAGTTAGAAAAGATTGTATTGTATTTTTATCTCCTGATCAAGCTAACGTAGTATATAGCAAGACACCTACTACGAATGCAGTAGCATTTAGAAATAGTATTAATATTAATTCTTCATATGCAGTAATGGATTCAGGTTGGAAGTATCAATATGATAGATACAATGATGTTTATCGTTGGGTACCATTGAACGGGGACACTGCTGGTATTACAGCTAGAACAGATTTTGTAGCTGATCCATGGTTTTCTCCTGCTGGCTTCACAAGAGGTCAAGTAAAAAATATAATTAAATTAGCATATTCACCAACAAAAACAGATAGAGATTCATTATATAAAAATGAAGTTAATCCTATAGTAGCATTCCCAGGCGAAGGCACTGTACTGTTTGGTGACAAGACAATGCTTACTAAGCCAAGTGCTTTTGATAGAATTAATGTTCGTAGATTATTCATTGTATTGGAGAAGGCTATAGCTACTGCTGCCAAGTTCCAATTGTTCGAGTTTAATGATGCGTTTACTAGAGCACAATTTAGAAATCTAGTTGAACCATTCTTAAGAGATGTACAGGGTCGCAGAGGGGTTACTGACTTTAGAGTAATCTGTGATGAGACTAATAATACTGCTGCGGTTATTGACAGAAACGAGTTTGTTGCAGATATCTACATCAAACCTGCTAGATCAATTAACTTCATTCAATTGAACTTTATAGCGACACGTTCTGGTATTAGTTTTGAAGAAGTAGGCGCATAAGGGGAATTAAATGGCGATCGCGTTTAATGTAAATCAATTCAAATCTGCTTTAACAAATGGCGGAGCAAGACCGAATCAATTTTCGGTTACTATGACTTTTCCTGCAGGGTTCGTTCCTAACGCATCCTTAGCAGGACAGAAGGTGCCGTTTTTAGTTACACAAGCAGTTTTGCCTGGGCAGACAATAGGTGTAGCGCCTGTTTTCTATAGAGGCAGAGAAGTTAAGTTTGCTGGTGACAGAGTTTTTGCACCAATACAGTTGTTAGTTCTTAATGATTCTGATATGACAATTAGAAGTGCATTGGAGTCATGGATGAATGGTATGGATAATTTATTAACTAAGGTTGGTAAATTAAGACCATCTGAATATATGTGTAATATGCAAATTACACAATTGGATAGAAATGGCAATGAATTAAAAGTGTATAATCTTAGAGATGTATTTCCATCAGACATTGGCGATGTACAGTTAGACTTTTCTTTAAATGATACTATTTCTAGCTTTGGTGCTACATTCCAGTATCAGACATTTACAGTAAGTCCAACACCTTCAGCACAAATTGTGAATGCTGCAGCAAATTTTGCAGACATTCAAGTTTAAATTATAAAGTAAAATATTATGGCTATATCATTATTTGGATACACTATTAGTAAGGAAGAGGAGCCGATCAAAGTCTCTAGAGCACAAGACTTTGCCACTCCTGTTCCTGATGATGGTGTATCTACAGTAGAAGGCGGTGGTTATTTTGGCACGTATGTTGAATTAGATGCTACAGCAAAATCTGAATCTGAACTAATAAACAGATACAGAGAGGCAGCAATGTATGTAGATGTTTCATCTGCTATTGATGAGATCACCACGGAAGCTATTGCTGCATTAGACGACGAAAAACCTGTTAGTATTATATTAGACGATTTAGATGTCCCTGATAATATTAAGAATACTATACAAAAAGAATTCGACGAAGTTATTAAACTTTTAGATTTTAATAATAAAGCATATGATATTTTTAGACGTTGGTATGTTGATGGTAGATTGTATTATCAAAAGGTAGTTGACTTAACTAATCCTAAAAAGGGTATTACCGAATTAAGGCAAATAGACCCTAGAAAAATTAAGAAGGTTAGAAACGTTAAGAAAACTAAGGATTCTAAAACAGGTATAGAAACTATTACGTCTATTGATGAGTTCTTTGTATATAATGATAAAGGGTTGACATATAACGCAAATTTTTCTACTACTATTAACAATGGCAGTATAAAGATTGCACCAGATACTATTACATTTGTACCTTCTGGTATAAATGATTTAGATAAAAATATTATTTTAAGTTATTTACATAAAGCTATAAAGCCTGTAAACCAACTTAAAATGATGGAAGATGCGTTAGTAATTTACAGATTGGCACGTGCCCCTGAAAGAAGAATATTTTATATTGATGTTGGTAACTTGCCTAAAATTAAAGCTGAACAATATCTTAAAGATATTATGGCTAGGTATCGTAATAAGATTGTATATGATTCTCAGACAGGTGAGATTAGAGACGATCGTAAAATGATGTCTATGCTTGAGGATTTTTGGCTCCCTCGTAGAGAGGGGGGAAGAGGTACTGAAATTACCACTTTACCTGGAGGCGAAAATCTAGGACAAATTGAAGATATTAACTATTTTCAAAAGAAATTATATCAAGCATTGAATGTTCCACTATCAAGACTTGAACAGCAGTCTGGATTTAATTTTGGCAGAGCTGCTGAGATTAGTAGAGACGAAATAAAATTTGCTAAGTTTGTGGACAGACTTCGCAAAAAATTTAGTACTTTGTTTGATGATTTATTAAGACACAACCTTATTCTTAAGGGAGTTATTACTGCAGATGATTGGCCTAATATTTCTTCAGCAATAAAGTATAAGTTTACTCAGGATCAGTATTATTCGGAAATGAAAGATGCTGAGAATATTAGAAATAGAGTAGAAGTTTTAACTACAATGGCTCCGTTTGTAGGTACGTTCTTTAGTAAAAAATATGTGTTGAAGAAAGTATTAAGATTAACCGATGATGAAATAGAAGAGATGGAAAAGGATTTAGAAACAGATCCACCGCCTCCTATGCCACAAATAAATAATGCTAGTCCACAGTAAGGAGATAGTATGGATACCTCAGTTGTAATTAAATCTATGGTTGATGATATTTTATCTGATAAAAGTTCTGAGGCCGTTGACAAGTTTAACGAATTGATGAAGTTCAAAGTATCTTCAGCAATTGACGATAGAAAAGTAGAGATAGCTAAAAACCTATACAATCAAGAACCAGAAGAAAATAGCTCTTCGGAAGTAAATGAAGTTAGCCCTCCTGGGTTTGAAGGTACAGTCAAAGCTATGAAAAAAGATAAGAACATAGACAACCCCTATGCTTTAGCATGGTATATGAAGAATAAAGGTTATAAAAGCCATAAAAAAGCTGATGGCACAAATAAGGAATAACAAATGCCAGTAACTAAAACAGTACTTAAAAAGACGCCACAGACAGCAGTAGTAAAATTAGTTGGTGCTGGTACTGCCACTATTGATTTGGATGGTGATTTAAAAACTGCTGATGAAATATTCCTAGGATATGCTAATGCTAATGTAAATATATCAGGAATGGTATGGTCTTTAGGTGGATCAGATTCTATTACAATAGCAAGAAATAGTACTACTACCTTAGTTGTATATGGAAATGACAATTGGACATTTAATCAACAGTATGGATTTACTGATACATCTAATAATACTGCAAATCTAGCATTTACATTTTCGGGATCAGGTGGTACAGCAATAATCACTTTATCCAAAACTCAAGGCTATACATTGCCTAATCAACAAGTTCTTTATAGCAAGTACGACTAAAATGAAACTTATAACAGAATTAACACAAGACGTTCAATATATTACTGAAGAATCAAACGGTAAGCGTAGTGTCTTTATTGAAGGCATTTTTATGCAATCAAATAAAGAAAATAAAAATGGACGCATTTACCCTAAATCGGTAATGGAAAAAGAGATTGGGAGATACCAAGCTCTTATAGAACAAAAAAGATCATTAGGTGAATTAGGACATCCTCCTAACCCACAAATTAATCTTAATCAAGTTTCACACTTAATTACTAATCTTCGTTTTGAAGATGATAATGTAGTTGGTCGTGCTAAAGTGTTAGATACACCAATGGGTAAAATTGCTAAAAATTTTATTGAAGAGGGTGTAATGTTGGGTGTATCCTCAAGAGGGTTAGGATCACTAAAAGAAAAGAATGGTATAATGGAAGTCCAAGATGACTTTCATTTAGCTACAGTAGACATAGTAGCTGACCCATCTGCGCCAGAGGCCTTTGTACAGGGCATTATGGAAAATGTAGATTGGATTTGCGAAAACGGTGTTTGGAAAGCTAGACAAGTAGAACAGGCCCAGAAGCAAATCAAAGAGGCTAAGTCAAAAGATTTAGATAAAGTTAAAATCCAGATCTTTGAACAATTTATGGCTAGTTTGTCTAGAAAACCATAATTATAAATAATTGAATAATTCCATTAGGAGACAATAATGTCAGTAGAAAGCAAAATTAAAGAATTGCTTGGTCGCATTGAGGCTAAAGCAAGTCTTGACGAAGCTGATCAAATGGGTGCAGGTTCTGTTAGCAAAGATAGTTCTATCAAGCCTGCTAATTCAGGCGACGCTTCTAGCCCTAAACAAGGCGATTCAGAAGACGCCTCTTATGAAACAAGAGACGAGAAGGAAGAGAATCAGGGCGCCAAGGTTAGTAAGGGTATTAGCAAAAATAACCTAACTAATTCTGGCCCAGGTGCTACTCCTAATTTCACAACTACAATGGATCTTCAAAAGGTAGTTAATATGCCTGCTGCATCTGGTAATAAGCCAATGAGCGAGGAAGAAGCAGTAGAAGGTGAAACTGTTGAATCTGAAGAAGAAACAACTGAAGTACAGGAACCAGCCGCTATTGATTTGTCTCCAATTTTCGGCGCTGATCTTTCAGAAGATTTTAAAGAAAAAGCAACTTCAATCTTTGAAGCAGCAGTTATTGCTCGTGTAAATTACGAGATGGAAAAAGTAACAGAAAGCTTAGAAGAAAAATTCGAGCAAGATTTTGAAGAGCTTAGAGAAAGCATGGTCGAGAAAGTAGATTCATATCTTAACTATGTTGTAGAACAGTACATGAAGGAAAATGCTTTAGCAATTGAAAATGGTCTTCGCACAGAAATCGCTGAAGATTTTATTGAAGGGCTAAAGAATCTATTCAAGGAACATTATGTAGAAGTTCCTGAGGATAAGTATGATGTTATTGGTGAGCTACAGGACAAGGCTGAAGAATTAGAAGCTAAGTTAGATGAAGCAATTAGTACTAATGTAGAGCTAAACGCAGAGGTTGCAGAACTTAAGCGTAATGCTATTATTGAAGAACTATCAAAAGACTTAGCAGACACAGAAGCGGCTAAATTAAGAAAACTAGTTGAGGGTGTTAGCTTTGATGAAGAAACATATACAGAAAAGGTTTCAGTAATCAAGGAAAATTATTTCCCAAAGAATAAACCAACACAATCAACTCAGCAAACACAAGCACAGCCATTGATAGAAGACACATCTGAATCTACAGAAAATACTGTTACAAACAGCACAGTAGATTTATATGCTAAAGCACTATCAAGATCGATTAAGCGTGCTTAATTTTTAGGTTCGTAAGGAGAACAAGATGTTTTTATCAGAACAATTACAACAAAAGTGGGATGCAATTATTAAGCACCCTGATCTTCCAGAGATCAAAGATGCTTATAAGCGCGCCGTTACAGCAGTATTGTTAGAGAACCAAGAGAAGTCTTTACGTGAAGAGCGTAATGCACTTTTTGAAGCAGCTCCAACAAATAACATTCAAGCAACAAGCGGTATCCAAACCTATGATCCAATCCTTATTGGTCTAGTACGCCGTTCTATGCCTAACCTAATGGCATATGACATTTGCGGTGTTCAGCCAATGACTGGTCCAACAGGTTTGATTTTCGCAATGCGTTCTATGTATGGTTCAGAGCGTGCTAATACTTCAACTCGTGTAGAAGCTCTATACAACGAAGCTAATACAGCATTCTCAGGAACAGCAGGTTCACATGCTGGTTCAAACCCAGTAAGCGGCACATACACAACAGGCGCAGGTGTAACAACAGCAACTGCTGAAGCTATGGGCACAACCGGTGGTCAGGCATTTAATGAAATGTCTTTCAGTATCGACAAGACAACTGTAACTGCTAAGAGCCGTGCTCTAAAGGCAGAATATACAGTTGAACTTGCTCAAGACTTGAAAGCTATTCATGGTCTTGATGCTGAGTCTGAGCTATCAAATATTCTTTCTCAAGAATTTATGTTTGAGATCAATCGCGAAATCGTTCGTTTGATCTACAAAGTAGCTAAGCCAGGTTCCCCAGCAACAGCAACAGCAGGCACATTTGACTTAGATATTGATTCTAATGGTCGTTGGTCTGTAGAGCGTTTCAAGGGTCTATTGTTCAACATTGAACGCGATGCCAATGCAATTGCACAAGATACTCGTCGTGGTAAAGGCAACTTCATCGTTTGCTCTGCAGACGTTGCAAGTGCATTAGCTATGTCAGGTGTTCTTGATTATGCTCCAGCATTATCAACAAACCTTAATGTAGATGACACAGGCAATACCTTCGCAGGTGTATTGAATGGTCGTTATCGTGTATACATTGATCCATATTCAGCAAATCTAAATGACGCTAATCAATTCTATGTAGTTGGTTATAAAGGCGCAAGCCCATATGACGCAGGTTTATTCTATTGTCCATATGTACCACTACAGATGGTTCGTGCTGTTGATCCAGACAGCTTCCAGCCAAAGATTGGTTTCAAGACACGTTATGGCTTGATTGCTAATCCATATGTAACATCAGCAGCAGGTGTTTCTGACCTAGATGGTGCTACATTCACAGCAGATCGCAATCAGTACTATCGTCGTACTAAGGTTGTTAATTTGATGTAATCGCCGTTAAGAGCGATCTTAAAGGGGTCCTAGTGACCCCTTTTTTGCCTTTATAAATATATGTGGAGGTAGTAAATGACATATACTGCAAATATAAATGTTATTAAGGAAAACTATGAGAGTAATAGGCCATCAACCTATGATTATCTAAGACCTAACGCATTTAGATTTACTATCAAGGATTTGCCAAATACCTCTTTCACCTGCCAATCAGCTAATCTTCCATCATTAGCTTTGGGCTTTGCCGAACAACCAACGCCTTTTGTTGACATTCCTACTATAGGTGATAAAATAAGATATGGGGATTTCACTATTAGATTTTTAATTTCTGAGGATATGTCAAATTATCTTGAACTTTATAAATGGTTAGTTGCACTTGGATTCCCTAATGATTATAATCAATTTAAAAATTTTGTTAATTTGAGACCCTCTTCTTTCCCATTTATTAGAAACAAACAAAATAATCTAGAAGTTTTGGCATACTCGGATGGTACTTTAACTATTTTAGACTCGACAAACAATCCAAAGACTAATATAATATTCAAAGAGTTATTCCCAATATCCTTAGAAGCCTTGGATTTTGATGTCACTTCGCCCACTATGCAATATTTTGCAGCAATCGCATCATTCAGATATAAATTATTTGAAATAGAATCATTATAAATTTTTGGAGTTAGTATGGCAATTAAATTGAATCCTACAGCAATCTCATCACAAACTATCAATCCTACAGGGAAAACAGCTATGCCTTCTGGTACTGGTCCTAAGCCAGGCCAGTTGGAAATTAAAATTGATGAACTACGTAAACATAAAATTTTCGTAGGAACTCCTTGCTATGGTGGTATGATGCATGAGTCTTACTTTAGGTCTGTAATTAGAACTTTGACCTTTTTCAACCAGCATCAAATCCCATTGGCATTTGGAACTATTGCGAATGAATCTTTAGTTACAAGAGCAAGGAACGTGCTATTAGCATACTTCCTACAGTCCGGTTTCTCACATTTACTTTTTATTGATGCAGACATTGAGTTCCAGGTCGAGGATGTACTTAAACTTATTGCACATGATAAAGAAGTAGTTGTTGGTGCTTATCCTAAGAAAGGTGTTAATTGGCAACGTATCCGCGAAGGATCACAGGGTAAGGATACAATGACAGATCAACAGATCGCTGCTCTTGGTAGTGACTATGCTATCAACTTTAAGTTTGTCAATAGAGACCTAAAGCAAATTGCTATTGAAAACGGTCTTATTCGTCTACATGATGCAGGCACTGGCTTCATGATGATTAAGCGTTCAGCTGTTGATAAAATTCTAGCAGCATATCCCGATCTTAAATATAACAACGATCTAAATACTGGTCCAGAGCTACAAGATTACTTTTATGCTTTGTTTGATACTATGTTGGATCCAAAAGATAAGCGCTACTTATCTGAGGATTATACATTCTGCAGACGTTGGCAAGACATTGGCGGTGATATTTGGCTTGATCCTACTATCTCACTAAACCACTTTGGCTCCTTCAATTTCCAAGGCAATCCTGCGCAGATCATCCAGATTAATAACTAATGAAACTTTCTGCTCTACAGGAAATGTGGGCAGCAGATTGTAAGATTGATGAAACAAATCTAGGCAAAGAATCTGCCCGCGTTCCTATTCTTCATGCAAAATATATTAATTTACTTTCTTCTACAAGACTAAATCTCCGTAAAGCTGAATCAGATTATTTTAATTGTAGAAGAAAAAAATATCGTTATTATCGTGGTGAGATGACAAAAAATGAATTAGAGGAAGAGGGGTGGTCGCAATGGCAAGGTGCCAAACCACTTAAAAACGAAATAGATGAATTCTTGCAGGGAGATGCTGATCTTATTTCCTTGCAAGATAAAATAGAATATTTCAAAACAGTTTTATACCAATTAGAACAAATAATTCGTTCTATCAATTCGAGAACATGGGATATTAAATCTAGTATTGAATGGGCTAAATTTACAAATGGTTTAATGTGATGGCTGATATAAGTATTAGAAAAAAGAATGAAGTACACCTTATAGTAGATTCTGACCCGTCTATCGCACAAGAATTAAACGATCATTTTTCCTTTGAAGTTCCTGGTGCCAAATTTCATCCTCTCTACAAATCTCGTATGTGGGATGGCAAGGTAAGATTATTTTCTATGTTTACAAAGGAACTTTATATTGGATTGAGAGAATATCTAGAACACTTTGCTAAGGAACGTGAATATAGTATAGACGAGACTAATTATAAAAAGTCTTGCGATGAAGTAACATATGAAGAAGTAAAACTATTTTGTGATTCTTTAAACATATCCTCTAAGGGAGAAAAAATTGAAATACGGGAGTATCAGATAGATGCAGTCTATCAAGCGATTGTCAACGGAAGACGCCTCTTATTATCGCCAACTGGTTCGGGAAAATCTCTCATTATTTACTGTCTACTCCGTTGGCATCAAAAGTACGGAAGAAGACAACTCATACTTGTCCCTACAACAAGCCTTGTGGAACAGATGTACTCAGATTTCCAAGACTATGCTGGACTGACAGATTGGAAAGTTAGCGAAAATTGTCATAGGATTTACGGTGGTCATGAAAAGTCTAATTTATACAACGTTGTTATTAGTACTTGGCAGTCAATTTACAAACTTCCCAAGACATTTTTCTCCGCGTTTCACGTTATTTTTGGAGACGAAGCCCATCTCTTTAAGGCAAAATCACTTACCAGCATACTTAACAAATGTACGACTACACCTTTTAGAGTCGGAACAACTGGTACTTTAGATGGGACTAAAACCCATAAGTTGGTATTAGAGGGACTGTTTGGTCCTGTATATAAAGTAACAACGACTAAAAAATTAATAACAGATAAAACACTAGCAAATTTACAAATCTATAATATTATTCTTGAGTATCCTGATGAGATAAGAAAGACTGTTAAGGGATTTGATTATCAACAGGAAATGGATTTTATAGTAACATACAATGAACGAAATAAGTTCATACGTAACTTAGCTATAGATCAAAAAGGAAACACACTTGTTCTTTTTCAATATGTTGAAAAGCATGGCAAATTACTTTACGATATGATATGGGCTAAGTGTCAAGATAGGCAAGTCTTTTTTGTTTATGGTGGTACTGATACCGAGCAAAGAGAGCTTATAAGGCAATTGACAGAAAAAGAAAATAATGCTATCATAGTAGCATCTTATGGTACTTTTTCAACCGGGATAAATATCAAAAACCTACATAATATTATTTTTGCTTCTCCATCAAAATCTAGAATTAGAAATTTACAATCAATTGGAAGAGGGTTAAGAACTAGCGATACTAAAGATCATTGTAATCTTTATGACATAGGTGACGATTTAAGTTGGAAGTCTAAAAAGAATTATACATTATTGCATATGATTGAAAGAATAAAAATTTATAATGATGAACATTTCGATTACAAATTAGTAAAGGTTCAGATAAAATGAGCGAACTACACTACAGATATATTAAGCTAGTTAATGGTGAAAGTATTATTTGTACAACAGATGATGATTGTGCAAATCTCAAAACTAAAGATTCAATTTATGTTTGTGATCCTGTTACAGTATCTCATATGAGAATTCCTAGAGGGGGTATGGTAATTGAATCATATGTACTAACTCCCTGGGTAAGTTTCATTGAGGATACCGTATTAGAAATACCCACTAATCAAATTATTTTTGCTGCAAATATAAATGATAATGCTAAAGAAAATTATATTGATTTTGTAGATAAAAGAAATAATTCTACTATGGAAAAGGAATTAGAAAAAACTAGAGAATCTGAACTATCAGATACCACTCTTAAATTATTGGACCTTTTACAATTGAGTAATAAAGATGAAGAAGAAAACGAAAATGACGGAAGTTTCCAAATCCCCGGAAACAGAACTATCCATTGAAACTATACCAACTACTTCACACTATATAGATAATAAAAAATTCTATGCTGCTTTAGTTGATTACAAAGTTTTAGTTGATGAAGCAAAAGCACAAGGTAATCCTCAACCACAGGTGCCTAATTACATAGGCGATTGCTTTATAAAGATAGCAACGCACTTATCATATAAGTCAAATTTTATCAATTATACTTTTAAAGATGATATGATTAGTGACGGTATAGAAAACTGTTTAACAGCAGTTGCCAAATTTGATCCGTCTAAATCTTCTAATCCTTTTGCATATTATACGCAAATTGTTTATTTTGCTTTTATTAGACGAATACAAAAAGAAAAGAAACAGCAGGCTACTAAATATAAAATT
>Ga0129333_10005418_pt1 | contig 11987 bp, 5 predicted proteins | sample CPB6_08_DNA_FD_94474 | JGI IMG/M metagenome (GOLD analysis project Ga0129333, IMG submission 94474) | Freshwater to marine salinity gradient microbial communities from Chesapeake Bay, USA - CPBay_Sum_0.6_0.8_DNA | ecosystem: Environmental > Aquatic > Marine > Coastal | place: USA: Chesapeake Bay... | reverse complement strand
GTAATCGCGAAGCCGACCAAGACGACGCCGATCGAAAGCCGGCTGATCGCGGCGAGTTGGCTAATGCACCAATTTCTTGTCATAGGACCCCCGAGCTGCAATGCGCAGCGCATCATGCCGCAGCTCGCGAGCTTGTGAGAATATCCACGTATGACAACCACCATTTCTTCGCGACCTAGCACGACCCGCCGTCATGCCGCGCTGGGTGCAGTGCTCGCCCTGCTGTTTACGCAACTATTCGCCGCCGCGGCCCAAACCGCCGTTCAGCGAGCGGCGGTCGCCGCTCCCGACCGCTACGGCGCCGAGGTCGCCGAGTCCGTAATGCGAAGCGGCGGCAACGCCGTCGATGCCGCCGTCGCGACCGCTTTCGTACTCGCCGTGACTTTTCCGGAAGCGGGTAATCTCGGCGGCGGTGGCTTCATCACGCTCAAGATGGGAACGGCGACCGCCTTTCTCGACTTCCGCGAAGTCGCCCCACAGGCGGCGAGCCGCGACATGTATCTCGATGCGGCTGGCAAACCCATCCCGGGTGCGTCGCTGATCGGACATCGCGCTGCGGGCGTGCCGGGAACGGTCGCCGGACTCTGGGAAGCGCATCGCAAATACGGCAGTCGACCCTGGCCGGAACTGCTGCAGCCCGCCATTCGACTGGCGCGCGACGGCTTCGTCCCCCCTCAACCCCTGATCGACAGCGTGGCCGAGTCGCTTGCCGATTACGCCGGCAAAACGAATTTCGCCGAGTACTTCGGCAAAGTCGGTAATCGTCGATTCAAACAGCCGGAGCTGGCACGTACGCTGCAAAGGATCGCGGAGCGCGGCTCTGCGGGTTTTTATTCCGGTCGCACCGCAGATCTCATCGTGGCCGAAATGCGGCGTGGCAACGGGCTCATCACGCACGCCGATCTGGCGGCCTATCGCGCCATTTGGCGCGAACCCTTGAGTGTACGCTGGCGCAACTACACGCTGGTGTCGGCACCGCCACCGAGCTCGGGAGGCATAGCCCTCGTGCAACTGCTGCGCATGAAAGATGTGCTTGCCAAAGATTTCGCAGGGGTGCCGCACAACTCCGCCACCTACGTGCACCTGATCGCCGAAATCTCCAAGCGGGTGTTCGCCGATCGCGCGGAATATCTCGGCGACCCCGACTTCGTGCGAGTTCCGGTCGCCGCCTTGACCGACGAGGGCTACCTGCAAAGACGAGCTGCCGAGGTGAGGCGCGATGCCATCTCACCGCTGGGTGTCGTCAAGCCGGGTCTCGCCGAGAGCGCCGAGACCACGCACTTTTCGATACTCGACGGGGAGGGAAATGCCGTCGCACTGACCTACACGCTGAATGGCGGCTTCGGCAATGGGGTCGTGGTCAAGGGTGCGGGCTTCCTGCTCAACAACGAAATGGACGACTTCAGCACCAAACCCGGTGTGCCCAATCTTTTCGGCGTGGTCGGCGGTGTCGCCAATGAAATCCATCCGGGTAAACGCATGCTGTCGTCGATGACTCCGACGCTCCTGCTCGAGAACGATCGGGTGCGAATGGTGCTCGGTACACCGGGTGGCTCGACGATTTTCACCAGCGTTTTTCAGACCATGGTGAATCGCCTCGACTTCGGGATGAGCGCAGTCGGTGCAGTCGCCGCCGCGAGATTTCATCACCAGCTGCTGCCACCGACCCTGATCGTGCATAGCCGGTGCTGTGCGCTCGGTGACGAGCGCACGCGGGCCGATCTCAAGACGCTCGGCTACGACGTCAAGCAAAGCCCTTGGGAATTCGGTGACATGCAGTTGATCGACGTCGACGCCAAGGGCGTGGTCACGGCCGCCGCAGATCCGCGCGGACGCGGCGTGGCGCGCGTGTTCGACACCCGCTAGTTCGAGGGACCCTCGGGCGCCGATAGACGCACGGTCTCATCGCGCAAGGGGCGCGGCGTCACGTCGACGGGCTCGATCGGTTCGAGTCGGGTGGGATCGAGTGCCGGGTCGAGGTCGCGCAGGCGACGCGCGGTGACCATCACTCGACTCTCCAAAGAATTGATGGCCGAATTGTAGCCATCGACGGCCTGTCGGATGCCCTTGCCCACCTTGACCCAGTGCTCACCCATCACCGAAAGGCGGTCATAAAGGTCTTTGCCTAGCGTGCTGATTTTTTCGGCGTTACGGGCGATTTCTTCCTGGCGCCAGCCGTAGGCAACGGCTCGCAACAAGGCGATGAGCGAGGTGGGCGTCGCGATCATTACGCCCTGCTCGACACCCGCCTCGATCAACGCAGGGTCCTGCTCGAGCGCCGCGCTGAAGAACACTTCGCCCGGCAAGAACAGTACGACGAACTCGGCACTGCCACGAACCTCTGCCGCGTAGCCCTTGCGCGAGAGCGCGGCCAGATGACCCTTGACGGCCTTGGCGTGCTCTTGCAGTCGCAGCGTGCGCGTCGCGTCGTCCCGCGCTTCGAGCGCAGCGAGATAGCCTGCGAGCGGCACCTTGGAGTCGACGATCACGCTGCGTCCACGCGGTAGATGAATGATGAGATCGGGCCGCAGTTTGCCCTCTTCACTATCGATCGAATGCTGTTCGCGAAAATCGCAGTGATCGAGCATGCCGGCGAGTTCGACCACGCGCCGCAATTGGATCTCACCCCAGCGTCCGCGGACGGTCGGTTGCCGTAGTGCACCCACGAGATTGCTGGTCTCGCTGCGCAGGGCTACCTGCTCGCGCATCAGCTGTTGCACCTGCTCGGTCATCGACTGATAAGCCACAGCACGATTTTTTTCGAGATCTCGGACCTGGACGTCGAATTTGTCCAAGGACTCGCGGATGGGTTTCAGGCTGTCGTCGATACGGCGCTGTCGCGTCTCGAGGTCGGTTCGCGCCTGGGCCTGGAAGGTCTCGAGTTGCGTGCGCGCCAGATCGAGGAACTGCTGATTGTTGCTGCGCAGGGCGTCGGCAGAAATCGCCTTGAACGCATTGGCAAGCTGGTCACGCGCGGTCTCGAGTAGCGCCAACTTTTCGGCGGATACCGCCTGCTCGCGCGCCAGCGTCGCCTGCAAAGCCGCGCTCTCGGCGGTCAGCGCCAGCACGCGCGACTGCAGCTGCTCGATCTCGGCGAGATGACGCGCCGACGGACGCTGCCGCGCAAAGAGCGCGCCCAGAACCGCACCGATGGCCCCGCCTGCCAGGAACAACAACAAAAAATCCCAAGACTCCGTCATCGCTATCCCCCGCCAGGCATCGCCATCCCCGACCCGGCTATTCGGCCTACCCATCGGTTCGGCGCTCGATTCGCCCGCACTATAGAGCCGATCAGGCTCAAATGGTGAGCCATGCGGCACCGTGACAAAATATCGCGATGAAAGGAACCCGCAGCCCCCGCGCACGCAAACCGCTCCGGCGGTCGAATCCCGACCGCTTCGACGTCATCGTCATCGGCGCGGGATCGGCGGGTTTACCGCTTGCGATCCGCGCAGCCGAACGCGGCGCGCGCGTGCTGCAGCTCGAAGCCGACTATCGCATCGGCGGTACCTTGCACTGGTCGTCCGGACAAATCAGCGCGGCCGGTACGCGGCTGCAACACTCGCAAGGTATCGAAGACAGCCCGGACGAGCACTTCCGCGACGCGCAGCGCATCGCCCACGGACGTATCGATCCCGTGGTGCTGCGCCTCTTCGTCGATCAGGCGGCAGCCACCATCGATTGGCTGATGGATCTGGGTTTTGCACCCGCACCCGGTACGCCGGTAGCCGGCGAGGCCCACGAGGCCTACTCGACACGGCGATATCTTTGGGGTGCGAACAAGGGGCTCTCCATCCTCGACGCCCTGCGCCCCAGCCACGAGCGATGGGTGCGCGAGGGCCGTATCGACCTGCGCCTGCAGAATCGCATGACAGGACTTTTGACCGATGCGAGAGGCGCGGTGATCGGCGTGCGCGCGAGCACTCCGGCGGGTGAGCTCGAATTTCTGGGGCGGAACGTCGTACTCGCAAGTGGCGGCTACGCCGCGAACCCCGAGCTGTGGAAGAAACTCACTCCGGCCTACCCGCTCTGCTCGCACGCCAACCCCTACTCCCGGGGCGATGGCATCGTCGCGGCCAAAGAGCTGGGAGCAGCCGTCGACGGCAGCGATAAATTTCTTTGTACTTTTGCAGGCGTACTCGAAAATCCTGGTGATCCGCGCACCGGCAGCCTGCTGCTGCTGTCGCCAGGCGCGCGCAAGGTATGGGAAATCTTCGTCGATCGGCACGGTCGCCGCTTCATGCAAGAGGACCACCCGAGCATCGACTACCGCGAGCGCGCGCTGCTGCGCCAGCCCGGCACTCGCATGCACATCGTGTTCGATCATGCCATCCTGCAGAACGCGGCGACGATCACCCTCGAGCCGACGGCGAGTTATCGCGCACGCTTCGGTCGTCACCCGGCATTCGTCAAGGCGAAAACCCTGACCGAACTCGCTCGCAAGCTCGGGGTGTCTGCAGCCAACCTGCGACGTAGCATCCGCGAGTACAACGCCGCCGTCGCTGCCCGAGTCGACCAGCGACAGGGCAAACAATTTTTGATCCGCCCCATCGCGAAGCCCCCCTTCTATGCGATCAAGGCACAGGGTCTTACGGTAGTGAGCCCGGCGGGTCTCAAAGTCGATCGCAAACTGCGCGTGATCGGCGGCAACGGTCGGCCGATCCGCAATCTCTACGCCGCCGGCGAGGTGCTTGGCTTCGGCAGAACCTCGGGTGATGCCTTCGTCGGCGGGCTCTCGCTCACGCCAGCGCTCACGTTCGGTCGCCTGCTCGGCGAGGAGCTGCTCAGCTGGTGATCAGCTGCCGCTGAGACGGGAGGCGCCGCCCTTGGCGAGCGCAATGTCGAGCAGCATCGGCAGCAGGCGCTTGCGGGCGTCGTCGAACGACACCGCCGAGAGCGCAAAGCGTACCGCGAGCGCCGCAACGGGCTCGCCATCGACCATCACCGGAACGGCAAAGCTCCCCTGCTCGGTGAGGCGCAGCGGTCGCGTGCAGCGCGCATGGCCGCGCTCGCGGGTCAGCGCCATGTCGCGATCGAAGGCGGTGCGATCCGCCCAGACGGCGAGCGTCTCTTCGGGCCGGTCCGGCCAAAGATACTCGAGCAGCGTGTCGCGAACTCGTGGGCTCGAAAACGCGATGATGGCGCGGCCCGACGCCGTGGTGAGCACCGGCACCCGCATGCCGCGCTCAAAGTATTGCACGGCAAAACCGCTTTCGCGGTCGGTCGAGTCTTCGATCAGCATCTCCGGAAATTGCAGCCTCATCAGGCTCATCGGCCACTGCACGCGCGACGCTGCCGCATGCATGGCTGCGCGCACCGGCTCGAGCCGCTCGGCTGCGAGATCGAAGCCATGACTCAGAGTCGCCGCACGCAGGGTGAGCGCATGCCGGCGGTTCGGCAGACGCTCGATGTAGCCCTCCGCCTCCAGGGTCGCGAGGCAGCGATTGACCGTGGTCCGGGCAAGCCGCAATTTTTGACTGAGGGCGGCCGTGGTCAGCGGCCCGTGCCGATTGAGCGCCTCGATGATCTCGAGACCGCGCAGCAGCACGCGCACCGGGGTCGGATGTCCCCGGGACGCGCGTCCCTCTGCCCCGCTCAATTCGGCGAGGTCGTCCTCACCGGCCTTGCCGGTCGCGACCGGCTCGTCCATCAGCCCGCAGCGCTCTCTTCCTCGCCCACGGTGGGCTCATCGGATTCGCCGCCCGTGGCGCCCACGTCCATGAAGCTGCGCGAAGAGGCATCTTCGAGCTTGCGTCGACGATGGGCGTGGGCGGCAAAGCCCGTACCCGCCGGGATGAGGCGACCGACGATGACGTTTTCTTTGAGACCACGCAGATCGTCCTTGAGGCCTCGCACCGCGGCCTCGGTGAGGACGCGCGTGGTCTCCTGGAACGATGCCGCCGAAATGAAGGACTCGGTGGCGAGCGATGCCTTGGTGATGCCGAGCAGCACCGGCGCCAGCGTCGCACCCTGCTTGCCCTCTTCACCCATGCGATCGTTGATGTCGAGCGCACGCGAGCGATCGAGTTGCTCGCCCTTGAGGAGCGGTGTCTCGCCGGAGCCCGTGACCTCGGCCTTGCGCAACATCTGGCGGATGATCACTTCGATGTGCTTGTCGTTGATCTTCACGCCCTGCAGACGATAGACGTCCTGGATTTCGCGCACGAGATAGTTGGCGAGTGCCTCGACGCCCTGCAAGCGCAGGATGTCGTGCGGGTTCGGCTCGCCATCGGCGATGACTTCGCCGCGGGTCACGCCTTCGCCCTCGAACACGTTGAGCTGGCGCCACTTCGGAATCAGCTCTTCGTACTTCTCGCCCTTCTCGTCGGTGATGATCAGGCGACGCTTGCCCTTGGTTTCTTTGCCGAAGCTCACCGTGCCGCTCTTCTCGGCGAGAATCGCCGGATCTTTCGGCTTGCGCGCCTCGAAAAGATCGGCGACGCGCGGCAGACCGCCGGTGATGTCGCGGGTCTTCGAAGATTCCTGCGGGATGCGCGCGATGATGTCGCCGACGGACACCTTGGCACCGTCTTCGAGACTGATGAGTGCGCCCGCCGGCAGCGTGTAGACCGCCGGAATCTCGGTGTTGGCGAACGGCACTTCCTTGCCCTTCGCGTTCACGAGCTTGATGGTCGGACGCAGCTCCTTGCCACCGCGCTGCTTGCTCGCATCCATGACTACCACGGAGGAGAGTCCCGTGACTTCGTCGACCTGACGGGTCACCGTCAGCCCGTCGACGAAATCCTGGAAGCGCAGGAACCCCGCCACTTCGGTCACGACCGGGTGAGTGTGCGGATCCCAAGTGGCGACCGTTTGTCCCGCGGGCACCAGCGTGCCTTCGGTGACGCTGATCTGCGCGCCGTAGGGGATCTTGTAGCGCTCGCGCTCGCGACCGAATTCATCGACCACACCGATCTCGCCCGAGCGTGATACCGCGACCAGATAACCCTTCTCGTGGGCCACGGTCTTCACGTTGTGGAAACGCAGCGTACCCTTGTTGCGCACCTCGACGCTCGAGGCGGCAGCGGCGCGCGATGCGGCACCGCCGATGTGGAAGGTACGCATCGTGAGCTGAGTACCCGGCTCGCCGATCGACTGCGCGGCCATGACGCCGACCGCCTCACCGATGTTGATGATGCGACCCCGCGCGAGATCGCGGCCGTAGCACATCGCGCAAACGCCGTATCGCGTTTCGCAGGTGATGGGCGAACGTACCGAGACCTGATCGACGCCGTGCTGCTCGAGCATGCGCACGAGTTGCTCGTCGATGAGCGTACCGGCTTCGACCAGCACGGCTCCCTTGCCACCCGGACGCAGCACGTCCTGAACGACCACTCGACCGAGCACGCGCTCGCCGAGACCTTCGACCACGTCACCACCTTCGACGAGCGGCGTGACGCTCAGGCCGTTGGTGGTACCGCAATCGGTCTCCGTGACCACGAGATCCTGCGCGACGTCGACGAGACGACGCGTCAGGTAACCCGAGTTCGCAGTCTTCAACGCGGTGTCGGCGAGGCCCTTGCGGGCGCCGTGCGTCGAGATGAAGTACTGCAACACGTTGAGACCTTCGCGGAAGTTCGCCGTGATCGGCGTCTCGATGATCGAGCCGTCGGGCTTGGCCATCAGGCCGCGCATGCCGGCGAGCTGACGGATCTGTGCCGCGCTACCGCGGGCGCCCGAATCGGCCATCATGAAGATCGAGTTGAAGGACTTTTGACGGTGCTTCTGACCCTTGATGTCGGTCGCCTCTTCCGAGCCGAGCTTCTCCATCATCGCCTTGGCGACTTGATCATTGGCGCGTGACCAGATGTCGACGACCTTGTTGTAGCGCTCGCCGTTGGTGACGAGACCCGAGGCGTACTGATCTTGGATTTCCTTCACTTCGCGATCGGCCGCCGCAACGATCTTGACCTTTTGATCGGGGATGACGATGTCGTCGATGCCGAAGGAGACCGAAGCGCGGGTCGCGTAGTGGAAGCCCGTGTACATCAATCGATCGGCGAAGATGACCGTATCTTTGAGGCCAAGCTGACGGTAGCAGGCGTTGATGGTCGCCGAGATCGCCTTCTTGGTCATGTCCTGGTTGACGATGTCGAAGGACAAACCTTCGGGCAGCACCTCCGACAGCAAAGAACGGCCGACAGTGGTCTTGACCAATCGACGCCGCGGCTTCTTCTCGCCGTTCTCTATGATGGTTTCGTTGATGCGCACTCTGATGCGCGACTGCAAATGTACCTGCCGCGTTTCGTAGGCGCGGTGCACCTCACCGACGTCGGAGAACATCATGTCTTCGCCGGGCGCGCCGATGCGCTCGCGAGTCATGTAATAGAGACCGAGCACGACGTCCTGCGACGGCACGATGATCGGATCACCGTTGGCGGGCGAGAGGATGTTGTTCGACGACATCATCAAGGCGCGCGCCTCGAGCTGGGCCTCGAGCGAGAGCGGCACGTGCACGGCCATCTGGTCACCGTCGAAGTCCGCGTTGAACGCGGTGCAGACGAGCGGATGCAGCTGGATCGCCTTGCCTTCGATCAGCACCGGCTCGAAAGCCTGGATGCCGAGACGGTGCAGCGTCGGTGCGCGATTGAGCAACACGGGATGCTCGCGGATCACCTCCGAGAGGATGTCCCAAACTTCCGGTCCTTCGCGCTCGACGAGACGCTTGGCGGCCTTGATAGTCGAGGCGTCGCCACGCAGCTGCAACTTCTGGAAGATGAACGGCTTGAAAAGCTCTAGCGCCATCTTCTTCGGCAGACCGCACTGGTGCAGACGCAGCGTCGGACCCACCACGATGACCGAACGGCCCGAGTAGTCGACGCGCTTGCCGAGCAGGTTCTGGCGGAACCGGCCCTGCTTGCCCTTGATCATGTCGGCGAGCGACTTGAGGGGGCGCTTGTTGGTGCCGGTGATGGCACGACCGCGACGGCCATTGTCGAGCAGTGCGTCGACCGCTTCCTGCAGCATGCGCTTCTCGTTGCGCACGATGATGTCCGGCGCATTGAGTTCGAGCAGACGACGCAGGCGGTTGTTGCGGTTGATGACGCGACGATAGAGATCGTTCAGATCGGAGGTCGCGAAGCGGCCGCCGTCGAGCGGCACGAGCGGACGCAGATCGGGCGGCAGCACTGGCAGGATGGTCATCACCATCCACTCGGGACGATTGCCCGACTCGATGAACGACTCGATCAGCTTCAGGCGCTTCGAGAGTCGCTTGAGCTTGGTCTCGGAGCTGGTGTTGCCCATGCCCTCGCGCGCCTTGCCGACTTCAGCGGCGAGGTCGAGCGAATGCAGCAACTCGTAGATGGCCTCGGCGCCCATGCGGGCGTCGAACTCGTCGCCGTGCTGCTCGATGGCCTCGAGATACATTTCGTCGGTGAGCAGTTGGCCGCGTTGCAGCGGCGTCATGCCCGGATCGATGACCACGAAGGCTTCGAAGTAGAGCACCCGCTCGATCTCGCGCAGCGTCATGTCCAGCATCAGGCCGATGCGCGACGGCAACGACTTGAGGAACCAGATGTGCGCCACCGGCGAAGCGAGCTCGATGTGCCCCATGCGATCACGGCGAACCTTCGACTGCGTGACTTCGACGCCGCACTTCTCGCAGACCACGCCGCGATGCTTGAGGCGCTTGTACTTGCCGCAAAGACATTCGTAATCTTTGACGGGGCCGAAGATCTTGGCGCAGAAGAGACCGTCACGCTCCGGCTTGAAGGTGCGGTAGTTGATGGTCTCGGGCTTCTTGACCTCGCCGAAAGACCACGACCGAATCATCTCGGGCGAGGCGAGACCGATCTTGATCGAGTCGAATTGCTCGACCGGTGCGTTCTGCTTGAAAATTTTGAGTAAGTCTTTCATGGCTGCACCTCAGATCAATCCTGTTCCAGCTCGACGTTGATCGCGAGGGAGCGGATCTCCTTCACGAGCACGTTGAACGACTCGGGCATGCCGGCATCCATCTGGTGATTGCCGTCGACGATGTTCTTGTACATCTTCGTGCGGCCGTTCACGTCGTCCGACTTGACCGTCAACATTTCTTGCAGCGTGTACGCTGCGCCGTAGGCCTCGAGCGCCCAGACTTCCATTTCGCCGAAGCGCTGGCCGCCGAACTGCGCCTTGCCACCGAGCGGCTGCTGGGTGACGAGCGAGTACGGCCCGGTCGAACGCGCGTGCATCTTGTCGTCGACCAAGTGGTTGAGCTTCAGCATGTACATGTAGCCCACCGTGACCTGGCGCTCGAAGCGCTCGCCCGTGCGACCGTCGGTGAGATTGGTCTGGCCAGAGAGCGGCAGATCCGCGAGCTCGAGCAGACGCTTGATCTCGGCCTCGGCCGCACCATCGAACACCGGGGTGGCGATCGGCACGCCGCGCGAGAGATTCTTGGCGAGTGCCACCACCTCGGCGTCGTTCAGACTGTCGATCTTCTCGTGCTGTCCACCGGTGTCGTTGTAGACGCGACCGATGAATTTGCGCAGATCGACGATCGCCTGCTGCTGCTCGAGCATGCGACCGATCTTGAGACCGAGACCCTTGGCTGCCCAGCCGAGGTGGGTCTCGAGCACCTGTCCCACGTTCATTCGCGAAGGCACGCCGAGCGGGTTCAGCACCACGTCGACCGGAGTACCGTCCTCGAGGTAGGGCATGTCCTCGACCGGAACGATGGTCGAGATCACGCCCTTGTTGCCGTGACGGCCGGCCATCTTGTCGCCGGGCTGCACGCGGCGCTTCACCGCGAGATACACCTTCACCATCTTGAGCACGCCTGGCGACAGATCGTCACCCTGCGTGATCTTCGACTTTTTATTCTCGAGCTTGGCTTCGAACATCTTGCGCTGCTCGCGCAGGCGTTCTGCCGTCGCTTCGAGCTGAGCGTTGGCGTCTTCGTCGTCGAGACGAATCTCGAACCAATCGTCACGCTTCACATCGTCGAGATAGTCGGCGGTAATCTTCGAGCCCGACTTGAGTCGGTTGGGACCACCCGCCGCCACCTTGCCGAGCAACATGCCGCGCACGCGCTGGAACATGTCGTCTTCGAGGATGCGCTGCTGATCGCCGAAGTCCTTGCGGACACGCTCGATTTCGGCTTTCTCGATGGACAGGGCGCGCGAGTCCTTCTCGACGCCGTCGCGCGTGAACACGCGCACGTCGATCACCGTGCCGTCCATGCCCGGGGGCACGCGCAGCGAGGTGTCCTTCACGTCGCTCGCCTTCTCGCCAAAGATCGCGCGCAGCAACTTCTCTTCCGGAGTCAGCTGCGTCTCGCCCTTCGGCGTGACCTTGCCGACCAGAATGTCGCCGGCGCGGACTTCGGCGCCGATGAAGGCGATGCCGGCCTCGTCGAGCTTGTTGAGGGCCTGATCACCCACGTTCGGGATGTCCGCGGTGATTTCTTCGGAGCCGAGCTTGGTGTCGCGCGCGACACAAGTGAGCTCCTCGATGTGGATCGTGGTGAAACGATCTTCCTGCACCACGCGCTCGGAGATGAGGATCGAGTCTTCGAAGTTGTAGCCGTTCCAGGGCATGAACGCGACCAGCATGTTCTGACCGAGCGCGAGCTCGCCGAGATCGGTCGACGGACCGTCGGCAAGCACGTCGCCGCGAGCGATCGCATCGCCGGCCGACACCAGCGGACGCTGGTTGATGCAGGTGTTCTGGTTGGAACGCGTGTACTTGGTGAGGTTGTAGATGTCGACACCGGGCTCGGCAGCCGTGGTCTCGGCATCGTTGACGCGCACCACGATGCGCGAGGCGTCGACCGAATCGACCACGCCACCGCGCTTGGCCACTACCGTCACGCCAGAGTCGATCGCCACCGGACGCTCCATGCCGGTGCCGACCAGCGGCGCCTCGGTACGCAGCGTCGGCACCGCCTGACGTTGCATGTTCGAGCCCATCAGCGCGCGGTTCGCATCGTCGTGCTCGAGGAACGGGATGAGCGATGCGGCCACCGACACGATCTGCTTCGGCGAAACATCCATGTAGTTGAT
>Ga0129333_10005417_pt1 | contig 11987 bp, 9 predicted proteins | sample CPB6_08_DNA_FD_94474 | JGI IMG/M metagenome (GOLD analysis project Ga0129333, IMG submission 94474) | Freshwater to marine salinity gradient microbial communities from Chesapeake Bay, USA - CPBay_Sum_0.6_0.8_DNA | ecosystem: Environmental > Aquatic > Marine > Coastal | place: USA: Chesapeake Bay... | reverse complement strand
GCCGCCCGACGGGCGAGAAGCCTCTGGGTGAGGTGGCACGGCGCATGTGGCAGGCCACGCGGGTCCTTGCGGCGGAATGTTTCATCACCCCCATGGCGGCGGTTGCAGGTTCGGTGGCCGAAGAGGTGCTTGCAAGCATGACCGGCGCTGCGCCGCTGGCGCGCGCCTTCGTCAACAATGGCGGCGACATTGCCTTCCATCTCGCGCCCGGCATGGCCTATGACATCGGACTCGTGAGCCGGCCCGATCAGCCTGCGCTGTTCGCCACCACCCGGTTGCGTGCCGAAGATCCCGTGCGCGGCATTGCCACCAGCGGCTGGCGGGGTCGGTCCTTCTCGCTGGGGATCGCCGACGCGGTGACCGTGCTGGCCGCTTGCGCGAGCCAGGCAGATTCCGCCGCGACGTTCATCGCCAATGCGGTCGACCTGCCGGGGCATCCGGCCATAGAGCGTGTGCCGGCGCGTGACATCCAACCTGACAATGATCTGGGCGCGAGGCTGGTCACCCGGGGCGTCGGGCCGTTGCAGGCAAATGAAATTGCGGCCGCACTCGATGCTGGTGTAGCCTGCGCCCGAGGCTGTCTTGCGGTGGGGTACATGACCGCCGCAGCGCTGCATCTGGCGGACGACACGCGTTTCGTGGGCCAGGGGCTGGGGAGGATTGATGCCGGACGTCAGGGTGAGGAAATTTCTGGTCTCGGTGGAGGAGATCCATCATGAGGGCGGACCGGTCGTGGCAGTTCCGCCACGCCGGGGCACCGTGCTTGCGGTGATCGAGAACCCCTATGCCGGGTCCTACCATGCCGATATCCAGCCCTTCATGGAGGATCTGAAGCCACTCGGTCTGGCCATGGCGCAGAAGCTTCTGGCGGCGCTGGGCGGCGATCCGAAGGCTGTCGAGGGCTATGGCAAGGGAGCCATCGTGGGCGAGGCGGGCGAGCTTGAGCACGCCGCGCTCTGGCATGCGCCGGGTGGCTATGCGATGCGCGACGTGCTGGGTGGCGCCAGGGCCATCGTGCCATCGACCAAGAAGGTGGGCGGACCGGGCGCGCGGCTCGACATTCCCGTCACCCATGTCAACGCTTCCTATGTGCGCAGCCATTTCGATGCCATCGAGGTGGGCGTTCCGGATGCGCCGAAGGCAAATGAGATGGTGGTGGCGCTGGTGATGACCACGGGGCCGCGGGTTCACGCCCGCGCCGGTGGACTTGCCGCAGCGGACATCAAGGGAGAGGACGGACTGAGATGAAGGTGAAGATCCGCAAGATCATGACGGTGGTTGACGAAACGCTTTCCGAGCAGGGCAGGGACGTGTCGCCGCACATTCGCCGGGCCGCCGCGATTGCGGTGATCGCCAATCCCTTCGCCGGCACCTATCAGGAGGACTTGAGCGAACTGATCGACGTCGGCGAAGAACTGGGCGGGTTCTTGGCGGAGCGTGCCGTGGCAGCGCTGGGCATTCCGGGCGACAAGGTCGAGAGCTATGGCAAGGCGGCTGCGGTGGGCGAGAACGGTGAACTCGAACATGCGGCCGCCATTCTGCACCCGAAGCTGGGTGCACCCTTCCGCAAGGTGCTGGGCAAGGGCGCTGCCCTGATCCCATCCTCGAAGAAGCGTGGTGGCATGGGCGTGGTGCTCGACATTCCGCTGGGCCACAAGGATGCCGCCTTCGTGCGCAGCCATTTCGATGGCATGGAGGTGCGCATCACCGATGCGCCCCGCGCCAACGAGATCGTGGTGGCGGTGGCGGTGACCACGGGCGGACGGCCGTTGCCGCGGGTCGGCGGCCTCAAGGTCTCGGAAATCAAGGGCGAGGACGGTCTGCGCTGATCAGGCCGCCTTGTGCATCGTCCTGCGGTTGGCGATGAGATTCTCGAACATCATCCGGCTCAGCCGTTCGGTCTTCGGCAGCTGCGGCTTCGCCTGCGTCCTGACGCGCTGATAGCCACCGGGTCCCATCGCCTCTTCCAGCCATGCCACATACTGCGGGATGTGCGCCCAGCTTTCGATCAGCGCTGGGGTGAGTTCACCATGGAACTGGGTTGCCATGATCTCGCGGCCCACGGACATGATCTGAACCTGGCTCACCGGTGACGAGGCCAGCACCTCCGCGCCGGTCGGAAGCCGGGTGACCTCGGCGTGGTGCCACTGCATGACCTTGAAGCTGGCAGGAAGTCCGCGCATCATCGGATGGGCGGCGCCCAGCGCATTGAGCTTCACCTTGCCGAAGCCAACCTCCGAAGCGCGCGCAAGGCCAACCTCGCCGCCCAGCGCGATGGCCAGCAGCTGCAGTCCGAGGCACACGCCCAGGAACGGGCGGTTGCGGTTCACCGTCCATTCGCGGATCGCGTCCACCTCATGCGCGAGCCAGGGGTAGGCTTGCGTCTCCCAGACGTCCATCGCCCCGCCCATCACCAGCAGGAAATCATAAGGGGCGAGCGACGGAATCGCCTCACCCCTGTGCAGCTTGACCACGTCAAGCTCCGCCCCGTGTTCGGCGAGGAAGCGGCCGAACAGGCCGGGCGGTTCATCATCCATGTGCTGAAAGGCAAGAGCGCGTCTGATCACCGAAGGCCCCCACGGGTAAGAAATTTGAAACGCGCACATAAGCCATTCTGCGCGAATCACAAGTAATTATTCGCGTCCGCATTGCCTTGGGCCGGAATAGAGAACACACTGCCGCGGTCATGACGCTGCCGCGACTCCTCTTCACCGCCCTCCTGCCCTTCGCGGCGGGGTATTTCATGTCCTACCTGCTGCGCGCCGTGAATGCCGTGGTGGCGCCGGACCTGGTGCGGGACCTGGGCCTGTCACCTGCCGAGCTGGGCCTGCTGACGGCGGCCTATCTCGGCGCCTTCGCGCTTTTCCAGCTGCCGCTCGGCGTTCTGCTCGACCGCTACGGGCCGCGCAAGGTGCAGGCCGGGCTTCTGGGCATCGCGGCCCTGGGCTGCGCGGGCTTTGCCATGGCGCCTGATTTCGGCGGCCTGTTCGCGGCGCGCGCCGTCATCGGTCTCGGTTTCTCGGCAGGTCTGATGGCGAGCTACAAGTCTTCGGCCACCTGGGTGCCGGCCGAGCGCCGGTCGCTGGCCAATACGGGCATCATGTCGGTGGGCGCGCTGGGTGTCGTGGTGGCAACCGAACCCACTGAATATCTCGTGGCCCTCATCGGCTGGCGGCCGGCCTTCATGGTCTTTGCCGGGCTGATCCTGCTGGCTGCGCTGCTGATCCTCGGGGTGGCCCCGCGCCGGGATACGCTCACCGCGCCCGCCCCGCTCCGCCAGCAATTCGCCGAGATGCTGGCGATCCTGAAGACGCCACTGTTCTGGCGCATCGCGCCGCTTCTCGGCCTGACCTCCGGCGTGCAGATCGGCATCCAGACGCTCTGGGCTGGTCCCTGGCTGCGCGATGTCATGGGCCTCACACGGCCCGAGGTCGCGCATCATCTGCTGTTCATGGCAGTGGCCTTCATGGTGGGCATCCTGTCGGTGGGTGTCATCGCCGACCGGCTGGGCCGCCGCGGCATCGGCCCCATGCAGGTCATGCTGGGTTTCAATCTCCTGTATTTTGTGGCGCAGGGCGTCATCGTACTGCGCATCGAGGGCCTCGCCTTTCCGGCCTGGCTGATGGTCGCCGCCTTCGGCCAGGTCGCGGTGCTGGCCTTTCCCTGGTTCACCGCCCGCATCGGCCGCGAACTCGCCGGCCGTGCCAATGCCACCATCAACTTCACCATGTTCGTCTGCGCCTTCCTGTCCCAGTATCTGGTGGGTCTCATCATCGGGCTGTTCCCGGTCACGGAGACCGGCTACAGCCCGCATGGCTACAGTGTTGCGCTGGGGTGTTTCCTCGCTGCGCAAATCCTGGCCTTCATCTGGTATGCCGCGGCCGCGCCGCACAGGGAGACAAGACCGTCATGACCAATCCGGTGATCGCCGAAGTGACCCGTGGCGGCATCGTCGAAAGCCGCCATCGCGGCGCCTATGCCGTGGTCGATGCTTCAGGGCATGTCGTTGCGGCGGAGGGTGCCATCGCAGCCCCGGTCTATCCACGCTCGGCCATCAAGGCCTTCCAGTGCCTGCCCGTCATCGAGAGCGGCGCAGCCGACCGGTTCGGTTTCTTGGAAGAGGAGATCGCGCTGTGTTGCTCCTCGCACAATGGCGAGGCTGATCATGTGCGCGTGGCGCGCGCGCTGCTCGCCAAGGCTGGCAATGCCGAAGACCTATATGAGTGCGGCGCCCACTGGCCCTACCACGAAGACTCGCGCTTTGCCCTCCTGCGCCAGGGTGCGGGCTGCGCGGCCGTTCACAACAATTGTTCCGGCAAGCACGCAGGAATGCTGGCGCTGGCCCGCCATCTCGGAGTCGATCCCCATGGCTACGTCAATCCGGACCATCCGGTGCAGCGGCTGATCGCGCGGCGCATGGGCGAGATCTGTGGGGTCGATCTCGATGCTCAGCCCATGGGCGTCGACGGCTGTTCTGTTCCCACCTGGGCCATTCCGCTCAAGTCGCTGGCGCAGGGCTTTGCCCGCTTCGCCGACCCCGATCTCGTCGCTGCCCGCCGCATCATGGCAGCGGTGCGGGCTTGTCCCTTCATGGTCGGGGGCAGCGATGACTTCGACACGCTGATCATGGAGGCCGTCCCGCGCCTCTTCATCAAGACCGGTGCCGAGGGCGTTTACTGTGCCTGCATTCCCCACGCCGGACTTGGCGTCGCGCTCAAGATCGATGACGGCGCGGCAAGGGCTGCCGAGGTCGCCATTGCCTCGGTTCTGGCGGGGCTCGATCAATGGACGCCGGAGGAAAGGAACCTGCTCGAACGGTTCCGCCACCACGATCTTGTCAACTGGCGCAAGTGGGGCGTGGGCGAGGTGCGGGGGCTCAGCCTCTGATCTCTATCCTGCCGCCTTCTGGGCATAGCCGAGCCTGAGGTTCAGCCGGTCGAGAAGCGCCAGCGCCGCGTCGGGTATCACGGTTCCTGGCGGGAACACCGCTGCCGCACCCATGTCGAGAAGTGTCTGGACGTCCTCGGGCGGGATCACGCCGCCCACCACGATCATGATGTCGGAGCGCCCCGCCTTGTTGAGTGCGGCCTTGAGCAGCGGCACCAGCGTGAGGTGGCCCGCCGTCAGCGTGGAGACGCCCACGGCATGCACCTTCTCGGCCACGGCCTGTTTTGCGACCTCCTCGGGCGTTGCGAAGAGGGGCCCGATGGTGACGTCGAAACCCATGTCGGTGAAGGCCGAGGCGATGACCTTCTGACCGCGGTCGTGCCCGTCCTGGCCGACCTTGGCGACCAGAAGCCTGGGCGCCTGTCCATCAGCCTCGCGGAACGCCGCGATGGCGTGCCGCACGCGGTCGATCTTGTGCTGGTCCTTTGGCGTTGCGGCATAGACGCCCTTCACCGCGCGGATCGCTGGCGTGTGGCGGCGGAAGACCTGCTCCAGCGCGAGTGAGATTTCGCCCACCGTCGCCTTGGCGCGTGCCGCATCGACCGAGGCAGCCAGCAGATTGCCCTGTCCGCTGCGCGCCACCTCCGAGAGCTTTGCCAGTGCAGCCTTTGTCTCCGCCTCGTTGCGCTCGGCGCGCAGCCGCTGCAGCTTCTCGATCTGACGGGCGCGCACTGCCGAATTGTCAACCTTCAGAATGTCGATCGTTGCGTCACCCGCCACGCGGTACGTGTTGACGCCGATCACCGCCTGCTCGCCGGAGTCGATGCGCGCCTGCGTGCGCGCCGCCGCCTCCTCGATGCGCGCCTTGGGGATGCCAGCCTCTATGGCCTTGGCCATGCCGCCCATGGCTTCGATTTCCTCCATGTGCGCCCAGGCCTTGGCGGCAAGATCGGCGGTGAGCCGTTCCACGAAATAGCTGCCGCCCCACGGATCGATGACGGTGCAGCTGCCCGCCTCCTGCTGCAGGAAGAGTTGTGTGTTGCGCGCGATGCGGGCGGAAAAATCGGTCGGCAGCGCGAGAGCCTCGTCGAGCGAATTGGTGTGCAGCGACTGGGTTCCGCCCTGGGTCGCCGCCATCGCCTCGATGCAGGTGCGCGTCACATTGTTGAAAACGTCCTGCGCGGCGAGGCTCCAGCCGGATGTCTGGCAATGGGTGCGCAGCGACAGCGAGCGTTCGTCCGCCGGGCCGAACTGCTTGATGAGCTTCGCCCAGATCATGCGGGCGGCCCGCATCTTGGCCACTTCCATGAAGAAGTTCATGCCGATCGCCCAGAAGAACGAGAGGCGGGGTGCGAACTGGTCAATGCCCAGTCCGGCATCGACACCGGCGCGCACATACTCGAGTCCGTCGGCCAGCGTATAGGCCAGCTCGAGGTCGGCGGTCGCGCCGGCCTCCTGCATGTGATAGCCGGAGATCGAGATCGAGTTGAATTTCGGCATGCGCTCGGATGTGTAGCGGAAGATGTCCGAGACGATCTTCATCGACGCCTTGGGCGGGTAGATGAAGGTGTTGCGGACCATGAACTCCTTGAGAATGTCGTTCTGGATGGTGCCCGCCAGCTTCTCCGGCGGAACGCCCTGTTCCTCGCCTGCAACGATGTAGAGCGCCATCACCGGCAGCACCGCGCCGTTCATGGTCATCGACACCGTCATCTTGTCGAGCGGAATGCCGTCGAACAGCGTGCGCATGTCGTAGATCGAGTCGATGGCAACGCCCGCCATGCCGACGTCGCCCGCCACGCGCGGATGATCGGAATCATAGCCGCGGTGGGTGGCGAGATCGAAGGCGATTGACAGGCCCATCTGGCCCGCCGCCAGATTCCGTCGGTAGAAGGCATTGGAGTCCTCGGCCGTGGAGAAACCCGCATATTGGCGGATGGTCCAGGGCTGGGTCGTGTACATGGTTGGATAGGGCCCGCGCAGAAACGGCGCGGCGCCGGGCCATGTGTGGAGAAAATCGATGCCCGCCATGTCTTCGGGCCCATAGGCGCCCTTCACGGCTATGCCCTCCGGCGTGGCCCAGTCATGCCCGCGCCGCCCCTCCACAGAAGATGCAGCGAAGGCGATGGTCGAGAAATCCGGAAGGCGGCTCATGACACCGCCTCCGTCTCGGGTGCAAATTCCTGCTTCAGCGGATAGGCGGTCGTGCCGATCACCGGCAGGCCATGGGTGGCATCAGCTTTCGGGACCGGCCAGTCGCCTGCTTCAGCGTTCTGGAACACGTTCCAGGCCGCCTCACACAGGCCTTTCGTATAGGTCTCGACATAGCCGGCACCCGAGGCAGGGTCGGCCGCCCGCCAGAGATTGGCTTCCTCCAGCAGGACGTTCTGGACGTTGCGCGCCACCCGCCGGGCGAAGGCATTGGGAAGGCCCTGGGCGAGCGAAAAGGGGAGCACGGTGATCGAGTCGGCACCACCCAGCCCGGCGCCGAAGACTGCCGCGGTGGCGCGCAGGATATTGGTGTGGGGGTCAAGCTTCGCCATCATCCGCCAGGAGGTTTCGGCATGGAGTTGCAGCGGCGCATCTGGGAGGCCTGCCGCATCCAGCACCCGCCACCACAGAAGCCTGGCGGCGCGGAACTTGGCGAGCGTCGCGAACATGTCCTGGGTGGCGGCCAGCGTCATGCCCACGGCGCGGACCAGATGCACATCGTTGAGTCCGGAGAGCTGCCGCATGCTGGCGACTGCGGTTGCCAGCGCAGCGCCAAGTTCCTCGGCATCGGAGGCACCCTGTTCGTGAAAGCCGCGGCCATCGGCCTCCATGTAGGGGCCGGCATAGCCGAGCCGTGCCAGTTCCACCGCATCGGCGGGGGAGGTGAGGGCAAAATGGATGTTGAGACGTTCCGGGTCGATGGGTTGCGTGGCGATGAGGCCGGCCAGCGCCATGGATGCACCGCCCTCGATCTTCAGCGCAACGGCATGCAGATGCACGCCCTGCAACACCCGGGCGAGGCGGGTCGCGTCCACGCCGAAGCCGCGCGCGCCGGCGGCGTCGGACGTCACCAGAACGAGGCCCGTGGCGCCGTTCTCGAGATCCTCCAGTGCCTGGGCATTGGCCCGGGCCGCGTCCGGGTGATCGACCCGCTGGTAGACGGTCCAGGGCGCCTGCTGCGGCCGTGCCGCGCGCGGACCTGGTTGCTGGCCGTAGAGTGGCTCCAGCCGGATGCCGTCGGGTGTATGGCGCACGAGCCTGTCTTCGAAGGCGGCCCCCTTCAGCACCGCTTCCACGCGCTTCATCCAGTCGGCCCGTGTGAGGTCCGGAAAGGCTCCGGCCAGTGTCAAGTCGCTCATGGCAGCCCAATCTGTTGCAACCGCGAAATGTCTAGCCAATGCTGAGGCCTGCGGCAAACCACCCTTTGTCTAGGGCAGGTTCCGCCCGCCGCGGTCTGCCCACGACCGGGATCCTCGGCTTTGGCAGGGAGATGGCATCGATCAACCATAAATAGAGCGCGCTGGGTCAGCCGTGGAGGAGGCGCGCGGTCAGAAGGGTGGTTCCTGCTTTCTCAAGCTGGTCCGCCACACTAAGGTCGGCGCGTCCGTCATGTGTCTGTCATGTTCGGCGCACACGAGCCGAAGATAGGGAACAACGAGGCATAGATGGCAGAGAGCCGAGACCTTCATGGCAAGATTGAGCTCCGGCGGGCAATGGCCACGTCTGCCTTCACCATGATCACCCTCGTGGCGGTCATCGGCCTGTTCTCGCTTTTCTCGATCTGGTCAATCAACCGCGCCTGGACCGCAGGAAGTGCGGAAACGGCGGAGCTCCAGGCCTTGTCGAGAGCGGCGCTGGATGCACAGGTCGATTTCAAGGTCCAGATCCAGGAGTGGAAGAACGTCCTTCTGCGGGGCGATGACGCCGCACTCCTCGAGAAGCATCTCGCCGCATTCCGCAGCAACGGTCAGAAAGCCCGCGCCAATCTTGCAAAGGTTTTCTCCGAAGGGCAGCGGCTGGCCTTTGCAGATTTCGCTGCCGAAGCGTCCCGGCTGAGCGGCGAACATGAGGCGCTGGCCGCGCGCTACGACTCGCTGCTTGCAGAAAAGCGCGGTGGCGACGGGACCATCAGCCCTGACGTGGCGCGTGAAATCGACAAGGCGCTTCGCGGAGCAGATCGCAACATCGAGGCCAGGATCGGCGCACTGGCCAGCAACATCGCGGAGATTGCCGAACAGCGGCGGAGCGTACTCAATACACGCATGTATGACCGTTATGTCAGCCTGCGCTGGTTCATCCTGAGTGTCATTGGCCTGAGTCTTGTCATCACGGGCTATGTCCTGACTGGCGCCCTGAGGGCGACGCGGAGCTGAGAGAATGATTGCCAGCGCCGTCACTGCCTTTGCCGGGCTGGGTTTCTTCCTTGCCGGCCTCCACATGCTGTCAGAAGCCGTGCGCGCACTCGCGGCGCGCCATGTGCGCCCCATCCTTCTGAAACTGTCCAGGCTGCCTCTGTCCGGCCCCGTGATGGGAACCCTTCTGGGCGCTGTCACACAGAGCACCAGTGCCGCAGCCTTCATCTGCATGGGCCTTCTCAATGCGCGGGCCATAACCTTTCCGGCGGCCCTGACGGTCAGTGCCTGGTCCGGGGTCGGCACCTCCATCCTCGTTTTCCTTGCATCGATCGACCTGCGGCTGGCCGCGCTGGCCGCGCTGTCGCTTGTGGCGCTGTTCTACCTTGCGGCCCTGCAGCGCAATGAGACCGGCCGCCGCGGCTCGGAATTGCTTCTTGCCATTGGCGTCACCCTGCTTGGACTCGCCATGGTGAAGGATACCGGGCAGGGTTTGCAGGGCAATGTCTGGGTACAGGAGTTCTTCGAATTCTCGTCCCAGTCGTGGGTCTATGGCTTTCTCATTGGTTTCATCGTCACGCTGGTGATGCAGTCATCCTCGACCGTGTCGATTCTTGCCGTTGCGCTGAGCGCCGCCGGTCTCCTTCCCCTGAAGGATGCTGTCGTGATCGTATGTGGCGCCAATCTCGGGTCCGGGCTCAGCGTCGCCCTCGTCTCCTCTCACCTGACCGGACGCCCGCGGCAACTCGCCGTATGGCAGTCCGTGGTCAAGGGCGCCGGGTCCATCGCCATACTTGTCCCCGTGCTGGTCGGGTCGGCCTTCGGACGTTTTCCCCCTCCGCCCCTGGCCTCCATCTCGCCTCCCATGCTGATTGCCCTCACGTATCTGGCGCTCAATGCATCGGGCGCCATTCTTGCCGGCCTGCTGCGCCAGCCGCTCATGCGGCTCCTCGACATGCTGGTCCCCATCGATCAGGACAAGCAGCAATATGAACCGGCCTTTCTCATCGATGAGGCGGTTGAGGATCCCGAAACCGCGCTCATTCTGGCCCGTCAGGAATATGGACGTCTTGTGGGGCTCATGCCGGTGGCCCTCTCGCCCCTGCGGCTCGAGGAAGAAGGTGGCTCACGTCCGCTGGACAACCGCCAGAGGCGGCAGCTGGCTGTGGAACTGGCGCAGCATCTCGAGTCCTTCATCAGCGAGGCCGTGAAGAGACATCCCCAGAATTCCGATGTCAGCGGCCTGCTGCTTCTCCAACGCTGCAATGGCCACATCAAGTCCCTCATCGAGGCGCTGCACGGCTATGTGGATGAACTGGAGGACCTGAAGGATCCAGCACCGCACGAGCAGGCGATGCGCGAATCGATGACCGAGACGCTGCATTTTCTGCTGAGCCTGCTGGCCGATCACGCCAATGGCGAGGGCGATGCAGAGATGCTGCAGCGTCTGACGCATGGGCGCGGCGATGTGATGACGCGTTTCCGCAACGAGATCGTTCGGAACGAGACGGCATCGAATGTCAACCGCGAGTCGCTGTTCGTGGCAACCGGACTGTTCGAGCGCATGGTGTGGCTGGTCCGCGAGCTCTCGGCAGGCGACACCCTGCGCACGGGCGTTGCCCTAGGGTGACAGCGGGGTTACGGCGACGCCATCACCCATCTGGTCGGAAGGATGGAGCACGACCGTGTCGCCCGCCGTCAGTCCCGCGATCACCTCGGCCACCTCGTCGTTGCGGCGGCCGATTTCAACAGGCTGGAGCACGGCGCGACTGCCCACCACCTTGTAGACCGCCCATCCACTGCCCTGCCGGAACAATGCGGCGATGGGTGCGGCGGTCAGGTTCCGGCCGTCCCAGACCCGGATCCTGACGATCACCCGGAAGCCGTCGCCCAGTCCCTGTGCGTCCGCTTGTCCGGCGAGGTCGAGGATCACCGGCACGCGCTGCTCCTCGATTCCCAGCGCCGACACCTTGGTGACGGCCGAGGGCTCGACACGGCGAACTGTCGCGGCGAGGGGCGGCCCGCCCCAGTTGACGATCTCTGCCGTTGCGCCGGGCGCAATCTCGAAGGCCTCGCGCGAGAGGATGTCGGCGACGATCTCGAGGTTGGCGGGATCGCCGATCTCCATGAGTGGCGTTCCCGCCTGCACCACCTGCTCGCTCTCTGCCAGGACCCGGAGAATGCGTCCCGACACGGGAGCCTTGATCTCGGTGCAGCAGGGACCCTCGGTCTCGCCGGTTTCGATCAAGGCCGCCCTGGCGCGCTCGAGCTCGCGCTGGCGCACGGCAAGCGCGGCCCTGGCACTCTCCAGGATGGCCTCCGCCGTCTCGGCCTCGAGCCGCGCCTTGTCGCGCGCACTCTCGGAAATCGTACCCTGGGCCGCCAGCCGCTCGGCGCGCGCCAGCTCGGTCTTGAGGAAGGCGAGGCGCGCCTCGGCCTGCCTCACCTCGGCCTGTGCAAGGCCCAGACCGGCCTCGGTGGAAGCGGCCGCGGCCTCCGCCACGCGCCTGAGGCGTACGTCGAGAAGGCCGGGTGCGGCCGGCCGGATGGCGGCGACCACTGTCTCGTCCTTGATCACGGCATCGCCCGCATGCAGCGCGATGCGCTGGGTCTGCCCCCCGATCGGGGCTGACACGGTGAACACCTCGCGGATGCGGCTCTTGCCTTCTTCCTCGATATTGATCTCGAGGCTCCGGCGCGTGATCGCCGCCGTCTCCACGGCAATGGGCCGGGGCCAGAAGGCCCAGGCAAGGCTCG
>Ga0129333_10005415_pt1 | contig 11988 bp, 3 predicted proteins | sample CPB6_08_DNA_FD_94474 | JGI IMG/M metagenome (GOLD analysis project Ga0129333, IMG submission 94474) | Freshwater to marine salinity gradient microbial communities from Chesapeake Bay, USA - CPBay_Sum_0.6_0.8_DNA | ecosystem: Environmental > Aquatic > Marine > Coastal | place: USA: Chesapeake Bay... | reverse complement strand
TTATAGAGTATCCATTTGCCTACCAAACGTATGATGAGATACTTCAGAATGTTAAAGACTACAGTAAGGTATATAACTACCTACCTATTCCAGATGGTGTGTTTAATGATAATGCTCAGATACAGGTTGATAATCAATGGTTTAACAAGGCTGTGTTGTACAATGGACAGCAGTCCACAGGTATACTTGAACTGGTACCTAAGCCAATGCACAACCTAAAGCAATACTTAGCTTACCCAATATACAATGAGTTTAGCAAAACTATCACCTATACTAAGTCAGATAATTTCTATCAATATAATACTTTTTGGGGGTTAGTTAAAAGTAAATCAGTACCTTTGTTTAGCACAACTTGTGAATCTTTATCAATAGATAAAGTTGTAAACCAGGCTAATATGGATTATGGAAAAAGATCATTTAAGAAAGAACCACTAAGAGCAAAAGATTTGAAGGTTAGACATATCCTTGATAATAGCTCTGAGGCTCATATTGTTTCTCAATTCATTGTTGCACCATCTCAAATCTCTTACAAGTAATGACTAATTGGTTAGATAAATATGAACAGGGAGGATTAGTCTTAAAAAAGAAGACTAAAGATAACTATGGCAAAAAGCCTAATGTTAATGATGCCAAAGTATCTGCAGGTCCTGGCTTTGAAGGAGATGGATATACAGCTCAAAACTGGAGGTCTCCAGCATGGGGAGGACAGTTTGAAATGGGTGGTTCTCTACCAGGCACTGTAGGATTTACATACGCACGTACAATCAATCCAGCCCCAGCTAATGGTAAATACACAAAGAAGACATTAGCTAGTGCTCAGAATGGACAAGAGATGAGATACTATCAAGATGGCTTAGACTTCAAACCTAAAAGTATTAGTAAGAAAGGTAAGAAGATCATTAAAGATAACATGGGTCAATGGGCTCACCCAGGTGAGGTAACAGAGATAGGTTCTCCTGATATCACCATGCAGGGAGTTGACTATCCTGTTCTTGGCATATCTGATACAGGTGATACACAGATGATGTATCCTGATCAAGATTATAAGTTTGATGGTGAGAAGGTTACAGAATATCCAATGGCTCAAGATGGTAAAAATCTTAGTAAAGAACTACAGAAAGAAGCTGAAGAGAGGTTAGAAAGGATGAAGCAACCTAAGGCTACTATATCTCAGTACACTCCTAAGAAAGGAGAACAAGCTAAGTTTGATAAACAAAAGTTACAAAGAATAGCTGAAGAGAATGCACCATTAAATAAGTTTGCTAGATCTAAAGCAGCTGGTAATCTAGAAGATGCAGCAATTTTTGCAGCAGACATTATGACTCTTGGTGAAGCATCTTTAGCATTAAAAAATGTTGCTAAGCCTGCATTAAAAGCAGCTGCTAAATATGCTACAGAAAAGACAGCATTAAAGAATGCTTACAAGTTAAACCCATATGCATTTAAACCTACAGAAGGAATGATGTATAGAGGCATTGGTAAAGAAGGAATGGAAGATGCATTAAAGAGTGGTGTGTTTAGAGCTAAACAAAATGTAACTCCTACTAGTATGGGTAAATTTAATACTACTAGACAATTTAGTAAAGCTTATTATAGTCCTAGGTTTGATATAGCAGATCAATATGGAAAAGGATACATTGCTGAGGTACCAAGAGGAGCTTCTGACTGGGGTAAAAGATATGGTAAAAAAGAATGGAGTCAAATAGCTCAAAGAGATATACCTATAACTGAAGGTAAAGTTTTACAGAAAGATTGGTTAAAAAGATATAAAGAAGTTCCTAAACCAACTGCTTCAGAACAAGTTATAAGAGGTCCAATTCCTGCTCCTTACAAAGGAACAACTTTACCTTATGATAACATTGGATATAAGGAACCAGCAACAGGAGAATTAGCTCCATACATGACACCAGAATTTGAAGCTATTCCATATAGTGAATTACCTAAAACTGTATATCATGGTGGTCCTAGTGTTATTTCAGACGTAGATGCTATTAGAACAACTAGAGAAGGATTGCCTATTCAAAGTGCAACTTCTCCAACTTCAAGAGGATTCTATGCAACTCCTAATACTTGGATGCATATGGAAGGTTCTCCAAATCCTTTTAGAGATGTAGAAGGATTTTATCCAAAACTTGCTAGTGAGAATGCTGAAAACTATGCAATGGGAAGAGGGGATGCATACATACATGGAGGTGAGTTTGTTGAAAATCCTAGAATAGTTGACTGGAAAACATTTAGTCAAATGGAACCAGTTAAGAATCTTAATCCTGACTTTAGAAGACTAAGTCCTGAGGCTGCTAAAATAGCAGAAGATCTTGGTATATATGGTCTTAGAGATAATAGTGAATATAACATTCTTAATCCACAAAAGGTTTTTAAATCATTTAAACCTGCATATAAAAATCTGGGTAAAGGTTGGGAAAAATATAACAAAGGTGGCTGGTTAAACAAATATAAATAAATCATACAATAGAGTATAATATGAAAGACCAAATATTAAAGATTGCTAAAGTTAAATCTGAAAAGGAATTCTACAAGAAGTATCCTACAGAGGAAGCATTTATGAAAGATCATGGTAAAGCATTTAAGAAAGCTGCTATGGGAAGTAAGATGGTTAATGACCAGTTACACCAATTGACTAGTTGGGATAATGTTCCTATGGCTCAGGGAGGTATTGATTTGTCCCCAGTAAAATCATTTCAATCTCCAGGGATGCCTACTATGGCTGGATTAAATTCTAAGTTATCTGATCCTGGTTTCCAACAGCAAGCTATTAAAAATGTAGAAGCATCTGCTCCAGGAGCTGGATTTGATGCAGCAGGTGCAGGTATGGCTGCTTTGAATGCAATACCTGGAATCATTGCTGGTGCAGAAGCAATAGGTGCACAGAAGAAAGCTATCAAGAAAGCTGATCAAGCATCTAGATTATCAGGACTTGCTGCTCAAGCTGCAGGTATGAGAGAAAGAATTGAACGTAAGTATGTAAGACCAGAAGATTCTTTGTTACAACCAGGACAAATGGGCAACCCTTATGGTGCTGGTACAAACTACTTAGCTGCTGAGAATGGTACAATGATTGGTGGTAATCCCACAGAGATTCAAAATACATATGCTCCTACAAATACCATATATACTGATTTAGGATTTGAACCAAAAGGTGAAACATTAAAACAATATAGACATGGTGGTGAATTGCCCAAAGCAGAATTAGGAGATTACTTCCAAGATTCTGGTCAGGCACAAATTGGTAGTTCTGTAGGTAGTGCTGTTGGTAGTATATTTGGTCCTGTAGGAAGTGCTGTTGGTTCTATGGTAGGTAAAGTGGCAGGTAACTTATTAGGTGGTGCTAAAGATGCTAGAGAGTTAGCAAAGTTCAAAGGTCAAACTGAAGCAAACACACAACAAGCAGCATGGCAAAATACTTTACAAGGTCAGTTTAGTGGATTCATGGAAGATGGTGGTAAAGTAGGTAATGAATATAAATGGGTTAGTCATACGTGGGAACCACAAGTGATTGCTAAGTTTGGTGACTATGATGTGAAAGATCTTTTGAAGCCTCCACATGATGCAGATATGTTGAGAAGTGGTGGTCACTTAGCACAGGTACATTATACTCCTCCTAGTGCAGAAGCATTGTTTACTGGTAAGCCAGAGTTGAAACCATTGACTATGAATACTGGTGGACGTCTGCCATCTACTAATATGATGTTTGATACAGACAAATATCCTAGAGCTCAAGATGGTGTACAATTAGCTATGGGTGGTGACTTAGAAGTGGGAGATGGTGGACATCTTGAAACTCTATCTTACAATCCTAATTTACCTGGTGGTGAGATAGGAATGTTCAGAGGAGCATCTCATGACAATGGTGGTATCAAAACTAAGTATGGTGAGAATGAAGTAGAAGTAGAAGGTAATGAACCAGTGGTTAAACTACAAGATGGTGGATCTACTGACAATTTAGTTGTATTTGGTAATATAAAGATTAATAAAGAAATAGCAGATCTTATGGGTGATCCAAAAGCAAAAGGTAAGAAGTTTAAAACATACATAGCTGATGTGGCTAAGAATGATGCAAAACAATTGAAGAGAATAAACAAAGGTCTTGAGTTGATTGAGACTTCAGATGAGAACAGTGCATATGATCATTTAAAGTTAAACACAGGAAAAGCAATATTAGAAGGTGCCAAAGCATGGCAAAAGATTAATGCTGATAAGATTAAAGAAGCAAGCATTGTACAAGACGCTATTCATCAAACAGCTAATCAATTAGGTGCTAAGAGTGATAAGTTGGCTGAGGGTAAGATAGAAAAAGAAACAGATCCAAGTATGATGGGAAAGAATGGTAAGAAAATGAAGAAAGCTCAAATTGGTATTTCTAGTCTTAAAGGTCTTGATGATGAAGCACTGCTTGATCCTGAACATCCTGAACGTATGGAACTTCTTAAAGCTTACTATTCAGCAAACGAAGCAGATCGTAAAATGATAAGAGAAGGAAAGAGTAAACCAGGATTCATGGGAATGGGTGCAAATGATTTAGATCCAGTTATAATTACAGGTAATAGTACTAAATCAAAAGCTAAGTATGAAGAGCCTATATTTATGGAAAGAAAAGGAGTTCCATTATATAATATAGCACCAATGATGTTTACTGGAAACATGCCTGATATTAAAATGGCAGCTTCTGCTGGGGGCACAGGTGAAGGCAATGATGGAGGTTTCAATTTGAAAAATATCAATTGGGAAAAACTAGGAGATATAGGTAAGACAGTTCTATCTTATGCAGCTCCTTGGTTAAGACCTAGTAATGCTAATGAACCTTTACCTCCAGATCAATTATATCCTGAATACTTTGCGTTGGCTAACAATCAGTTAGAACCTGTACAAGCTCAGAAGTATCAACCAATGTTAGATACTCCATATGATATCTCTTTGAATGACCAGATTAATGCAATTGATTCTGCATCTAGAGCTGCTATCAGAGCTAGTGGAAATAACCCTGCTGCTCAAGCACAGATTATGGCTCAATCATTAGAGGCTAAGAATAGAGTACTAGGAGAACAAAGCAGAATCAACCAAGCAAATAAGATGCAGGTTTATGATAAGAACAGAGCTTTATTAAATGATGCTCAGTTAAAGAACCTAGCAATCCTTGACCAACAATACGTAAGACAGGCCCAAGCTAAGTCTAATACCAAAGCACAGGCTCTTGAGGCCCTTAAATCTATAGCTGCTAAGACTGCACAACAAAGGGCTGCTAATAGAAAGTTAGGTGTTCTAGAGAACATGTACAACTATAGATTCTCTCCAAGTGGTAGAGCATACAATGTAAATACTCCTGCTCAATTCAATTTGTCAGGTAGTGGCTCAGGATCATCTAAGTACTCAGGTATGGGATTACCAGCTAACAAAAGATTTACAATAGACTCTGTAACAGGAGAACCTGTTGGTATCAGAACATTAACTAAAGATGAGATGGCAAGCAATAGCCCTTCTTTATCAGAGATAAGTGATTACTTAGGAGATAATAAGAATGGTGGTAAGACACCAAAGACAAAAGCTAGAAATAGCTCTATTGTAAAAGCTTTAAAGAACCTCTAACTATTTCAGTTAGAGTAAATTAACAAAAAACGTTATCGCTCTTGGTAGAACCAAATTTTTAAATTACATTTGCTAATATTATTATTATGGCATCGTTTACAGATCAAATATCACAATTTAACCCCTACATCCAGGAACTCCCAGTTGAGGCCATGGCTCAAGTTGGTATGGCCAAACAGGCCCAATATGACCAAGGTGTAAAGAAGGTTCAGAACTATATTGATAGAGTGGCTGGTCTAGAGATAGCTAAGCCTCAGCATAAGCAATACCTTCAATCAAAGATGGATGAATTAGGGAACAGATTAAAAACAGTGGCTGCTGGAGACTTCTCCAATCAGCAACTGGTTAATTCTGTTAGTGGTATGACAGGTCAGATCATTAAAGATCCTGTTGTTCAGAATGCTGTGTATTCTACTCAGGTACTTAAGAAGGGAGAAGCTGATAGAGAAATTGCTTTTAAAGCAGGTAAAACTTCTCCTGCTAATGATGACCTTTGGAATGATACAAAGAATAATTGGTTTAATAATCAAGACCTTAACACTCCATTCAATGGTAGATATATAGAACGTTGGGATGTAGATAAGAAACTTGTAGAAAGAGCTGAGAAGATATTAAAGAACCCAGATGTTATCACTCAAGAGCAACGTTTTAAACATGATGAAAAAGGTAATACGTTATACTATGGTGTTGAACCAGTTAAAGACAAAGAAGGTAAACCAGTAATAGATTCTAAAACTAAAAAGCCTGTACTTCGTGAAACTGTTTCTTTAGATCCTTCTAAAGGAAACCCAGTAGAAGATGATGCAATTCTTAAAATAAGTGTAAAAGGAGTATCTCCTGAAAAGTTATATAACAACTTTTTAGATAGTTTAGATAGTAGAGACGCTCAACAATTAAAGATTGACGCTAGATATAAATATAAGAATGCCACAGCAGAATCATTTGCCCCAGACATTGCTAAATTCTATAATGATAAGAAAGCTTTCCAAAGTCAAGAGATAGTTAATTTAGCTGGAGCATTAGCAGAACCAGGTTTAACATCTGAACAAAAGGCTGCAATTAAAGCTAGAATGACAGATCTTCAACAACAGGAAAAAGATGGTGTAATAGAAAAAGAGTTCAATGCTACAATGGAAGCTCTTAAAGATCCTAGAAATCTAGAGAAATATAAGGAGGACATATATACACAACAACACTTAATGAACATGGCAAAAGACATGTCCTTTAAGAGCTATGAGCAAGAGATAAAGAACAACCCATACATGCAGATGTTTATGCAGAAGCAAAACTACAACCTTGATGTTCAGAAGTTCAAGGATGATAGTCGTTATAAATGGGCAAACTATGACTTATCTAGAGACAGATTTGAGTTTGATAAGTTTGATAAAAATAGAGAGTATACTTATAAAATAACCAAAGACAAGTTAGAAAATCCAGACCCAGTAATTACAACAACTGTACTTCCTACTGACGTTGTTCCTAAAACAGTAGAGGCTCAATGGCAAGTTGCCACTGATGCAGCAAATAAAATGAAAGGGTTAAAAAATAAATATGCAGCAAGATTATTTCCAGGAATGACTGAAGCTCAACAACAAGAGGCTTTTAGTAATTTATATAAACGATATGATACCAATCCAACTGGAAACTATAGTCCTGATGAAATAGAATTTTTAGATCAATATAGAAGAGCTGATAGAGAGATGATGTCAGCATCTAAATTAGCCACTGCTGCTGCTAAAATACAAGCAGAAACAAGAGCTGCTGAAATTAAAAATGTATCAGGAATTGCTGGATATTCAGGAGAAGATGTTGCAATTATTTCTAATTTTATAGATAACATTGGTAGATTTGAAGGACAAGCTATTCCAATTAAAAGTGTTTTACTAAGTAAGTTAAAGAACTATAAAGGTGGTGAATATACAAGACTTGCTCCACTTTTAGAAAAATATGCAAATGGATTTGGATATTATGGTACTCCTAGTGCTGAAGATAAACAAGTGATGAATCACATTGAAAACTTACATAAGAATAAAACTATTCAGAAAATATCAAGTAAGAGTGATGAAAAAGTTGCACAGTTCATAGCTGATCATACTCCAAAGAAACTTGCACAAGATATGGCACTTGACATGAATGATCCTAAAACAAAAGCTGCTGTTGATAAATATCTTACTACTCTAACACTTGATCAAAATGCTATTGGTGCTGGGGATGCTAGTGATGTGTTAAGTTGGCAAACTGGTGAAGATGGTAGTAAAATGAAAGTTGCTTTAAGAAAGCTTGATGATGGAACCACTCAAACAATATTTGTTAAACCTGATGGATCAAGTACAATTACTCTTCCTATGGATGCTAATCAGAGAGGGTTCTTTCCAGATATAAAGAAAAGTAGTCCATATGGACATCTAAAAACTTCTATAGAAATTTCTCCTAATAAAACTGCAGATATCATGGATAACAGAAGTCCTCAAGTTGATCCTGTAAATGCTGTAAATGCACCAGTAACAGGAACTGAACTTCCTGGATTTATGAGTAGTCCAGATATAGCTCCAATGGTTAGATTTACTCCAGAAGGAAATCATGATAATACTGGAGGTCCAAATGATACATATCTTTTAAACATGTTTATAAAAGATCCTAAATCAAATATATGGAAGGCACAAAGAATTACTCCTAGATATGTTCCATGGGGTGGCATAGAAAATATATTGAATAATGTAGGTAAGGATGCTTACTATGAAGGATTAAAAACTTGGAAATAATATGGCAAGTCTTGACAATAATTTAGTAGAGGATGATCATTTACCAATGGACCCAACCTTAGGTGCTCCTATTGTAGATCTACGTTCTACTAACTCATTACCACTGGAAATACCTATTCCTAGTGGACCTCGTAGTGGTCCAATGTTTGCTCCTGTAAGCAGTAGAGGATATAGTCTTGCAGAGCTTGCACAGATGGGTAATATGCCTGGTCCTGGTGGATTTGCTCAACCTTTCCAATCTATTTCTGAAGGTGAACTTATGGCTAACCAACGCTATCCTGTATATGGTAGAGATAAAGGTGACTTAGAAGATCTTAATGCAAGACAACAGACTTGGTATGGCAACATGGCAAGAGGTATTGTTAAAGGTGTTGCTAGAGCAGTGGGTACATTTTCTCAAACTTTAACAGCTATTCCTAATACTATTTCTGCTATTACAAATGGTGATATGTCTAAACTATCAGGAGACCCTGATGGTTATGAAGGAACTATTGATAATTGGATGGAAAATGTTGATAAGTGGGTAGGGCCAACTTATCAATCTGCATATGCCAAAGCACATCCTTATCGTGGTATCATTCCTTTTACAGAAGGAAGTTCTTATTTTTGGGGTGAAAAGTTTATACCTAACTTAGGATTTATGGCTGGTGCTGTTACAGGTGCTGCTATACAAGATGTTGCTATAGGTGCTGTGACAGAAGGAGTTGGTGCGTTTCCATTAATAGGTGCTCAACTTGGTAAAGCTAGTTTATATTTAAACAAACTATTTACAGGAACCAATGCTGCTGAAAGACTTGTTACAATAGGAACAGCTTTAGGTAAGACAGAACAACAACTTCTTAACTTAGAAAGACTTGCTCAATTATCTGCTGCAGCTAAATTAAATACTGGATTTAGATATGGTGCAGCTATATATACTTCTTCTATGGTAGAAGCAGGAGTTGAATCTAGAGATAGCTATAGAAAGATTAAAGAAGATTTAATTGGTCAATATAAACTTGAACATCTTGGTAATGAACCAGATGCTGCAGCAATGCAGGAAATAGAAAGTTATGCTAGAGCTGGTATGAACACTAGATTTGGTATTAACATGGCACTCTTGACTGCATCTAACACATTGATGTTTGGTAACCTTTACAAATCAATGATTAATGGAGGTGCTGGTGCAACTGCTGGTGCAATAACTTCTGTAGGTGAACTTGGTAAAATAGGATTGAAAGAAGGTAGCCTTGATGTATTTGAAAAGAAAGCTGCCACTTCATTAGCTGGAAGAGTTTGGGATACAGTTAGACCTCGTGCTGCTGTAATGTTCTCAGAAGGTATATTTGAAGAAGGTTCACAGTTTGCTGCAGAGAAAGGAACATATGATTATTACACAAGAAAGTATAAATCTGCCAAGAATAAAGAAGAGTGGGATAGTGTAAATGAAGTTATCAAGTCTACTGTGTATGGTATGAATCAACAGTATGGTACTCAAGAGGGTATTGAAAATATGTTGATTGGTGCTCTTACAGGATTGGTTGTAGGTGGTGGTCAAAGCCTATATGATAATTATAAAGGAAAAGGTACAAGTGCTAGATTAGCTAATGCTATTAATGTTGTTAACCAATATGGTGTTACTAACAACTTAAAGCAAATGTATGACAGTACAATCACATCTGCTGGTATTGCTAAAGAAATGGAAGAAGCAAATCTTGCTGGTGATATATACAAATTCAAAAACTTACAAGAAGATCAGTTCTTCAACTTTGTACAATCACGTGTCCCTTCTGGAATGCATGAGGTAACAATTGAGCAATTAAAAATGCTTAAAGATCTTCCTAAAGAAGAGTTTACAAAACTATTCCAATTAGACTGGAACAGTACAAACAAAGAAACTGTAAGTGAATATGTAGATAATCTAATTGCCAAAGCAAATGAGATTAAAGAAACTACAGAGCTAATTGATAAAACATTTAAAAATCCATTTAAGAATAAACCAGATTTCAATAACTTAGATACAGTTATTGAGGCTGGTAACCATGCTATATTTGAGGATTATAAGACTGACTTGGCTTATTATGCTACAACATCTAAATCTGTAGATAATAGATTAAATGCTATCCAACGTTCTGTAAGTGAAATAGATCCTGCAGTTAATAATGGATTACTTCAACAACTTACTAGCAAAGAAGGGTTAGAAGAGTTACGTGATTACTATGAGCAAAGAGCTGCTAGTTTAAATAAAACAATCACTGAGTATACAAGTCCTGCTGACAGAAAGATGACTAGAGACCAAGTTAAGGCTCTACGTACAGCTTCTGAACAAATAGGTATTGAGTTAGATAGAAATGGTAAACTAGATGATAAGACCTTTGAGAAGTTATTAAACTTTGAATTAAATGGTCAATCTACTAGTACAGATAATGCAATTCCTATTGGTAGTGCTTCTGAATTATTGAACTATGGTACTGATATCAATAGATTAAATGAAAGAAAGAAAAAGGCATCTAAAGCTTATGATGAGTTAACTACTCAGAAAGGTTTTGAGAAATACTTTGAACAAGCTCAGGAGATGGCCTCTGATGCAGATGCTGTAATAAGTAAAGAGGAAGAAGAAGCAGCTAAGAAAGAAACAGAGGAAGTAGAATTACCAGAAGTAGAAACAGGATATGAGTTTGTAAATAAAGGTGGTGAGAAAGAAACTATTCAAGAAGGAAGAGAATATACAAAAGTTACCTTTGATAAAGCTAAGGTAAACAAGATTGATGAGGATAGATTTGAAGTGGTGGCTCCTAATGGAAAGGTTACTTATCATAAGACTCAAGAGGCTGCAGATAATGCTGCTGAAGAAATTAATGATAGAATAAGTGATTTAACTAAGTTTAAAGTTGTTGCATTAAATCCTGATGGTACAATCAAAGTAGAAGATAGTAATGGAAACATTCAGAACGTTTCTACTGATGAGTTAGTTGGATTTGAAAAGATCCAAAGTGATCAAGAGAAGTTACAGAAGTTTGCTGATGATATAAATAAGGAACAAGCAGAGATTGAACTTAACTCTGGTAATGTTGCTACAGTTGATTCTTCTGTTCCTGTAAAATTAGATGAGGGTAAGTTAAAAGATGCTAACATCTTATTTGAATCTACTACATCTCAATCAGAGGGAGATAACTTTGTACCTAAGCCTCATCAGGCACGTACTATTGAATTCTTAAACAATGTTGCTACCTTCCCTAACAGACCTAAGATCAAAGCTATCTTAGTTACTCCTAACCAGGAGAAAGCTCTTGGATTAGAAGGTCTAGCTGAAATGCAATATGGTAAACCTTTAGCTGATGTAGCTGATGCTACAGATATAGATACAGGATTAGTAGCTGCTGTATATGTAGAACAAGATGGTGAGAATATTTACTTTGTAGATAAAGAAGGTAAACGTGTTGCTAAGGTGGGTGAGAAGATGGATATGAGTAAGGTGGTATTTAACACCATGCCTACTACAAGTTTAAGATATGCTGATAAATCTCCTAGATATAGAGCTGACCAAAAAGACTTAGCTGAAGCTAAGGCTGCAGGATGGAAAGTTAAAAGAGCTGAGTTGTTTGCTGCACCTGGTTATAAGGTGTATGACTTCACAGTATCTAAT
>Ga0129333_10005413_pt1 | contig 11989 bp, 6 predicted proteins | sample CPB6_08_DNA_FD_94474 | JGI IMG/M metagenome (GOLD analysis project Ga0129333, IMG submission 94474) | Freshwater to marine salinity gradient microbial communities from Chesapeake Bay, USA - CPBay_Sum_0.6_0.8_DNA | ecosystem: Environmental > Aquatic > Marine > Coastal | place: USA: Chesapeake Bay... | reverse complement strand
ATTTGGGTAGGGGCAATCCCCCCGTGGTTGCCCCGGTTGTGGGTCGCCCAGAGGATTGGCACGGGGGCGAGAACCCTACCCGATGTCCAGGGTTCCAAAGTGAAATGTACCCCATCATTAGGCTTGTAGTGGTCAATTGATTGGCCACTATTGGCCACATTAATAAATCGCAGTTCTAGGGTGTGTTGGGCGGGGGTATCCATCACCCTCAATCCCTCTCCCCAGAGCCAGCAGCCTTGTAGGAAAACCCGATCGCCCAATACCCTACACCACCGATCGCAACTGCTGTGTCGCTAGATTGAGTCGTTGGGTTCCTGCCTTCGTTTGTTGCAATCCTTCCGCTGTTTCACTGGCCACAGAACTAATCTGACTCATGGCCAAAGTGACCTGACGAATGGCATCCGCTTGCTGTTTAGAATTGAGGGCAATCATTTGATTCCCATCGGCCATTTGCTGAATTGCCAAGGCAATATCCTCAAAGGCATCGGCAGTTTGTTGGGCTGCCACAACTCCTTGATCCACATTACGTCGCCCATGATCCGTCACCGTCACGGTTGCCACCACAGCTTTTTGAATATCTGCCACTAAATCACCAATTTTTTCCCCGGATTTTTGGCTCTCATCAGCCAGCTTACGAATTTCTGCGGCCACCACAGCAAAACCCTTGCCATTTTCTCCGGCTCGCACGGCTTCCACCGCAGCATTGAGGGCTAACATATTGGTTTGGTTGGCCAACTCACTCACCAAACTAGACACCACATTGACTTGATTGGCTTGTTCATTCAGGTGTTGGACTTGGGTCACGATCGCATCCACCTGAGATTTCAAAGTCGCCATTTGTGTCAGGGTATAACGCACCTGGTCTTGACCAATTTCCACCTGTTTGAGGGCCTTTTGTGCCCCTAGGGATGCGGCTTCAGCCTGCTGGCTAGACTGCTGGGAAGAACTATGTAACTGATCCATGGTGGTGGTGGTTTCATGCACCGAAGCAGACTGCTGGCTCGTCATGCGCTCCTGTTCTGCCACCATGGTGGATAGCTGCTGGGAAAAATCAGAAACCGTACCCATAAACTGCATCAAGGATTGCATGACTTGGCGCAAAATTTGCAAGCCAATGGGTAAAGCAAGGGCTAAAGATAACAAACTAATCGCAATGGAAATATTGCGCATATTTCGCATCCCCGCAAATACAAAATCCTTGGGAATCGAGTAAATTAAAATGATTGGTTTATTGGTATTCGTATAACTGGGGTTAATGCGATAGTAACTTAATAAATTTTGGGTACCTTGGCTAATAAATCCATAGGGTTGCGTTAAAATTTCCGTGGCCATTTGGGAAGGTAAGTCATTTTGGATGCGCTCGTCTTTACCTAATTCAAATCCCCAGGTTTTCTCTGAATTAGGATGGACTAAGTAATAGCCATCTCCGTTGACGATCGTCAGTTCTTGGCGACTTAAAAAGTCCATATTTCCCCCAGAAGTAGGATTCTGAGAACCACTAGCAGAGCCATTGCCCCCAGGGCTAGCCAAGGTAGACCGCTGAGGCTGAGATTCATTAAAACTGTCAACCCCTCCAAGCTGATTATCCGCCAACTGAAAAAGGGGATCCATGACAATGGTACTCACAACAATCCCCTTAACTTGCCCCTGCTGATTGTGGACAGGGGTCGCATAGCGGGTAATGGGCTGGTAGGGCTGCTTGATTTGTCCATTCTCTCGATCTAATTGCACATCGGATATATACACCTCTCCAGGCTTAAGACCCAGTGCCCCTTTAACATACTCACTGCCCCCATAATCCTGAGAAGATTCGGAGTTAACAATTCTTGCCACGCCATTGATCATTTCCGCATAAGCTAATTCTTGACCATTTTCATCAAGAAATTGTAGCTTTTGATAATAAGGCCGGGATTCCATAAAGGAAACAAAAATCGTTTCCATCCGATTGATCCAGCTTTGATAGGTGGATTGATCGAGGGGATCGATTCCTTTATTAGCCCGCGATCGGATAATGCCTTGAATGGGGGGCACTTTAGTTAAATAAATAATATCTGAATTAATAGTATCAACCAGTAAATTAATATTTTGGGCACTGTCTTGCCCCTGGACTTCCATTCTTCCCTCAATGACCTGTGACAGGAAGTTGCTCGAACTATAAATGTTATAGCTACTGGTCAGACCTAATGGAATGAGAATACTTAAGCCCAGCAGGGTAATTAATTTTTTCTGGAATTTACTTTCTGTGTAGACAGCCATGATGGAGTTCCTGTAAAGCGATTAGGGGTCAGGTTGGAGATTTGCACTCTATTCCATGGTTTGAGGGGGAATTCGGGACAAATTTTAGCCATAATTTTTAGATACCAGGATCAAGATTCCCAACCCTGGGGTTACCATTAACCTGACCCATGGCTTTATATTCCATCGGGGTTCTCTTTTTCGTGATTCTTGATCTAAATTTTTAAACTTTTCAATATTTATTTATATAGTTTTGAGGATAAATTTGACAAAAAATATCGCTGTAGCCCGAACAAGTTATGGGGCAAGTCGATGAATTGGGGCGATCGGCAAGCTTAACGGCTATAACCCTGATTCTGCTGTGGGTATGACTGTCAAAATTTCACGGTTTCACTGTTTAGAGGTGCCCTACGGGGAATCTCAATTGATTGCGGTGGCTAATCTATGGATCATGACCAACCCAAGGTGGGAGTGTCTCGCTTGGGAACAACCAACCTAGGCTGAGTTCTGGATCCCATGGGGACCCTTTTAGGAGCCAAAACCGGGGCAAATCGGGGGGGTTACCCTGAGCGAAGGGGTGCGTTTGCCAAAGGTTAGGGTAAGTCAGGTGAGCCGATCCCGTGGCTCTGCGGTGCTCCCTCACCCCCGCCAGAGGGGTTGGAAAACGTTGGGGTTTTCTTGGGCCCCCTGGGAACCGAGACGGGGAGAGCAGGGGTTAGGGTTGGCCGGGGGTCGGGGGTTGGATCTGGTTTGTGCAGGTTAATCCAGGGGTCGGGAGCCGCTAGGAGGCTTGGGCGATCGTAGATAGGGAGCGACCATGGGATCGCAGGACTTCCAAAGGTAAAGTCGTCACCTGGGGCCTTGATCCTAACCATTGGGCGGCAATGGTGGCAAAGGTTTCCCCTGGCCCGCTGGTGTAAAACTGGGTGGGAGCGGCGGGGCCTGTGCGCCGTAGCCCTAGGGCATCCAATTCCTGGGCGGCGGCGGCCACCACATGCACCGCAGGATTGACTAGGCGCACCGTGGGGGGCAAAATTTGGCGGAAAACAGGAGCCAAGTGAGGATAGTGGGTGCAACCATAGATCAGGGTGTCGATGCGTTCTTTAACGAGGGGAGCCAGATATTCTTCAGCCACTTGGCGCATTTCAGGGCTATGGATCTGGTTATTTTCAATCAGGGGTACAAATTGGGGACAGGCCACCTGCCAGATTTGGGCTTGGGGGTTGCTTTCCTGGATGGCTTGGGGATAGGCGGCGCTGGCAACGGTGGCAGGGGTTGCAATGACCCCAATGCGCTGGCCTGGGTAGGCGGCGGCTTGGGCACCGGGCAAAATCAACCCCAACACCGGAAAGGGGAAAGCCCCTTGTACGGCATCAAGGGCGAGGGCGGAACTGGTGTTACAGGCCATAATCACCATTTTCACGGATTTTTCAGCCATCCAGCCGAGAATCTCTTCCACAAATTGCAGGATTTCCTGGGGCGATCGGGTGCCGTAGGGGAGCCGTGCGGTGTCTGCAAAGTAGATCACGGATTCCTGGGGCAGTTGCCGGGTGAGTTCCTGGAGGACTGTAACGCCCCCAACACCACTATCAAAAATGCCGATGGGGGCTTGGCTGCGATCGTCACCTCCCCCAGCACGACCACCCATCCCACCCCCACTGCCGCCCTTTTCTGGGGGCAAAGCACTGAGGACTCCTCCGGGAAGGTTGGGCATGGATAGGGAATGGCGGCTATCCTGCACCTGGGTTTGAAATTCCATGATTCAAGGCTCCTCACACAGCACTGATAAAGTTACTTACTAAAGGGGTGGTGTTGCGACAGGATTGAGGCGGAACGATCGTCCCCACTCATCCCCCAGGAGAAACCGCAGGAAGCAGCCTACAATCCCCTCATTCCCTTGGGGAACACCACCAAAGTTAAGAAATTCGCTATAGCTTAGCACGGCCAGTCTAAAGCTTTGGGCATGGGGGGGTGGACTGGGCTGGGGAAGAATCCATGGCTGCCGTGGGATCCGCTTAATGGCATGGAGGTCAATTTTCTCTCTCTCCCAAACATCAGGATTGCCATGGCTCATTAACCCCAGGGCACCGCAAAAAATAACCATCTTGCCCCCAATATTCACGATAAAATTAGGCTTGTAGGGGTCACTTTATGGGTCGCATCCATTCATGGAAATGTCCGATTCATCTATGGAACCACAGCTATCAAGGGCAGAATCCCTGGCAGTATCCCTAAATATAACTGCTGGCTTGGCGAGTAAATAGGGTGCGATAAAGGCTGGGCTGAGCCATCAGTTGATCATGGGTATCTTGTTCTAAAACAGTTCCCTGTTGCAAAACAACAATACGATCGGCCATTTTTGCCAGGGCTAAACGATGACTAATCACCAAGGTTACCCGTCCTTGGGCTATGGTTTTAAGAAGGCTATAAATTTCCTGTTCATGTTTGGGATCTAAGGCGGCGGTTGGCTCATCAAACAGCAATAATCCACTGGATAAGGGCTGGCTTTGGAGTCGCAATAGGGCGCGGGCAATGGCAACCCGCTGCCACTGACCCCCGGATAAATCAATGCCTGATGCCAATTGTTTGCCTAGGGGGGTTTCCAATTGTTGATCTAACTGGGCGACAAACTCCCCTAGACCGGCTTGTGCGAGGGCTTGATGGATGGCGCGATCGTTGTACAAGTCGGGTAAATGACCCCAGCCAACGTTTTGCCGCAGGGTCGCCGGGAATCGGGCATAGTCTTGCATTACGAAGGTAATGTGCGATCGCAAGGTCTCTAGATCCCATTGGCGCAAGTCTTGTCCCTGCCAAAAAATGGCACCCTGTTGGGGATCATAGAGACGACATAATAACTTGGCTAGGGTGGTTTTTCCGGCTCCATTTTCCCCCACAAGGGCCACCATTTCCCCGGAACGAATGGTTAAGTTGAGGTTATTGAGGGTAGGGCGATCGCAACCGGGATAGGCAAAACTGAGGTTTTCAATGTGGAGTCCTAAATGAGGAATAGTTCCAGCCATGGGGGAAATGATCCCAGGGATCGGAACAAGGGATGCAACACCGGGGGGGACTCTGGAAAGGGCTAGAGGAGCAACCATTGGGAGCGTTATTGCGGGAGTGACTGCGGCAGTGACTGCGGAAATTACTGCGGGAGTTACGCCATCATCAGCATGGGTTTCTAGGGGTACTCCAGGGGCAGATAAAGAATCGGGATGGGGGGTGGGGTTATTGGTTAATTGGGGTTCGAGATCGAGGATCTGAAATACGGGTTTTGCAGCCAATAAAACATCATAGAGGTCTCCCACTTGGCTAATGATTAAAAATAGACTTTGGCGCAGTTGCAAAATAATCCCCATATAGAGGGCTAAATCCCCTAGGGTATAGGTTCCTTGGAGAACGCCAATCACAATGGAAAAATAGGGAACTGCCGTACCCACCCCCCCCACAAAAGCCCACAAAATAACATGGTAAACGCTCCTTTGGCGGATGGTTTGCATATCCTCAAAAATGCTATCCCAGAGGGTTTGCCAGTGGTTTAATAACACAGGTTGTAGGGAAAATAGGCGGATTTCCTTGGCGTAGGCTTCCCCTCGAATCATGCGATCGTAGATGTCTTTTTCTCGGCTGCGCACCACCTGGAGGGCTTCCGTCCGCCAAGTGCGTTTGCGATAATAAAGTTCCACCCCAATGGAAGGAATACCCGACACTAATAAAACCGCTAAGACCCAAAATCCAATGGATGCAGAAAGTAGAATGGCAGGGAGTAAACGAAATACCCCAAATAGGGTAAAAGCAAGAATATTAGCAAGGCGCTGGAGCCGCTGTACCCCTTTTTCTGTGAGTTGGACTAAATTTAAGAGTTCCGGGGTTTCAAAAAGAGCCAAATCATTAAAATAGGCGATTTTTGTTAAGACTAACTGTTTGATGGATCCTTCCACACGATCGCGCAGGGTAATAAAGGCCATGGTTTCCACCACATCCAGCAGGTCTGCTAACAAATTGACCCCTAAGGTAATCCCTAAACTCCACAATAATAAGGGGTTGTGTAGTAACAAACCTAAACCATTTTCCACAGCATTTCCCTGGAGAATGGCCACACATTGATCAATAATAGTTTTGCTAAATAAAAGGGCAAGGGCTGGCCCCCAGGCAGTGACCACATTGATCAATGCTAAGTTACGAATTTCCTGAGGAGCCGATCGCACCACTAACCCTAAACCCCGCCGCAGGGTCTGCCATAGGCTAATGTCTTTAATGCCTTCTAGGGTGGGAGTTTCTGTGGATAGATTGGGCTGGTAGTTCATGGAATTTCAGGAGAGTGGTAGAAACCAGTAGACCGGGCAAATCCATGGCCCTCAACACGCGCTCAGGTGCTGCTACAGTTAGTATTATCCTTCTGGTTGTGATTCTGGCCTACTGATATGTCTTTCAGAAGTGGCCGATCGTGCCCGGATTCCTAGGGAAAAATCTAGCTCTAGAGTTCACTCCTTGGGGTTAGCGATCATCGGGTTTTTGAGTTGTTGGGTTGTTTAAACACCTCCGCAATAATTTCTGCTGGGGTACATTCACTTTGGAAGCCCTCACCCTAAATCCCTCTCCCAAAATAGGCAAGGGACTTCCCCCTGAAACTCTTTCAAGCCAACAACCGGGGCAACCACGGGGGGATTACCCCTACCCCAATGGGTGAACCTGCCAAAGCAAAATGGACACCATCAAGGTACCCCCTAATAGGATGTGGCTAAGTTCCGGAAACGGGTATATTGGGGTTCAAATAGCAGCTTAACGGTGCCTGTGGGGCCATTACGATGCTTGGTAATAATCACTTCTGTAATGCCCCGATCGGGGGTATCAGGATTATAGTATTCATCCCGATACAGCATAATAATCAGATCCGCGTCCTGCTCAATGGATCCGCTTTCCCGTAAATCAGACATCATGGGGCGCTTATTGGTGCGAGATTCCACCCCCCGGCTCAACTGGGACAGGGTAATCACCGGGACATTTAATTCTCGCGCCATGGCCTTCAGGGAGCGGGTAATTTTCGAGAGTTCCTGGACACGATTATCGGGGCTAGCGCCTTCCATCAGTTGCAAATAGTCAATCAAAATTAAGCCTAAGGGTGCCCCCCGTTCTGCTAAGAGTCGCCGTGCTTTCGATCGCATTTCAATTACAGTCATATCGGGGGTATCATCAATAAAAACCGGCAGTTCTGAGAGATCCCCAATGGCATGGGCAAGGATGCCCCATTCTTCTTCTCGCACTCTCCCGGTGCGTAGGCGACCACTTTCAATGCCGACTTCGCTGGATAATAGGCGATAAACCAATTGTTCCTTGGACATTTCCAAGCTAAATACACAAACTGCTTGTTTATGAATTAGGGCAATGTTGCGGGCAATATTCAACACAAAGCTAGTTTTGCCCATGGAAGGCCGACCAGCTACAATAATTAAGTCCGATCGTTGGAATCCCTGGGTCATGGCATCGAGATCATAAAAATTACAGGCAATGCCAGAGGCTTCCATTCCTGTCGATCGCTGTTCAATTTCATTAAAGGTTGCGGTGAGAATTTCCGAGGTGGAAACTAACCCTTGGCTTCTGGGGCGGCTTTGGGTAATGTTAAAAATTTGTTGCTCTGATTTTTCTAAAACTGTTTCAATGGGTTGGCGGCTATCAAATCCGAGTTTAATAATTTCATTACCCGCTTGAATGAGTTGCCGTCGTAAAGCTTTGTCGATAACTAATTCTGCATATTGATCGACGTTGGCGGTGCTGATGGTACGATCGACTAATTGTGCCAGCCGATTTTGTCCCCCGACTTTTTCGAGTTTGCCCTCATCCTGCAACCAGGCAGCCATGGTGGTTAAATCCGTGGGTTTTCCCTGGGCATTTAACATGAGGGCGGTGCGGTAAATTTCCTGATGGGCACTGATATAAAAGGCTTCAGGTTTGAGGCGCTCGGAAATACGGCCCAAGGCTTCAGGATCGAGCAAAATACTCCCTAAAATTGCTTCTTCTGCGTCTATGATTTGGGGAGGGATACGATCGGGTAAGGGTTGAAAGCGAGACTCTTCTTGAAACATGGGGCGGGGATGGGATGATAGTATCTATGTATTATACTTTAGGCACAGGAACCGAGGTTGGCTCAGGGTCACACTCCCTAGCCCCACACCTTTATTGTGCGGGGAGTCATCTCGATGTCCATCCCTAGGTCTAGGGGTTCATCCCTAGGGTGGTGTTAACTGGGGTGCATCCCACTTTAGCCGATTAGTCCCTCATCCCCCATCCCCTTCTCCCTAGGGAGAAGGGGGGCAAGCAGTCCCTATCTTTCAAAGTCCCTCGCCCGTTGTGGGAGAGGGATTTAGGGTGAGGGTCTTCAAAGTCCCTCGCCCGTTGTGGGAGAGGGATTTAGGGTGAGGGCTTTAACTTAAACTCATGGGATCCACGTCTAGGGTCAGGGCAATCCCCTTGGGGCAAAGCTGGCGCAATTCTTCCAGGGGTAAATCGGGCCAGGGGCTAGGGGTGGTGGGTTCTGGGTTGAGGAGTTTGAGCAAAAGATGCCAGCGGTAACGACGAGCCACCCGGACGATCGGGGCGGGAGCAGGCCCTAAGAGATGTATGGAGTCTGGAAGGCGCGATCGCAGCAAATCTCCTAATTTTTCGGCAGTGACTTCCGTTTGGCTGGGATCCAGACCGCTGAGCCGTAGGAGAATCAGTTGGCCATAGGGGGGATAGTGGAGGGGCGATCGCTGCTCCAATTCCCCCTGCAAAAATTCCCCATAGCCGGGATGCAGGGAGCCAGATCCCTCGCCATGGCCGCCGGATTGCTGCTGGATTGCCATAATCACGGGATGCTCTGGCTTGTAGGTTTGCACGATCACGCGGCCCGGATCATCCCCTCGCCCCGATCGCCCCGCCACTTGGATCAGGGTTTGGCAGGCTTGTTCGGCGGCCCGGAAGTCTGGCAAATGGAACAGCCCATCCGCTGCCATGACTCCCACCAGGGTAATTTGGGGCAAGTCAATCCCCTTGGTCAGCATTTGCGTCCCCACCAGCACATCGGCTTCCCCCTGGGCAAATTGGGTGAGCAGGGCACGGTGGGATCCTTTGGTGCGGGTGGTGTCGCTGTCGAAGCGCAACCAACGCAGGTCTGGGAAATGGCGGCTGAGTTCCTGGGTTACCCGCTGGGTGCCGCTGCCAAAAAATTTCAGGTAGGGGGAGCCGCAATGGGGGCAAATGTCCGGTTGGGGGGCGGTGTGGTTGCAGTAGTGGCAGCGGAGGAGCGATCGCCCCTGGGGATGGGGTTGGTGGTGGGACAGGGAAACATCACAATGGGGGCATCCCAGGGCTTCGCCACAACTGCGACAGGATACAAAAGTACTATGACCCCGGCGGGGGACAAATAACAAACCCTGTCGCCCAGACCCCAGTTCCCCCAGGGCTTTTTGCAAGCTGCGGCTAAAGATCGATCGATTGCCACAGTGGAACTCCTGGCGCATATCGACGATGTGAATGGGGGGAAAGGGGCGATCGTAAATGCGGCGAGGCAGGGGCAAATAGTTGGGGTGAGGCTGGGGGCTTTCCCCTGAGGTGAGTTTTAGGTGTGCTGTATCGGGCAAATTCTCACCGTGCAAATTCTCACTGGGCAAACCCTGAAGAGCGAGGGGATACCAGGTTTCCAGGGCTGGGGTGGCGGAACCCAGAATTAAGGGACAGGGGGCTAAGGCAGCCCGCCATTGGGCCACGGTGCGGGCATGGTAACAGGGCTGGGGGGCGGTTTGCTTAAAGCTGGAATCATGCTCTTCATCGAGAATAATTAAGCCTAAGCGAGGTAGAGGGGCAAAAATGGCCGATCGCGTGCCAATGACCACCTGGGGAGTCCCCTGGAGCATTTGCCGCCAGGTGTCATACCGTTCCCCATCGGACAGGGCGCTGTGGTACACACAAACCTGGGAGCCAAAGCGCTGGCGGAAGCGATCGGTCAGTTGCGGGGTCAGGGCAATTTCCGGCACCAGCACCAGGGCCGACTCACCGCGCTGCAACCGGGGGGCGATCGCTTGCAAATAAACCTCCGTTTTCCCGGAACCGGTCACCCCATGGAGCAGGATCCGGTGATACCCCTCCAAACGGTGCAAACGATCGAGGGCCTGGGCCTGGTCTGCCGAAAGGGATTTGGGCTGATCCCGCTCCAACACTTCCCCGCTTTCCGTGCGCAGGATCTCCCGATCCTGCACCACCACCAACCCCTTTTTGGCTAAGCTGGCCACTACCTGGGAACTACTGTGGCACTGTTGCAACAACTCCTGAAGCCCGCGATCGCCCCCCGATCGCATTAACACCATCAACACTTGGCGCTGGCGATCGGTCAAAGCCTCCGTGGGATCTGGCTCCCGCACCAAAGTCACCGCCTTTTGCATCTTCGGGCGCAGGGGCGTGGGGGCTTCCAGATAACTGCGCACCCAACCCCGCTGGAGCAAATCCCGCAACCCCTGACTCGCCTGGGGCAATTGACTTTGCACATACCGCCAGGAATAATCCCCCCCCTTGCTGCGGCGCAATAGCTGCAACAACGCCAAAGCCCTAGGGCGCAAAAATAGGGCTGGCTCTGGGGGGATTGCCTCAGGATTGAGGGCAATGCGGCGCTGGGAACGGCTCAGCAACCCAGGGGGCAAGGCCGTGCGCACCACCGCCATCAGGGGAGTGTAATAGTATTGGGCCACCCGCTCCAAGCAAGCCCAATAGCCGGGAGGAAACAACCCCGAACACACCACCTCCCCCAGGGGGCGCACCTGTTCCGGTTTCAGATCGGGGGGTAGCCTCTGCCGGAGGGTCAGGACGATCGCCCCCACCTGTTGGGCACCTAAGGGCACCATCACCACATCCCCCGGCTCCACCGGCATCTCCTCCGGCACCTGGTAGGTCAGCACTTCTAGCCCTGGATTCGCCACCATTGCCCAATCCACCAACACATCAACCCACAGATCAACCCTGGGTTCAGCTTGGGGCTGTGGGCTAGGGGTCACGGGCATCATGGATGGCCTCTTGGGCTGCTTCATGATCCGCAAGGGTTTGGCTAAACACATGGGTGCCATCGTAGCGGGCCACAAAGTAGAGATAATCATGGCTTTCTGGCTGCAAGACCGCCTCTAAGCTGGCCAGACCCGGACTCGCGATCGCCGTGGGAGGCAACCCCGGATTGATATAGGTGTTATAGGGAGAGGGGGTTTGTACTTCTGCTAGGGTCAAGGGCCGATCGGGGGTTTGCTGGATCCCCAAACCATATTCCACCGTGGGATCCACCTGGAGATTCATGCCAATGCGCAGGCGATTGGCCAAGACCCCCGCAATGCGCGTCCGTTCCTCCGGTACCACCGCCTCTTTTTCCACAATACTGGCCAAAATGACCCAATCCTCCAGGGTTGGGGCTAAATCCTGCGGGGGAGACTGGGCCTCGTAGAGGGGAACAGCCACTTGTTCAAACTGGCGGAGCATCAAATCAATCACTGCCTCTGGAGTCGCCTCATTAGAACCCAGTGCATAGGTTTCCGGGAACAAAAACCCCTCTAAATGGGGCAGATCCTCCGGCAACCACGGGAAGCGATCGCGGGGGATTTGGCTCGCCGCTGCCAAAAACTCCGCCGCCGTAAACCACCCCTGATCCTCAAAATAGCCCCCCATCTGCCGCAGAGACCACCCCTCCGGCACCGTAAACATCACCTGCTCCACCTGCCCCGTCCAAATCACCTGGGCAATCTCT
>Ga0129333_10005411_pt1 | contig 11990 bp, 11 predicted proteins | sample CPB6_08_DNA_FD_94474 | JGI IMG/M metagenome (GOLD analysis project Ga0129333, IMG submission 94474) | Freshwater to marine salinity gradient microbial communities from Chesapeake Bay, USA - CPBay_Sum_0.6_0.8_DNA | ecosystem: Environmental > Aquatic > Marine > Coastal | place: USA: Chesapeake... | reverse complement strand
GGCTCGTGACCTTATCGGGAATCGGTCGCACCGCCCCAGTGCGCCGGTGCGGCGACTACTTTGGAGTCGTGCCGATCTACGCGTTGGGAGACAAAGAACCCTCGATTCATCCGACGGCCTATGTGCATCCGGACGCGGTGATCATCGGAATGGTGACGATCGGCGCCCAGAGCTCCATTTGGCCGGGGGCCGTTCTGCGGGCCGATGACGGCGAGATCCGGATCGGTGAACGCACGTCCATTCAGGACGGTTGCGTGCTGCACACCACCCACGTGTGGCCCACCGTCGTCGGGAACGACTGCGTGATCGGGCACATCGTCCATCTCGAGGGCTGCACGATCGAAGACGGGGCGCTCGTGGGCAACGGATCGATCGTGATGCACCAGGTCGTGGTGCGCACGGGAGCCGTGGTCGGTGCCAACAGTGTTCTTCTCAACGGAACCGAGGTGCCGAGTGGAGCATTGGCCGTGGGAGCGCCGGCCGTGATCAAAGAAGGTCGAGCACGCTCGGCCGACATCGCTTTGGCCGCTGCTTCCTACGTCGCCCGGGGCGATCGCTTCCGGCGGGAGTTGCGTCGACTCGACTCGTGAGCACTCGATGACGCTCGGTGTCGCGGTCGTGACGAATCCGGCCGATGTCGAGTTCGTGGCCGATCTCTTGTGGGGTCTCGGCGTGGCCGCCTTGAGCGAGCACTGGCAGAACGACGGCACGGTCACGCTCCGCACGAGTCTCGGCGAGAACCGCGCGGCGGTGGACGAAGCGATGGCGTCCTTGCCCGTGGAACTCGAATGGCGATTCGAAGACATCGACGACGCGATCGGGACCGAGTGGCGATCGCACGTTGCCCCGATCACGGTGACGGCCGATCTCGAGATCGTTCCCGCATGGATCGACTTCGGGCCATCGTCCGCCGGCACACGGATCTTCATCGAACCGGGCGCGACATTTGGTCTCGGTGATCATCCGACGACGCGAGCGTGTCTGGCGGCGCTGGCCGATCTGGGCGTCGAAGGGCGAACGGTTCTCGACGTCGGCTGCGGTAGCGGGGTGTTGGGGATCACGGCGCTGGCCCTGGGTGCCACCCGCGCGGTCGGGGTTGACATCACGCCGGCCGCGGTGGAGGTGTCGACTGAGAATGCGCGGCGCAACGGAGTGGTGGATCGATGGTTCGCCACGACCAACGAGCTCGCATCCATACGCACCGAATACGACATCGTGGTGGCCAACATCCTCGCGCCCACCCTGATCGAATTGAGCGACGAACTCCAACGGTTGACGAAGAGCGGTGGTGTTCTCGTGATCAGTGGCGTTCTCGACGGTCACTACCAACACGTCGTGGAAGCACTTGCTCCACTCCGAGTGATCGAGCGTCGGGTCATCGACGGCTGGGCCGCGGCGATCCTCAGTTGACGAGGGCGTCGATCTCCTCGGCCGAGGGGAGGGACGGTACGGCGCCGCGTCGCGTGGCGGCCAGAGCCCCAGCAGCCGAAGCGCGACGGGCCGCCGTGAGAACGTCGGCGCCCTGACTGAGCGCGGCGGCCAAGGCTCCGCACGCCGCATCGCCGGCCCCAGTGGTGTCGATGGCCCGGACCACGAAGGGCGGTATCTCCCATTCACCCTCGCGGGTGACCACTCGGATACCGCGCGCGCCGAGGGTGATCACCACCGTGCCGACGCCGGCGTCGAGGAGCGCGCTCGTGCCACCGAGTTGCGCCACTTCGTGCTGGTTCGGGACGACGATGTCGCACAACTCCAGAATCCCGCGCGGGAGATCGGCGGCGGGAGCCGGGTTCAAGACTGTTCGCGCGCCACCCAGCCGGGCGATGGCCAGAGCGGCCTCGACGGCTTCGAGCGGAATCTCGAGTTGGCACAGGACCACCGAGGCCCGGGCGATGACATCCCGACGGTCGTCGACCACGCCGATGGAAACCATCGAATTGGCTCCCGGGATCACGACGATCGAGTTCTCGGCGCGACTGTCGACCGCGATCAGTGCGCGTCCCGTCGGTCCGGCGACGTCGGTGATCATGCGATCGATGCCTTCGGAGGAGAGGAGTTGGTGGAGTGAATCTCCGGCGGCGTCGTTGCCGAGGCAACCGAGGAATGCGGTTCGCGCGCCGGCCCGTCGCGCCGCCACGGCTTGATTGAGCCCCTTACCGCCCGCATGTTCGGCGTAGTCCGAGCCGATGACCGTCTCGCCGGGGGCGGGCAAATGTTCGACGGTCGCGACCAAATCGAGGTTCGCGCTCCCGACCACCACCACGTCGTGTCCGCTGCTCGAACGCTGGTTGGTCGTCACGTGCGAATCCTAGGCACCTATTGCCCGCAAGAGCGGAGTGACGTCGAGGCGATCACACGCGGGGAGATATGTGCGTGCGACATCACTGCGAAACTTGGTGCACAGATCGGGTCGGAAGAAACGGGCACCTTCGCGCACCACGTAATTCAGAATGAAAAACCGGTAGGCCTCGGGAAGAAAGCGGATCTCGTCCTCGGTCAGCGGATCGACCGAGTGATACGCGCGTACGAATTCGACGAAGTGCGGCTCCACGAGAGTGTGGGGTGAATACGACCAATGGGTCTGATCGCCGGTTGCCGAGGACACGCGTGAAAGGAAATAGAAGTCGAGCAAGCGCGACTCGACGCGGAACCAGTCGTAGTCCCAGCGGCTGAACAACCGGAAGCTCTCGGGTGCGTCGTAGCGGACCGAGAAATTGCCGAGATTCCAGTCGACCAGGATCGGGATGCGGTCCCAGGAGTCGTAGCGGATGTTCTCGAGCTCCATGAGGAAACGATGAGTGTGTCGGTGCAACACACCGATGTGCTCGGGCTGCAGGTCGAAGTTGCGTGGCGCGAAAGGACTCGACAGAAGGTCGAGAAGATGGATGGCATCGGACTTGATCGAGTTCGACATCGACGGGATGCGCGGGGCGATGCGGCGACACTCGGCATGGAAGCGAGCCATTTCGGTGGCCAAGCACCGGATCTCGCTCATCGACAGTTGGCGGGGGAGTGCCTCGGCTCGGGGGGCTTCCTCGTAGAAGGCGACCCAGACGCGCTCGTCGTACCACGTGAAGGCTCGTCGGCCACGCGGAGTGTCGTGACCGAGAACCGGAGCGAGGAAGTCGGCGAATGGTCCACCGGCGAGGAGTTCGGTACAACGGAAGAGCCGATCGTGATCCTCGGCGAAGAGGAAGTACGACCCGTAGTGCGACACCTTGCCGAAGACTCTCGATCCGTCGTCGAGCTCGACGCGAAAGACCGTGTTGGTCGAGACCCGCGGACTCGTGTCGAGAACTTCGGTGATGCGGCGCGGATCTCCGTACTCGCGCCAAGCCGCGTGGAGGGCCGACCGGTTGTCGACCTCGGTCATCGGTCAACCGGCCGCGCGAATACCGATCGGCGCGATGAGGCGATAGCCGGCGTCATGCCGTTCGTCCTCACTCTCGCCGCCCCAGAGCCCATACTCATGATTCTCGCGTGCGAACTCGCGACAGATGGACCGCACGGAGCAACCGGCGCACACCTCACGGGCCGCCGCCTCTCGGCGTTCACGAGCTTGCGGGCGTTCGGCGGTGGAAGGGAAGAACAGATGGGTCATGCCACGACACGCACCCCTGTTCATCCAGGCGTCGTCGGTCTGCCGTCGGGTGATGACGATGTCGACTACGGCCACACGAACCCCCATTGCCAGCGCCCTCCCCAGGGCGACAAGGGCAAGTTAGGGGTAACTAACCGGACGGTCAATTAGAGATTTTGTGACGTGCGTCAGACCACCCGAATCGACGTCAGCGGGCCGGGGGAGGGGATGTCGCCGAGTGGGAATCAGGCCAGGAAGTGGGCGACACCCTGGGCGAAGGCGTCGATATCGGCGTCGGTCGTGTCCCAGGAGGTCATCCAGCGGACCTGATGGTCGTGGACGCTCCAGTCGTAGAAGAACGACCAGCCACGAAGGGCCTCGATCCGATCAGCGGGCAGGACCGGGTACAGGCTGTTGACCGCCGGCGGGCCCGATAGTCCGACTCCAGGGGTGGCGGAGACCTGCCCGTACAGCCGGGTCGCCATCCGGTTGGCGTGGGAGGCGTTCTCGATCCAGAGGCCGTCCTCGAGCAGTGCCACGAACTGGGCCGAGATGTAACGCACCTTCGACGGCAACTGAGTCACTTGCTTGCGCACGTACGGGGCCGAGCGAGCCAGCGCCGTGTTCAGGTAGACGACCGCCTCGCCGTGCATCATGCCGTTCTTGGCTCCACCGAAGGAGACGACGTCGACACCGGCGTCGATGGTGAACGCACGAAGCGCCTCGACGCTGCCGCCGAGTGCCGCAGTGGCGTTGGCGATGCGTGCACCGTCCAGGTGGACGGTCATGCCCATCGAATGAGCAGTGTCGCACAAAGCGCTGATTTCATCCGGCGTGTACAGCGTGCCCCACTCGGTGCTCTGAGTGATCGAGAGAACGCTCGGTTGGACGTGATGCATCACGCCAGTGAAGTGAGCGAAATCACGAATCTGCTCGGGGTGCAGGCGACCATGGTCGTGCGGTACGTCGATCAACTTCGCGCCGAGTACGCGCTCCGGGGCACCCGTCTCGTCGACGTTGATGTGCGCAGCGTCAGTACAAATAACCGCACCGGCGGGGGAGAGCATGGTGGCCAGAGCCATGACGTTGGCTCCAGTGCCGCCCCACACCATGAAGGTTTCGACCGATGAGCCGAACAGATCACGGAACACCGACTCGGCACGACGCGTCCAACGGTCGTCGCCGTAGGCCGTCGCGTGACCGGAGTTCGCCGCGGCGATGGCTTCGAGCACTCGAGGGTGCACGCCAGCGTTGTTGTCGCTCGCGAAGCGACGTTCGGGACTCGCCGGCACCTGACTCATGGCCTGCAGTCTGTCGGCTGTCGAGTGAGTGCGTCGGAAATCCACCGCCCGAACCCCGAGGACGACGATGATTTCGTCATGACGAAATCATCGGATGGGTCGAGGGTACGGGCACCGCAGGGTCCACGGTGCCGTTACTGCCGCCGGGTGATCCCCGAACAGACCGGCCCGGGTCGTCGCAAGGAGTTCTGTAGTCAGGCCTGCCGTCAATGGGATTGGGTCGGTCGCCAGCGAGCCCGCGAACTGCAGATCAGTGAAGACGAGCTGGTGGTGGCGCGCACCGAACTCGACTCGCTGTACGACGACCTGTACGTGCTGTCGTGCGCGGTGGACGACACCGAGCGCGAACTCGCGAGCAAGCGCAGTACGGCGACGTCGTTGCGCGAATCGTTGGAGTGGCTCATGGAGGCGGCCCGGCCGCTGCGCGACCGGACCGTCCATCCGACCAGTCCACACGGGATTCCCCGGCCGTGAGGTTCGGTTCTTTAGCCTATAATCTTCGTTATGTCACTTACGGATGGGCTGAAGATCAGCGGATGTCCAGCAGATCCACGACGAACACCAACGTCTCGTTGCCCTTGATGACTCCCCCGGCGCCCCGGCTTCCGTAGCCGAGGTGCGGCGGGATGGTGAGGCGTCGACGTCCACCGACGCGCATGCCGGCCACTCCTTGGTCCCAGCCACCGATGACTTCACCGGCGCCGAGCCGGAACGAGAACGGTTCGCGCCGGTCCCACGACGAGTCGAACTCGCGTCCGTCGCTCCAGGCGACACCCACGTAGTGCATGACGGGTCGGCAGCCCGAGGTCGCTTCCTTGCCCTCTCCCACCGTGAGGTCCTCGATCACGAGGTCGGCGGGCGGATCGCCGGCCGGAATGCTGATGCTGGGTTTGTCGTTGGTGCTCATGAGCCGACCGTAGACGACGTGCCCTTGGGGCGGACGTACGTGCCCTGAGCGACGGACACGGGTTTGGCCTCGTCGTCGGTCCAGGCGACCACCGATCCCACGATGTTGCGCCCGGCGACGGTGTGGATGTGGGCGCGCGCTCGGATCACCTCTCCCCTGGCGGGTCGGAGGAACCGGATCGACATCTCGCTCGTGAGAGTCATGGGTTCGAAACTCGTGCAGCTCAGAGCGGCGTAGAACAAGGCGGCGTCGCAGATGCCGAACACAGTCGGTCCGCTGATGATCTTGCCCGGTCGCAGGGTGTTGGGGTTCGGGTGCATCACGGCCACCGCGGTTCCGAAGGAGATCTCCTCGCACGAGTTGGCGTTACCAGCGAACGCGCCGCCGATGAATTCGTTGATCTGTTCGAGAGGGACGAGCGACGGTTGACGGTGATCGAGCATGGGATCACCGTAGTCAGGGCGATCTAGGGTGCGGTTCCATGGGAGCGTCCACCGACGAAGTCTTCGCATCGCTCGAGCAGATCGGTCATGACGATCTGCGTTGGAAGGATGGCCGGGCGTTTTCACTCGCCTACTACGCCGGTCCCGAGGTGCAGGCGGTCTCCGATGAAGCCGTTCGCCGTTTCGGTTCGGCCAATGGTCTGAACGCCGATGCGTTCCCGAGCCTTCGTCGGTTCCAGAACGACGTCGTCGCCACTACCCGCGGTTGGTTGGGTGCCGACGAGTCAGCGGCCGGTTTCATGACCTCGGGCGGAACCGAGAGCATCATCCTGGCCGTCAAGGCGGCGCGCGCCCAGGCGCGCGCCGATCGGTCCGTCCACTCCCCCAACGTGGTCCTGCCCACCTCGGCGCACGCTGCGTTCGAGAAGGCGTGTCACTACTTCGACGTCGAGAGTCGGCGAGTATCGGTGCGTGACGACTGGCGCGCCGATGTGGCGGCCATGGAAGCGGCGATCGACGATCAAACGATTCTTATGGTCGGATCGGCTCCGCAGTACCCGCAAGGAGTGATCGATCCGATCGCCGAACTCGGCGAAGTCGCGTCGTCGCATGGCGTGAACTTTCACGTCGACGCGTGCATGGGCGGAGTGACCCTCGCTTTCATGGAGCGTGACGGAGAGCCGGTCCCGCCGTGGAACTTCCGCGTTCCTGGAGTCACGAGCATGTCGGTCGATCTGCACAAGTACGGCTACAGCGCGAAGGGAGCGTCGGTGATCATGTATCGCGACAAACGGCGCCGTTCCTTCCAGACCTTCGTGACCGACAATTGGCTGGGTGGTCTCTACGGATCGTCGGGAATCCTCGGAACCAAGAGCGGTGGTCCCATCGCCTCGGCTTGGGCCGTCATGCAGTTCCTGGGTGACGACGGATACCGCGAACTCACCCGCCGTGCCCGGCAGGCCGCGCTGGCGCTGGCTGATGCCGTGCCGACGATTCCGGGCCTCGAGCTGCGGGCCCGCCCGGATTCGACCCTGCTCGCCTTCGGGGCGTCCCTCGACCCGACGACGGGTGTTCCACTCTTCGACGTCGCGGCGGTGGCCGACGCCCTCTGGGCCGAGGGTTGGTACGTGGACCGTCAAGGCCCTCCCCCGTCGTTGCATTGCACGGTGAACGCGGTTCACGATCGCACCGTCGCCGAATTCGCTACTGCACTTCGGGGTGCGGTGGAACGAGTGCGCGCGTCGTCGGCGACCGGCGCTCAGGGTGCGTACGGCACCATCGACTGAACGACGCCGGCGGACGCGTGTGCCACCATTGAGCCATGAGTCTGCGCTTCGGAATCTTCATGCCACCCATGCACAAGACGGGTGTCAACCCGACTCTGGCCTTGCATCGCGATCTGCAGCTACTCGAACATCTGGATCGTCTCGGGTATCACGAAGCCTGGATCGGTGAGCATCACTCGGCGGGATCGGAACTCATCGCGTCACCCGAAGTGATGATCGCCGCCGCTGCCGAGCGAACGAAGCACATCAAGCTCGGCACGGGTGTCAACTCGCTTCCCTATCACCATCCGTTCATGTTGGCCGACCGCATCGTGATGCTCGATCACCTCACCCGCGGCCGGATGATGTTCGGCGCCGGACCGGGTCAGCTCACCTCCGACGCGTACATGCTCGGAATCGATCCGATGACCCAGCGCCCGCGCATGGAGCAGTCACTCGACGTGATGATGCGCTTGTTCCGGGGCGAGACCGTGACCGAGAAGACCGATTGGTTCACGTGCAACGAGGCCGTTCTGCAGGTCAAGCCGTACAGCGACTTCGACATCGCGGTGGCGTCGTCGGTGTCGCCCTCGGGATCCAAGTTGGCCGGCAAGTACGGAATCGGATTGATCTCGATCGCCGCGACTGAGCCGGCCGCCTTCCAGATGCTCGACTACAACCTCAAGGTCTGGGAGGACGAAGCCGCGTTGCATGGCCACGTGGTCGATCGCTCGAAGGCGCGTCTCATGGGACCGATGCACATCGCCGAGACCGTGGAGAAGGCCAAGGAGAACTGCCGTTACGGATTGCAGTGGGTCTGGGATTACCTGAGCCACATCATTCCGGTCGGCGATCCGAACGGCCCGCCCCCGCCGCGTGACCTCGACGAGTTCGTCGATCAGGCGAACGAAACCGGTCGCATGGTGATCGGAACCCCCGAGATGGCCATCGCCCAGATCGAGCGTCTCCAGGAGAAGACCGGCGGATTCGGTTGTTATCTGTTCCTCGGTGCCGACATCGCCGACTGGCATCAGACTTTGCGCAGTTACGAGTTGTTCGCCGAGCAAGTGATGCCGCATTTCAACGGTCAGCTCGCCGGACCTCAGGCGAGTTACGACAAGGTCGTCGGAGCCGGATCACGTTGGGTGGATGCAACGCTCGGGGCGCAACTCACGGCCATCGCCGACTACGAAGCTCAGAAGGCCGCCCGCTGAGCCTCTGACGCGCTCAATTGCCGAACATGAGGCGACGTGCATCCTCGATGTTCGTCGCGAGCTCGGCGAGTTCGTCGTCGGTCAGCACGGCGAGGTGGCGGGCCATGAGTGCATTGGTCGTCGCTTCGGCGGCGGCCATGGCCGATTCACGTCCGGCCGTGTCGGGGAACGGTTCGCTCCAGCCGAAGCGTTTGGCCTGTTCGGGTCCGGCACTCGACGGGTTCACCAGAACCGACTCGAGCGGCGTCAGCCCGGCGGCCAGCGTGGCGATCAGGTGCGCTCCCCCGCGGAGTTCGCGCAGGACGTGGATCAGCAGATACGCCCGACCAATGTCGTCGGCGGGCCGGCGCTGGGCCCGCCAACCGGCGAAGAGAGCCATGCCGCTGTCATCGGCGGAGTCGACGACGCGAGCGAGAAGTTCGGCGGTACGTCCGGCCGCTGACCAACCGGTCAGTCGCCCGCGCCCCCAAGCGGCGCAACCCTCGGTGTACCGATCGGCGCCGGCCCGGGCGCCTTCCACGGGCAGTCCCGCTTCCCAGAGCGAGCGCACGAGTCCGGGGGCGAAGAAGCCGAAGGCGCTGGAGACGACCGAAGCGTCGACGTCGCCGAGCACCCCTCCCCGACCGACCACGTAGTAACTGAATCCCCCGGGATAGCCCGCGGCCTTGCCGGGGCCGAGGACGTCGGGATCGAGCATGAAGGCCCCGCCGAGGTGTCCGACGGTCGGGGCCAGTCGGGCGGCGGTCTCCACGCAGACGGAACGATTCGCTGCGGAGGTCACAGTCGCAACTTAGTTCGCTCCCCGTCGGACTCGGAGCGGCGTACTACGGTGCGGGTGTCGTCGACGCCGACCGGGAGAGTCACGGTGCCGCCAGCACCGGGACGCCGAAGGAGCAACCTCCCCGGAATCTCTCAGGCACCAGGACCGGTCGGTCGAGACAACGCTGGAAAGTTCGGAGCGATCCGACACCGAAGGGGAAAGGCGATTCGTCGCCAAAGCTCTCAGGTCTGCCGCGGCAGGTCGACAGCGGGGGAAGCACACCAGAACGGAGGCTTCCATGGAACGACGCGCGACCCCACTCGACGAACTCGTCGATCGTCACGATTTCCATCGTCGACACATCGGTGTCGGAGCGACGGCCGACGACGATTCGCTGCGCGACATGTTGTCGACCATCGGCGTGGACTCGCTCGCCGACCTGATCGATCGCACGGTGCCGGCTTCGATTCGGATGACCACCGATCTCACCTTGCCCGACGCGCTCACCGAGACCGAAGTGCTCACGGCGTTACGGGAGATCGCTCGTCGTAATCGGCCGCGTCGGAGTCTGATCGGAATGGGTTACGTGGGCACGATCACTCCCCCGGTGATCCGTCGCAACGTTCTCGAGAATCCGGCGTGGTACACGTCGTACACGCCCTACCAGCCCGAGATCAGCCAGGGTCGTCTCGAGGCACTGCTCAACTTCCAGACGATGGTGGCCGATCTGACCGGATTGCCAGTGGCCAATGCGTCCCTGCTCGACGAAGCGACCGCCGCCGCCGAGGCCCTCACGCTCGCCCGTCGGGCGAGCAAGGTCGCGAGCAACCGATTCTTCGTGCACGTCGACACTCATCCGCAGACGATCGCCGTGATGGCGACGCGCGCCGAACCCCTCGACATCGAACTCGTGGTGGGTCCGATCGACGATCTCGCGCCCGGCGAAGTGTTCGGCGCCTTGTTGTCGTATCCCACGTCGACCGGCTCGATCACCGATTGGCGGGCGACGATCGCCGCCATTCGCGAATCCGGTGCGGTGGCCGTGGTCGCCACCGATCCGCTCGCTTGCGTGTTGTTGACCCCGCCGGGTGCCTTGGGTGCCGACATCGCCATCGGCTCGGCCCAGCGCTTCGGCGTTCCCATGGGATTCGGCGGACCGCATGCGGCCTTCATGGCCGCGCGCGAATCGTTCGCCCGAACCTTGCCGGGTCGTCTGGTGGGTGTCAGTACCGATGCCGCCGGCCGACCGGCCTTTCGTCTGGCCCTGCAGACGCGTGAACAACACATCCGTCGCGAGAAGGCGACGAGCAACATCTGCACCGCGCAGGCGTTGCTCGCCAACATGGCGGGCTTCTACGCCTCGTGGCACGGGCCCGAGGGTTTGCGTCGGATCGCGACGCGGATCAGCCGACTGACGGCGATCGCCGCGAAGTTCATCACGGCTTGCGGTGCCGAGCTCGTGCACGATCACTGCTTCGACACCGTGGCCTTTCGAACGTCAGCCGGATCCGATGCGGTCCTCGATCGTCTCCGGAGCGCGGGCTTCAGTGCGCGACGAATCGACGATTCGTCGGTGGGTCTCACCTTCGACGAATGCACCACGATCGACGAAGTCGCCCGAGTCGTATCGGCGGTCATCGGTAAGCCGATCTCGGGGGACGACGTGCGGGCGGCCGACGAAGGTGGCAGCCGTTTGCCCGATTCGTTGTTGCGGACGGGCACCGTGCTCGACGCCGAGGTGTTCAACTCGTTCCATACCGAGCACGAGATGCTCCGCTATCTGCGTCGTCTCTCCGACAAGGATCTCGCCCTCGATCGCACGATGATCCCGCTCGGCTCGTGCACCATGAAACTCAACGCCACGACCGAGATGGAGCCAATCACGTGGCCCGAGTTCGCCGACGTGCATCCGTTCGCCCCCGACGACGAGACCGAGGGCTATCGCTCGTTGATCACCGAGATCGAACAGATGCTCGTGGCGGTGACCGGTTACGACGCCGTGAGCCTGCAGCCGAATGCGGGCAGCCAGGGTGAACTCGCCGGACTTCTCGCCATTCGGGCCTACCACCGGAGCTGCGACGACGGATCACGCGACGTATGTCTGATCCCGTCGAGTGCGCATGGAACGAATGCCGCGAGTGCGGTGATGGCAGGAATGTCGGTGGTGGTCGTCGGTTGCGACGACGACGGCAACGTCGATCTCGACGATCTTCGGGCCAAGGTCGCCGCCCACCCCGGCCGGGTGGCGGCCGCCATGGTCACCTATCCCTCGACCCACGGAGTGTTCGAGGAGAAGATCGGAGAACTCTGCGCGATCGTGCACGACGCGGGCGGACAGGTCTACGTCGACGGCGCGAATCTCAACGCCCTCGTCGGCGTCGCCCAACCCGGGCGATTCGGTGCCGATGTGAGTCACCTGAACCTGCACAAGACCTTTTGCATTCCCCACGGTGGCGGTGGTCCGGGGGTGGGGCCGGTCGGTGTGCGCGCTCACTTGGCTCCGTTCCTGCCCGGACATCC
>Ga0129333_10005410_pt1 | contig 11991 bp, 12 predicted proteins | sample CPB6_08_DNA_FD_94474 | JGI IMG/M metagenome (GOLD analysis project Ga0129333, IMG submission 94474) | Freshwater to marine salinity gradient microbial communities from Chesapeake Bay, USA - CPBay_Sum_0.6_0.8_DNA | ecosystem: Environmental > Aquatic > Marine > Coastal | place: USA: Chesapeake... | reverse complement strand
TCTGCCTGAGCTGTTGACATGCCTGAACCGAAGTTATAAGCACCGTTAGCAGCGTTGTTAGAAACAGCTGGAAGCTGACCAACATGCTTCTGACCAAGTGTGTTAGCACCTGATGTTACAGAAGAGAATGCTGTGTTAACTTCGTTATAGAATGTTTCTGTACCAGACTGTGATGCGTAACGTGAACGCATTGCGAAGATAAGTCCTGTTGGACCTGTCATTGTCTGAACACCAGCAATGTCATAAGCAATGAGGTTAGGCATTGCACGACGTACAAGAGAAATCAATACTGGATCGAAAGTATCGATTGCGCCTGTTGAAGCGTCTGAGCTTGATGCGCCCATGAAGTTTGCTGGAATTGGTGATGCTTCTGAAAGAAGGAACTGGCTGTGAGCACCTGACTCACGAAGAGCTCTTTCTGTATTTTCAAGAAGCTGAGCAGTTACCTGACGCTTATGAGCATCCTTAATTGGATTAAGGTCTGAATGCTCTAGGATTGGCGCCCATTTCTTTTGAATTTCTTCTACTAACATTTATTTTTCTCCCTTTAGCGAAGGTTCTAAATTATTTATACTATTTTATCTTTTAATCGTTCTTGAGATTGCCTGCACGTATGACTTGACACGTGGATCAGTATAGACCACATCTGTAGAAGCTTCCTGTTCTTCGAACTCTTCAGTTACTACAGTTTGTGTGGGCGCCTTTTCAGATGTCTTAAAGAAGCTTTCCTTAATTACAGAGAGTTTCTTTGAGTACGTGTCAAGGTCACCATCAAAGTCGATGCCTTCTGAAAGCGCGCGGAACTTTTCTACCTGTGTAAGAGTAAGATCTGAACAGAATGATTCAAAAACATCATTCATTTCGTGTCCTACAACATTAGACTTAAGTTCACTATTTTCAGTAATAACCTCATCTAGCTTTGCTTCTAGTTCTTCAACCTTTGCTACTAGTGATTCTAGAACATCTGTCTTTTCAGCTGGTACTTCAAGATAGTGTTCTTCGAATACATTCTTAAGGCTATTAATGAATTCTTCCATGATCTCGTTACGTAGTGCAGATTCAATGGCTACTTCGTTTTCTTTCATCCATGATTCTACAACATAGTCGAGATATGAGTCTAACTTACCGGCCATTACCTCTTCAATTTCAGAAGCTTTTTCAATAAGTCTTTCTTCCATTTCTTCTTCTAATCTTGCAGTCTCTACAGAGATAGCTGAAGAAATAGCGGCTTCGAAAAGAGTTGTTGCCTTTTCTTTAAATTCTTCTGAAAGATCTTGACCTTCAAACATTACTTCAAAATCTTCTTTGATTGATGACTTCATTGCTACTGAAGCTTTATTTTTTGCAGAGTTATCACCAACACCATAATCTTTGCCTGGACCAAACTGTGCTTGTGTCTGATCAAACCACTTTACAAGATCACGCTTTGGCATTTCTGCCATTGCACCAATCATTGACTTCATGATTTCAACACGTGATTTTGGATCTGAAGCTGGTTGTGAATTAGGCTTTAAAGTATCAGCAGCAGTTGAAGCTTCATCAATTGCTTCAACGCTTTCTGCTACTTCAATTTCTTTATTTTCTAGTTCTTTATTCATTTTAAGGATCTCCTTAGTATTTTTAATAATTATTTATATAATTATCTCGTTTAGATAGGTTTTCTGGAAATGCTGTTAATGAAGCTTTCGAATACAGCAAACTTGTTTGCTTCTATTTCATCCATAGTCATCTTCTTTAATGATGTCTTAATCTTTTCTGCTGCTTCTTGAACCCAAATGCCATTTCTTTCATCATAAACCCAGTCTACGTTTTCCATGATTCCATGAACAAACGCATTTGGAGCAGAAGGATCTGCAACTATATCTGCAGCTGTTGCAAGATGGAAATCATCTTGTACTTCCATCACACCATTCTTTTCTACTAGAGATCCCATACCTCTTGATGAAACACCTAAATTTGCGCCTGACTTTAAAAGTCCTTTAACAATATTACCCATTGGTGTTTCTGTAATCTTAGCTTTACCATATACATCATTGCCTGACCACTTTAATTCTGTGATCATATGCGAAACTCTATCAAGATTAATTGATGGGCCTTGCGGGTGACCAAGTTCACCATATGCTCTATTGTTGTTTACATTTTCTCTAATATATCTTTCCAACTCTTTTTCTAGAATTGGTTTTCTATAAATTCTACCATTACGATTTTTCTGTTCAGCTTGTAAGAATATACCTTTAACAAAATGTTCTTTTTCGCCATTTTCTTTGGCTTCAGAAATATATTCTACATCTACTATTTGTTCTGCTATGAGTTTCATTTTAGTTCCTATAAGCTACTTCAACTGCAAACATATTAGTGCCAACTAATAGATCTGTAGTAGATTTTTCTATGATTACCGGAAATGTGTTACCAACAGGAACGCTTGCATATTGTGTACCATTTGCATACTGAATAGCAACGTTACCATGAGCACCTGGATTACTAATCATAACTAATTTAGCATCAGAAACTGTATTAGCTGAACCAATACTAACTGTATTTGAAAGAGCTTTTACAAGAATCATGACATAGCCTTTTTAGTCGCAGTGGCATACATTACTGATTTTGCTTTTTCACCATATCTCTGCTTAAATCCTGCAATATTTTTCTTCATTCCTTTGACAATATCTTCGCGCTTCTTCATTTCGACATCAGACATTTCTCTTTCACCAAGTTCTTTACCGTGATAGAATGTGTCTTCTTTCCAGCATTCTTTTAGTCCATGAACTGGGCAATTAACATTTTCTGCAGTCATATTGCATTTTGCTTCACTGACAGCAGGAGTAGCACCACTTGAATAACCATAATCTTTTGCATCTACATTTCTGTCATCTTCAGAACCCAAACGACTCTTCTTTTTTGTGCCGTTTGCTTTTTCTTCTAGATCTGTTTCTTCATATGCTGCAGCCGCGGCTTCTATACTACGATAACCATGTCTTTTACCAGGATCAGATTTTTGTGATTTAGCTTCTGGTTTAACATTATCTGCTTTAAAAACATTCTTATTTTTATTTACATCACCTTGATCATCATAGGTGTGTGTGGCAAGAAAATCATCTTCGCCCTTAGGAACATTTCTACCAGCATTTTTACTTACTATATCTCTAAGATTCTTCGCCATGATCCTGTGTTTCCTCTGTATCTTCTTGAGTCTCTTCAGAATCTTCGACTTCAGAATATTCTTCTTCGGATTCCGGTTCTTCAGCTCTGAAAAGACTCTGAGCTATTTCTATTTTTTTATTATTTATAGAATCATTTATTCTATCAGAAATGGCGGAATTAAATGCACTTTGAAAGTCAATAGGCTTTTCAAGCACTGCATGATTAATCATATTCTTTAAAATTTCATCATTTTCTGTCATAATTTAACTCCAGTATTATACTTCTGTAATATTTGCTTTGCTCGTGGATCACCACTTTTAGCTATAATTTGAGAAGCAGATTTAAGTTTAGCTTGATCTTCTAATGATTTATTATCTTTATTTATCAAACGCTGATAGGTATTTGTAGCTTGTGTCAGCTTGCTTGAATCACCGCCGGCATTGCTAGCGGTTTGAACATTTTGTGTTGAGTTTGGATTAGGAACAAGATTACCAGATCCATCATCCATCATGGGTGGATTTAATATTGGATCTGATTGTTCTGCTACTATTTCTTGATTCATCATATCAATATCTTCTTTAGTTTGTTGTAAGATATTCTTTCTTACCCAACTATGAGAATAATATTTTCCAATAAGAGGAGCTATAGCATTGTAAGTATCAATTCTTGCTACTGCTATTTCATTATCTTTAAGTTCTTTAAAGAAACCATCATTAGCAAAATCAAAAGTTATAACTTTCGAATATGCTTTCCACTCTTCAATTGTCATAATGCCTTTGAGAACGAGTTGTTTTTCTAATAAACTTAAGAAGAGTGTAGAGAACTTTCTTCTAAGTCTAGAAATAAACTTAGCAAATTTTACTTCTTCTCTTGTAATTTCAGAAGATCTACCAAGATTAAATCCAGTATTTTCTTGTTCTAATCTGCTTACTGGAACGTTGAGAGATCTATAAAGTTTCTTTTGGAAGTAAAGTACATCTTCCATCTCTCCTAAATTTTGACCGGCAGGAAGGGTAGTAACCTCCGTACCTCTTCCGCCTTCACGACGTGGAAGCCAATAATCTTCCAACATCGTCATGAATTTACGATCGTCTCTGATCTCGCCAGAAGCAGCGTCATAAACAAGACGATTCTTATGTTTAACCATAATTTCTCTTACGTACTGTTCTGCCTTCATCTTAGGCAAATTACCAACGTCGATGTACCATAGACGACGTTCTGGAGCACGTGATATGCGGTAGATTACAGTAGCATCTTCAAGTGTACGAAGCTGATTTAAAGGTTTAATACCTTTATGAAGATGCGATAAGACCATAGTACCATAACTATCGGTCAAACCTGAAGTGACATGAATTATAGAATCTTTTGCAATTTTTAAACCAGATGAATGTGTTGTTGGTCCTATATTTTTATTACCAACATTAAATCCTCTATCATTATAAATGTAATATTCTGCTTCTGTCTTAGTTAAAGTAACTTCGCTAGTCTTAGATCTTTTTTTAGAAACTTCTTTTACTTTTCTAATTTTACGAGGATCAATATATCTTATTTCTCTTATTCCAGATTTAGTATCTTTGTCATCAATAACAACATGATAATATAATCTTCCGTCAATATACCATCTTTTATACGTATCATAAGCTGTATTATTGAAATCAACCAAATTTAATACATTTTTGAATTCATAATCAATAGCTTTTTTTATTTTATAATCTAGATTAGTATTATCTAAATCTATCTTAACTATTTCATTTTCATCAACACATATTGATGCATTGATGATTTCATCTACTGCGGCATCTATCTCTGGTTGTATAGCCATTTCTCTATACTTAGAGACTAATTCTGCTTCGGTTCTTACTGTACCATCTAAATCTACATATGTACCATAAGATCCGCCCGCGGAGACAACAACAGCTCCATCATCGTTTTCCTGTGGAACAAACGACGGGAGCTGTTCTTCTTTTTCTAATCTTTTGAATTCAAATCCAAATAGTTGTGCCATCAATACCTACTTTTTTATTAAAGTTACATAATATAATTTATTAAATTAAACCGGATTTAATTCAACGTTATAAATTGATCCATTCTCTGTAGCTACTGGTTCCCAGTAATCATATGAGAATGTAACATCAAACGACTCAATAGTATTAGTTGAGTCCCAATCAAGAGATATAGCACCAACAGATGTTGGGAAAGCACCATTCAACTTATAAGCTCTGATCACTCCAGAATCATCTCCTGGACCAGACTTACCAAATTGCTCTACTGTAAGATCAACTTTGAATAAGTCAGGTGAACCATCGCCTACTGATCTATTTGAAGCGTGTGCATTTATAGCATTTAGCCATGATTCAAAACTATCTCTAAGACCAAAATCTTCATCATTCATTACTGTAATTGACCAATCTTCAAATGTTCTGTCACCAGGAACTTTAATAGTTCTACCAAAGTATGGTACAGGAACTGCAGATACAGTAGAAGCAGGAAGAGATGTTGATCTTATAAGATAACTTGCTCTTTCTCTGTCTCCCGGAGCAACTCCGGGAAACTCCATCTTTACTCTAAACAATGTTGGTCTTGCGCCACCAAAGATTAGACCTTGTGCTCTAAATTTATCTATATTAAAAGCCATTCGTTAGACTCCTTTTTTATTTCTATTTATTAGAACTTGCCAACAACTTCAGAGAAGGCGACACCAGATCTAACAGCAACGAAGTTCAACTGAATGAAGTTGATTGAGCGAGCTGGCTTGATGTAGATATCACCAATAAACTCGTTACGATCAATTACTTCAGGTGTGTTATTTGTTCCGTCACAAACAACTAAGAAGTCTGTGATACCTCTACGACCCTTAATATCTCTAAGATAAGGTATTACTAAGTTTCTAAACTGAGCTCTTGTAAATTCATCGTTGAATTCGAAGAGTGTAAACTTAGCAGCAGTAGCAATAGCTTTCTCAAGAACGATAAACAATCTACGAACGTTAATTCGATCGAATGCAGATGGCTTATTAAGAGCAGTCTTATCACCGAATAGTACAATTCCTTGACCAGGGAAAGCAACTACAGGGTTTACACCTGCTTTATATAGCTGATCTCTTTCTGCTTTCTTAGGGTTATAAGCAAGCTTAATAACATTCTTAATATTACCACGATTAAAGCCTGCAGGTGACCACCAAGGATCATTTGTACTATCTGTGCGTACGCAGAGACCGGCAATGTCACCATTCAATGGAACCCAACGATATACGTCGTTGTACTTGTCGTACATGTACTTATATCCAGAGTCAACAACCGCATAAGATGAACTTCTTACACTGTTTTTGAAATTTAAGATTGCATTCATTTCATCGCCAGAATTATTGACAACATCGTTCTTTAAAGGTGAAATAAATGCTACGCAATCTTTTCTTACTTCGCAAACGTTATCAATGATGTAATTTGCTAAATCAGCATTTGACTTTCCTTTACCCTGAAGGATAAGAGAAACATCAACATCTTCTGCTGAAACAAACTTATCATAACCTGCGGCTATAACAGAGAGAGGTGCATTTAGCTCGCCATAACCGTCCTGTCCAGAATTAAATTGAATGTTTAATGGTGCTTCATTTGTTGAGCTAACAATATTCACTGCGTTGTTATGAACTGCGCCGGTTCTATCGTTTGCAAACCAAATATACTTTGATTGCTCATTGATTACTGTTTTGTAGTAAAGAGCTCCACCATCGGCAGTTTTAGCGTCATCTGCTCTTGAAAGATTTCTATATGCTTCCAGAATTGTTCCACCAACACCTGTAAATCTTCCGTTTTCATCAACAACTATTACGTGCATAAGATCATTTGCAGATGTGTTACCAAATTCAGCAACATATTCTGACTGCCCTGGAGCAGAATCAACGGTATTGTAAAACTCCCAATAACGATTGATAGTATTTGTTGTATAAGCTTCACGCAGTCTATATATATCAGATGAAGTTAGTGTAAATGAAAGAGTTGTATTTGTAGTTGATATTGAACTTACGTTGGTGATCTTAAGATACTGTTCACCAATAGAACCGTTGCCAACCTTAATAAGGTCACCAGTACTAATTGAAGTTTGAGCTGCAATTACTGCAGTCTGAGCTAAACTCCATGCAACAAGTGTATGAGATTCTGAAACAGACTTTGGTGTTGGAGTAATTAGACCAGCAACAGAGCTGTTTGAAGAAACTTGAATACCAGTTGAGTTTGAGAAAATAACAGTGTAAATTGTGTTATTTGTTAAACCAGTAGGAGCAGTGTTACCAGCAGCAGTTAGATACTTAACTGTAGTGCCGTTAGCAATAAAGTTACTTGCAATAGAGATAAAGCCGTTAGCATCAATACCTGTATTAGTATTGAATGTAGCAGAGTTACCTGTTACTGTTACTGTTAAAGCAGTAGAGTTTGCTACAAATTCTCCAGTATGATCATTAGTAGCATTAGCTAATAGAAGATTTGACTGATAAGCATTGGCTGAGTCACAAACAGAAATTCTTAGTGAGTTACCAATTGTACCAGGATATCTTGCTACATATAGAACATCTGCATCAAAGTTGCCATCCATGTCTTCGTAGTGTTCTTCGTTCTTAACGATTTGAGCTACAAGATTGGAAACAGCTCCAACGTTAGCAAATGCTGAAAGTGTTCCAACGTTTACTGTATCAGTTGTTGTATTTGCAACACGAACAACATAAAGCTTATTACCATAAGACAAGAAACTTGCTGCAGTGAAGAATGTTTCTTCTGCGAAATTTTTATGTGGTGTACCGAAACGCTGAACCAATGCATTTTCAGAATCAATTAGGACGCGCTTATCTAGAGGTCCCCATCTGAAGATACCAGCAATAGCACCTTCAGTTGTAGATACTGCAGGCACTACCGTTGTTAGGTCAATTTCAGAAACGTTTACGCCTGGACTAACTTGAAATGGCATTTTTCTCTCCTTCCATAGATGGAAATATTATTATTAATGTTTATTTTATTTATAAAAAGAGACATCTCATGTCATTTTCTCATTTGCCCACATCCAGTTTTCGCCTTTTGGAAGATCCAAATCTGGCTCATCTTCTCCTTCAGAAAAGAAACCAAATGGTGTCAATTCACTAGCTATTTGTTCATCATCTTTGTCTCTAATTTTAGTCAAAGTATTAATATCAGTCATCTCTCTAAAGTAATGTTGATCTGACAGCCATGCAAAAAGTACTAAACCAATGACCAAGTCATCATGATTTCCAGACTCTGCTTCATATGACTTTCCTTTTCTAGAAAATACTGATAATTCATGTATAGTCTCATGGTCATTTATTATCAATTGATTTTGTTCTATAAGAAGTTTCATGATAGAGCAACCTACAGACTTCACTGTTTTAGTTGTCCTGATGCCTTTATCAGCGCTGGATCCACTGAACCCTGAGGAGATCCTTTTACCAGCTCTACCATCATTTTCCGAAGATAACAATGTATCCATATCATATTCATAATATAACATATCAGAGACTTGACCACCAATATCATTGATTTCTACAAGTACTGATGCATTATTATAAGACCTACTGATCCTATGGATGATAGAACAATAATCTGTAGGTGTGATCATGTTATCTCTAAAAGTACAGACTTGTTCATATGGCATCTTTGATACATCTATGACTTGAAAAGCAGAATAATCTAATCCTTTGCCACGTGAAACGTCCACAACCATAACATATGAATGTCCTTGTTTTGGTTCTACGTATTGTTTTATACCATTCTTATCAAAGATAGGAATCTTTGCCACTAGTTCTTTTAATTTCCAACCGGCGATAAGTGTACCAGAGCTACCTAAAAATTCTACGCAGTATTCCTGTTCGAACTTTTCAGTATCGAAACTCATGGCAGCTATAGTGTCTTCTCTCCACTTATCATCTCTGCCCGGAACATCATACCACATGACTTTAATAGGTTTATATTGATTTTTTTCTTGTTCAGCTTCAACCCATATCTTATGAAAATGATTTAATCCATTTGGTGTTGAAACAAGTACAATCTTAGAATCACTACCAGATGAAATAGTAGGATAAACCGATGTAAAGAATTCGTCCCATGTATCAATGAACGCTGCTTCGTCGATGAATAGAAGGTTGATAGAATAACCACGAATAGCATCAGAAGATGTGGCAGCCGCTATGACTCTCGAATTATTTTCAAGAACGAAAGAACCTTTATTCCACTCAATGATACCTTGTTGTAACCACTTTGGAAGGTGTTGATATGCGAGCTGGATACGACCAAGAATTTCTCTAGCAGTATCGCCCTTGTTAGCAAGAAGTGCAACAGTCTTATCAGGATTAAATATAATATACCAAAGGATAAATCCACAAGTAGTAGTCGACTTACCAGCCTGACGAGCTGTGGCTATGACAGTATATCTATTTTCAGCCATAGATTTTACCATTTCTTTTTGGTAATCGTATAGCTTAAAGTTTATAAGACCTTCATTAATACTGATAATCTTCATATACTTTTCAATAAAGTATACTGGATCTTTAGCGCACTTCACGTATTCTTGTACGAGTTCTGGAGTCCATTGTATCTCAACAGAACGTCTTTTAAGATTTATATTACCCTTATAACCACCCTCAATAACAACTTCTTCAGTCATTCTTTCTCATGTCCTGAATTACTTTTTGAAGTTCTGCCGTTGAACCTACGAATAAGTTATTATGATTTACCGTGGTGTTATTTGTTGGTTTTTCAATATCTTGAATCTCACGAATAGTCTTCTGTATACCTAGAAGATCTTTGTTTGCATCAAGAAGATTCTTCATTAAGATAGCTACAACTTCATAGGCACGCGCAGATTGCGATTGATCGGCAAGCTGCATGAGCTTATCAAGTGCGTCTGAACCAGTCTCAATAATATTGTGTATATTAGCACGTGCTACTGTGAAATCATCTTTAGCAGTATCATCGTTTGCTGTCTTCTCTAAGTGTTTTACTACACTTGTTATAGGACTTATGCCTAAAGCATTTCCTATTGGATCATTATTAGCTGTTGACATTTTTTACTCACTCTGTTATAATAGTATCTATGCTGATGCAATATCCAAAATCATCATCTGCTTCAATTTCAGTAAGAGCCACTGATTGAGCTACATTTGATGTAGGAGTTCCATTTGCCGTTAAACCCGGTCTTATAGTAACTCTTTCCGCTACATCAGTAACACCCACTGCGCTTTGCAATTGACCATCAGACACAGGCGGGATATAGAAGTTTGTATTCGCGAACTTGATGATACCTGATTTCTTTATAGGACCATAGATATAACCCTTCAGAGTAAAATCTAAAGTCCATATTAGAGCTCTTCTTCTTTCGAAGTCTCCTTCATAAGAATCTTCAATATTAATATTATCTAAAACTACAGGAATATCCATATTAATACCCATTTCTGGTATTAATTGAACTGTTGTTGTCCAGTCAGGTGTAAAGAATGGAAGTATCTGCTCTACAATTTTAGTACCATCTTCAGCATTTTTTACATAAATGTATAATCTAAAAGATATATTGTATGGTACTGGATTATATTGATATTTAAGTTTACTAGTAGATGTAGTGTCTTTAACTACAGATCTTCCTATAGTATTTAGTTTTCTACTAGTATCATACTTCATGTCTATCATTTCAAATGACATACGTGGTAAGACAATAGCAGCTTGTCTATCTATATTTGGGTCAGCATCAATTCTAGCTAGTACTTTTTCTTTTGGAGCATAAGCAAGAGGAACTTTTATTAGTGCCACTGTTGTATTATTTGCATCAGTTCTAGTGATATGAATATCATTGAATAATGTTCCAAATAAAGTTACATATTTTCTAATTGTACTGAAGTAAAAAGTATGCCCAAACATTAATATGTTCCGTTTTCAGAGAATGGATCTTTCTCAGTAAAATCTAAGAAATCATCAGTTTCGTTTTGAATAAATCTATTATCAGAAAGATCATCTATCTCTTCTAGAGTAAAGTTTTCTAGCACAATGTAATCAGAATTCTCATCCAATATTCTTTCTCCATCTTCATTCAATAGCGCCCAATCAAATACATTTAGAGAAAGATTTTTTTGTATTGAATCTATTTCAGCAATACCGGTATTGAACTTTTCACTTGAATAATCGAAGAGTTCACAAGTAAGTTCCCAAGTTTGTAAAGCACCAAGTTGATAAAACATTTCAAACTTATTAACAAACATGATCTTGAATAATTTATTATTTAGTGGGAAGTATATTAAGTCACCTTCATTTGGTCTAACAAGTGTACTATCCATACCAACTTCTTCATAGAATACTCTTTGAGCAATAGAGAATACAACTTGATCTCTAATTTCTAAGCCAAACTTAGACATGAAGTTACCGTCACCGGTGAATCCGTCAACAGATTTTATATAAAGTTCTACTGGATATGCTCTATTATATTCTGATATATCATCTGCACCATAGATGTCATCTTTGTTTTTAATAACTCTTGGTACGTAGAACATATCTTGTCCATAAATTTTTATAGACTCAATGATTAGATTTTCAATGAGAAGTTGTTCTTGACTATTCTGAAAGTTATTAAAATAAAAATTTGTAGCCATTAGCCTATCATATCTGTTACTGGCAGACTATAACTGCTGATCATTTCTTTTTCTAAGGCTTTAATTTCATCATCTGCTTCGTCATAAATCTTTTGACCATTGAATTTAATACCACCGGGAAGTGTCATGCCTTCGAACTTTTTAAGATTTGTACCCCATTGCTTCTTAATAAGTGATGTAGCGTATTGCGCTAACCAACGGTCACCCCACGCGTC
>Ga0129333_10005407_pt1 | contig 11993 bp, 8 predicted proteins | sample CPB6_08_DNA_FD_94474 | JGI IMG/M metagenome (GOLD analysis project Ga0129333, IMG submission 94474) | Freshwater to marine salinity gradient microbial communities from Chesapeake Bay, USA - CPBay_Sum_0.6_0.8_DNA | ecosystem: Environmental > Aquatic > Marine > Coastal | place: USA: Chesapeake Bay... | reverse complement strand
TGGGTTGAGAAATACCGTCCTCAGGAATTACGAATAGAAATAAATGCTCACCAGAAAGCTTACGCCTTAGATGACGACTTACGACAATGGCTCGCAGCCTACGGCTGTCAGCTCAACTCTCACTTCACTGGTAAAAATAAGTGGGATACTAGTTTCGGTGTGGCTTCTATGGCAAGTCTTTTCGGCACTGTTAGAGATGGAAGATTCCAGGATAACAATCTGATTGAGCTACCCAGCAATGAAGGTAGCGAAGGCTTGAAGGCTTTAGTGCAGCAGTTGATTACCTGGAAACCTGATTCTAGAAATCCCAGCGACTGCGTTATGGCACTATGGTTTGCTGTAATCAGGGTAAGAGAATTGATGCAGCAGAACTCACAGACAGCTAGGTGGATGAATAACCGATGGGCTACCAGAGCTCAGAAGGAACGCCGTCTGGCAATTAACTTAGATGAAGCCATTTCAGAACAATGGCAAGAAACATACGGATAGGAACTTAATGTTATCCATTGAACAGATTGCTGCACGAGTTGAATCGCTGCGCTATCGTAATGCAGACAGGGACGCACGAAACCAAGATGTCCTTGCTGTGCGTAAAGGACAGATTTCATCCGTATATCCTGACTTCTTTCCAGATGGTGTAGATGCTAATGTCGTTGCAAATTTTGTGGATATTGTTGCGAGAGACTTGTCGGAAGTTATGGCACCTCTCCCGGCCGTCAACTGCTCCGCGGCAAATCAAACGAGCGACAGAGCTAGAGCTTTTGCTGATAAGCGTACTCGCATTGCTAGTAATTATTTCGCCCATAGTGACTTATCTGTACAGATGTATTCGGGTGCTGACTGGTACATCACATACGGGTTCCTCCCGTTTGTCGTCGAAATAGACACAGAAGCTAACTTACCACGCATTCGTCTTGAAAATCCAATTCACGCCTATCCTGAGTTTGATAGATACGGACGCTGCGTTGCTTTTGCAAAGCGCTACTACCTAACCCTTGGAGAATTGGTAAGCCAGTTCCCAGAGTATGATGCTCAGCTTCTTGGCCGCGATGGTTACGACCAGGATATGAATTCAATGACTGAGGTTGTTCGTTACTACGACAAGGACCAGTCAGTAATTTACATGCCAGAGAAAAGCAATCTAATACTTTCTCGAGCCAAGAATCCTCTTGGCAAGATGATGGTAGTAATTGCACGCAAGCCATCCGTTGATGGTGAGCTCCGTGGACAATTTGATGATATCCTAGGTATCCAATTGCTTCGCAATCGTTTTGCTCTTCTTGCAATGGAAGCAGCAGAAAAATCTGTACAGTCTCCAATTGTACTCCCACAAGATGTACAAGAGCTACAGCTTGGTGGAGATGCTGTCATACGTACCTCAAACCCTGCCGGCGTTCGCCGCGTAGAACTCACGCTTCCAACTGGAGCATTCACTGAGCAAACACTACTTAATCAAGAATTGCGTGTTGGTGCTCGTTATCCTGAAGGACGTACTGGCAACATCGACGCATCGATTATCACGGGCCAGGGCGTTCAGGCTCTCATGGGTGCTTTTGATACCCAGGTCAAATCTGCTCAAGCTATCTTTGCTAGCGCCCTCCGTGACGTTATTCAGATTTGTTTTGAAGTAGATGAAAAGATTTTCCCGATAGAAAAGACAATTCGTGGTGTCGATGCTGGTGCACCGTATGAAATTACATATAGTCCACGAAAAGATATTAAGAATGACTATAGCGCTGATGTGCGCTACGGCATGCTTGCAGGTTTAAATCCAGCCCAAGGTTTGATATTTATGTTGCAAGCCTTAGGTGGTAAGCTCATCTCCCGCGATATGGCAATGAGAGAACTTCCTTTCAGTGTTAATGTGACGCAAGAGCTTGAGAAGATTGAGATTGAAGATATGCGCACCGCATTACTTGCATCTCTACAGGCTTACACTCAGGCAATTCCGCAGATTGCAGCCCAAGGTGGCGATGCTAGCGAGATTGTAATGAAGATTGCAAAGGTGATTAAAGCTCGCCAAAAGGGACAGGCAATCGAAGATGTCGTTGAAGATATCTTTACCCCTGAGGAACAGGTTCCTCCTACTGGAGCTGCTGAACAAATGGTTGAGCAACCGTCCCCTGCTCCCGCTGGCGCTTCGGTAGGAGGCGCTCTTCCACCAACACCTCAAGGTGGCGGACAATCAGATATAATGAGTTTATTATCAGGATTAACCGGAGCTGGCGAAGCCCGCTCTAGTGTGAGAACTATTCGACGTAGATAACCCAGGAGGGGACGATGACAACAATCATTGGCGTTGAATATGATAAGAAGTCAGTTATCGTTGCAGACAGCCGGATAACTGATGACGGCGGTAAGGTATATTCACACCCGGTAATGAAGAAGATAACAGCACGTGGTGCATTGTTAATAGCAGGAGCAGGAGAAGTAGCTCCTTGCGATATAGCACAGAATATCTGGACACCTCCAGCTTTCACAGCAAAAGACAAAAAGGACGCATATCGCTACATGATAGTTAAGGCTATGCCTTCCCTTCGCAAATGTCTTACTACTAATGGATATAATTTTGATGAACCTCATGACAAAGATAAAGATGGATTAAGATTCCAATTTCTAATCGCGGTTGGTGGCGAACTCTTTGATGTCGACCAAGACTTGGCGGTGATGAAGAGTGAAGCAGGATTCTATGCCATCGGCAGCGGAGGTGCTTACGCACTTGGCGCTCTTTATGCAGGCGCTGATGCCCTCGCAGCAATGGAAGTTGCCGCAAGAGTTAGTGCATACACAGCAGCCCCCTACCAAATAGAAGAACAACCAAAGTGAACAAGTTCACAGAAGCCATAGATAAGGCTATGAGAATACTAGCAGAAGAGCTAGATGATTCTGATAGTCAGATTTGTACAGGCTGGGTACTTGTTAGCGAGTGGAGTGACTTCGAAGGTACAAGATACCTAATGACAGATGTAAGTGAAAACATGAACCCATGGCTAGCTAAAGGTATGTTAGCAAGCGCAGAAGAATATTCTTATAATCCAGAGGAGGATAAGCGTGGAAGTTGAAAATCGCGGAGGTCCTAATGGCGGTCCACAGTATAATCCTATGAATATTTCTGCTGTTGGTGGAGCTGGTCAAAGTGGTAAAAAAGCTCAAAAGGCAATGCAACTTCGCCCATCTGGTGGTGGAGCCTTTGGCGCTACTAAAGCTCAAGTGGAGCAGATAAAGGGAGCAGAAGGCGTTGTAGGCACAGCTCCTGCTGCCGTTGCATCTTTAGCAGAACTTACTACACTTTCGGCACCAACTAATTATCCTGACATGCCAGTATCTTCTGGTGGTAGGCTCGGAGATGGCAATGGAGAAGAAGCGTTGATGCTACCGCCCGCTCCTGATAATGCCGATAGATACGATAGTGGAATTCAAGCAATACGAGCAATGTATTTGCGGGACCCAAACAATGAAGATTTGCGCAGAATGTTAGAATATTCAGATGGGGTTAATTCAGAAGGGTTTAATCTGTGACACAACCCGGAATCCGCAAGCGCAAGGATGGCACTTGGGAAGTAACCGGCTCTAATGATAGAGTGCTTAATCAGACTCAAGCCGATTATGAAGACCTAGTTAAAGCCTCGCAGCTTATTACCGGCGAACAAGGTATACAAGTTCGTAACTTAATAAAAAATAATCCGTCTGCTTCTGCTGGTCTAATAGCTGCACTTGCTCAATATGGTGCAGTTCCCGACAATGATTTGACTAAGACTCTTGTTGAGATTGACAAAATGACCCGCCAAGAGCGCGAGAAAAATATGTTTCTTGAAGGTCAGCGAATTGCTAATGAAAAGTTTAAAAACTCATACCGTGGTAGATTTTGGAATATTCTTAAAGCTTCAATTCGCGGATTATCCATACTTCCTGAAACAGGTTTAGAGTTACTAGGCAGTGGGGCTAGAAGTTTTAGGGCGCGTCTTGACGCTAAAATGGCCGGAGAACTTACTTGGTTTACCGAGCAACCAACCGACCCAAATAAAACAATAAATCAAGTACTAAATAGACCAGAGGATGAATCAGGTCTAAAGTACATCGTGTCACAAACTAAAGCATTTCAGATTGCCAAAGATTTAATTAATGGCAATAAGATTGATTTGGGTGAAGGATTCTTCCCTTCCGAAGAAACGGGCCAGGGATTTAAAGCTCGCCAAGCACAGCTTGATGCTTATAAGGTTGCAATTAAGCTGGACAATGGCCAGGTTTATTATCGCCCTTATTCGGTGATTGACCCAGTAACTGAAGTCCTTCCTTTTGTAGAGCCAGAAGATACTGTTGGTACAGTAGTAAGCGCACTAGGTGACTTACTCGTCATGCTACGCACTGACCCTGGTATAATTTATGCTAGGCTTAGAAGAGCTGCTAAAGAAGCCGAAAGGGCTGCTAGAATATCAGGCGGACTTCAAACTTCTAAAGCGATACAAAGAAAAGCTTTATTAGATATTGAACTTGACGAAGCTGCAAAGAATGCTCAGGAAGCTTTAGAAGAACTCAATAAGGCTACAGGATTTAAGAAGTTTGTAAAGCAAGAAGAGTATGATAAAGCTTTTGATTCCCTTACGAAGATGGCAGATGAGTATGACAACATGGTTTATGATGTCAATCTCGTTGCAGGATTTTTAGGCAGCAAAGCTGCTGAGCCTCTAATTAGCGCTATTGCAAATATTGATAACTGGCAGGACATCTATGCTCTTGGTAAAAAGGGAAAGAAGCGTGCTGGCTTAACAGTTGAGCAGTCAAAAGTATTAGCTGCGGCAAAGACTCGTGATGAAGTTCTTGCAGCCATCGCTCCTTTTATCGCTGGTGGAAATGTAGTAGCGGATGTTTTAGAGACTGGCACAAAGGTCGGTAAAGCTATCTCAGGTACTGCCACTAGAATCGCCAATAGTCGAATTGTTCCTGGCACGGCTGTTCAAATGGCTCGCTCTATTAAAGGTTTAGCGGCAAAAGGATATCGGAAGACTCCCATCCTGCCTAAGATAATGAATACCCTTTCTAAGAATTATAATACAATTTTACCTGGCGGAACATTCGTACATGCGGCAGATGTAGATGGCCTAGTTGATATGGTGTATTCTTATGGTCGTGCTGCGAAACTTGATGAAAAGACAATAGCAGATATTGCAGATAGCGTAGCATTTGCCGAAGATGCCTCCAAGGCTGGCTATGATGCTAGCGGTAAGTTATTCAATTCTATATTCGCTCGTCATGCTGAAAGAATTGGCGTAGACAAGGCAGAACTTGAAAAGGTAACTAGGCTTTTTGAAGGTGGCCGCGAGAAGATGTCCATGTATTGGGCCGAGCGCCATGCTGACGGAGCTAAACTTGATTATCTAATTGGACCCGGTGGTAAGAAATATACCATATCCGGTCCCCATTTAGACTCTGAGTTTCTTAACTCAATGATTTATTTCCCTCCAGCGGATGAATTACTAAGAACTATATCATCTTTCAATAAGTTAAACCTGCGAGGTGCAATTGATGCTGCCGACTTTTTAACCAGCAACCTCTGGAAAAAGATGGTTTTAGTACGTCCTGCGTACATTATTCGTAATATTGCTGAAGAGCAGATTCGCGTTGTTGGAACAGGTCATGTTTCTTTCTTTAATAACCCGGTAACCGCAGTAGCAATGTGGCTAGGTAGAGATAATGGCCCTGCTTGGCGTAGACTCTTGAATTCATTTGACCCATATAGAAATACAATAATGGGTACAAATCTAAAACTAGGCTCCGCAGCGGATGAATTTGCAGCAGAAGTACTAGCGCATGATGCAAGAGAATCCTATTCAGCCTTTATGGCAGCTAATACTATTACATCAGTTGATAGAGATGTTCGTACCTCTGTAAAATTTGCTGGTTTTGGGCGAGTTGACTACGGCCATGAGCGCTGGTGGGAAGGCTTAGCTTCCGAAGTTCGGATTCTTTCTAACTCTTTAGCTGGTAGGGTGGTTGCTCGTACGGCTCCTGGCTTTGAAAAAGGTGGAGTTGACTTTGTTCTTCGTGGTGGAGGCAAAGATGAGTGGACTAAATTTGCCGAAAGACAACCAAAAGAGATAAGGGACTGGCTTCTTACGGACGAAGGCGCTATGACTTATCTGTTTACTGGTAAATCAGTAACACCTTCTGGACGCGAAGTGCTAACTTCTGTACGCGCCCGTGTGGATGAGGCTACTGGCCGTGGAGGCGAAGCATCACAGGCACTAAAGAATCTTATTGCATACGGAAATATTGAGCAACCGGGACTTAAGATTGCCGTACCTAAGGGAGTTAATGGTGCCGACAATTCAATTAAGAATGCTAAAGAAGTTTCTGCTGGCAAGAAACAACTAAAAGATATAAATCAAGAATTTGCCGACCAACTTAAACAAGCCTTTAATGGTAAAGGTGATTGGGAAGGCCTATCTATGATAGTGCCAATCTCCAAGTTTGGTCGTAAGCAAAAAGATGAGCGCGGCATAGTTAACGGAATTGTTGATGGCTTCTTTAGCGCTGCTATACGATTTGAAAAAACAAGCACAATGGGCCCAGAATGGCGACAGAAGTACTGGGATGCTATATATGACATCTCATCTGCGCTAGACGAGAATGCTGTTGCTAAGCTAAGCGCTACTGCAAGAGAATCTCTTACTCCTCTTAAGAGCTGGAAGGGCGAGCCAGTAGGGCAGCAACATAAAGTTTGGAAGGCTTTTGAAAGAACTAAGCCTGGCGGTAATATTAGCGTCGAAGAGGCCCATGAGTATGCCTCAATGGTGGCTAGTCGTCACGTAGCTGAGTTGTTCTATGATGCTTCTAAGAAGCGCCTTCTATTCCATCAGCTTCGTCTTATAGCACCATTCGGACAAGCATGGGAAGATACTATTAAAGCCTGGGGTAATATTGCACTTAATAACCCGGCACAGATTTACAAGGGAATTCGTCCACTATCATGGTTGAACAACCCAGAGTCATCTGCTTTGTATCAACTAACTGATGCTAGAGACTACTATGACCCTAACCAAGGATTCTTCTTTAGGGACCCATTGGATGGACAGCGCAAGTTCTTTATTCCATTTGCATCAACTGGATTGAATTTTATTCCAAATCTTATATCCGGAAAGAATCCATTTGCTGGTGGACCATTTGCCATAGGCGCTACTCCCCAGTCGTTTAACTTTGCCTTTGCTTCGGGCAGTATTATACCTGGCGTAGGTCCAGGATTAAGTATTGGTATACAGATTTTAGATAGATACTTTGGTAATCCTTTAAATCTACTACCAAAGGATATGCGACTAGCTGCATACAACCTAGTATTTCCATTCGGTGAGCCAGACTTAAAAGCTGGTTTTATAGAAGCTCAACTTCCTGGTAACTGGAGGCGCATCCTTGCCCCATTATTACCAGAAGAAGCTTATTCTTCAGCATTTGCTCCGGTTATGAATTACCTAGCTTCTGGTGGAAACTATGATTTGATGGACCCAGAAGACCAAACTAGGCTCATAGGGGATACCAATAAGTTTTCACAATGGTTTACAGTTATGCGTGGACTCTTTGGAACTGTGTCTCCATTCCCATTCTTGACTCAGGGTGTTACAACCCTTGATGATGGAAACACTCTTTTGACTACTGAGTTATATAATAAGTTCAAGGAAATTGAAGTAAAGACTGCAGATAGGAATAAAGCCTATGCAGAGTTCTTCGATACATTTGGGCCGGAGGCCGTGCTTGCTATTGTAGCCACATCAACTGGTGCTCCAACCAACCTATATACTTATGAGTTAATCCAAAGAGACCCATCAGTTGTAGATGATTACCCTTCAACATATGGATATATCTATCCTAATGGTGGATACTCTGCTGAACTGTACCGTTGGCAGCGCAAGATGGGCAATAAGGAAAAGTTTGATTCAGAAGAGTTGAAGAATAGGGCAGTATCGTTACTGTATTATGCAGCTAAGGATAGGCTTATGACTAGAGCTACTGCTGAGAACTGGCCATCAGAACAGTACGATGAGGCTAATGCTAATCTTAAACAGGCTTTTAGAGGAGCAAGGCTGACCCAAGAGGGTGACTTCTATAAACAAGCAAAGATTAAAGATGAACTCATCAAGCTGGCAAATGATAAAAGATTTGATGACTCAGACGCTGTGGCTGGACTAAAGGATTACTTATATCTACGTCAGGCAGCCCTGAATAATGCAGGCATAACATCTGACAATCTTGCCAGAAAAGATGCAGTAGCATCTAGGGCCTGGTTAGCTAATGAAGCTAAGAAGATTATTCAGCGCCACCCAGATTTCCAAAAGTTATTTTATGCGTTCTTTAAAAAGGAGCTAGAGGGCTAATATGTCTGTTACAGAAGAACAAGTACAACAGGGCCAGGCCCGTGCTGGCGGTAACACTCCTGTCACAAACAAGAAAGTCAAGAAGACAGGCAAGACTAAATCTCCTGATGAATTAGTATCTGATGTTTCAGCCGAAGCCCAAGCAAGTGCTGAAGATGCTCCCGGCTCAGGGCTTGATGGTAAGACTGGCCTTATAGGCGTACCCGTCGGAACGAAAATACGTAGAGGCAAAGAAGTAGTTACTGCTGGTTCCCCCGACATTGTGGGTGGAAAGCCTGTATTTAGCCCCAAAGAAAGGGCTGTATTCTCAACAGTACAGTATGATTCAACCTCCGCAGTTACCCTTTTTGCTCAACTTAGCGCTAATGAAAGAGCTGAGCTACTACTTAATCTAGGAAGCATCCCAGGACTTTACCCTAAGGGCACTGCTCCAACCAAGGATTATGTACTACGTGGGCTAGTATCAAAACAAATAGGGTTAAGACCCGAGGATAAAAGAGCTATCGAAGAGGTTATGTTCTACTCTGATAGCGTGGGCGAAGATGTACAGACAAGCATTAAAAAGTTTGTTCAAAATCCTCAGTTGGCAATACAGTATTTTGATGTCAAGTCAACAGCTCCAGATGAGGTAAAGCTTACACCTGCCCTTGCTTTAGCGGCAGAATTAGACCAGAGCATGAGGGATTATCTTGATGTTAAGGCTTCAAAAGAACTATCAAAAACATATGCAGATAAGGTCAACAAGCTTGAAACAAAAAGAGGCGGTCAGCTAACAACTCTTGAAAGAGAACAGGTACTGATTGACTTTGTTCAAGATGAAGCAAAGAAGATGTTCGCTGCAGAAGCTGATAACCCAGATTCAAACCTGACCCGACAAGGTGCTTTGGGTGGCACATTTAATTATTTAAAGCAATTAAGAAGCGAGTATGGCGTAAAGACTGCCGACAAACTGATATACAAAGAGGCTATTCGCTCCATCCGAAGCAAGCAAGCTCTAGAGAATATCGTAAATAAGATTCAACTACAGGCTGAAATCAATATGCCTTCATTAAAGAGTTACTTCCAGCAAGGCCTTACAGCGAGAGAAGCCTTAGGGAACTATATAAGCCTGCGAGCAAAGGTTTTAGGTGTTGACGAAAAAGATGTTACCCTAGATGATTTAGCTTCAGTTTATGCAGGAACTAACTTAATGCCATTAAAAGATTATAAAGATTCTTTACTCAGGTCGCCCGAGTACAAGGACTCACCTCTATATAAACAACAACAGTTGAGCGACTATAGAACCTTAGTCAGAAACTTTATAGGATAGGTAGACCATGGCCCAACCATTTAGACAGACTGGTGTTACTCTTCCAGATGAGGACTTAACTCCCGAGTTTCAAGCACGGCAAACCGCTAAACAGCGTGCCAAAGTTACGGCTCAGCCCTCCAAGAAAGAACTTGCCGCTATGCCGGCAAAGGCTAAGGCACAGTTGCGAGAAGCTATAGCGGAGCAAACTGCAGCCAGAGCTATATCTACTCCTGCAATATTAGATAAACTTGAAGAGAGTATTCTTCAATACGAGAGTGATTTAGGCGACTTCTACGCAAACATAGCGAGACTTGAAGAGGTAGCCGCAGAAGCTGCGGAAGAGGGTACTAAAGCGGTAAAAGAAGGCGATAAGATAATTGCTGATGCCGTCGTTTCTGGTGTTATACCCTATCAATCTCTTCCTCCAGTTTTCCAGGCTGTAGTAAATCAACAGCCACAGTTCTCTGATGCTGGCCTGGCCGCTGCAATTGCCGCACTTAAGGCTGTAGGGGTAGAAGGTTTAACTGACATAATGGCTCAAATTAGAGAGCTATATCCCGACATTAGCTCAGATGATGCTCTGCTATTATTGAAGTTTGACCCACGATTTAATGGTCCTTACATGAAGCGTTTTGTTGGCAATAAGATGTTAATGGATAAAGGTTTTGCCCCGCTTGACGATAAAGTTTACCTAGCAAACGAGATGGCTTATTCAAAGATTTTCAGTGCATATGGCTTAGATAAATTTAATAATCGTGAGCAATATGCCAAGCTAATAGGTAATCTAGTTGCGCCAGAAGAAGCATCCGAGCGTGTATCAAATGTGTATGAACGCGTTACGCGAGGTCCTCAAGATGTACTTAAGGCTCTAAAAGAATTATATCCAGAGCTTAGCACTAAGGATTTAATGGAGTATGCTCTTGACCCAGAGACTCAGCTCCCAGCCCTAAAGCGTAAGATTCAAGCTGGTGAGATTGGTGGCGCTGCACTAGCACAGGGTCTATCGATTGCTCCAGAAGAAGGCCCTACCAAGGTACGGGCTCCTTATAGCAATGTTCAAAGAAACGCTCTCGGTATTGAAACCTTAGTCAGCGAAGGTATAACCAGAGAGCAAGCTGTTGCTGGATACTCTGCGGTAGCTGGAGTCCAAGATGTAGCTGAGAAGTTAAGCGCTATCTATGGTAGAGACTATAAGCAATATGGTCGTCTTGAGGCAGAGAAGGAAGCATTCCTTAAGTCTGCTGAAGCTAAAGCGGCAAGAGAAAGACTATCGGCAAGAGAGATTGGCGAGTTTAGTGGAAGCGCTGGACGACTAGCATCTCGTGATAGAGCAGCAGGAATAATATAATAGAATCCTAAGTGGACCCACCGGCCCCACTTGGTGTACAGACCGGTAGCAAGAGCCAGCCCACTACCCCTGGTGGCAACTGTGGCTTGCGATAACAACGACAGAAAGGGTGGTTGCTATGAGCAACACTAACTGGGATGATGACGACGACCTAGATACCGAAGAATCATTTGGTAGTAGCGAAAGCGATTTGCTAAAAAAACTTCGCAAAGCTAAACGAGCAGATGAGAAGCGTATCAAGGAACTTACTGAGCAACTTGAGGGTTTATCCAAGGTGCAGCGTGAGCGAACCGTCAAAGAAGTCCTAGAAAAAAAGGGTGTAAACCTAAAGGCAGCACGTCTTGTACTTAAAGACTTAGAAGACATTAACGAGGAGTCGGTATCTAGCTGGCTCGATGATAATGCTGATTTGTTTGGAATCAAGGTGGAGTCTGCTGAACCTGAAGTAGACAAAAAGAATCTTGCGGCTTTGCGCCAGCAAGATATAGTCACACAGGCAGGAATGACACCCGACAGGGCAGATGAGCTAGAAATGAAACTGGACAACGCGCAAAGTGCAGATGAATTGCTAGCCTTCCTACGCTCTCAGTCCTAATTCCGTTCATAGTCTAGGAGACTAAAACAAATGGCAAACGTCTTTACCAGTACTACCACTCCTGGTGGTACCGCAGGTGGAGCAGGTCTTGTCCAGAAGGCGTATGACCGTCTTCTTGAGTTCGCTCTCCGCTCAGAACCACTAATCCGTTCTGTCGCAGATAAGCGTCCTGCTCGCCAAGCAATCCCAGGCTCAACTGTAGTGCTACAGCGCTATGTTGACCTAACCGCAGCAACAACTGCACTCACCGAAGATACTGACCCAGATGCAGTTGGAATTTCAACTCCGACATCTGTGACCATTACTCTTGCTGAGTACGGTAATGCTGTTCTCGTAACTCGTGCGTTGGAACTCTTCAGCCTTGCTGATGTAGACCCAGCGATTGCGAACATCATT
>Ga0129333_10005404_pt1 | contig 11995 bp, 10 predicted proteins | sample CPB6_08_DNA_FD_94474 | JGI IMG/M metagenome (GOLD analysis project Ga0129333, IMG submission 94474) | Freshwater to marine salinity gradient microbial communities from Chesapeake Bay, USA - CPBay_Sum_0.6_0.8_DNA | ecosystem: Environmental > Aquatic > Marine > Coastal | place: USA: Chesapeake... | reverse complement strand
TCGGCATCTGCCTCGATGAGTCACGCCGCAACGGCGCTCCGCTGCCCGTCACCGCGCTGGTCGACCAGTTCTATGCCGAGGTGCAGAAGCTGGGCGGCGGCCGCTGGGACACGTCGAGCCTCATCGCCAGGTTCCAGAACCTCGAGAAGGCGAAATAGCTAGCCCTTCAGGCCCTTCGCCACGTCCACCGCGAAATAGGTGAGGATGCCGTCCGCCCCGGCGCGCTTGAAGGCCATGAGCGCCTCGGGGATCACCTTGGCGGGGTCAAGCCAGCCATTGTTGCAGGCGGCCATGATCATCGCATACTCGCCCGACACCTGATAGGCGAAGGTCGGCACGCCGAAGCTGTCCTTCACGCGGCGCACGATGTCGAGATAGGGTAGCCCCGGCTTCACCATGACCATGTCGGCGCCCTCGGCAAGGTCGAGCGCCACCTCGCGGATCGCTTCATCGGTGTTGGCGGGGTCCATCTGGTAGGTGCGCTTGTCACCCTTCAGTGTGCCCGATGAGCCCACTGCGTCGCGGAAGGGTCCATAGAAGCCGCTTGCGAACTTGGCGCTGTAGGCCATGATCTGGATGTGCTGGTGGCGGCCTGACTCGAGCGCCCGGCGGATGTGGCCGATGCGGCCATCCATCATGTCGGAGGGGGCGATGATGTCGCAGCCCGCCTCGGCCTGGACCACAGACTGACGGACGAGCGCCTCGAGCGTGGCGTCGTTGAGGATCTCCTCGCCCTCCATCAGCCCGTCATGACCGTGGCTGGTATAGGGGTCGAGTGCCACGTCGCACATGACGCCGATGCCGGGCACGGCCTGCTTGATGGCGCGCACGGCCTGGCAGACGAGATTGCCTGGGTTGAAGGCCTCGCGGGCGTCAGGTGTCCGCAACTCGCGCGGCGTGTTAGGAAACAACGCCACGGCGGGGATGCCGAGATCGGCGGCCTCCTTGACCTTGTCCACCAGCAGGTCTGTCGAGTAGCGCGTGACGCCCGGCATGGAGGGCACCGCCTCGGTGCGGTTCTGCCCGGGAATGACGAACACCGGCCAGATCAGGTCGTGTGCGGTGAGCGTATTCTCGCGCACCAGGGCGCGCGACCAGGGCGTGCGACGGTTGCGGCGCATCCGGAGTGCGGGAAAGGCAGCGGTGTCGGGGCGGTGTGTCATGCCCGAGTCTTATCAAGTGGAGGGTCTGCGGGGCAAGACTTCGTAAAGGTTACGGAAAATTCTTCGAGTCCCTTGAAACTCTAAGGATATGTTTACTCAAGCTGTTGAGCGGGCCTTAAACCCTGCCTCCTAGTCTCGCGGGTGACAGGCGTTCAGACCGGACAGTTTCAGAAGCCGGATACGCTGCAAGCTTGAGGTGGCCGTCATGCAAGCCGAACCAACGAGGGCCCCGCGCCCGCAGCCGGAGGAGACCGCCCGCAACGCGGTCAAGCCGCGCTATCTGGACGCGCTCAACCTGATCGAGCGCCTGCATCATCGGCTGCTCGAGGTGATCAAGGATGATTTCGAGCGCCATGGCGAGCCCGAGGTGAACCCGGTCCAGGCCCTTCTGATCTACAACATCGCAGATGCCGAACTCACGGCGGGCGAGCTCAAGAGCCGCGGCCACTACCATGGGTCGAATGTCTCATACAATCTGAAGCGCCTGGTTGAGGCAGGTTACGTGCACCATGAGCGCTCGGCCACCGACCGGCGCGCCGTGCGCATCCGGCTCACCGACAAGGGCCAGTCGGTCCGCGCGCGTGTCGACGCGCTCTACAACCGGCAGATGCAAGCCGTCGAGCAGGTCGTGGGGCTGGGGCCTGACGAGCTGGAACGCATCAACAAGGCCCTCAGCCGGCTTGAACGCTACTGGACCGACCAGATCCTCTACCGCCTCTGAACGGCGTCCCGGGTTCCCCTGCAAACGGACCGAGGGGCCGCGTTGTGGCTGAAAAGCCGCAGCGCGGCCCCGGAGTATCCGCGAGGGGTCGGACGGGCGGTTCAAATCTCATTCTTGCCGCAATTACAGGGCTCCTGACGATTGGAATAAGGCCCGGTTTTGACGAGTCGGGACGCAACTGGTATGGGGGCGAACCCCGGAGTGAGGCGAGGGCCGATGGCCCATCCCTTTCCCGGAGAGAGAGGGTGGTGATGAGGGTGGTCGCGTTGGTGTGCTCGAAGCAGTTCTTCAGGTCCATGTCGGTTGCGTTGATGGTGTCGCTGGCCGTCGTTGCCGTCCTTCCGTCCGCCGCTCGCGCTGATCAGGAAAACTCGGCCTTCGCCAAGCAGAACCGCAACAAGAACTGGCTGCTGTCGCCCGGTACCACCGCCACGTCTGCCGTCGGTCACTCCACGGGGTCGGGTATTCCTTCCACCACCGAGACCAAAATTCTGAACGACGACAGCGTCGCTCCCTTCATCACTCCGGACAGCCCCCAGGCCATTCAGGCCATGGCCGACAAATACGCCAAGATCGTCGCCGATGGCGGCTGGCCGCAAGTGCCGCGTGGCAAGCTCAAAAAGGGTACGGAAGGCAAGGTAGCCGCCGCCCTGAACAACCGGCTCTACATCGAGGGCTATCTGCGCGTCGAGGCAACCCAGGGCGAGTACGCCCAGGTCTTCACCAGTGCCACCGAGGAGGCTCTCAAGCGCTTCCAGGCCAATCATGGCCTTGCCGTGACCGGCTCTGTCGACGCCCCGACCCTTGCGGCGCTCAACGTGCCGGCGGCGAAACGGCTGGCGACCATCCAGGCCAACATTCCGAGGCTTGCGGAATACTCCAAGGATCTCGGCCCGCGCTACGCGGTGGTCAATGTGCCCGCCCAGCAGATCGAGACGGTGAGCGACGGCAAGGTCTATTCGCTCCACAACGCGATTGTTGGCCGCCCCTCGCGCCCCACCCCGGTGGTGATGACGCCGCTCACCATCGTGCGCTTCAACCCCTACTGGAATGCGCCACCCTCGATCGTCGAGAAGGACATCATGCCGCGCATGCTGTCCAAGGGGCCATCGAAGATCATGGCCGAGATGAACATGAAGGTGTTCGATGGCGTGGGCGGACCGGAAGTCGACCCGGACAAGATCGACTGGCGCAGGGTGCGCATCGACGACTATCACTTCCGCCAGGAACCGGGTGGCACCAACGCCATGGCCACCGCCAAGATCGAGTTCACGAGCCCCTTCGGCATCTACCTGCATGACACGCCGGAACCGCATCTGTTCAATACCGGTAGCCGGTTCTACTCATCGGGCTGCGTGCGCGTCGACAAGGTTGCGATCTTCATCGACTGGGTGATGCAGGGTCAGGACGGCATCGACACCGCCCGCATCGCGACGCTTGCCGAAACCAAGGAGAGGCTTGACGTCAATATCACCAACGCGCCGCAGTTGCGCGTCGCCTACCTCACGGCTTGGCCTGCCAAGGATGGTGTGGTGGCATTCCGTCCCGACATCTATGAGCTTGATGGTACGGGTTTCCTGACGGGCCAGCCGCTTCCGGTAGGCGAGACCCTGGATGGCAAGCGTTATGTGCTGAAACCCATTCCCCGGCTTCAGGAAGACATCGACACCGACGACGTCTTCGGGCTGGCGTCGCTGTTCCGCAACAAGAACAAGAACGATGTGCTCATGCCGGGCCAGACGCGCCGCAGCGGCGACAGCCTGATCAATCTGTCGAGCATTGAAGCCAAGAAGAAGGCTGAGCTGAAAAAGAAGAAAGATGAGGCTGCCAAGAAGAAGGCGGCGGAGAAGGCAAAACTCGAGGCCAAGAAGAAGGCCGATGAAAAGGCAAGGCTCGCGGCCAAGAAGAAAGCTGACGAGAAGGCGAAACTCGCCGCAAAGAAGAAGGCAGACGAGAAGGCCAAGCTGGCTGCCAGCAAGTCCAAGACGGCCGAAAAGGCCACGAAGCTGGCGAAGGCCGACACCAAGACCACCACCGCCAAGACCACCACCACCAAGACCACCAGCGCCAAGAGCAAGCCCCCCGCCAAGGCGGAAACTGCGACCGCCGCCAAGAAGCCCGCAACCGACGCCACGACCCAGAAGAAGCCGGCCACAACCCCGGCGTCCACGTCGGCCAAGAAGGCTCCCGCCGACTGCAAGCCGGGAAGCGATGGCAAGCTGCCGTCCGGGTGCCCGGCTCCGGCGCCCGCCAAGAAGCCCACCACGCCCGCAACCACAGAGAAGACTGCGACCGCCGACTGACCCCTCCGAGGTCCCGTCCCTGGCCGCCCGGGGTTGCCAAAGATGCATCTGGACCATGCGTCGGCAATCTGCCATTCCCCCGCCAACGTAAGACGTTCGCTGGAGGGACCTGACACATGGCGAAGACATCCAAGAAGACGGCGGCCAAGGCTGCCAAGAAGAAGACGGCGGCTCGCAGGAAGCCTGCTGCCAAGGCTGCGCGCAAGGCGCTTTTCCCTGGTTTCTTCAAGGACGCGCTCGCCAAGACGGACCCGAAGGTCGCCAAGGCCATCGCCGCCGAACTCGGCCGGCAGCAGCATGAAATCGAGCTGATTGCCTCCGAGAACATCGTGTCCCGGGCCGTGCTGGAGGCCCAGGGGTCAGTCATGACCAACAAGTATGCGGAAGGCTATCCGGGCCGCCGCTACTATGGCGGCTGCCAGTACGTCGACGTGTCCGAGCAGCTTGCGATCGACCGCGCCAAGGCTCTGTTCGACTGCGCCTATGCCAACGTACAGCCGCATTCGGGGGCGACCGCCAATCAGGCCGTGTTCTTCGCACTTCTCCAGCCCGGCGACACCTACATGGGCCTCGACCTCGCCTGTGGCGGCCATCTGACGCACGGCTCGCCTGTCAACCAGTCGGGCAAGTGGTTCAAGGTCGCGCCCTACAAGGTTCGCGAGGACAATCACCTGATCGACTATGACAAGCTCGCCGAGCAGGCGCTGGCTGTGAAGCCCAAGCTCATCATCGCAGGTGGATCGGCCTATCCGCGCATCATCGACTTCAAGAGGTTCCGGCAGATTGCGGACTCGGTCGGTGCGTTGCTGATGGTCGACATGGCCCACTTCGCGGGGCTGGTGGCGGGAGGCGTTCATCCCAACCCGCTCGAATACGCCGATGTGGCGACAACGACGACCCACAAGACCCTGCGCGGCCCGCGCGGCGGTCTGATCCTCAGCCGAAACGAGGATCTGGGCAAGAAGTTCAACTCGGCCGTGTTCCCCGGCCTGCAGGGCGGTCCGCTGGAACATGTCATCGCCGCCAAGGCAGTGGCCTTCGGCGAGGCCCTGAAACCCGCCTTCAAGAAATACGCCAAGGCAGTGGCCGACAATGCGCGAGTGCTGGCCAAGGCGATGATCGACGGTGGCTCTGACCTCGTGTCGGGCGGCACAGACACGCATCTGATGCTGGTTGATCTCCGCAAGAAGGGTGTGACCGGCAAGGCTGCGGAAGCCTCCCTGGGCCGCGCCTACATCACGTGCAACAAGAACGGGATTCCATTCGATCCGGCACCGTTCACGGTCACGTCCGGCATCCGGCTGGGCACGCCGGCGGGTACCACCCGCGGCTTCGGCGCAGCGGAGTTCCGCGAGGTTGGCGTCCTGATCAACGAGGTTCTGGACGGCCTGGCCCGGAACGGAGAGCAGGGCAACGGCAAGGTCGAAAAGGCGGTGGCAGCCAAGGTCAAGGCCCTGACTGCCCGCTTCCCGATCTACTGATCGCCTGACGATCAACACAAATGGCCGGGCCTCGTCCCGGCCATTTTCCCCTGGCGCCGGACGGGCCCCCTTGACCTCCCCGCGCATCTTCCCCAAGACATGGACGAAAGCTTGATCGGGGGCCCGAGTCCTTGCGCTGTCCATTCTGTTCCAATGAAGAAACCCAGGTGAAGGACAGCCGCCCCACCGAGGACGGCACCGCCATTCGCCGCCGCCGTTATTGCCCGGACTGTTCTGGCCGCTTCACCACCTTCGAGCGCGTGCAGTTGCGCGAATTGATGGTCGTCAAGAAAACCGGGCGCCGGGTTCCGTTCGATCGCGACAAGCTCATGAGATCCATTCAGGTGGCGCTGAGGAAGCGGCCGGTCGACCCCGAGCGTGTGGAGCGCATGGTCTCGGGTATCGTGCGCCGCCTCGAGAGTCTCGGCGAGAGCGAGATCAAGTCTGAAACGGTCGGCAAACTCGTCATGGAAGCACTCAAGATGCTGGACGACGTGGCCTATGTCCGCTTCGCCTCCGTCTACAAGAACTTCCGCGAAGCGAAGGATTTCGAGGAGTTGCTGGGCGAACTCTCGGGCGAGGACGACAACGGCGAGTCCGGTGACAGCTGACGACGCCCGCTGGATGGACTACGCGCTGCGGCTCGGGCGGCGCGCGCTGGGGACCACGGCCGAGAACCCCAATGTCGGCTGCGTCATCGTGAAGGACGGCGTGGTGGCCGGAATAGGCTGGACCATGCCCGGCGGACGGCCGCATGCCGAGACCGTGGCGCTGGGCATGGCGGGCGGCCGCGCCCGTGGTGCTACGGCCTATGTGACGCTCGAGCCCTGCGCCCATCACGGACGGACGGGGCCCTGTGCCGAGGCGCTCCTCGGGGCCGGGGTCACTCGGGTGGTCACCGCTCTCACCGATCCGGATCCACGGGTGTCGGGTGGCGGCCACGCCATGTTGCGGGCCGCAGGGGTAGCCTGCGAGACCGGCCTCATGGCCGAAGAGGCCAGCCGCGACATGGCGGGCTTCCTCACCCGCATAAGGCTCCAGCGCCCGCAGGTCATCCTGAAGCTGGCGGTGTCGGCCGATGGCAAGATCGCCGCGGGGCCGGGTCAGCGCACCTCCATTTCCGGACCGGAGGCCAATGCCCGTGTGCATCTCCTGCGCGCCCAGTGCAACGCCATACTCGTTGGCATGGGAACGGTGCTGGCCGATGATCCGGAACTCACCTGCCGCCTGCCGGGCCTCGAGGCGCGCTCGCCCCGGCCCTTCGTGCTGGGCGGTGCTGGCCGCCTGCCGCCTGCCTCGCGGCTTGCCCGGCGAGGCGTGGAGGTTGTGGAGGGCCCTTTGCCCGGCCTTCTTGCCGACCTCGGCCGCCGCGGCCTCAACACCCTGCTGGTCGAGGGTGGCGCGCGGGTCGCTCGCAGCTTCCTCGAGGCGGGGCTGGTCGATCTGTTCCTCCTCATCCAGTCCCCCGTCACGCTCGGCGCAGGCGGGGTCGACATGCTGGCGGGACTGTCCCTTGACCAGGCATTGCAGCCATTCGCCCTGTCAGGACAGGAAATGCTTGGGAGCGACCGTCTGAGCGTCTATGAAGCCCGTCCATAGAGGGCAGACATGTTCACCGGCATCATCACCGACATCGGCACCGTCAGGGCCATTGCCCGGGCGGGCGACACCCGCTTCGAGATCGCGACAGCCTATGACCTCGCGACGGTCGAGATCGGTGCATCGATCGCCTGCAACGGCTGCTGCCTGACCGTCATCGAAAAGGGCCGGGACTGGTTCGCCGTGCAGGCCTCGGCCGAGACACTCTCCAAGACCACGCTTGGCGCCTGGAGGGCGGGTACCCGGATCAATCTCGAGCGTGCGCTGAAGATCGGCGATGAGCTTGGCGGACACATCGTGTCGGGCCATGTCGACGGGCTGGGCGAGATCGTGTCGATCACGGCGGAGGGCGAATCCCTGCGCTTCCGCATCCGCGTGCCGTCCGCACTTGCCCGCTTCATCGCGCCAAAGGGTTCGGTGGCAGTGGATGGCACCTCTCTGACCGTCAATGAAGTCGAGGGTGACGTCTTCGGCGTCAACATCATTCCCCATACCCAGGCGGTCACCACCTGGGGCGGCATGGTGGCGGGGCAGGGCGTCAACATTGAAATCGACATGCTGGCGCGCTATGTCGCCCGCCTCACAGAGTACAGGCCGTCATGAAAACTGAAAAATCCTCGATTCCTGCAGAGCCCGTTCGCGCACACATCCTCATCCTGGAGGCGCGGTTCTATGGCGATCTGTGCGACGAGCTCTGTCAGGGCGCGATTGCCGCCATCGAGCGAGCGGGAGCCAGCTGCGAGCGCATGGCGGTTCCTGGCGCGCTGGAAATCCCCGGCGCCATCGCCATGGCGCATGAGACCGGCCTATATCACGGCTATGTGGCACTGGGCTGCGTGCTGCGCGGCGAAACCACGCATTATGACATCGTTGCGAATGAAAGCGCGCGCGCCCTCATGGATCTGACGCTGGAAGGCCTGTGCATCGGCAATGGCATCCTCACCTGCGAGACCGAGGCGCAGGCCTGGGAGCGTGCCAAGGTCGATGAGATGGACAAGGGTGGCGGCGCCGCAGAGGCCTGTCTTGCGATGATCCGATTTTCCCGGCTGATGGGCCGCCGCGCGGCGGGCCTTGATATGAAAGCCAGCTCGTGAGCGGCGAAGCGCCCCGCAACCTTTCGCCGGCGCGCCGCACGGCCGCCCGGCTGGGTGCGGTGCAGGCGCTCTATCAGATGGATCTTGCAGGCTCCGATGTGGGCGAGACCCTGGCCCAGTTCTCGGCGCGGGTCATGGGCGAGGACTTCGAAAACGGCCAGTGTGGCGAAGCGGACTACCGGCATCTGCGGCAGGTGGTGGACGGGGTCGTTCGCGAACAGAAAAACATCGATCCGGCTGTCGACAGGATTCTCGACAAGGCCTGGCCGCTGCATCGGCTCGATTCCACCGTACGTGCCATCCTGCGCGCCGCTGCCTGTGAGCTGATGTACATGGCCGACGTGCCCGCGCGCGTCACCATCAGCGAATATGTCGATGTCGCGGATGCGTTTTTCGGTCCGGAGGAACCACGCTTCATCAATGGCGTGCTGAACAACCTCGCTCGCCAGATCCGCCCGCAGGAGTTCACCGCGTGACGGCAGAGGCCAGCGGTTTCGACGACGCAAGAGCGCGTCGCAACGCGGTCGTCCTCGCTGTCGCTCAGGCCCTGTATGGCGCTACATTCACTGCGCTGGTGGTCACGGCGGGTCTGGTGGGCGCGCAGCTGGCGCCCAGCCCGTCGTGGGCCACACTGCCCATGTCGATGGCGATTGTGGGCACAGCCCTGACCACTTTCCCGATTTCACTGATGATGCGGCGAATCGGCCGGCGCATGGGTTTCATGCTGTCGGCGATCGTCGGTGCGGCAGGCGCTGCGCTCGGCGTCGTCGCGATCTTCCACCGCAGCTTTGAAATGTTTCTCTTGGGCTGCTTTCTCATCGGTGCCTATCAGGCCTCTGCATCCTATTATCGCTTCGCGGCGGCCGATACGGCGAGCCCCGCCTTCCGGCCCAAGGCCATATCCTGGGTCATGACGGGCGGCGTGGCCGCCGCACTCATCGGAACCGTGCTGGTGATGGCCAGTGTCGATCTCCTTGCCCCCGTGACCTTTGCGGGGACCTGGGTGGTCATGGCGGTTCTGGCGCTGGGCGGTGCGGTGTGTCTTGCCCTGGTCGACATTCCCTTGACCCAGAAGCATGATGCGCCGAGCGGGCGGCCGCTGAAAGTCATCGCCGGCCAGCCGCGCTACATCGTGGCAGCGCTGACCGGCATGCTCGCCTATGGCATCATGGTTCTCGTCATGACCGCGACACCCGTTGCCATGCTGGGATGTGGCTTCTCGGTGCAGGATTCGAGCTGGGTGATTCAGTGGCATGCCCTCGCCATGTTCGTGCCAAGCTTCTTCACCGGCAGCCTGATTGCCCGCTTCGGTGCTGGCAGGGTGTCGGCCGCCGGCATGGCGCTGCTGGTGGCGGCGGCAGTGTCGGGTCTGCTGGGCATTCATTTCGAGAATTTTGCCCTGGGCCTCATCCTGTTGGGACTGGGCTGGAACTTCGGGTTCCTCGGAGGCACAACCATGCTGACCGAGACCTATCATCCGGATGAGAGGAACAAGGCGCAGGGGCTCAATGACCTGCTGGTGTTCGTGACCACCGCAATATCCTCGCTGGCGGCGGGCAAGCTCCTGGCCTGGTTCGGCTGGCAGGGGGTCAACCTTGCCGTCTTCCCCATGGTCATCGTGGCGCTGGCGCTGATCGGCTGGCTGTCGCTGCCAGGGAGGCGGCCGGAGGTTGCGTCTGGCCCGTAAGGCCAATGCGTGAATTCCATCATTTTTCTGGTTATTGCACTCAGGGCCTTGATTTGGCATACCCCCGTCACCTTCCGGGGCAGGGGAGCGGCGGATCATAGTCCGCCGCCAGGGGCTCTGGGGAAACGCTAAACAAACACAAGGGTTTATCATGACCACTGCACTCTGGTTGATCGTCCTCGCGGGGGCGCTCTCCATCGTGTACGGCATCGTCACGACTCGCAGCCTGATGGCTGCGGACGCCGGTACGGCCCGTATGCAGGAAATTTCGGCCGCCGTGCGCGAAGGTGCCAAGGCCTATCTCAACCGCCAGTACACGACCATCGGCATTGTCGGCGTGGTCATATTCGTCCTCGCCTGGGTGCTTCTTGGCGTATGGTCAGCAATCGGCTTCGCCATCGGCGCGATCCTGTCGGGTGTTGCTGGCTTCATCGGCATGAACGTCTCGGTGCGCGCCAATGTGCGCGTGGCGCAGGCGGCAACCAAATCGCTGGCTGGCGGCCTCGATCTCGCCTTCAAGGCGGGCGCGGTGACGGGTCTGCTCGTTGCCGGTCTGGGCCTTCTGGGCGTCACTCTCTATTTCGGCTTCCTGAAGGACTCGCTCGGCATGGATCCCACCAGCCGCACGGTTATCGATGCGCTGGTCGCCCTGTCCTTCGGCGCCTCGTTGATCTCGATCTTCGCGCGTCTGGGCGGCGGCATCTTCACCAAGGGTGCGGACGTCGGTGGCGACATGGTGGGCAAGGTCGAAGCGGGCATCCCCGAGGATGATCCGCGCAACCCCGCCACCATCGCTGACAACGTCGGCGACAATGTTGGCGACTGCGCCGGCATGGCGGCTGACCTGTTCGAGACCTATGTGGTGACGACCGTCGCCACCATGGTGCTTGCGGCCATCGCACTGCCCGCCGATCTCAAGCTGGCGGGCATGGTCCTGCCGCTGGCAATTGGCGGCGCCTGCGTGGTGACATCGATCATCGGCACCTATTTCGTGAAGCTGGGCGCCAGCAACAACATCATGGGTGCGCTCTACAAGGGCGTCCTCGCGACGGGCGTGCTCTCGCTCATCGCGATCTACCCCGTGATCAACCTGGTGTTCGGCGGCATGTCGGTTCCCATCGTCACGAGCGATGCGGCCTTCACGCCCATGACACTGTTCTGGTGCGGCGTCGTCGGCCTGATCATCACCGCAGCCATCATCTGGATCACCGAATACTACACGGGCACCGGCAAGCGTCCGGTGAACTCGATCGCCGAGGCCTCAATCACCGGCCACGGTACCAACGTGATCCAGGGCCTCGCCGTCTCGATGGAGGCGACTGCCCTTCCGGCCATTGTCATCATCGCCGGCATCATCATCACCTACACCATGGCTGGCCTGTTCGGCACCGCCGTGGCGGTCACAACCATGCTGGCGCTGGCCGGCATGATCGTGGCGCTCGACGCCTTCGGCCCGGTCACCGACAATGCCGGCGGCATTGCCGAAATGGCAGGTCTTCCCAAGGAAGTGCGTCATAACACCGACGCGCTGGACGCCGTGGGCAACACCACCAAGGCCGTGACCAAGGGCTATGCCATCGGTTCGGCTGGCCTTGGCGCGCTGGTGCTGTTCGCCGCCTACACGCAGGACCTCAAGACCTACTTCAGCGATGTGCCCGTGAGCTTCGATCTCTCGAGTCCGTGGGTGGTCGTGGGTCTGCTGTTCGGCGGCCTGCTGCCCTACCTGTTTGGTGGCATGTCGATGACGGCGGTGGGTCGCGCGGCCCAGTCGGTCGTGGTCGAGGTGCGCCGCCAGTTCAAGGAGAAGCCGGGCATCATGGAAGGCAAGGACAAGCCGGATTATGGCCGCGCTGTCGACATGCTGACCAAGGCTGCGATCAAGGAGATGATCGTGCCGTCTCTGCTCCCCGTGCTGTCGCCGATTGTCGTTTATGTGGTGATCAACCT
>Ga0129333_10005403_pt1 | contig 11997 bp, 20 predicted proteins | sample CPB6_08_DNA_FD_94474 | JGI IMG/M metagenome (GOLD analysis project Ga0129333, IMG submission 94474) | Freshwater to marine salinity gradient microbial communities from Chesapeake Bay, USA - CPBay_Sum_0.6_0.8_DNA | ecosystem: Environmental > Aquatic > Marine > Coastal | place: USA: Chesapeake... | reverse complement strand
GTACACATCCCCGTCCTGCCACACCACAAACATATCGTCTCCAACAAACCGCCAACATCCAGTAAGAGCCACCTTGCCACCGTCACCTTGAGCGTAGGCAAGCCAGTCACCCTTGTTGCACTTGCCCTGATAACTAGTGAACGTGATCTTGCTGTTATCACGGTTAGGCAACGTACCGACAATTAGCGGCATTTCTTGTGCGACCGCTAACACCGGAACCAATAAAAGCCCTGCTATTGCCTTTTTCATCGCTTTTTCTCCGCTGGTTTAACGTGTCCCGCTTTGAACTGCCATGCCCGAGCAGCCGGGATTGCCCCAGCCTTCACCCATTGGCTTACAGCCCCTTTCGTGACGCCAAAGGCTTCCGCTAACGCCTGCTGGCTACCGTATCGTTTTATGAGCTTGTGGATGTCCATGCTGACAGTTTAGCCCGTTTAACTTTTTTCGCACAACCCCTTGACACCATTGTTTAGGCAACTAAACTACAGGGGTTGATAGACACAACCCACAGATAGGAGCAAACATGAAACCGCAACCTGCAAAGCTGCTGGCCGCCAAAAACGCCATGCACCTGCATTACGTCCACAAATGGCAGTTGTGGGGGCTTTACCACCTCCAGAACCTTGACCGTCCTGCCGAATACATTAGCCCGCGCCAACTGCGCGAGTTTTCGGAACCGGAATTGCTGCGGCTGATGAAGCTGGTACGGGGTGGCGTATGAACATGGAAGCTGACTTTGCCTACGCCGTAGAGCGCCTGATCCAGATAATTCTGCGAATGAACCCAAATTGCTCGCAGGCTGAATTGCTGGCTGCTGGCCGATTGCTGATGCAGTACGAGCAACGCCGCCGCGATCAGACGCAAAAAGTCGTTGACATGGCCGTTTAGACGACTAAACTATTAACCGTTGACAAACACAACACAGGAGCAACAGAGATGTTCAAGGATAAATACAGCGCCCTCGGCACTTTCTACGCCCTCGGCAATAAGTTTGAAGTTGACGTTGAGTATTCGCAGGACATGGACAACAGCGTTTTTGTAGAAAGCGCCACCCTGATCGGCATTTACTTGGACAACGACAAACACGCCTCCTCGCTCAACCACAACATCAAGCTAGACCTAACCGATCTGTCAACCGACGACGAGTTTGAGTTGACCGAGATTGCCACCCTTGATGCGCTCCGCAACGGGGGTCTGGAATGAAATCCCCGTACCCGCAATTCATTGCCATTGCCATCCTGTTTCTGATCGCTGCCGCCTGTGACCCCTGCGGGGACGGCGGTTGCACCGCAGCCGAGGAGCGAGCCAGCCATGCACGATGACGATATGACTTGGTGGCATCACCAAGACGAATTGATGCAGCAACTTGAAGAACAAGAACGCATTGAAGCCTGTAACCGGGCATTGGATGAACTGAAAGGAGAAGAAGATGCAGAGTGAAACCATCGGCGCATTGGCCGCCGCGTTAAGCAAAGCCCAAGCCGACATTACCGGGGCGCTGAAAGACAGCAGCAACCCGTTTTTCAAGTCCAAGTACGCCGATCTAGCGTCTTGTTGGGACGCTTGCCGTAAGCAGTTAGCGGCTAACGGTTTGTCGGTAATACAGACCACGCAGATGACAGAGCAGGGCTTGATGCTCGTCACCACGCTCGCTCACAGCAGCGGTGAGTGGATTGCAGGACAGATGCCCGTGCTGACCAAGGACAACAGCCCGCAGGGGCAAGGTTCTGGCATTACCTACGCTCGCCGCTATGCCCTCGCAGCGATTGTGGGATTGGCGCAGATTGACGATGACGCGGAGGCTGCCCAAGGCCGAGCGTTTACGAACGACCCGCGTGGCGATCTGGGTAAGAAGGTTGACCAGACCAAGCGTGACCAGTTCGTGCAGCAGTTCCGTGGCGCGTTTGATTTAGACGCCGAGGAGAAAGACATAGCCCTTGCCGTGATGGCGGTACATGAGGCGCTCAACCCTGACCACGACCTGTATATCGCCGTGGCAGACGTACTGACGGCAAAGGAACGGTCAGCGATCAAGAAGTACATTCAAATGGCAAAGGAGCAGAACCGTGGATAAGTTTGACCCGAATATGCGTGGCGTCCTGTTCAAGAACGACAAGGGCGAGAACGCCAAACGTCCTGACTTTCGTGGGTCGTGCGTAATCAACAACGTGGATTTCAACGTGTCGGGCTGGAAGAAAACGAGCCAGAAAACGGGTGATACCTACTTGTCGCTGAAGTTTGAGGCGAAGGGCGAGGGCAAGCTGTCGCGTAGTGGTGAACCGCAGCGCCAGCCGACCAAGCAGCCGCAGATAACCGAAAAGAATTGGGACGACCTTGATACACCCTTCTGACTTTGAGGCACGGTTTAGGGCTAGTCGCCCGGCAGAGATTGTCGTGGCGACTTACCTACTGAACCTCGGGCATACGGTGACGTTGCCCAAGCGTCGTATGGCGAAAGACTTTGCTGACCGCAAAGAGTTTGCCGATAAGGGCGACGTATATGCCTCGGGTAAACGAATAGAGGTAAAACACATCAAGCATGATTTCCAGTACGAGGCGTGGCCGTTTGAGACAGCCGCTATCTGTGCCAAGAAGTCGTTTGATGCTGCCGATCCTCGCCCCGATTACTACTACATCGTCAACGCAAGCCTGACCGTGGCGGCGCTGGTGGATGTGCGAACCACGTTCCCTGACTGGCTGGTGCGGAAAATCACCGATAAGGAGCGTGGATACGAATACGACGTTTACGCCGTTGCGCCCGAATATCTCGGATGGCGATATATAGACTTTGAGGAACGCTTATGACGGAACTCCCCATCTTCATCGGCTACGACAGCCGTGAGGACATCGCGTATCGGGTAGCGCGGCGCAGCATTGAGCGCCATGCCCGTAACCCCATCTACATCCAGCCGATTGACCAAGCGTATATGCGCTCGGTAGGACTGTACTGGCGTCCTGACGATCCGCTTTCGTCAACGCAGTTTAGTTTTACGCGCTTTCTCGTCCCCTACCTTTGTGAGTACAAGGGTTGGGCGGTGTTTCTGGATTGTGACTTCTTGGTACGGCATGACCTGACGCAGATATGGCGCTATGTTGATAAAACGAAAGCGGTCTTTTGCGTACACCACGACTACAAGCCTACCGAGGCGGTCAAAATGGATGGCAAGGCGCAGCATCCCTACGCTCGCAAAAACTGGTCATCATTTATGTTCATCAACTGCGAGCATGAGGCAACGCAACGCCTCACGCCAGAGCTGGTGAACAGCGAGACGGGAATGTACTTGCATCAGTTCAAGTGGTGCGCTGACGATCAGATTGGCGAGTTGCCCATGACCTTCAACTACCTTGAGGGCTGGCACACCAAGGCTGACGAACCCGACCCGGTGTGCGTACACATGACCCGTGGCGGCCCGTGGTTCCCCGGCTACCAAGACGTTGAGTACGCCGAGGAGTGGAAGGCGTATACATGAAACGCATTTTCCCCAAAGGCACTACACCCGAGCAGATGGCGGCTGCCGTTATCCGCATGACGCAAGGGCTAGACCCGAGCAAGGTGTGGGCGGTAGAGGTGGCCGAGTGGAAGAAGCCCAAAACCTCACAGCAGCTGGCCTACCTCTGGGGCGTGGTTTACCCAATGATCATGGAGGCGGGTGGAGAGGCGTTATAGGGTTGGACACGCGATGACCTACATGAGTATTTCCTTGGCGAGATATTCGGCTGGGAAACGCTCACAGGGCTTGGCAAGAAGCGTCTGCGACCACTTAAGCGAACATCACGCATGACCAAGCAAGAATTCACCGAATACTTACACGGCATTGAGAACAGGCTGATAGAACTTGGCATCGGGCCGTTACCGGAGCCGATTTATGCTGCGTAAAGAAGCCCGAGGGCGTGGATGCACGGTGCGTATACCGGGCGTCTGTAACTTCAACAGCGAGACGGTCGTGCTGGCACATCTGCGCGTAGCAGGGGTTAGCGGCATGGGGCTGAAGTCACCCGATCTGCTGGGTGCGTGGTGCTGTTCTAGCTGCCACGACGAGGTAGACGGCAGGACGCACAAAAGCGGGCTGTCACGCGATGAGCTGCGCCTAGCGCACTACGACGGCATGGCTCGCACGATCATGCAATTACACAAAGAGGGATTGGTATGAACTTCTGGTGCGACACGCAGTACATCACGGCATACGTGCGTAACGAGTTTCTGCACGACCATGAGAAAGGCAAAGGTGAATTTACCCTCTGCACCGTGTTTGGTTTTCGTGCTGAACCCATGCGCGTACCCTACTTCCAAATCATGTTGGAGTCAGGCGCACAATGGGCGCGTATCCCGATTCACGCGCTTTGTAGCAAGCCCTGTCCCGAGATGGCGTTACAGTTGACTGTGTGGTGGGATAGCTTTAGCCGCAACTGTCAGGTCAAAGAGGTGCAGTTCCTGCGTAACCACCGCGTCAAGGCTATAGGGCGCGATGGGGTGCAGCGACCGGGGACGTACCTGATGACCGTATTCTGGTGTGACGGTGGATGGAGTGAGGTGCCGGATCAGTCCAAAGACCACCACATCATCGCTTTAGACTCGGGGCAATGGATTGCCTACCCTAACAACAGGTTGTTATGGGCTGACCCGAGCTGGATCGGAGGGGAAGTGCCGAGGGATTGGCGCTCCCCCTCTGATAACTACAGCGTGGAGGCACTACCGTGAAACGGCTTATAAAGGCTTTATGGCGGTTCTGGCGCGAACGTAGCGCCGAGGCTAACCGAGAGTGGTCAAGCGTCCCTAATCCCGAGTGGAGGGCGTCTAGGGGCGGGAGGGATTACTGGTGAACTACGAGGATGACGCGCTAGAGCAAGAATTAAAGGCTGCGCCGTGGGGATACGGGCAGCGCCGACCGCCGACGTTTCTGGAAATCCTAGACCGTATGCGGCGCGTAGGGTTGGGCGAGGAGGCTGATTGGCTGCTGCGCGAATGGACGATTTTAAGTCAGAAATAACGCCCGTTCGTCGTTACGCCGCTTAACTAGTCCCGGCAGCACCTTGCCTGCCGCCTTTGTCCACATCAGAAAGGCGTCAGCAGCGCCTTCTATGTCCCCTCGGTTGTAGCGCATCCGTATGCTGCTGCGCTGTAGGTTCCCAAGCCCGACGTTAAAGGCAAAGCTTACCAAAGCATCAAATTGCCCTTGATGATTAACAGCAGCAGGGCAATATCGGGCCACGCCGCGCTCAAACCGCGCAAGGTCTTGAGCAAGGATAGCGTCCACCTCTCCCATCGTGAGGCTGCGATCCCAGCCATCGGGTATCGGTAGGTTCTTCCGATCCTCATACTTCACCGCCGCGTGTGAGGGGTCAATGACATGGCCTACCGCAGTTGTCCACAGCAATGCAGGACACCTGTAAGGACGTAGCCTTACGCCCTCATGGTGTTTGATCATGCGGATAGCCGCGTCAGATACCTTCATTTCTGGCTAAAAGCGCGACCACCGAAATGAAAGGCAATAATGCTGGCAAGGATTGCCATTTCATCCTCGGAAAACACGTTTTCCAGCGCAATCGCAAACGGTACGCTCTGGTTCCATGCGTACCACATTCCAGCGATGTTGATGATGACTAGCTCTAGCACAAAGATGTAGGTGACGACCGGGCGCACCGAGGCGCGTAGGTTAATCATCCATTGGGATGCGCCTTTACCAATCTCTACGTCGTGGCTGTACAGGGCTTGGCGTTCCTCGGCAGCGGTCTGCGTCTGGATTTGCTCCAGTTTGATTTCCTCAACCCGTGCCTGCGCGATAAACCCACGTTCAGCGAGGGCAAGTTCACGCTCCTTCTGTGCGGCAACTAACGCAAGCTCATGCTTCTTGTCCTGCCGATCTTGGAAGATTTGCAGAATCTTGGGCAGGCCGCCCGCTAGAAACGACAGAAACGTGCTGACCATAGTCATCATTTGGAAGCCCTCACTACATCGTCACCTTTGGTAACGGTCACATGGTCGCCCTCTACGTCCACGCGCATCGGCTGTTCTTTGCGGTCAAGCCGGTCTAGTTTGGCGATCAGTTCTTTGATTACCTCAAACTCGGGCTTTTCTTCCTTCTCCACCGTGCCAGCGATGGACGCCAACATGGAGATAAGGGCGGTCAGCGAGGCACCGAGCAGCCCCATCACAGCGGCGATCTTGTCGCTATCTAGCGCAAGGCTAGACATCACACCAATCACCACGATGGCGGTGATGTAGGCAAGACCATGCTTGCCGATAGCCTTGCCTGCGACATCCTTGGCGCTGCTGTGGGCTTCAAGGCGCTGTAGCTCGGCCTTGATCTGCACCTTGAGCAGTTCAATGTCCTCGCTCATTTGATAGCGTCCAACAACAGCAATGCCATGCTGCCGAGCGCACCAAGCAGCACGAGGATAATCGCGCCGCCGATCTTGAGTAACAGTCCCTCCAGCCGCTTTAACCGCGCATGAATCGCCTCGTAACGAACCGCGCAAACGTCAATGTGGCTAGTAACGGTTACTTCTAGTTCCTGTACGCTCGTCATCTTATGCACTCCAAGGCAGCGGCTTACTAACAACAGGGGGGTTGATTGCAGCGTTAAGCTCTCGCGTGACGTTAGCCTCTACCTCGGCCTTGTCCACGCCGTTTGCCCATACCCAACCCAATACGGTGTTCTCGGTTAAATCAGGATAGGCAATAAAATTATCGCTTGGTGCAGCAAAGCCCATGCTGCCGTAATTGCTGGCAGCGTAATCACCACTTGCCGCGCTGCAACGCCATGCCGCCGTCACGACAACATCGGTGTGCGAGCCGTCTTGCGGCTTAACGGTCATGCTTTCAATTTTCCAAGTTGTCATGCTGGCGTTACCTCAATCCAAGATTGCGTTGCTTCATCCCAAGTGTATGTTTTGCCATCAAGAGGCGGGCAATTCCATTGGGCTGTCTCAATGTTTAAAATACATTGCGGGTTTGGCTGTGGCGGCACAAACGCATCAAGGGCTGCGTCATAGGTGTAGCCAATGCCCGCGTAATTTTTTCGGAAATTAGCGTTATAACTGGTTTGCACCCAGTAAGTGTTTGCGCCAAAAAGCGACTGACAAAACGCAATGCCTTTGGCTTCTGACTCGTTGCCGCTCTCGTCAATCAAATCGTTGTTATGAACGACAATGACCTGCATAACAACATTGTTTTCATCAAGTTTTGCAAAGTGCGCCATGATGATTCCTTAAAACGTAATGGAGCCAGAGGCTGTCCACTTGTAAATGCGATAACCGCCAGATGTCGTGATTGTTGGTGATCCGGTTGTTGATGCAGCAGCGTCGTAAGTATCGGCATACCGAATAATGACAATTCCAGAACCGCCATTTGCGCCAGATTGATTAAACCCAAGAGCGGGTTGTGCGCCACCACCACCGCCGCCTGTGTTAGCCGTGCCAGCCGTGTTTGCGTTTCCACCGCCGCCTGTGCCGCCAGCATTAGATGTATATCCCCCTGCACCACCGCCAGCGCGAACTGTTGCCGTCCCGTCTATTGAAGAAGAAAGGCCGTCGCCACCGTAACCGGGGCCGTCGGAGTTTCCAGATTCGGTAGCGCCACCGCCGCCGCCTGCAACGCTGCTTCCGCCGCCTGCGCCGCCGCCGCCGTTATACCCTTCGCCTTCGGCAACACGCCCTGCGCCGCCATTTCCTGCATACGAATCAAGTTGGCTAGTGCTGTTGTCAAACACATAACCGCCGTTACCGCCACCGCCGCTGCCGCCGGTTCCACCGTTTTTAGATTGAGCAGTAAAAGAACTAACGCCGCCTCCAAACCCGCCGCCGGTTGAGGTGATTGATGAAAATACGGAGTTACTGCCTTGCGATCCATTGGCTGACCCGCCGTTGCCGCCTGCGCCAACAGTTACTGTGATGGCTGATCCAGCAGTTACGGCAAATCCGGTTGCGGTAAGGTATCCACCCGCTCCACCACCGCCACCGCCAAACTGATACTCAACACTCCCACTAGTAATGGTATAGGCACCGCCACCACCGCCGCCGCCTGCAATGACAAGGTATTCAACATTAGGAGGCGCATTGCTTCCAACTGCCCTACCCAACAACATCTGATGAATGCCCATTAGGTCACGTTCCCCGTGATTACGCAGTTGTCGCTATCAAGGAACAATATCGTTGCCACGCCTCGCGTCGCAAGCGTCACGCTGGCCTTGTCCGTGTTGGTGCCTGCGATGTAGGCGATGCTGATGCTGCACTCCACCGTGACGTTGCCCGAGGTGGCGTTGTAGAGCGTCACGACGTTGCCCGTTGACATCACAGCGTTTGGAATAACGATCTTGCCGCCTGTGGTGACGCCGACAAATTCGCCGTTATCGCCTGCCGACAGCGTGTAGGTCGTGGTCTTGTTAGAGCCAGACTGCGGGACAGAGCGCACATCGCCAGCAGCGTCTTTAATGATACCGGCCACTTCCAGTTTGGCGTTTGTGGAAGTAACGCCGACCATGAAATTTCCAGACGTATCAAACCGTCCACGTTCGCTGCCGCCGGTATAGAAGGTCAGCGGTAAAAGCGATCCCGTGCCAGCCGCCGTTGAAACAAGTCGCGCATCTGTTGACGTTATGCCTTGCAGCAACGAACTAGAGTTAGCCGGGTCAGAGCCGTTGTAAGAAATGTAAGCGCCGTAACTTCCGGTTCCATTCGGCATATTGCCGACAAAAGAATTGCCGTTTGTTGTGCTTGTCTGGAATAGCAGCCGATTGCTTGCAGTCGCATTGCTGAAATCGCCCGTGATGCGCTGACCGGTGGACGAGAAGGCAAGGTTGCCGCTTGTAATCGTCGCCGTGCCTGCGTTTGCAGAAGCAATAGACGCATTGGTAACGGTCATGCCCGTAATAACGGCTGTACCGACATTGGCAGAAGCCACCGAGGCTCCCGTGGCAGTCAGCGCGGTAATAACCGCCGTACCAACATTAGCCGAGGTGATGCTGGCCGTTACCGCTGCAAGCGCCGCAACACCCGTGATGGTGCCAGCGTCGTCCAGAATGACGGTGCTGTTTTGGATTAGCTTGCCAGTCGTCAGGTCAAAGCGCGTGATGGCGTTATCGGTAGCTGACGCGGGGCCAACCACATCGCCTGTGCCGCCACCGCCTGCGCTTGTCCACGACAACGTGCCGGTGCCGTTGGTAGCAAGAACCTGCCCGCTAGAACCGTCTGCCGAGGGCAGCGTGTAGGTCGTAGAGCCTGCCGCTGCTGCGCCCTGCAATCCGACGTAGCCCGAGACGCTGCCAAGGAGGCGCACAACAGCATGGTTAGCCGAGGTGATGGACGCCTGCGTACCCGAAAGGGTCGTGACTGTGCCATTGGTAACAAGGGCGACCGCTGCGTTGATAGACCCAACTGACGCCTGTGTGGCGGTAAGGGTCGTGACTACGCCCGTACCGACGTTTGCGGAGGCAATAGACGCCCCTGTAGCCGTGAGGTTAGTAACAACCGCTGTGCCTGCATTAGCCGACGCTATAGAGGCGCTGGTTGCCGTTAGGTTAGTCACCGTTCCTGTCGTGACGACGGCGGTGCCGACGTTTGCGGAGGCAATAGAGGCTGCCGTGGAGGTGAGGTTAGTCACCGTGCCGGTCGTGATCAGGGCAACGTTGGCGTTCATAGACGCCGCAGATGCACCCGTAACATCTAGCCGCGTAACAAGTGCAGTCCCGATATTGGCCGAGGTAACCGACGCCCCTGCAACGCGCAGGTCGGTGACGTTAGCAACCGCAGCGTTAGCCGAGGCAACCGAGGCTGCGTTTACATCAAGGCGGGTCAGCGCGATGGTGCCGACGTTGGCTGATGCGATGGAGGCGCTGGTTGCCGTCAAATTGGTAACGGTGGCCGTGGTCAAGAGCGCCACGTTAGCGTTCATGGAGGCAGCCGAGGCGCCCGTCACATCAAGGCGCGTGACAAGGGCGGTGCCGACGTTAGCCGACGCAATAGATGCGCCCGTAGCTGTCAGCGCACCGACGACCGCCACGCCAAAGTTAGCCGAGGCGACCGATACGCCCGCGAGCGAGAGATTGCCGATATTGGCCGAGGCAATAGATGCCCCGGTTGCCGTCAGATTCGTCACCGTCGCGGTGGTGAGCAACGCCACATTGGCGTTCATGCTGGCGGCAGAGGCACCTGTGGCTTGCAGAGAGGTGACGACAGCCGTGCCGACGTTAGCGGAGGTAATGGACGCGCCTGTAGCGTTCAACGCCGTAACGGCGGCGACCGAGGCGTTAATAGACGGCGTGGAGACTTCCGCAAGGTTGCTCTTGCCGGTGACGGTGAGGGTGCCGTTAATCGTCGTGTTGCCGAACGAGTTGGCGGCGTTAATCATCTGGAAGCGGGTGCCGTCATAGATTACAACGACAATTTCGCCCGAGTTGATGTCACCAGCAGCAAGGGCGGTGCTACCGTCTCGCGTCACCGCCTTGGCACCAAGGCCGTCAATGTTGAGCGTCACAGCGCCCGTATTGGCTCCTGCGGCAATGTAGTAAAAAAGCTGACCCGCAGCGTAGGCGGTGAGCGTGGGCGACATAATGCCCGTCACCGTATCTACGCCAGAAATGCTGCCGATCAGTTTGGCGGCGGTAGACTGCACTTGCCCGAGCGTAGCTGCGTCGTTGATGAGCGTACCGTTAGCCAATCCCGTGATCTTGTTAGACCCCATCGGGATGTTGGCAGTCGGCGTACTTTGGCCGTCCTTGGTAATGCAGTTCGTCAGGCCGGAGGCAAGGTCAGCCGTCAGGGCGTTAAAGACCGTAGCCGAAATGACCGTGTTGGCGACTACGGGCTGACCCGTAGAGTTGATGAGAAATGTACCGCTGCCGTTAAAGCTCATCTCTTATCTCCTATCTGTTCTGCGTAAAGTCGGTCGTAAGCCCACCACCGACACCGCCAATGCTCGCTGCTCTGCGGGCGCGTCTTTCGGCCAATTTTCGGGCAACCGTTTGCATATCAAAAATGTCAGTTTCCGCTTGCGAACCGCGCATCATTAACAGCCGGGCAAGTTGATTGCGCGTTGTTTCTGGCAACTGCGCCTGATTAAACAATCGGACGCCACGCGAAATCATTTCTGGTGTGCCGCCTGATGTCATGTTGCCAACGTCCATAACAACATCCGCGTTTATGTCGCCAGCTGCCGCTGCACGGCCTACGCTTTGCGAGCCTCGCCCCAAAGCGTCAGCTTCTCGCATTGTGCGCTCGGCAACCATTGTGCGATAGAACTGGTCAAACTTTTCTGGCGATCCAAACAACACTTGCAGTTTTTCACGCGGCACAAAGTTTTCAACAAGGTTCATCATTTCTGTGCGCCCTGCCTTGGACGTACCTACCTTGTCGCGGATAGCCTCAAACGCACCGATCTTGGCTGCTTCCAATTCCGACTGCGACATTCCTGCTAGTTCCTTGCGGAGTTGGTCAGCGGAAAGCGAGCGATTTAGCAACGTGCGTCCAAGGTTTGCGGCATCGGCAGCGGCGCTAGGGCCAGCCCACGCATCAAGCGCATTGGCGTAAATAGATTCGCCCGTTTCTGGGTCAGGCGTTCTGTTAACCAATTCGGTTCGCAGCTTATTGCGAAGCTCTACATACGAATTGCCAAGTTTAGTTCTGCGCCCTGTTGCCGCATCCGTTTGCTGCTCAATTAAGTCATCAAGACCTTCCTTGATGTTGGCAAGGTCAGAGGCGTTAAACCTATTGGTTTCAGCGCCCGTCAATGTCCATCCTTGGCCGCCTCGCGTCACTTTGTGTGTTTCGGCAATGTTGCGAGCGATGCCGGTTGCGCCAAGTTCATTGGAACGGCGCACAATGTCGGCAATCGTTCCTGACGGATCATCAACCGTTATTGTTTCTAAACGACGGTATAACGGGCCAGCGTCGCGGGATCGTTGCTCTGCTAAATCGTCAAGCGTAGAAACCAAGCGTTTGCCGCCTGTTTCCAAGCTTTCCTGACCCGCTTGCGCCATACGCTCACCGCGAGTGGTTGCGCGT
>Ga0129333_10005401_pt1 | contig 11998 bp, 10 predicted proteins | sample CPB6_08_DNA_FD_94474 | JGI IMG/M metagenome (GOLD analysis project Ga0129333, IMG submission 94474) | Freshwater to marine salinity gradient microbial communities from Chesapeake Bay, USA - CPBay_Sum_0.6_0.8_DNA | ecosystem: Environmental > Aquatic > Marine > Coastal | place: USA: Chesapeake... | reverse complement strand
GGGAGTTGAACCCAGACTAACCCGTTATAAGCAGGTCGCTCTAACCATTAAGCTACACCCCCATGGGGTTCATATACTTAACAGTTTTTTCTTCAACGCCTGGCGACGTGCTTTTGCTTGGCGCACTGCCTGGGGTTTCAGACTACGCTTCTGCTGTTTTTTGCTGTGATGCTGCCAGTTGGGAAGCGTAGTCATGGTCTCGTCTCGATTACCTAGTAATTATAGCACCTACTATGTAGGACGGGAAGGGGGTTGGGACAGTTTTACAACTGTCTGACTCTTGATGAATGCTTTGAGTTCTGGCGTCTCATCCCACTCCCAGATCTCCTCGTGACCCTTGCTATCGATGCGCTTAAAACTTTTCTTTGTCATTTGCCAATTCCTCAAATTTATCTAAAATAGTATCGAAAGATCCGATTTGTTCAATCTCATTGATCATTCTAGCGATCTGAGTACAAACAATCGGTCGTTCTTGCCTTGCGGCATATGCTAAAGCATTACGAAGAGAAGCAGAAGCTTCCTTCAAGCTCTCTTCTACAGAGTTTGATAGAGCCATTACTCACCTGAACCTTGGACAGAGTTATCCTACTCGGTTTCTGAGGATCTGTCAATCCCTCTGTCGCCAGTCCTCAGGTTTGTCCTGACTGAACCAATCTACAATGTCATCAGCACTCTCGAACCTAGTCTTATGGTTGCTTGGATCGGGGTCTCCAAGGTCCAGAGCGTTCATGAAGTCATCCATACCACCCTCTTCCATATCAGGGTTGCTAGAGCGTCTTCTCGCCTGCCTCAGCATCGTTGCAGCGGTCCTATTGTGCTTTGCCAACTTCTCCGCCCAAATCATGTCTTCAAGTTTAACTTCCTCATGTTTTGTAATTCGCTCACAAATAAATTCCAAACGCAGACGGTAGTTTGTCGACAGCATAAAGTCTCACCACAACTGCTATATTTAGTTCAAGTATATCAATGCACCTTTAATCGTAACGTTTCCAGTACCAGTAATATTGACTTCTGCTGTGGCAGTCATGTCGATATTTGCTCCAGCAGTAACGTTAAATCCTTCAGTGGCATTTACAGAAACAGAAATACCATCAATATTAACATTTGTTGCTGGGCTAGACATTTGACTATCACCAGCAGCAGTTTGAACTCTATACGAAGATTCCCTTCCACCATCAACCAACGAGTCACCACCAAATGATTTCCCTGCTACATCTGTGTGATAAACACCACCAACTTCGACGCTAAGATCACCTAATATTTTGTGATTTATGCTTCCAGGACTGATAAAATTAGTTGATGCTCTAGGATCATATTGAGTTGTTGTTTGTTCTGCTACTTCAGTGCTCTGTTGTCCGCTAACTACTTTCTTTTCATTCGTTGATGTTTGCGTTATAGTTCCACCAACAATATCAATTGGTCCTTTTCCACTTTGCCCCGCTTGAATTTTTACGCCACCATGTCCGATAAGACTCAATTCTTCATCAGCAATTAAAGTGATTTTTTGTGCTCGAATGGTATATTCAGATCCTCTTGCTTCATGAATAACGTTTCCATATGCAAGAACATTCCATGCTTCTTTATTTTCCCCACCAGCATTATATTGAATAATTGATGGTTCTTGATGCAGTTGCTGCTGTCCGTTTGTTTTGATTAATAACTTACCGCTTCCTGCACCTCTATTTGGATCATGCTGACCAGTGATAATTCTAACTGTTCCGAGAGAATCTAAAGCAAGTGCGCTATCAGATGGACCATCTATTCTTAATGTTTTTTGTCCATTTTCTCCTGGCAGAGTCCTAGTGTAAATATGTGCTCCATCAATTTTGAAAACGGAATTGAAATCAATACAATCCTTTAAAGATTGAGACTCATCGGGAGTTTTTGGTGAAGCAATCTTCTCTGGCTTCTTTTCTGGAGCCTTAACATTATATGCTGCCGTACTATTCAAATAATCCGCAGTTGTGTTAAAAGAACTATTCTTTGCCATTTAAACCTCTTTACGGACAATCAATATACTTACCAGTACCAATCTTAGTAGCACCAAGATCAACCAATCCACTTTCTGGCAGACATGCCAAAGAAGGTATTAATTTTGCACCATAACCGCCACCACCAATAATAATCACTTCTGGAATCTCATCAAACGTTGCTTGTCTATTTAATACTCTTGCACCTATGACGTAACCCTTCTCGTTAATTATGGCTTCAGCAATATTTGGGTCATTATTAATATAAATTTTTGGCGCACTTGTATAACCAGCACCTGGACGAATTAAAGTAAATGTATCAATTATACATCTTCTTCCATTGTCTGCTGGAAGGTTCTTTTTATATCCATATCCACCAGATGTAACTCTCAATTCGCTGACAAATCCATCATTATCTAAAAGAGCAATTGCCGAAGCACCAATTCCTTCCCCACCAATAAACACAAAAGGAGGTTCTATATATGGTCCCCCAGGATTTTCCACGGGAATTTCTATAATCTTACCACTATCATCGGTAATAATCTCATCTGGATTTACAGTAGGTGGTGCAAATGGGGTGAATACAGGTGGTTCACCAGTACTTCCTTCAAATATATCATCATTCGGATCCAAAGTGGAACTAATTAAAACATCAGCAAAGGCAGACGTTGATGAAACATTGAATCTCAATACCTCATCAGTATCTGAAGTATAATCATCCTCGATTCCGATTGTTACTGTAGCTTTATTGTTATTGATAACGAACGTTGATGATGTTTTCTTACCGACAATATCAGATGGATTAAAGTTTGGTGATAAAATATATCCCTCTACAGTTCCATTATCTACATTCTTGGTTTTAATTGTATAAACAATAAAATCTCCAGCTTCAGCAATTGTTCTATCTGCTGTAACTGAATATTGTGGTATTTGTGATTTTCCAGCAGCTGATGGACTCTCATTGAATTCTGTCGTTCCCTCTTCGCCAAACACTTCTTCGATTTCAGCAGTAAGTGCGTCATCAATTATCTTTGGAGTATAAGTAAATTCTTTATATGGATTGTACTTATCCACAGAATTTTTAACGTAAGGAGTAATTGTACATATTGCTCCCTTTGTCTCAAATGTCGTTTTAATTCCGCTATCCAACTTAGGACTGTTCAATCCTATTTTTACATAAAAGTTTTCGTCAGATTCATCATCATTACCATCATTGATTGTTTTAACCGCATAGATCTTTTCAGTTTCATTTGGGGCAAATCCAACAATGTCATCAACTTTAATGAAATCAATGTCCGATTGTGCTGTTCCACTAATAGTTTTAAACGTTATAGATGATGCAACATCAACATACCCAGATCTCTTAATTGTGAATATAGCAGGAGATCCTTCTACAACAGTAACATCACTAATCGAGTAATTAATTACATTGAAGAAACTATTGTTGGTAAAGTTGCCCTGTCCTGGTTTTGTTTTGTTAGTATCAATTGTACCTCCCCTGAATCCAACAGTGGTTGTTTCCAGTGGTTTTCCGTCGTATGCTTCCTCACAAGTGTATTGATTATAATCCGCACTTGTATCTGGAAACAATTCATTATCAATCATATCCAAGATGTCATCAAGAAAATCTCCTTTCTTTTCTTTTTGAGCTCCATTTGTACATTCCGAGTCGTCTTTGCTGCATTTTGCTTCTGGACCACTGCATGTGATTCCTAAAAATTCCATCACTTTAGCAATCGCTCCGCCAACCAAATTTAATGCTTGTGCTACTGGTCCCAATATTGCTTCAAGTGGTCCAAGTATTGAATCAATAATACTTTCCATGAGCTGTGTCAATCTGGAAAGAATGCCATTAACAAGTCCGTCAATTAAACATGCAACACTTCTATATGCATCTTCAAGTAATCCCATCAAAAGATCAGTAACCCATTGAACCAATCTTTCTGTTATATCTGCCATCTGGCATCCAAGATCTTTCAGCACCTTGTTAAACCATTCAACAACGGTTGTTAAAGAATCTCCAAGTTTTGTCGCTTTAAGTAAAGCTTTTATTAGTTTATCTACACCCTCCTGCAACTTTTCTATAATAAATCCCTTTACCTTGGCAACAAAATGTTTAACGACGAATATAAACTTATTGACATATCTTCTTGCCACATATACACCATCATATATTGCTCCCGTAGATTCACTTACCAAGTAAGTTCCAATGTTTCCATTATTTCTCTGAACCTCCGCTAAAAATTCTCCAATAATTCGAGTTGTTGTGGTCTTCATATCTTCGGGACCACATTTTTTTGCTACTTCCTGACACCAATCTTCAGATGCTTGTCCATCTTTTGCCAGGGGAGAAATTTGTGCGGATGGCACTGGTGGATCATGGGGTTGAATACATCCCCATGCCAACTCCGTTATATTTTGTACGGACTCAGATCCCTCCGCACTCGTAGAAAACGCTGCGAACGTTCCTCCACCATTGCCGAATATTTTTTTATTATCAGTATTAAGACCAAGATCAATATCTGTTCTAAAGTTAGAATTGAACTTAGCCGCTAATTCTGGATCAAATATATCTTTTCCAGTCTGTATTCCAGATTCTGTTGCTGGTTGTGGTTCTCTTTTTGGTGCTTGCTTGTCAGTTTGTGATGATGACTCACTTTTCTTATTTGCTGGTGGCGGAAAACCATCCTTAGCAATATTGATATCTGGATCAATAAATGTTGTAAATGAATTGCATTTTCCTGGATCATATTCAGTAATCACCTTTGTTGCACCTGGGGTCATTCCAATTGACCCCATAATGATTGGTTTTTGTTTTTCTGGATCTAGATAAAAACCAATAACCCAAGATCCTTCTTTCAGTTGAGAATGCGCTCCAGTAGTGTTACCGACATTAAATGGTACGGTAACAGGCATCATTACACTAGCCCATGGCAAGTCATCAGTAGGAACTACCTCACAATCTTTGAGGTGTTCTCCTACAATACGAACCTTGTAACGATTTGCCCCCTTTACACCCTCTTCTCCTCTAGAGGTTTTTTCTACCTGACCGATCCACCAGTTGAATCCGTCTCTTCCAATACGATATTGGGGGATTAAATTGGAAAACGCATTATCCATGTCAATTAATCGTCATATACTCTGCACTCAAGTGCATCTGGATGTGTGTCACAATACAACTCTAGTGGGGTAGGATCATGAGAGTCTTCTGGGTGACGCTCTGCATATGCTGTTAGTTCTTCTAGTTCGCCTTCGATGTGGCGACGGCGTTGAGCAGAAATAGTCGGATTGGACAGTTCTTCCTTATCTGCTTCAATATGTGCTTCAATATTTTCCATAAAAATTACCTCCATATACGTTATTTATTCTACTACGTCAAGGATTGTCTCGCAACGATCCTTCATCTTTCATTCCAAAAGTATCTCTCATGATATTTACAGTTGTAGTAACAACGCCATTAGCACCTTCCGTCATAGCATATCTATGTACTACTTCTTGAACCAAGTATATTCCACTGGTTTCTGTATCCCATGGTTGTTTTTCCGTTTCTTTATCCGACAATTTTGATCTTATTCTAATATCAACTCTATCTCCAGCACACATAGATGGATTACCAGGGATAATAATAGTTCCAGTTTGATTCTGCATCATGCTATAGCGCGTCAATGATTGAGTAGCATAATATTTCTGCCAATCAGAGAATTTAGAAGGATCACTCGATCCATCTGCATCATCTGGTGAAGCAATACCAGTCTTATTATAGTGACTTTCATGATCAAGATAGATACTCATCACTCTTGTAGGATAGTCCGATAATTGTTGTAGGGTGACTGGCAAATCTTCCATCTTTTCTTGACCACCAAGATGCTTCATCTTGTCATATGACTCTTTTAGGCTATAAGTATATTCTTCATATTGACCTGTTGAGTGATTGAAGAATACTACAACAGAAGCAAATTTTCCCTTTCTTAGAGACTTCATCAAGTCCAATTCCGACGAAAAGGTAACTTGCTCTATGCGATTTCTAGCATCATCAGAATCACTTAGGTTTGCTACCTGCTCTTCATAGGGTCCCCATGTCTTGACCTTATCATTTTCAACATCACACAGATAATCTACAGAGAAGAAGTTATATCCTCTATTTGACTCCCAGAAAAAGAATCCAGCAGTTCCTTCTACCTTTTCAGTGCTTTTTGCCATAGTATTTCTAGATGTTCCGACACTACCAGAGGGTCCTCTCACAGTTTTGGGTGCAAGTTTTGCTGCAATATCAAAAGGTCTATTTCTACTTGTGGTAATTTTATGTTCGAATAGACTTGCTTCCTTTTCAAATGCTTTTTCTGTTTTAAGAACCTGTTCCAGAATAGATTTTTGAATAATATCTTCGCTCTTTCCAGATAATGTTACGGAGATAGTAGATGCTTCATTAACAAGTCCCTCCTCAGAAATTAATCCTAAGGTATAAACCTGAGTCTTATTCAACGATGCTCTATTACCAATTTTCCATACACGGAAAATATACACAATTGGTTCTTCGGAATAAGAATGCTGGATGATAAGTTCAATTTTTTCTGTGCCTTGAAGTGGTGGTCTCTTTTGCTCTTTACTACCAGATAACAAACCAGCACTATCAGAGAGAACCAACGTTGCAGCAACTGTTGGAGATGTGATACTTTCAAAATACTTGAATGAATATATTAACGTAGAAATATCATATGGTTTATCAGAACCAGCAAAATACAAATTTGCTTTCTTTAGGATAAAATCCTTTGGTGATTGCAATTCGGACATATCAAGCTCCCAAAGTCATTAGTTGTTGATTTGCTACAAATGCCAGCAATCCAGAATCTGACATAGTAGATCCTGGTTGTTGAGCAGTTGTATCTCCTCCTCCACCGCCACCATCACCAGAGGATACGCTAGTTGTTGGAGCATTTACAATAACTGGTCCTGGTGCATTTGAGGCGATTGTTGTTTGCGCTGATGTTTGCAATAACTGATCTGATTTTGTTCCAGAAGATGCTGGTGCCGACATGCTTGGAGCAGACTTCATATCAAGACCTTGCACTCCCCCAGCGAATGCATAGAATGCTTCTGCATCTGCTGCGGTTGGTGCATCTGGATCAACAGTTTCTCCACCACCACCACCCCCGCCGCTGCCAGGACCTTGTGCCAGCATTGTTGGATTGGATCCAGTTCCGTTCAAGAAAGCAATTGGATCCATTGAGTTTTCAAATCCACCTTGGGGTTTCTTTCTAATCTCATAGTGAATAACACCAGTTCCGCTTTCCCCCTGAACTACAGGTTGTCCTGGTTGAACTACCTGTCCTGGTTTAACTAGAACTTTTTGTGCTTCTGCTATTCTTTCATATACACCCATCTCTTTATTATAGATATCAATCGCCCATCCATCTGCTCCATATCTAAATGGAGTTCCATCCACAACTCCACCAATTCTACTGTAGAATTGCTGATTACCACTAATATCAAAATCTACACCAGCATGTTTTCTGGATCCACCATCTCTGCTAGCACCATATCTCTGTACTCCACCACCAAGAGTATCTGTTGGTGGTAATGGGGGAAGTGATGCCTGACTAATGCCACTTCTCTGCATTGCAGGTTGAGCTGCTCCAGATGTTGCTCCACTACCATATGGTGAAGCACCGCTTGAAGGTGTATAACTTACTTGCTGGAATCCTCCACCAGTTGCTCCACCTCCAGATCTCTGGAATACTGGTGACATTTGAGTTCCACCAGATGGACCTGATTGCTGTGGTCCTGGCGCAACACCACTACCAGCAGAAGGTCCCATTGCTACTGCTCCAGATTGCAGATTCATTTTGGCAATCATAGCATCATATACTGCTGGTGTATATTTTGCCCTCACATAATCTGCTGGTCTCTCCCATTTATTCATCCAATCATAAGCTGCTTGACCTGCGCTTGGATATGATTGGTTTAGGTAACTAGGACCGTAATCTTCTTGTAGAGCATAATCGATTTGACCCTTCCAGTTTGTTTGCCAATTTGGAACTCTTGCTGTCATATTTTGTGCTCTGCCAGCATTCCATTGGAATAATCCAATAGATCCTCCATTTGGATCACTGGGATTATGTGCTCCAATCTTAAATCCAGACTCTCTGCTAACATTAGCAACAATACCTCTTGCATGTACGTCAGAGACGCCCTTTTGCTTCAGATAACTATAAACTTCATTTGCCGTTGTTCTACCAGCCCCACCACCTACAGATGGAGGAGAATCGGAAGTAATTCCACCAGATCCTGGCACCGATCCATTTGATCCACTTCCATCAGAAGACCCACTTTGATTGTTCCCGCCACCAAATATCTTTTTCAATCCTTTCATAGTATGTTCTGCAAGGTCGGAAGTCATATTTCCAAAAGTTCTTCTCTTACTTCCACCTTTTAGTCCAAAAGGATCGCCAATTCCGCGATCTTCCATTGCATCAGCAATAGCATCAGCAAGTCCCTGATATTCTTTTGGTTTTCCTCCAAATAGATCTTTAAAATTGTCAAAACTATCCTTAATTTGATTGACTGGTTGAATAGTCATTACCTCTGGATTTCCAGGCTCATTGAAGACTCCAGGCATTCCACCGACGTTGAATGGCATGTTTTCCATGCCAGGAACGATAGTACCACCTTCCCTAAATGGTACTGGTTCTGGTGCTGCTGATGGTCCGTTTGCTCCAGTTATAGCATCTGCTGCTCCACCAGCTAAGGCAGATCCACCCATACTACCAAGAATACCACCAATAACTCCACCGATTGCAGTTCCCAATCCAGGAACAATGGAGCCAATAGCAGCGCCTGCTGCAGCACCTGCTGAAGCGCCCGCTATACCACCACCAGTAGATGCCGCAGTTCCTAATCCAGCTTGTACGACATTTTGACCTGCTGCCATCCTGTCTTGGAATTCCATTCCAGCAAATAGAGCCTGAGCTGGTCCTGCCGCTCGACCCAACATTTTTGCTCCACCTTTCAGTGCTCCACCACTAGTAGATTTCGCCAATGCGCCACCAACATCATCAGCAGCGCCAAGTCCAGATGGATTGCGAAGAACTCTACCAGTTCCTCTGCCAGTGGATTGCTGGAATTCCGCTAATCTTTGTTGTTTTGTGAGTGGAACAATGTTATTTGATGCACTAGGAGCTCCAGGAAGTGCTAGAGGTTTTGGTGCTGCGGGTGGTAATAATGCAGCGGGATTTGCACCAGACAAGGGAGACATTGCTGGTGGTAATAATCTTGGTGATGATCCTGGCAATGCTCTTGGACCACCAGGAAGAGCTCTTCTTCCGATTTCACTGACTCGAACTCTTTCAATTGGATCTTGTCTTACTAATTTTCCGTCTTTGCCTTCTTTTAACCTTTTTCTATCTTCGCCTTTTAATCTCTTTCTTACCTTCTCAATCTCATCTTCACTGTCATTACTTCTAACCAAAACATCAGCATAAGCACCTCCGCTAATTCTCAGAAAAGCTGCAGTATCCTCTATAACCGTAAATCTTAGAACTTTATCTCTATCGGCAATATAATCTTCCGAAATTGCAATTTCTACCTCAGCTTCGAGGGTGCTTGCTGATCCACTTTTTCCGCCAGGTTTAAAGTAAAGAAGTCCATTGGTCTTACCACCAACAATGTCTTCTGGACCAAAGTTTGGTGATAGTTTCCATGGTCTAACAGTCCTATCAAATCCCCAAGAAGCACCTTTCTTACTTGCCGTAACAGTAAATTTAATTACATCACCAGCCTTGGCGATTTTCTTGCTCGCCTTTACGGTAAAAGTCCTCTTTTGAGGATCTAAATTTACTTGACTAATTCCGTAAGCGTAAGATGCCATTACTTGCTCTCTTGGGTCTTTTTGAGTTCTTCAAGATATTGCTGGAGTAATGCCGTATAAACATCGCGTTCCCACGGCATTAAGTTCTCAATTTCCGTCAAACTATATTTATGGTACTGCATCAGAGCAAAGTTAGTTTTATAGTACCCTTCCAAATTCATATGGAAGAGACTCATCCGAAAAAACTAGAAAGACCCTCAATAACGTAAGAACTAGTAACTCCAGTTTTTGGATTTTTTACATCAAACTCATATGAAAGTCTAGGCATAGTTTCGAAGAACTTGTAAATGTTCTGGAACTGCTCTTTTGTCAATCCTTCAACAAAATCCTTAAATTCTTTCTTCGAAGTAGTTGACTTATCATATACATCTTCTTTTTGAAAGATTTGGTCGATTGAATCGGCAATAATATCCAAAACCTCGTCGTCAGTTCCTTTATTCAAAAACTGCATATCAACAAAAGTATCAAATCCTGGATATTTCATGATAATCCCAGTTTCATCATCCACCATGATTTTCTTCTCGTGACCTTCTGGGAATTTTACCTCCACATCACCAAGATCAACCGTAAAAGGAACCTGAGTTTCGTTATCGTCTTTGCATGTGATAATAAACTCAACTTTGCTGCCAACTGAAACGGAGCGAATTTTGAGATAAATGTACTCCAGGTCAAAATTTGACAATTCGGAAATTTTGATGCCTCTAGTAACAATGCAATTTTCAATTAAATCGCTAACTGCTGCTTTAATGCCATCTTCTTCTCCTTCGTCGGAAGCTAGCAAAAGTACCTTTTCTTCCCTTACTGTAAAAGGTCTAATTTTGACAGTTTTGCCACTAGAAGGAATAGTAATAGTGTAATTAGGATAACCAATCTTCGGTAATGCCATGATGTTCTCGTTCAGTAATAATATTTATTGCGACTTTTTGACCGATTTTTTGGCGGAAAAAATTTTCCCACTTTTGTGGAATCGAAAAGTCAATTTTGGATTTTAAAAATCACCAGCTGGTCCAGGAGCAAAGATACTTCCACCACTATTTCTTGGCGCATTTACACCAACATATCTACCATTACTATACAAAGTAGTTACTCTCTTTGCAGATTGTTTTGCAATATCATTCATTACAACATGATGTCTTTCATATTGGAACTGTGCGCTAAATTTAACTAACTGCGTTGATCCATATGATAAAGGAACAGCATCAATCTCAGAAGGCCAAGCATTTTCCATAATGTATGTAATTGGTGCTCTTTCCTGTGTTTTTTCTGGACCCATCTCTGCCTTCGTGATTCTAATCTCACAACGATACTCATCTGGGTATGCTAGACGAGTCGATCTATTCTTTTGAAGTCTAGTCTTAGTGCTTCTCAAACTTTCTGGACTTGTACCAGCAAAAGTGCCAGTGTGATTCTCACCAAAGATAAAATCATTCCATGTTTGAATGAACTTCAGGGGCATTAGATCAGCAGTTAAAGTCCATCCCAATTGAAACGTTGAGTACTGTCTTCCAGTTGCATAATTTACCTGCCCTTCACCAAGATAACGACCAGTAATACTTCCCGTTACAGCACCAACGTTTGGCAATTGTGCTTCATCACAGAGCAACTTAACTACTTCCGCATCATAAAATGGTTTAACAGCTGCTGCAACCTGAGTTGTGAGATTGAACTGAATATCATAGTTATTGCTTGTTGCAAAACCACCATGATCGTTTATCTTTTTTAGGAAGTTGTCTATAGACACACTAAATACCTATGTTGGTCCAACTATATTTATGGCATACTCTGGATTATACAAACCTGTAAATCCTAAAAAGTATCGTGGAAACCCAACTCGTGTTATTTATAGATCGCTATGGGAACGAAAGTTCATGGTGTTCTGTGATAACAACCCCTCGATAATAGAGTGGGGGAGCGAAGAGGTAATCATTCCTTATCGTGCTCCCGATGGTAGAGTGAGACGATACTATCCAGATTTTTACATTAAGGTTCGTGAAAAGACTGGTGCTATCACCAAATATATTATCGAGATTAAACCCAAAAGACAAACTCAACCCCCGAATGAAAAAAACAAACGAACTGCTGCCTACCGTAATGCAGTTTTGACATTCGCAAAGAACCAAGCTAAGTGGTCTGCTGCGCGTGAGTATTGTGAAGACAGGCAGAT
>Ga0129333_10005400_pt1 | contig 11998 bp, 11 predicted proteins | sample CPB6_08_DNA_FD_94474 | JGI IMG/M metagenome (GOLD analysis project Ga0129333, IMG submission 94474) | Freshwater to marine salinity gradient microbial communities from Chesapeake Bay, USA - CPBay_Sum_0.6_0.8_DNA | ecosystem: Environmental > Aquatic > Marine > Coastal | place: USA: Chesapeake... | reverse complement strand
AACCGCAACACATAATCAATGCGGCCCCGGCTGCGACGCTTGCCTTGACCATTGACAATATCCACCTGTCCCGGTGTTTGTTCCCGTTTAATGTGCAGTTCTTCCGTCCATCCCTGCGCGTGGAGAACGGGATCGATCAGTTGTGCCCGTGTATCCGCTTCGTTACGCGCCATCGTTCCCGTCCTGGTATTCCATTGGCATAAACCGCCATCTTGAAGAGTATCTTTACCCAATTATAGGACAAGAGTAATACCTTAATTTATTGCTCTTTTTACCATTCCTTGGATCCACGATCGTGGGATCCAGAAGGCTGTTTTTTCTAACAGACCAAGACGATCGCTTTTCCTACTGGTCAGAACGATCGTTTTCAGATTTGGGGTAACAGAGATTTTAAATCGGTTTGATTGCTTGTCAGAATACGCAATTTTTGACTTCTTTTTTTAGAGAATATGCTTTCATAAGTGGAAAAAGAATATCTAATGTAATATATACTGATTTAAACATTCTGATTTAGTGGCGGCACCATTTTAGCTACGGATAATGTTAGCTCCCCTAAATCCTAATTTATTTTCAGGTAAGTGATCGCTATGCCCTACAGTAGTTTCAGCCTCAAACAAGTTCAACAGGTCTTTCACCTGAACACCATGGAGCAGGGGGGAATTTTTGCAGCGGTAGCGGAGCGAGAGATTAGTGCTCTTTTGCGAGAAATCTTGGCGGATCATCTGGACTTAGCTATCTCGATCAATACGGAAAAAGCCCGATCGGAATTGATCATTGCGCCAATTTTAACAGAAATTCGTCGGATTTTTCGCAAGCAAATTAGTTTATTTTCTGGCATTGACCTCACCAGCGATCGAGAGCAAAACCTAACCGGATTCTGTGACTTTTTAATCAGTCAATCACCAGAACAGTTATTTTTAACCGCTCCTATCATTACGATCGTCGAAGCCAAAAACGAGAATTTGATGGCAGGGTTAGGACAATGCGCCGCAGAAATGGTGGCCGCCCAGCGTTTTAACGAAGCGGAGGATCGATCGATCGCCAAAATTTACGGTGCCATTACTTCTGGAACGTTGTGGCAATTTTTGCGGCTAGAAGGGCAACAATTAGCGATCGATCTGGAGGAGTATAGTATTAAAGAAATCAAAAAAATTGTGGGAATTCTTTGTAGCATGGTGGAGCAAACCGCCTGATGGCTTTTGGATGTCTATTTAGTGGCTCTGATTGAACTAAACCGAAACTATTTTGATAGTACTCAATCTGATTAGGATCTTAAGCTGGCCAATGCCCCTAAAACCTCTTGTCCTTTGGCTTCGATAATATCCAGTAAGTCTTGGGCGGTGCAAGAAAATTCAGAAATTCCCCAAGCAATGGATCACTTTCTGTCTGATCAGCACGGGATATCCACACTTTGCCATCGGGATCGATCGTGTAGCAAATCTTATCGCGCTTATTCAAGCCAAGCGCTTTGCGAACAGGATCGGGGATTATAGTCTGATAACGATCGGTAAGAGTGGATTCTGGGTATGGGGCTAGTGTTATAGCCATAGCGACCTTTATAGCCTGTATACATTCATTTATACGTTGATGGTAATGCAGTTGCATTGTCTTGTCAACGTGTAAAGTCTCTGGGCTTAGAGCCTAACGGTGATCGTAGCTTACAACTCCCCGTTAAAGGCTTGGCGCAGTAGGGTAGCGGGGAGATTCCTGGTTTCTCCTCCAGCATCGCCAAGATCCCCGGTTTCCCTGGTCTTTGCTGTTAGCTTTGGCTTTTCATCGAGAAGAAACTGGGGATCAAAATCGTCTGGATTAGGATGAACCTAAACCAAATTCCGTTGGGCCGTTCAAAAGTGGTTCTCCCAGTCCATTTGAATTGTATGAAGTTCCAGGCGGAGACTGTCCCATAACCACTTCACAAACATCCCCCAACTTCACCCACCCCCACCCCTCCGGCAACGATCGTTCCTCCTGCTTCGCCATCATCCTCACGCTGCAAATAACCTCCGTTTCATATCCGTCAAAACCGCAAACGGTTCACCTAACTCCCTCAAAGACCTTACCCCTCCCGTCTTAATCACCGAAATTGCCCAAAATTCTCCTTGTGATTCTTGGAACCAACCGACTTATGATACAGTGTCACCGTTTGTTACCGCTTATTGAGTGAGTTCCGTCAATGGTTGCAGTTGCAATTTTGGCAGCAGGTAAAGGTACCCGCATGAAGTCCGATCGCCCCAAGGTCTTACATGAGTTAGGGGGACGATCGTTGGTGGAGTGGGTTTTACAGAGTACCCAGAATTTAGATGTGACTCACCAGTTCGTAATTGTGGGCTATCAAGGGGATCAGGTCAAAGCTGCACTTTCCCATTATCCCACGCTGCAATTTGTAGAGCAGACGGAACAACTGGGGACGGGGCACGCGGTTCAACAATTATTGCCTCATCTACAGGGCTTCGAGGGAGACTTGCTCATTCTCAACGGCGATGTTCCACTTCTGCGGGCATCCACCCTTAAACAATTGGTGAAAACCCACACGGATGCCCAAAATGCCGCTACCTTGCTCACGGCTCAAGTGCCCAATCCCAAAGGTTATGGTCGAGTGTTTTGTGATGGTCAGAATCGCCTAACTCAAATCATTGAAGACCGAGATTGTACCCCCGCCCAACGTCAAAACCATCGGGTGAATGTGGGGGTTTATTGCTTTAATTGGCCAGCCCTGGCCAGTGTTTTACCTCGCCTCAGCACCGCCAACGATCAACAGGAATATTACTTAACAGAAGTGGTGGACTATCTCAATCCCATTATGGCCACTGATGTGGAGGACTACCAAGAAACCCTAGGGGTCAATAACCGCAAACAGATGAGCGAAGCCTATGCCATCCTTCAAGAGCGCATTAAAGGGCATTGGATGGCCGCTGGGGTGACCATGATCGATCCGGAAAGCATCACCATTGATGACACGGTACGGCTAGGGGCTGATGTGATTATTGAACCTCAAACCCATCTGCGCGGCACCACGGCCATCGGCGAAGGTAGCCATATTGGCCCAGGCTGTTTAATCGAAGACAGTTCCATTGGCGATAAAACCCGCATTTTGTACTCCGTCGTCAGCGATAGCACGATCGCCCATCAAACTCGTATCGGCCCCTATGCCCATCTGCGCGGCCAGGCTAGCATTGGCACCCAGTGCCGAGTGGGGAACTTTGTGGAACTGAAAAATACCCAGGTGGGAGATGGCACCAACATTGCCCACTTATCCTATCTGGGGGATGCCACCCTAGGGGAAAAAGTGAATGTGGGGGCTGGAACCATTACCGCCAACTACGATGGCGTGAAAAAACACCCCACCCTTATTGGTTCAGGCAGCAAAACCGGCTCCAATAGCGTCTTGGTGGCCCCCGTGACCGTAGGCCAAAACGTGACGATCGCTGCGGGGTCAACCATTACGGAAGATGTGCCGGATAATGCTCTCGCCATTGCCCGAAGCCGACAGGTCAATAAAGAAAACTGGCGCTCCCGTGCCTTAGCCCATCCCAACCCGGAAGAGCCCCCGTCTTAAGCAATTTCTCAATCTGTCAAATTGTCTGGTCGAACTGCCCCTAAACCCCTTAAAACTTAAAACAGTTTGAAGATCAATCCATAGCGGTAGGGGTCGTTTGGATTGGTTAACACGCTGAAGATGGCAATCAGGGGCGCAATGACACTAAACAACCCAACAATCGCCAAAATCACAAACCCAATCAGAACGATCGTCAAAATTCCGCCGATAATTGCCCAAGTAAAGACGGTGAGTTGAAAGTTAAGGGCTTCTTTGGCATTTGCCTTGACGATCGGATCCTCAACAATGAAAAAAATTGCGAGGGGAATTCCAATAGAAAACACCGTCGCACTGAAAAAACAAGCTCCATGACAGAGCGCAGATAAAACTTTGCGGGTATCCGTATTGTAATAACTCATGGTTCTTTAGCTCACCTAAACGTCAGTCTCAACGGGAGGGGAACGGTTAGACTATAACCTGACTCAGATTTAAGATTATGCTGGCATTAACTTCAAGTTTACTGATCCTCATTACGTTCTTCGGTACAATTCTAGTGCAGGTTTTCGTGTTTCCCTTCCTGTACTTGGGTGACCTGATTAATCATCCCCTCATCTACCTCAGCCTCCTTTTCCTAGGCCTGTTACTTTGGTGCTTTGGCAACGATGCCCAGTCTTAAAGCTTAAAAGCCTGCCCCCTATGCTTCTCGTAAAACCATTGAAAGACTTCATGAACTGGATTGACCTTCCCCTAGACTTAAATACTCTCAAAATTTTATCCGATGGGGATATGGACTTTGCCTTAGAACTTTTACAGATTTACCATGACGATTGTTTACCCTATGTGCAGACCCTCCGCGAAGGGATCGCCACTCAAAACTACGGCCAAATCTACGAAGCGGCTCATTACCTTACGGGATCGAGCAGCAACATTGGTGCAACCCAGACCCTAAACTCTGCCCGGAAACTAGAACTACTCTCCCGATCGCAAACGGAGGGGGCCTACGGGGACTTACTGACGGACATCGAAGACCATTTAAGACAAATTCGCCACTGGCTTCAAGGGAAAGACCTTACCCTTACCCTAGAACAGCCTTCAGAGCATTCCCCAGCACGATCGTAAAAAGGGGGCAGTAGGATTTCCCTTTCGTTTAAAGTCAGAACAGATTTGATGGTAACGTAAGCAAGCAGGGCCATCTACCTCAGGGCAGGCAGTGATGCTCTAGCTACCCCCTGACCGTGAAAGCATCGGTGGTACCTTAATACACCGCACTTTTACACACATCTTTTGCATCGCACATTTTGGTTAACTTTTCGTCTAAAACTTTTGGTCTCAGAATAATCTCAAATGGGTCTAAATTTTATGCAATCTCCGTTCACCATCTCCCAACGCTTAGCTGTCCTCTTACTGCCCTTGGGTGTTCTCTTCAGTACGATCGCTTCCCCCGTTCAGGCAGCGGAACAAATCACATTTATTGTGGGGCCGTTGAACCGTTCCATTACCTTGAATCAACTGCGTGACCTTGTGGAAACGGGCGATGCAAGTGGCGACTTGAAAACCATTTTGAAGGTGGCGGGCCAGTCTCCCGAAACAGCAGGTCAATTTTTGTCCCGGTCGATTCCCTTTGATTTGGTCACCGCTTACCGTTTATTAACCAGCACCCCCGGAGAAGTCTTACTGGATAAACTGGGAACCGTTTTAGCCCCTCGGCGATCGAATGATGCGGGTGCGGAAGCCTTACGATCGGCTATTCTGCTTTCTCTGTCTGATGATAATCAACTGAGCATTTTAGAACTGCTGGAAAAATACCCTACCGATGCCCGCGTTAATGTAGATGCGTTGCAAAGTATTGGTGATGAATTTGGAGATGTGACCAACTTACTCGGTGCTTTTTCTGGTAATTAAAGTCTGGCACGCTCTAAAAATAGGAAAAATTGTGGAGTTCTGAGATGAGAATTTTAATTACGGGGGGAGCCGGGTTTATCGGATCCCATTTGATCGATCGCTTAATGGAACAAGGTCATGACGTGATCTGCCTTGATAATTTCTATACGGGGCATAAACGGAATATTGAACGTTGGATGGCCAATCCTTACTTTGAATTAATTCGCCATGATATTACCGAACCGATTCGCCTAGAGGTGGATCAAATTTATCATTTGGCTTGTCCAGCTTCTCCCGTTCACTATCAATATAATCCGGTCAAAACGATTAAGACCAATGTGATTGGTACCTTAAATATGTTAGGACTGGCCAAGCGGGTGAAGGCTCGAATTTTGCTCGCTTCCACCTCAGAAGTTTACGGCGATCCCGATGTGCATCCCCAGCCGGAAGAGTACCGGGGCAATGTGAACACGATCGGCATTCGTTCTTGTTATGACGAAGGAAAACGGGTAGCGGAAACCCTCTGTTTTGACTATTACCGCCAAAATCAAGTCGATATTCGAGTAGCGCGGATTTTTAATACCTATGGCCCGCGAATGTTAGAGAACGATGGCCGGGTGGTCAGTAATTTTGTTGTGCAAGCCTTGAAGGGGATTCCCCTGACCATCTACGGGGATGGCTCCCAAACTCGCAGTTTTTGTTACGTTTCAGATTTAGTGGAAGGATTGATGCGGTTGATGAATGGGGAACACATCGGCCCTGTGAATTTGGGCAACCCTGGGGAGTACACCATTTTGCAACTGGCAGAAACCATTCAAAATATGGTTAATCCAGAGGCGGGCATAGAGTTCAAGCCCTTACCCCAGGACGATCCGCGTCAACGCCAACCGGATATTACCCGTGCCCGCACTTGGCTTGGTTGGGAACCGACGATTCCGTTGCAACCCGGTCTAGAAAAAACGATCGCTGATTTTCGGGATCGTTTATTGCCAAATTAAGGCTTGGGATCACTGTTCAGATTAAGAATCGGTTTAAACTATTAAGCGTTTTGAGCAACCAGAACCCTGCCTCTTGTTTTGCACCAGTGGTAATTGTTTGACCCAGCTTTTCTCCTGTAGGAAAGCTATCCTACCATTACCTGGACTTAGCTTGTGAATTGTTACTGAAGAACCAAGGATCGACCTTATGCGTGTTTGTGTTATTGGAACCGGTTATGTGGGCTTAGTCACAGGCGTATGTCTGGCTCATATTGGTCATCAAGTTATTTGTGTGGATACCAACGAAGAAAAAGTCAAGTTGATGAAATCGGGACAATCGCCCATTTTTGAACCGGGACTTTCGGAACTGATGAAGGAAACGATCGCTTCGGGTCATATTGAGTTTAGTTCCGATTTAGCGGCTGGGGTGGAGCATGGTGAAATCCTTTTTATTGCCGTCGGTACCCCTGCCTTACCCAATGGCGAGAGTGATACCCGCTATGTGGAAGCAGTGGCGCGGGGGATTGGGCGGAATCTCACCACAGGTTACAAAGTCATTGTCAATAAATCGACGGTGCCCATCGGGTCAGGAGACTGGGTGAGTATGATTGTCCGGGATGGTATGGCAGAGCACCAACAGGAAGCGACGGAAAACGGGATCAGCCTCAATATTACCGCTGAGTTTGATGTGGTCAGTAATCCCGAATTTTTACGGGAAGGGTCGGCGGTGTACGATACCTTTAACCCCGATCGGATTGTTTTGGGAAGCCCCTCCGCCAAAGCGATCGAAGCGATGCAAGCGCTGTACGCCCCCATTGTCAACCGGGAACCCGCCGAAGATAAGAGCCTGTCCCCGGTGCCCGTGGTGGTGACTGACCTCAGTTCTGCGGAAATGATCAAATATGCCGCCAATGCGTTCTTAGCCACCAAAATTAGTTTTATCAACGAAGTGGCAAACGTCTGCGATCGGGTGGGGGCTGATGTGGTACAGGTGGCCAAAGGGATTGGTTTAGATTCCCGCATTGGCAGTAAATTCCTCCAGGCTGGCATTGGCTGGGGGGGCTCCTGTTTTCCGAAGGATGTCTCTGCCCTCGTCCATACCGCCGATGACTATGGCTATGATGCTCAATTGCTCAAAGCAGCGGTCAGTGTAAACCAGCGCCAGCGCCTCATTTCCTTAGAGAAACTCCAACAGGAACTCAAAATCCTCAAGGGTAAAGTCGTGGGGTTATTAGGGCTCACCTTCAAGCCCGATACGGATGATATGCGGGATGCCCCGTCCTTGATTTTGATTGAAAACCTGAACCGTCTGGGTGCAAAGGTCAAAGCCTATGATCCGATCGTTTCCCAAAGTGGAATGCGGCATGGGTTGACGGGGGTGATTGTGGAAACCGATTTAGAACGATTAGCAGATGGCTGTGATGCGCTGGTGTTAGTGACCGATTGGCAAGAGTTCTTAACGATCGATTACGGCAAAATGACAAAACTGATGGCCCATGCCGTCATGATTGACGGTCGCAACTTCCTCGATCGGGCTGCCCTAGAAGCGGTAGGCTTCCGCTATGTGGGCATTGGCCATTAGGTAGGGAATAGGGAAGGAGAGTTAGATCTGAGGGCGAATTTACACCCAGTCTACTCTCTTTACACTTTACTCTTTAGAGCCTAGACCCCGGCAACCCTTCGATCGCTAAAAATCTGTCCATCATAAACTTTCTGAGACCTCACTGGTTTTTATACTGAACACCGATTCAGTGAATGAGGTATTCCCCCTATGGCAATTGCAGAAATTACGCAGAAACTCCTAGCCGCCAAAAAATCGAAGGGAGTTTCCTTTGAAGACCTAGAAAAAGCATTAGGCCGGGATGAGGTCTGGATCGCTGCGGTGATCTATCGTCAAGCGGCCCCCTCCCTAGAAGAAGCAGAGACCCTATTAACTGCCCTGGGTGTACCCACAGACTTAGCTCCAGAATTGACAGAGTACCCCCTCAAAGGGTCTTTAGAACCCGTTATTCCCACCGATCCCCTCATTTATCGGTTCTACGAAATTATGCAAGTGTATGGAATGCCCCTCAAAGCTGTAATTCACGAAAAATTTGGGGATGGTATCATGAGTGCAATCGATTTTTCCTTAGACGTAGAAAAACAGGAAGATCCCAAAGGCGATCGGGTGAAGGTGATTATGTGTGGTAAGTTTTTGCCCTATAAAAAATGGTAAAAACTTAAGTTATATACTGATTCATTCACCTTGACTTCATGGCAATTTTGCACGGGATATGGACTCCAACGGATGATTTACTCCTCTGGGGAGAAGACTGGCGCAGATTAAGTCCCCTTCCCTTTTCAGCCTGGGACACTCAAACACCGCTCCATCCCCTGTCCCTCAATCCCGGTGAGTTGCTGAAGTTTATCCGATCGCTTCCCTCCCTCAGTGGAATAGCTGAAACGATCGCTGCGGCGAAAACCACGGCAGTCCGTATTCCCTTGCCCACCCATACGGAAGCCGGGACAGAATTACGCCCCCTACACTCCGGTCAGGTGCTAGAAATGGACTCAGGGGATCTCTACCCCTGGGTAGTGGTGGGCTATCAAATTCCGGCAACAGAAGCCTTTGACGTATTGACCCGGTTACCCTTGCAGGTGCAGGAAGAAGGGTGGCTGGGGGACGATTTGCGCTATTGGAGCCATCTGGCCCGCTGGGTGCTGGATCTCTGGAGCCAGTCCAAATTTATCCCCAGTGTACAACGGGTTGCTCAAACCCCTGCTCTGGGGCGGGTTCACTGGCAGGTACGCCTTGATGGTAGCTCCGATCGTCTCCGCTTCGATCGCTTTTGCCAGCAAATGCCGTGGGTAGCTCAGTGGTTAGGGGCAGAGTCTTCTGAAGCGGAGAGTGGTGCGGTCTGTACCTTGCCCCGCTCCCCCCATCAAGTTTTGCGCTCCTGGTTAAATTCCGTGGTGGATCGGGGCATTCGTCACCGTTTCCAGTCTTCCCCCATACCCACGCAGGGGGAGACAGGGGTGGAGTCTGGGGTAGAGCCCCTCTTTCAGCGCTTTTGGGAAGGCTTAACCCAGGTCGGGGATGGACTCCTTACCCTAGATGCTGAAACCCTGGCGGACTGGGAGCGCTGGGAGGGACTATTACAACGTTGGAGCCAGGCAGACGAGAGCGAAATTCGTCAGTCTTTCCGGGCGGCGGTGCGGTTAGAAGCCCCTGAGGAAGCGACTCAACCCTGGACGTTACACTATGGTCTGTATGGGGATCAGGTTCAGGAGTTTGTACCCGCAGCGATCGTGTGGCGCAGTCCTTCCCACTGGCTAACTGCCCAGGGCCAGCCGATCGTCCACGGTCAGGAACGGCTTCTCAAGGGTTTGGGTATTGCAACACGGGTCTATCCAGCCCTAGCCCCCAGTTTAGAGACCGCAGAACCAACCCAACAGTCCTTCAGTACCGCAGAAGCCTATACCTTTATCAAAACGATCGCCCCTCGGTTGCAAGAACAGGGCATAGCCGTAATTTTGCCGGAGGGCTTAGCCAGTGGTCAGGGGGTCGCTAACCGGTTGGGCTTGCAGGTGAAGGCAGAGTTAGCACCCCAAACCGGACAATCCCTAGGGTTAGCCCAACTGCTGCAATTCCGCTGGGAGTTGTGTTTAGGAGGGCAAACCTTTTCTAAAACCGCCTTCGATCGCTTAGTGGCTCAGGAAACCCCTCTAGTCCAAGTCAATGGGGAGTGGTTAGAACTGCGCCCTCAGGATATCGCCGCCGCTAGGGACTTTTTTAAGCGACGTAAAGATCAGCCCAATCTCTCTCTGGAAGATGCGTTGCGCCTGAAGACGGGGGATGTGCAGACCATGAGCAAGCTGCCCGTAGTGAACTTTGAAGCCACGGGAGCCCTCGAAGCCTTGGTGACCACCCTAACCGGCACCCAAACCGCCGAGCCGCTGACCGTCCCCCCCAGTTTTCAAGGTCAACTGCGCCCCTACCAGGAACGGGGAGCAGGATGGCTGGACTTTTTGCACCGTTGGAATTTGGGGGCTTGCCTAGCGGATGATATGGGATTAGGTAAGACGATTCAATTTATTGCTTTTTTGCTCCATCTTCAGCATACCACTCAACTGGAACGCCCTTACCTCTTAATCTGTCCCACCTCCGTTTTAGGCAACTGGCAGCGGGAGGTTAAACGCTTTGCCCCAACCCTGAAAGTAGCACTGCATCATGGTGAAAAACGGGCGAAGGGAAAAACCCTAAAACAACAGGTTCTGCAACACCATTTAGTCATTACCAGCTACAGTTTAGTGCATCGAGATCGAACCGATTTGAAGGCAATTCCCTGGCAAGGTATTGTTTTAGATGAAGCGCAAAATATTAAGAATGCAGAGGCTAAACAATCCCTCTCCGTGCGAGAGTTAGTACAAGCCCCTGCTGATCAAAATCTTCCTTTACCCTTTCGCATTGCTTTAACCGGAACCCCCGTAGAAAATCGACTGACAGAATTATGGTCGATCATGGAGTTTCTGAATCCGGGTTATTTAGGGAATAAATCCTTTTTTCAGCGTCGTTTTATGATGCCCATTGAACGCTATGGCGATCGGGATTCCCTCCAAGCCTTACGATCGCTAGTACAACCCTTCATTCTGCGGCGCTTAAAAACCGATCGGTCGATCATTCAAGACTTGCCAGAGAAACAGGAAATGACCGTATTTTGTGGCTTATCCTCAGAGCAGGCAGATCTCTATCAAACCGTTGTGGATGAAACCTTAAAAACGATCGAAGGGTCAGAAGGCATTGAAAAACACGGGTTAGTGTTAGCCTTATTAACCAAATTAAAGCAAATTTGTAATCATCCAAGTTTGTATCTCAAGGAAAAAATTATTCCTCAGAAAAATACTCAATTCACTGAAGCAGAATTACAGTATTTTCAGAGCCGATCGTCTAAAATTCAGCGTTTAGAATCCCTCGTGGAAGAATTAATTGCCGAAGGCGATCGGGCTTTACTCTTTACTCAATTTGTGGAATGGGGCCACCTCCTCAAAGCTTACTTTGAAGCTCGCCATCACCGCGAAATTCTCTTTTTACACGGTGGCACTCGCAAAGCCGATCGGGAGATCATGATCGATCGATTTCAACAGGATCCCCAAGCCCCTCGCTTGTTAATTTTATCCCTAAAAGCAGGTGGTGTGGGCTTAAACTTAACCCGTGCTAATCATGTATTTCATGTCGATCGCTGGTGGAATCCCGCCGTGGAAAATCAAGCCACCGATCGGGCTTTTCGGATTGGTCAAACCCGCAAGGTACAGGTGCATAAATTTGTCTGTACGGGCACCTTAGAAGAGCGAATTCATGATCTGATTGAGAGTAAAAAAGCCTTGGCGGATCAGGTGGTGGGCACGGGGGAAAGCTGGCTAACCCAATTAGATGGCGAGAATCTGCGAGATTTGTTATTGCTCAACCGCGATGCGATCGAAACGGACTCTTAAAAACGATCGCCTTGCCACATCCTTTGCATAAATAATTCTGGATGGCTTTGCCGTCTTTGTGGTAGTCTTTGCCATTCTTGACGGTTTTTGGGCTTTGGCAGTGTGGACATTCCATGCTTTACTCCTTGAATTT
>Ga0129333_10005399_pt1 | contig 12000 bp, 14 predicted proteins | sample CPB6_08_DNA_FD_94474 | JGI IMG/M metagenome (GOLD analysis project Ga0129333, IMG submission 94474) | Freshwater to marine salinity gradient microbial communities from Chesapeake Bay, USA - CPBay_Sum_0.6_0.8_DNA | ecosystem: Environmental > Aquatic > Marine > Coastal | place: USA: Chesapeake... | reverse complement strand
GCAACAACAACTGGTCGCATTTTGTTCAGCGTGGTGAAAATTTTGGAAATGAATCCAAAGAAGTCTTTGACGATAGGAATGATGAAGGTGAAGGCTGTGGCAACCATATCACCAAATTTGGCAATACCCATTGTCAGTTTTTGCACTTGATTTTCGGCGTTGCCACCTTCGCCGATGATGGCAGTGATGATTGCTTGGCCAATGGATTCTTTGGCTTCATCTGCTGCAATCTTGATTTTTGCTAGTGAACCGCCAAATGATGCAGCCGCAACTGCTGCTTGACCACCAAATTTGTTGTTGAGTTCGTCAGTGATTTTGACTAAATCACCAGACTTCAAAAGTGTTTTGTCTAATCCTGCGCCAAGTCTGGAAAGGCCGGTGGTATTCCCCGCATATGCGCGAGAAAGTGCCATCACTACTTGGTCGAGCGACTTACCTGTTCCGGCACTGATGTCTAGCGCAAGATTCAATTGTTCCTGTGCTAGTCCGGCATCTCCAAGAACTGTCACAAGCCGCTGGAATGCTGGCCTCAACTGGTCTTCAGATACACCAAGCGCGGCTTGTTGTGCTTCGATGAACGCATTGACTTGTGGGATGGCAAATGCTTGACCAACATTTTCAAGGGTGCGACCTAATGATGCAAGCGCTCTGTCTTCTTCGGCGGCAGCCTTTACACCTTCGCGTGCAATACGTTGTGCAAAATACCCTGCGCCAGCAGCAGCGCCAGCGAACGCAAGTTTGGTTCTTCTGGCCATCGTGTCGAAACTTCTTTCAAGTTTCTTCGCATCCTTGACAGCAGCCTTTGTTCCCTTGTCGCTGTATTGGGTGATGATTCTTGCAATTACTGCGCCGACATTAGCCATCTATTTTGAAACCACGCAATCCTTGGTTTGTATCTCTGACAGTATCCTGCATAATTTTGACAATCTTTCTTTGAACATCTCCCTTGTCTTCCCAGACAGCACGCCAAACAAGGCGGCGAGATTTTCCAAACATGTTGCCAATTTTCTGACTGAATGGTGATTGTCTGTTATTTCTTCCAGCAATTTCAAAAATGACACCAGCAGCAGATTTGTTTTTCAATCCGTACAAGTTTGTTTTGTAGTTGGCATCAACCCGACCTTGTGCAGTTGTTTTTGAAATGCCACCACGAACTTCTGATTCAACCCATGCTGGCCATCCTGCGCCGCCGCGTGTGCGACCTGCTTGTGCCGGAACATTCCGCCAACCACTCAGCGGTGTTCCACGCCAACTTCTGCTGGCATTGGAAACAAATCCTTTGGCGGTTTGTTCCAGCACAACCATTTCTTGCCGGATGGATGAATTCATGCGCCGATATGCTTTTTTGTCAAATTTTTTCAGTTCATTGATTGTTTTCTGAAATCCTTCAACTGTGACTGTTGCGTGAATCCCCTGCTCTGTCATCAGCCACCTTGCTTCCGCGCTCTGTCTTTCAAATATGCAACGATTGCTTCTAAGATTCCCGGTGGTGCATCCAATAACGAAACCGGGTCAATTCCTGTTTCAGCCGCGATTGCCGCAATCGTAAATGTTAGGCTTTCGCGGTAGATTCGAAAGAATCGTCAGAAATCAACTCCACAGAAACAAGTGAATCAAGAAATTCGTCACCATAAGGTTTGAGAACTTCGCCGCTTCGCTTTACTGCTTCATATGCAAGGAAATACAAAATCTCCATGCGCTGACTTTCCAGTGCTTTTCCTATCCCCATCCCGAACTTTTGTTCGCAAGCCACAATGATTCGTGGGCTTAGAGGATAGGAATCGCTCTTGTCATTCTTTCGATTAACCTGAATTTGTAAGCCATCCATGATGACCCCCCATTTCTTTTTTTAAGCAGTGGTTTTTGTAATTGTTCCGCTGATTGGCCAAGTGACAGAAGCAGTGGAAAGTTCGCCAACTGCTCCGTTTATTGGTGTCCACTCTGAAACAAGTGCAGAGAAGATGTATTGAGGATTTGTCGAATTTGTTGTTGTTGATGCTGGTTTGATTTTCATTGTGGTAACTGAGCCAATCAATGGATAGATTGTTGCCTCAATTGAACTTGTTGCGAAATCTTGGTGGAATTCCAAAGTCACGCTGTTGTCGAGTAATCCACCAACTCTGGTGATTGCGGTGTTACCCATTGCAGTGGTCTGCACTTCATTGACTGTGCTGTTCAGCGTTACTGAAGCAACGTGGTCGCTGATGTCTGTTGATGTGTTGATGAGAACCTGCACATCGGTGAGAACGATTCTTGCCATTTCTTTCCTTCCGGCTTATCCGTAGATTGTGATTCGGTATCTATAACTGAGAAAAATCTGGCCATTGGATTCATATGAACCAGATTCCGCTGATGTGACACGCAATGTTTGGCAAGCGCCGCCCAATGTTCTGTCACCTTCAATTGCTGCTTTTATCGAACCAGCGCCAGAACCGGCGAGATATGCATCAAGGCGGTTTTGTCCGGCACGCTCCGAAAATCGCTGAACAATCACAATGACATCAACATTTGCAAGGTCTAATCCTCGCGCATTGTCAATGTCGAATGTGAAATCTAATTGACCCACAATCGCTGTTGGTGGGTTTATTTGGTCAGGTATTAGGTCGTAACAGCGAAGACCTGAGATTGTCTGAAGCCTTGTTTTTAATCCATCACGAACCTGTGAGGGAATCATTTGACCATCCCGGCAAATCTGCGAAGCGGTTTGATAAGCGCTTCAACATCTGCATCAAGTTTGGCGAGCAATCTAACTGTTCCCAACTCTGGTGAACCGGCAATTCCAAATGGAGATTGTCGGCGCAAAAACATTCTAGATGATTGTATCAAACAAGCAGTTTTGATTTCTTTGGGAATTGCTGACCATCCCCAGATACCACTCACACGAAGACTTTGTGGAAGACCAGCGGTGAAAATATATGCGCCAACTGCAAGAAGTTTGTTGTACGGCCAACCTTTGCGTGGATTGTTGATTGGTTCCACCATGAAGTCTGTTGTTGTCCAAACAGTATCCCATGAGAACTGAAGGTTTTCATCTGTGGCAATTTGGGTGATGGTTATGATGTCATCAATTTGCACATAGTACATATCGGTTGGGCTGTAATATCTAGAAACAGGTGATTGTGATGTTCCGTCTTGATAGAAGAAGCGGTCACAATAATCATCAATCATTCGGCTAGAACTTTCGATGGCAAGTTCAAGCGCTGCATCATCAACTGTGTCACCAGTATCAATTGCAAGTGCTGATTTCAATTCTGCAAGGGTGCAGTATCCGTTACTGATTGCCACGCTTGATGACCTTTCTTTCTTTTTTCCCGGTCATTGCTCTTTCCAATTCCGGCTGAATGCTTGCTGTTTCCTGTGCTTTTGAAATTTTACGCATCAGGCTGAACATCGAAAGTTTTTTCACTTCTACCTTTCAACGCTGGCGCGACATTGTGTTGCCAAAATTCGTGATGCGCTTCTTGAACCCAATATGTTTTCAAGTGGGGAAGAATCACGCCGGTGTGGGCGTATATAGAAAATCCAAGTTGTCTAGCGCGGCGGCAAAAAAGCAAATCTTCGCCTACCCATTCGCCATTGATGGCTCCATCCCAGAACCAACACCAATCTTTGCCTTGATGCTCTGTGGCAACTTCTCTCATCTTTTCAAGAACTGAGCGATGAATCAGAAGGCAACCAGTTCCTGCTGCATCAATTTCAAAGATTGAATTTTTGTCATATTTGTAAAGCGGAAGAAACCCGTTTTCCTGCTCCATGAAAATTGCTGGCAATGGTTGTGGATATAGCCAGCCAACATCAAAGGCTGCAAAGACAAGACCGGCAACAATTGGTCTTTCGGTGTGATGCGCTGCCTCAATAAGTTTGTCAAAATTTTCCACACTCAACTGTTCATCTGAATCAATCATCAACAACCAATCAGAATCAGTTGTGTCCAAGAAGTGCTTGACCACACGATTTCGTTGTTTTGATAATAATCCAGAACCCTTGATTCGAATGTGAGAACCAAGGCGGTTTGCTCTCGCTGCGCTCAATTGCATCATTGAGAAAGCAAAGGAACCAGACACCATTCCTGGGTCGCAGGTTCCAATGGATACTTTGTGATTTGACTTCATAATTCCCCCGAATTATTAGGGGCAGAAGAAGCAACAGCCGGGGGAATCTGTCACTTCTTCTGCCGATTTTTTCTGACTGAAAAGCCAGAAAGTTATTCAATCACTAGAAGGATGGTGTTGCTAATCCTGAACCAGAAATGATTGAGTTTGCTAGTGGATAGCGCTCGCCGGTGTAGGCAGCGAATCCGTACACAACAGTTTTGATTGTGAGTGAACCTGCGCCAGTTGCATCGAATGTCAATGCGAATGGTGAACCAGGTTGCTCCCAGAGATGATTCTCACGAGCATCAATCACATAGATTTCATCCTGATTGGTGGTGGTTCCATAGGTGGTTCCAACGTTTGCATCAGTGATGATTGGAAGACCAAGAAGTTGGTATCCGCTGTTGCCATAATCAGCAGCGCCAGCGCCAACGCCAACGGCGTTCATTGCGCCATTTGCTGCTGGAACAACAAGTGGTCGGCCAGTTGAATCAGTAGCCGCAAGCAAGAATGCAAGACGGCGTGGGTGCATCACAACGTGAGTTGGGCGTGCAAATGTATTGCTCTCAATTTGCTGGAATGCATCGGCCAACTTTGGATAAAGCAACGCAACTGTTGGTGCGGTGCTTGTGAAGGTCACAGCATTTCCACCAGATGAACGAAGACCCTTGATGGTTCCGGCTGTGCCAGCGCCATTGAGAATTTGATTGTCGAGAGTGGTGTGCCATGAACGGATGAGGTCATTGACAACGAATTGGTCAATACCAGTTCCACGCTCAATTGCTTGACGGGAAATGTCCTGTTGTCCAGCGATTGTGCGAACGTTGATTGTCAATAGTGTGTCATCAACATCTGTTTCAGAAACAGCATCGTTCTGTGTTACCTGAACAGCGGTTGAAGAACCTGTGGTCATGCGGCTGATGTTCAGGGTCATACCGGCAGCAGGAAGGGCATGCTTGGTTGTTCCGAAATCAGCAAATGGGCGGCCAGCGCGTGCAAGTGTTGCAGCAAGGTCGGTGAGATACTGAGGAACAACTAGACCTTCGAATTGAGCAGTTCCGACATCGCGGCGCTCAATGGATTCCTCACGCATGTGACGTGCAAGGCGCTCTTGTGCTGCGAAGTCGCTGCGGAACTGAGCGTTGAATGCATCCTTCACGAAGGAATGGTCTGCTTGTGCAGTATAAGTGCGTGCTTCGCGTGTTACGCGAGCAGGTGCGGATGGCATCACTACGGATGCAACAGCGGCGCGTGCTTCAGCAGCCTTTGCATCTGCATCTGCTTGTGCCTTTAAGGTTTCAATCTTTGAATCGAGCGAACGACTTTCTTCCACCAAAGCATCATACTTGGCGGTTTCGTCAGCGGTGAGGTCAGTGCGATTCTCCGTTGCAACTGCATCGAGAATTGCATCCATCTCAGCCTTGACAGCATCGCGGCGCTCAATCACTTTGTTGATGTAAGACATTTATTCTCCTGTGATTGATTGTTTGATGAAGTGGTGGCAACGACAACCTGCGGCGCATAAAGGGTGCAGGGAAGCAACCGGCTTCAATTCGGCTTTTGCCGAAAATTATTTGACAACATTGCGAAGCGCTTTGGCATATCGCAATGAGATTTTTCTGCCTTCTTCTTCTGTGGCTTCTGGCAGTGGGTCAATGAATCGAAGTTCTGACATCTTGTGGCCAACAAGTGTTTCGGTTGGCCGCCATCCATCACGAAATTCTTCATATACGCGAATGAGAACAGCAGGGTCATCTTCTTCTGCGGTGATACTGAAATCTGAATCTGGAATTCCAAGAACCCCTTCTTCCATGATGTGTTCGATTCTTCCGCGAGCAGTTCCGCCAGATGAATCCCATTCAACAAAATCGCCAACTTCTTGACGGGCTTCTTCTTCCATTTCGCCATTGCCGACAAGAACTGACATGGATTCAACAGCCTTCATCACATATTCGTGACCTTCCGAAAGGTCATCAAAGATTGCTTGCAAAAGCATCAAAGATTCACCACTGACTTCGCGACCTTCTTTGATTGCCCGAATTGCGCTGGCTAATTTCTCGCGGGCTTCCACTGAAGTTGCAGGGTATGCAGGATAAGTGACAACAGAAACATCACCATCTGCCAGTGATACTTCTTTCAATGTGCGTTCGCTGCGGTCTGAATTCCAGGCTTGACGAATCACACGAAATGCAAAACTCATTTGGTCGAGGTCACCACGCTGAACAAGTGCATACAAATCGCGACCTTCTGTGGTGTTTGCAATAATCGCATCAAAGCGAAGACCAACTTCATCTTCAGTCAGGGTGAGAGTTCCATTCTTAGTTCGTGCTAATGGAAGACCTTCGTGATTGATAAGCAGTCGAACATCTGGCATTTCAGAAAGTGTCTTGCGAAATGCGCCCGGTGCGATTCTCTCAACAAAAGGAAGCGGAACGGATGGGTTGTTGAAAACCGCTGCATATCCTGAAAGGCGCATGGTTCCATCTTCTGCTGCTCTTGCTTCAATGTTTTGAACCGCGAATGTGCGGCGCTCAATCTTTTTTGCCACTTGTTTGCTCCTTGAATTGGCGGCTTCTGCATCTAATTCGGCAACTTTGCGTTGCGCCCATTTCATTGCTCTGTCGCTCTCGCTCTTTGGATAGCCGCCCCAAAGTGCGTGTGCAACCATTCCCGGTGTTGGTTTTGTTTCATCGCCTACTTCTGGCGAATCCAAATCAACCATGTGACGAGCAAACCATGCAGCCATTCTGCGTGCTTTGCTTTCACTCACCGACCCATCTGCCATCTCTCGCGCTTCGCGCTTGGTCTTTTCCGTTAGACCATCGCCCCCAAAACCTTCACGAACCCATTCCAATCCGCGCTGTGCGTTTTGTCGAATGTAGGTTGGAACAGTCAAATCAACCTGGCGCTTGTTCACTTCGCCACCTGGTTCCATATCTTCAGAAATAGAAACTGCAACCATCTGGTCAATCGCATCTTGTTTGTTTTGATGGCAACCAATTGTTGTGTAGGAACCATCAGATTCTTCTTTTACTGCCGCCCATCCGCTGCAATCACTTTGCTTGTCGCTGATGAAATATGGCATTGACCTTCCTTACATGAGAAGAAGAAGTTCGTTGTCTTCTTCAAGGATAGAGAATTCAATCATGCTTTCGGCACTTACATTGAACACATTGAAGGAAAGTGCATTGGCTGTCACAATTTTGACCGGCTTTTGAACTTCTTCTTGTGGAACAAATTTGTTTGGCTGGATGAACTGAACCGAACCAGTCAGCGCATCAGTGCTTGGCGCAGGTGGTGGAAGCACATTCGCACTTGCCAGCAATTCGCCAAGGTCAGATGTTGCAGTGGCAAAAACTGTTCGTGTCGCTGTTGCCGTTGCTGTCAATCCACCCAGAAGCGCAGTTGCCGAATCTGGATTGATGATGGTGGCTGTGGCTTGCGCCGTCAAACTTGCTGATGCATCTGCTGTGGCAAATGTTGTTCTTGTTGCAGTGGCCGTTGCTGTGAGCGCGGAACTAGCAGTGCCAGTGCCTTCTTCGGTAAATGCAAAGTTTCCGTCTAGGCCATAACTTGTTGAATCTAGTGGTGAAACATCAAGTTGAAACCGCAGGAACTCAGCCATGCTTATCTACTAACTGGCAACAGTAAGTGATGCAGTAAGTGAACCGGAAGGAATTGTGAAGGTATCTCCGGCAGTGTAAGCATTGCCAGTCATGGTTCCAGAAAACAAGAAGTTTCCTGCCGATGCGTTATCCCATGCAGTGAAATATGTTGCATCTTGGCTTCCTGCAATGTTTGTCCATGTAACTGCTGCATCAGATGAAAGTGAACCCCCGGATGCGGCAGCAAAAGTGCAAACCTTGCGCGTTGTTTCGGTTGCTGCATTCGCAGTTCCATTTGCGCCGGGGTCACCGACATGCAATTTCACATATACGTTCGCAACAGAAAAACTTGTTGCATTTCCAACCGAATCAAGAAGCGCGTTTGCAAGGTAGGCGCTCAATCCTGTTGCCATGTTTTATCCTTCCACTTCTTCTTCAATGATTCGAACAATTCTGTTGTGTTCATCGCGTTCAACTGTGCGAATCACCTTTCTTGGTGATGGCTGTTGAAGAACAATGTTTGGTTCCACCTCAACTGTGAACTGTGGTGCATCCATGTGAACCTGTGGTGCTTCCATGTTCAGCACTGGTGCATCAACATTGAGAACTGGTGCATCCACACGAACTTCTGTGTTTGGAATGTTGATGATGGTTTCTGGTGCATGAACATCAACGTTCGGTGCGCTGCGCTCACTCTTGACTTCATAAACTGAAGCAGGGTCAGTGGGGTCAATCTGCGCAACTTGCTGAAGTTGTGTTGATGGAATTCCAGTGTGCTTGATTGGCTCAATGCCAACAGCAGAAAGAACTTCGCTTGGTTCATAACCAACCTGAACAAGTCGGGCTGCAATTTCTGAACGAAGATTGAATCCAACATCGCGTGCATCTGCTGCATCAATGTTTTGCAATGGAACGCGGTATTGGTCACCTGCTTCACCGATTGGTGAAAGGTCTTCCACTGAACGCACGTCATTGAGTGAAAGGAATCCTTCACGCAAGCCTTTTGTGTAGGCTTCATAGCGTTCCAATGTAGTTCCGCGCAATAGCGCATCAAGATTAAATTTCACAAAACCATCGGGTTCTGGCAGCAAAGTTGAAAGCGCTTGTTCTAATCTTTCAAGCAATGGGCGCAATGAGTGCTGAACAAAGGAAAGGTTCTGTGCTTCAACGGAAGCAAATGACATCGCACCAGCAACGGGATGACCAAGAAGTGAAATCGGAACGCGGAACAGCCGCGCAATTTCTTCTACACCAAATCGGCGGGCTTCAAGCATTTGTGCATCTTGCGCATTGATGGTCAATGGTCGGAAGTCAGCACCACCAGAGAGAAGACCGACCTTTCCAGCACGATATGGCGAAGCGTGGTCAATTTGCCAGTTGGTGATGATTTCCTTCGCTTGTTCTTCGCTCAATTCATTTGGCGAAACAATGACACCGCCAGGGTTGGCAGCATTGCCAAAATATGATGCTGCATAGATTTCAGCAGCCATTGCACCGCCAACACTCATTCGTGCTGCACCGATTGGTGACAATCCAAGAAGATGTCCAGGAAGTCGGAACATCGGGATGTGCAAGATGTCATTTGGCGTGAGAACTTCAGAAACCTTGGTGTATGAATTTCGCACCAAATATGACAGTGGATAACCTTCAAGATTGCGGTGAATCGTTACATCATCAGGGTGGAGAACATAGAGTTCCACCACTTCGCCCATATCATCGCGAACAGTGAGAATGAAAGCATTTCCATGAAGGTTCAGTGAAGTGATGATTTGTTCGATGAATTCAAGTCTGGTGGATTCTGGATTTGGCTTATTTATCCAAACAGGTTGTTCACCAAATGCTGCTGCATAAGAAATGCGATTGCGACCCCGGCGAACATATGCGCCAAGGGGAAGGGAAGAAATGGTGTCACCAAGTAAGCGCACGCAAGCATAGACCGCTGACATTCGAAGTGCGGTTTCAGGTGTGACATCAACACCGGCTGGTGTGGTGTAAGCAGGTCGGCCAGGAATCAGTGGTTCAACATATTGGGTGTTTGCACTTTGCTGGCGCTTTTCTAGTTTGCGCAATGATTTTGAAATGCTCATTCACTTGCTCTTTCTGCAATCCATACGATGAAACCACCAAGGCCAATCAATGCAACCGGAACTGAAACCATGAGCAGACCGGCTGCGGCTATTGCCAAGCCAATCATCTCCACACCAATCAGAATCCAACTTCTTTTCATTTATGTCCTCACACTGAAATATCTTGCAACGGGTTTTGCTTTTTCTTGGGGCTGTGTTGCTCTGTCATATCCAAAAATTGCAGCAACAGCAGCATCCACCTTGCGTTTGGAAGATGCCTTGGCAACCATCACGCCACGCGAAGATTGCTTGGTGACACAGTTTCCAATATGCCGCGCAAGTCTTTCATCACCATCATGAGTGAAGGATTGATTCATCACTGCTTCAAAAAATTTCTGTGTTGCGGGAACCATACGTTCTGCGCTGTTGGGATAACTCACCACAGGCAATCCATCTTCATCCAGAAGCATCATGGTTCGCTGCCAGCGTGCTGGGTCGAAGACTACTTCGCGAACTTGATAGTTGGATTCGCGGCAAGCATTGATGATGGTTTGCTCAACTTCTGCAACGGGAACATGCCAACTGGAATCTGCATCTGCTGGCTTTTCCCAAATATCAACAACCATCAAATGTGGTTTTTCTCCACCTAGCATCCACGCAATCAACGCTGTTGAATCATTACTGAATGCACCATCAAATGCCAGAATGACTGTTTCACCTGGTATTGGGTCGCGGTCTTTGTCGGCCAGCGCATCCCATGAACCATCAGGAAGCCAAGCGGTTGAAGTGCTGACGAACATGTTCATTCGCTTGGTCTTGAATTCTGCTTCTGGCGTTCTCAGAACTGCGCTGTGAAAATCTTCTGCATCCACGATGTCATCGAAGCCGGGGTTGGCTTCCGCCCATGCCAAGGGGTCTTTGAAGTTGGCATCGGCGCTCGCCGGTTCCCACCATGCGAAGAAGAATGACGGGTCATCAATTTCGCCACTGATGATTCGCTTTCCGTATTCGTAAAGCGAAAAGCACAGTGAATCTTGTCCGTTGGCTGCTGTTTTGACACCGGCAGTTGTGATTCCAAAAAGCAAGGAATCTGCGCGAGCGCCACCAGCAAGTGACATGACATCCCAAAGTTCTCGCGTGGGTTGTGCGTGAACTTCATCGAAGATGATGACTGGCGAAGGGTTCAAACCTTCTTTGGTGTAAGCCTCAGCAGAGAGAACGCGATAGACCGAACCTTTGTCTGGAAATTCGATGGCATCGCGATACAACTTGAACATTCGCGAAAGTTCGTCATCAAGTTCAACCATCCGCCGCGCTGTTCCAAAAACGATTCGTGCTTGGTCGCGGTCTGCTGCGCAAGAAAGAATTTCCGAACCTTGTCCGCCTAGCGTTAAACCTGCAAGACCAACACCGGCTGCCAATTGTGACTTGCCATTTTTGCGTGCCATACCAACGAGCGCTGCGCGGTGTTTGAATCTTCCATCAGGTCTGCGTGCAAGCAGATGTGAAAGCAATTCAGTTTGGAAAGGTCGAAGTTGAAGCAGTTCACCTGCTGGTGCTGCAATCGAATCTTTGGTGACCCTGCAAACTGTTTCAATGAATGCTGAATAAAGTTCGCCATCGCCGCGTTTGCGGTCTGCCGCTGAAACTGGCGTGAGCCAGCGCGGTGGCCAAGTGTTAGTTGCGGCTTTCTTTTTGCCGGATGAGTTCTTCAAGTGCTGTTGCCCGCCGTACTTCTGCAACCCCCAGTTGCGACCTGCTCACAGGATTGAAGCCCAAAACTGTCAGCGATTTTTGCAGTGCATCGGATAACGATACCAACAATTTTCCATCAGCAACATCTCTTGTTGTTCGATAAACCTGCCGCGCAAGTGCAACATCGTCAGCCAATCGGCAAGCGCTTTCCACTTGCTTCATGTCACTGATTGGTGAAAGCCAAGTGATTGCGGTGTTCCAAGTTTTTTCCCAAAGGTCGCGACCTTCAAGCCCAAGGTCGGTTGGCGGTTCGGGAACCGATGTTGCCATTGGTAAAACTGTGACTGTTGCAATCTCAGGAAGTTTGCGCCCACCCGAATCGGTGCTTGGTGTTCTGCCGGTTTTGCGCTTTTGCTCAATCGGCTTTGGCGGTCTTCCTGCTGGCATGTCCGTTTTTTCCTTTTTGTTTTTGTTGTCATAAAAAATCACAAATAACACATAAATCCGAAATCACAAATTCTGAGATTTTCTGCGTTATTG
>Ga0129333_10005398_pt1 | contig 12000 bp, 21 predicted proteins | sample CPB6_08_DNA_FD_94474 | JGI IMG/M metagenome (GOLD analysis project Ga0129333, IMG submission 94474) | Freshwater to marine salinity gradient microbial communities from Chesapeake Bay, USA - CPBay_Sum_0.6_0.8_DNA | ecosystem: Environmental > Aquatic > Marine > Coastal | place: USA: Chesapeake... | reverse complement strand
CCATCGGCTTTAGTATTGATTTTATTCACCGTTTCCCTTACAATACTTTGTGCCATCTTCCTGATTTCAACCGAGTTGTTACTCGAAGCGGCCATACCTCCACCCACCGGCTTTACATTTCCCTCAAAGGGATTCATCATCGCTTTTTTTTTATCGAAGTCATCATTTAATTCATCGTCCGATATTGAATTAGCGTGTGTTTTTATGAAATCATCGTCAATATCATTTGCATCACCCATAGGAGGAGGAGTGTTTATTTCAGCCTCACTTGGTCTTTCCATTGACAACGGTTCCATACTACCACCTTTCGACAGAGTTTGGGTACTTGCAGGGCTGTTACCTCCTACGTTCCCCATATCTGCTTGGGCGGCATTATTCTTATTGAGAAAGGACGTTTTATCCATCCCGCTCATCTTTTTTTCGTATTCTTCACAATCGATTGCGTAGCACCCTTCACTTACTGCCAGATATTTCTCTTTTCTGTCCATACCATCTACAACTTCTTTCGGCACACCGGCATCGAGCAACATCTTTTCTATCTCCTCAATAGGCTTATCGCGAACTTCTGCGTGCAAATGTTCCCACCAAAAAGGCTTTTCTTCTGCCTTCTGACGTTCCATCTCATCGCTGATACGATATGCTATGCAATAGATTTGATACATATTCTAATTTCAAAACAATAAATCAAACACCCGTTCAGCCGGGAAACGTATTATCCTTTGCGACGACGCAGGTAGATAACGACCGCTACGATTACCACTACTGCAACTGCGGCAACGATAATCCAAGTTCTGTTCTTGTTACCATCTTTTTCAGCCTGACGAGCAGCATTAGCCTCCGCCATAGCCTCTTGTTGTGTTGGTGGTGGAACTTGGTCATTAGCAGGGTCATTTCTGTTGATTCCTGTTTCTTTTTCCGCTTCCAATAGCAAAGCATCGACATTTGTCATAGCCCCCATATTGTCCGCAGGTTTGATTTTATATTGACCCTTCTTAATTTTTTTGAAGTTTACCAAACATTCATTGAATGCCTGAATATACATAGCCTTGTCGCCACCCTTCTTTTCACTGCGTAGGTATCCAAGCGATTTTACATATTTACGGCAAAAACCACGACGAAATACGCCACCTTTGCCCATTGCTCTGCCTCGCGCATTACTTTCTTCTTCTTCGCCCATAATTTGAGCAGGATTTCCTTTATAAATCAAAGCCCAATCTTGACCCGCTCCGAAACCAACCAATCCTTTTGAGATATAGCCGACTTCATTACGTTCAGTTGCACCCGGATTACCAAGAATTGCCCAATCTTGTCCCGCACCAAAGCCAACCACGCCCTTAGTAAGAGTACCATAGTTACTTTCGTTTTCTGCGGCTACATTTTGTGCAGGGTCGCCGAGAATTGCCCATTCCTGACCAGCACCGAAGCCGACAACAGATTTTGGAAGTGTATTCATTATAGTGAGAATTTATTGTTTGACGTATTATTTAGCTGCCGCCTTTGAAGCAGATTCAGCATCTTTTTTCATCTTGTATTTGGTATAAAAATACCCCGCAGCAAAGCCTAATACAGCACCACCAAAGGCGAATACTGCGACTTTCTTTCCAGCTTTCTTTGCGTAGAAATATCCACCGACAGCACCAAGCACGGCAATAATCAGAGGAATAGTATATTTTATTCTTTCAACGCCCATTTCAGCACCTTTTTCGGCACTTGTTTCAGCAGGAGCTTCCCCGCCACCACCGCCACCACCGCCGATAGCACCACCGCCACCACCCATAGGAGGAGCAACTACAACTACTGGAGTAGCAACTGGCGTAGGGATAGGATTTGGAATAGGAGTTGGTGAAGGACGGCTAATTTGCGTAGCAGGAGGAACTACCGAACTTCCTGATACAGCAATAATCGGAACGCACTTACCATAAACAAGTTTTTTGCCAGGAGGGCAAGTTTTAGGAGTTGTGGATGTAGGGGGAAGTGTTGTTGTTGGAATCATTGTAGGTGATATAGCACCACCCTTTCCTGCTGTTGTTGAAGCTGCTTGATTCATAGCTTGAGACGTGGTTAAAAAAGCAGATTCAGATTCTTGATTGAGTGAACGGAAAAATCCTGTTCCTGTCATTTCTTCAATTCCAGACATTGGGAGTTGTTTTGGATTGTTATAATTGCTCTCCATATTCTCTACGGAGTTAAAAGGGTATTTTCTGTAAGGGTAACGGTGATTCATAAGGGAAAACCACAAATCAGAACTTCCGCCAGCCAAAGCTACGTTGCTCGATAAGTTACCATATTGGGTGATTGGGTCATAGGCAAAGTAATCAACCATACCACTACCCATTCCTCCGTTTGTGCGATATAAATCATATACCGTTGGCGAAAAGAGTAGCAAGTCCACATCGGTCATCCCGATAGGATATTCTGGTCCCCATCCGTTCAATGGCACTTTAGGGATAGAAGGCTTACCTCTGCCGTTCAAAAATCTGCTCATCTTTTTACAGGTTGACTGTTTTTATTCTGTTGGTCGTGTTGCTTGATAATCGTGTCCATAACCTTTACGCGCTTGATTGCTTCAGGGCTATTGTCGAAAATCTTGGTCATTGCGTAGTTTGCCTCCGATTTGGGATACCCCATAGAGAGATAAACTTTCAATGCGTTTGTATCGCAGGCCACCTCATCAGTAGTCTGTAATGCGTAATGGAAGTATTCGTGCAGACCAATAAATACACGCATATATACCGTAAAATCACGCATTTTGCTCAAATTCCACTTTGTAACACCTGTTCGGCGATTAACCCTTGCTGGTGTACTGTCGCCATCCAAATCTTCTTTAACCCACACCACAAAGTTTTCGTCCTTACTGATATAGAATCCGGGCTTTAACGTACCCGTTTTTTCAGCAATTACTTTTATGAAGTTGTAGAACTCCAATGTGTTTTTCGGGAATGCTGATGTTACATTCGGGAAGTCTTTGACTTTTACATCAAGTATGTTAATGTACGCTCCGAAACCTCCGCCTTGTTGGTTAATGTCCAAAGTAAGAACTTCGGGAACAAGAGGCATAGGTATTTCGATTGTTTGTCTGCCAGAGATAGATTTCGAACGGGCAAAATAAACCGTATCCTTCTTGTTTGCGTCATATCCTACGATAGATATACGTCTTTGAGAAGGTACTTCAAGCGTAATGTAAATCACGCTCGGTTTTTTATCCAATGTTATTTCGTATCTCAAGGCAAAAAAATTATACCGTGATAGCGTCCATCATAGACATACGAGCCGCTTTTGTCGATACGGGCTGCATAAATGTTTCGTTGAAAGGTTCAGTTCCAGGAATAGAGGAATACTTGCTTTCATCCGCTCCCTTTGCAGGAGGTGTAGTTGTTTTTTGTCCGGAAGGTTTCTTGCGGAAGAACATAAAGTAAACTACTACGAGAATTGCAACACCGGCAATCAACATAATTTGGTTACGAGTCAGTTTCATTTTAATTGTTTTATTGGTTAAGCTGTTTGAGAACCTGTTGTTTGACTTGCAAGATTTTTGTTTCGCTCACGGTAGGCATAAATTACCCAAGACACGATGAATACAAAAAGTCCTATGTAAATCCAATCCCCAAGTGTAAGTTTAGTTGTCATTTGTTCAAAATTTGGCTCGATTTTACTTAATCTAAATTGTACTTACAAATCTGTAAGCGTGTTTTTTTACTCAATTTTTAATCAGTATATGTGCTTTTGAATTTCTTGAACACAATCAGCACAACAATTACTGCAATTACAATCAAAGCGACCTGCAAGTAGGCTTTTTTGGAATCAAAATACTTGTTCAATTCCTTTGACCTTTCCTTATCGATAGTCACTAATGGCATCATTGCTCACCTGACTTTGATTTTCGCATTAAAACAACAACGAGGAACACAATAAGGATGATAAGCAGAATAACTGCTATCCAAATACCAGCCTTGCTTTTTCCTTTACCATCGTCGGTCTTACCCGTAACATCAGTAGGCATTTGTTCTTCAGTACCGGGCATCATAGTCTGACCTCCGCGAATACTTTCAGATATACTACCCAATTTGTTTAACAAACCGAGAACACCACCTTGCTCTTGAACGTACTGATTAACTCCTCCGAACCATTCTTTCAAACGACCACGTTTAGCCTCACGGACTGCATCTTTGACTTTACTGTTAAGACAAGCCTCGAAAGCAGGATTTTTTGCTTTTCCAAGCGGTCCATCGACAGTTTCAGGAATACCCGATTGTAAGCACGCCGCTTTTGCCGCTGCCTCAATTTGTTTCATAGTTTCCGGTGTCAATCTTGCCATCTTATTTCAATTAAGCCGTTGGTAGTTCCATTCCCATATCAGCACTTTCTCCTTTTTTCTTACGCATCATCATAACAACAATTACGATTGCTACTACTGCGAGAAGACCGAAGATTAACCAAGTCGATTTGCTGGTCTTGTAAACATTCTTCGCTGGAATTTCCTGTGTTGTGTTTTGCTCTGACATAACTTTACTTTTTTATTGTGAATACTAATTGATTACTTAAACAATGATGACCAAGTTGTGTATAGAAGATAGATTACTATAAAAATAATCACCGCTAACATTATTTTTTGCAAATCGGTCATAACTTACTATTTAACAACATCCGTAAAAACCTTCTTTCGTCTTACACTCATCCATACAGGCTTTGTTGTCTTTGCCTCCACAGAGTTTCTCACAAAATTTACTTCCCTTTCGGGTTGTGAGGAATTTGCTCTCCATAGGCGTTTGCTCATTCTTTTTATTAAGCATATTTCTGCGATACGCACGATAAATCTGATACGCTATCAAAAGAACAACAAACACAGCAACTACATATGCAATGTTTCTTTGAGCGGGTGAAAGATTCGAGAACAGTTTCATCAGATTAAGACATAAATGTTGGTGCATTCTTTCTGCGCTTTCTCTTACGGCTCACGAAAGTCCAACCACTTGAAGGATTGTAAACGTAACTTCCACCGGCAGCACTACAAGAAGGCAGACAAGCACCATCGAAGCATTGACAACCTTGAGATTGCGCTCCAGGAGTATTAGAACCGGGAGGACATTCGGTAGGCGTACATCCTACACAAGTTCCTCTTTCACTTGGACCGCACACATACTTATATGAGCTTTCGTCAGACTCACCCGATTTTTTACGGAAGAACAAAAAATAGATTACAACAACGGCAACTACCGCTAACATAATCCAATGAGTTTTTGTAAGTTTCATTATGCTTTTGGATTTACGAGGTTAGACCTTTTAATTTTTGAGCCGAAGCATTTCCAACCACCGGGATAATTACCAAAAATAATTTCACCGCCATTATCTATGCAGTCTTGCTTCTTTTGAGCATCAGTCTTATATGAACTTTGCTCTTTATCACCTTTTCCGGCAGGTGGTGTTGCCATCTTTTCAGCTTTCTTTGCTCTCATCGAACGGATGATTAGGATTAACGCAACTACGCCAATCAGTATGAGCAAAATTTTATGACGCTTATTCATAGCGATTATTTTTAGGAATTACGCTTTGTATGGAGAATACTTTGTTCCATATTGACTCTCGCCCGGAAAAGGAAGTCCACCGTCATATTGGCTTTCACCAGGGAAAGGAAGTCCACCAGAGTATTTGCTTTCAGTACCTTTCTTACGGAAGAACAGGAAATAAACGGCAACGAGGGCTACTACCGCTACGATTACCATTACAAGTGCTTTATTTTTCATTTTGATTGATATTTTAAGTGATTGATGATTACGCTTTTTTCTTGGTCAATAGCCAAACGCTTAGTCCGATAATTCCCAAAACAACGACAGCAAGTACGATATACAATGTTTTCTTGCCACCTGCATCTGCCATACGCGCTGAATCGTCGGTAGGCTGGGATAATTGCTGAAGTGCTGCTGCCATCTGTGCATCCGTTTGCGCTTCAAGACCTTTAAGTTTTGATTTCTTTGGTCCTTTGCCACGACATTCACGAAGACATTCACGGAAAGCCTGTCCTTTTTCTCCGCCAAGTTTTTCCTTACATTCTTTACGACAAGGGAACATAGTCCAATCGCTTTCATCCATCATAGAGCCATTGTATCTGAACTCTGCTCCGATTTGTGGATACAAAGCATCGAGATTCGTGTATGCTCTTTTTTGAATACTATTAGGCGTAACTAAAGGACTTGCCGTTGCAGCATACCACATAAGACCATCAGCGCGGTCTTGATACCTGAAATCGGTAGGTACTGTATATTGGGTTGGAACTGCTACTCGTATCATTGTTGTTGTTTTTTTCGACGTATTAAGACTACTGTTACTATTACACCAAACACTACAATCAATCCAAACAAAATCCAAAGTATCGTTGCTTTCTCCTTCGCTGCATTAGCCTCTCTCTGTAATTTTGCTGCTTCTCTTGCCTTGATAACATCGGTAATACCAGAAACCATCGCATTTTTTGTTTCTTGTTTGGCGGCTTGTAATTTCCGCTTTGAAGAAATTGATGCTCCGGCTGCTCCAGCTCCAGTACCAACAGCTCCTATTGCTGCTGCTATGACACCTGCTGTAATTAAGCCTCCTGCTGGCATATTATCGAATGATTATAGTCGTTATCTGATTGTCCTGATAAACTACTTCGCCTTCTTGCTGAAGAAAATCACTTGCCCTCTCATTCTTTGTGAAAATCCCAACTAAAAACGGGAAATCATCAAAAGTCCGTCTTGCCGTAATCCAAAATCGAGAAACGAAATCTCTATTCCTCAAATTAGGCATTACGAAAAAACCTGTCATCATTTGATATTCATCTCCATTAAGTTCAAAAATTTCCTTACCGAAATAACCGGCAAATTCATCACCAACGTATAGAGAATAAATAGTCAGTTGAGGACACGAAAGCAAGTCTGTCAAAGTACGATTTACACAGGTCTTTACATCCGTGCCTGACTCAATGTGCCACTTTTCTATCAGTTCCGGGTCGGAAGAAAAACATACTGTTAGCATTTCCTCCCATTGCGACTGCGGAACTTCATACACAGTCAGGTCTTTCATCTTTACATACCTGCAAAGGCAGGAAACTTGGAGTCGAGCGTTTTATTCATTAGACCGGAAGCATCATTTAAGAAACTCTGCCAACGCTTTGTGTTCTTATCAAAGGCCATATTATTTACAGCCGTTGCTGCTTCTTGTTCTGTACTTACGCTGAATCCGTATTTATTAAGAATGTTCTTCATCGCGTCAAAATTGTCAGCAATAGTCACACCCATAGTGTACCAAAACAGATTAAGCATATCATTCTGCTGCTCTTTTTGTTCAGGAGTAAACTTCTCCCGTTTAGGAGGTCTATTGACTATCGCCTTTGAATTGTAATCGTCGATGTAAAACATATTACTTTCTTAAAACGATGAGGAAGAAAATAACAATCACCAAAGCAATGATGATGGTCTGGGTGCTTACTTTGAATACGCCCTTTTCTTCATTTGTTTTTTCAGTATTTTTTGTTGGCTCTACTGCTGGTTTAGAATCACCTTCAAATCCTGTTTCTTTAGCATAAGTCTTCAGAATCATTTGCTTGTAAGGTGTGTCGATATTCTTAACCATATCCATAATAGCCGTTTCACCGCCTTGAGCCGCAAATCTCTTTGCAGAATCATAAACAGAGAGTACGTTATTGCGGACATCAACGCCTTTTGAATACAAGAAATCGTGTGTACCCTGCGGATTGTTGAATACGATATATTTCAAAGGAGAAATCTTTATCATATCCCGTGGGTCAGACATAGGACGTACATTCCCGAATTTTCTACCGGGAGGTAACATAGCCGCTTTCTGTTGCATTATTGACTGTTGATTGGGCATTTGCATAACACTCATTTCGTCCGCCGAATTTAATGTTCTTTCGGGTTGATACATAGCCTTGTGAATTTGATGTTAGAAAAAAAGGCGACCGCCCTTTTGGGTTGTGGCCGCCTTTTATCCTTTCCGGCAGGTTTGTCGATTAGGACATCATTCCGCGCTGCGCAGGTGCGTTCAGCAAAGTAATGTCGCCTAATGGGTTTCCTGTTGGACGAGCAGCGATAGCAAGCTCCTTTGGAGATTTTCCGAAAAGAACCTGATTGTTGCTTGTCTTCGCTTTCAAAGTGAAAGTCAGAGTCAGCGTTTCGTTCAAGTTTACAGGAACGAAGATAGCTGTACGTCCGTCAACTACCAGACCGAAGTCAATCGCATCGATAACGAGCGGGTTCAGGTTGGTCGGAGAAACGTAGTTTGTTGGCTGCCATAAGTATTGGCGCAAACCACCAGTTACGTTACGCTTCTGAATTGTGAAGGCGTTTGCGAACTGTGTTGCGTTACCTACGAAGTAGCGAAGACCCTGAATAACGAACGGGTTACCAAGAGATTCAGTACGAACCTGGTCGTGAGAACCAGCACCACCACCTGTTTCTGCAACAGTTACAGTGATACCCGCAGGCTGAATCAATGGAGTTACGTTACCGTCGAACAAAGTTGCTACCTCACCACCTACTGCTGGTGCAACAGAAGTCACACGGAACGTAAGGGTACGGTCAAGCGGTTCAACAACATTCTGGAGTGCCATTTCAGCACCACCTTGAGCGAAGAATGAACTTTCTGTAAGTTCAGACCCGGTGTAGCCGTACAATTCACTACCACTGTAATTAGAGTAGTCGTCGGCTTCGAAATAAAAATCACGCATATTCATTCGTGGAAAAATTTACTTGGTTAGTTATTGATTGAATTATTGATTACTTGTTTTGTGCGCTTATGCTTTCTTTTCGTCGGCATCAGGTTTTACAACCTTCACTTTGTACTTATCAATCATAGGCTGAACTACAATCGCAAATACGATAAGCGCAATAATAATTGTTGCGAAGGATGTCCAGAATGCTCTCCAATCAATGTTTGTCATTTGTCTTTAGGTTTTTGTTAGTTAATGCGTTAAACGTATAGACAAGCCAAATGTATAACGTATGTGTTATGATTTTACAAAAGTGATAGGAATTATTATTGGTACGACTATCGTATTATTTTGGACATAAAAAAACCCGGCTGATTAAACCGGGCTGAAACCATTGTCATTAGCGCATTTCAAAGAAGTGGGCATAGTCCATATATAAACTCCGCATAGCCTCCTCTTTATTCAGATTTTTACCCATTGCATCTCCAACCTTCATTCTTTTTGTAATAAGACGTGGATTCATACGGATAAATTCCATTACTGCTGTCTTAAACTCATCAATTTTTGAACCTATGATTTTGTGTTCAAGCATATCGATATATACGAAATAACTTCTGCGTTTTTTGAACTCATCATCATCGAACATACCAGCCTTGTAATCGCTTACTGCTTTGTAGTATCTCTTGTCAACTATTATTTGAGCAATCTTTACAAGCGGATAGTTTGGTAGATTTTCTTCAATACGGTCAACATCATCAAGTTGGTGGTGAAGTCGCAAGAAAGCAGCGTTCTGCCATTCGGTCTGTGTTACCTTTGATACTGATTGGTGTGTAATCATTAAGTCCATACCAGAGTGACGGTTTGTAGTCATTGCACCGATAAGTGATTTACCTTTTGCACCAACCATATATTTGTCAATGTCCTCAAGTACGACAAGACCATTCTTAAAATTGAATACTGCATATTCCGCAACATCTCTCATCTTAATCAAATCATATTGTCTGCCTCTTTCATCAAAGGGTGGAATACGTCTTGCTCTTGCCTCTGTTAGTGTTCTAATATACTTGGGTAATACGGGCGAATACTTTTGATAGTTTTCTTCGTTGTTGAAATCAAGAATAAGGACTTTCCTGCCTCTTTTGCCCGTTGCTGGATTGTCCATAATATATCTATCAATGTCCTTAATAGTTTGATATGTTTTACCCACGCCTTTCATACCGCAGATAACAGTAAGCAGGGGAGTTCTATTAAGTTCTGTTGGATTATAAACGATTTTCTTACGTCCTGCACGAACTATCATATCACTTACGCTACTCATAATATTGAAAATTTAGTTGAACTTACTTTTTTCGAGTTTCAGACCTTTCGGCATTTTTTCTGAAACCTGACTTATAAAGCCCTCTACATTTTCTTGGGAATCCCAAAAGGCAGCACCTTCAGTACCCGACACTATAACATAAGCATTGTCCTTGAAAGACACATATCCTATTTTTTCGGAAGTATTCTCATCCCTTACTATGACGTGAAAGATTGACTTTTCTACCGAAGCGACCGGTATAATATCTTGTTCTTTTACCCCTTGTTGTTCGAGAATTTTGTCTATTGTTTTTTCCCCGATAACTCTTGTCTGCACACCCTTTATTTCGTTGGCTGCATCTTTAGCCTTATCGTAGTTGTCAAATTTTATTACTTCCGGAATAATTAAGTCCGTGACACAAGCCTTTCCGTCAACCTCACATAAATATCCTGTCTTACCCTCTTGGTTAGTTACCTCGATGATAAAAGTGCCTTTTTTGCTTTTTTCTGTCGTATGTGCGCCTTTTACTACTTTGAGTGCCATATTTATCAGATATTGTCATCGTTCGGTAATTCCTCTACTTGCGATACCTCAATTATTTCTTCGTCGGCTGAAGGGGTACTTTCTTTTTCTACTGTGAATGTATCAGCATTGGCTGAAGTCGTTGAGAAACTCACTACCTCTGGGTCGCCTGAACGCTGACTATCCCACCTTTTATTATTTCTGCCTTCACGCGCAGCATTTTTGATTTCCGACGACTCTTTTATAATCCTATCCAAAATAGCCTTGTTCTGCTGTTTGACCTCCCACGCTTTGATACCCATCTTTGCGGTAACCATCAAGAAAGCCAAGCCGACCATTGTTCCCGGACTTAACTGAACTTTTTTGACCTCCATAAAGTATTTCAGAGGCTCGATGATAAAACGCTTCTCATCTTCCGACACACTAATTTCCCGTTCTACATTTACGTTGGCTTCATCAACGAACTGCAAAAACTTGGGGTCGATATGTCCTTCGTCTATGGCAACTAAAATTTCTTTCCGGTCAATCTTTGCGAACTGACACAAACCTGCTACAAGCAACCTAAAGAATATATCGATAAGGAATTTCGCCGTGTACTCGGTAAACTCTTTTTGGAATCCGGGGTCTATGTTTGTGCTACCTGAACCACCTTTTCCACCGGGAGGGGTGAACGGGTCATCTGCCGAACCCGGAGCGAATGGGTCTGGACCTTTGCCACCCGTTTCAGCATTTGGTATGCTATCAAAATCAGGTATTACAAATTCGGGGGCATCTTTTGGAATATCAGTCTTTCTACCGTCCAATTCGGCATCGGTAATCTGCTCAATTTTAACACCACCTGCATTTTGCTTTACATCCTTTACGGGTGCATCAAACGGCGAAAACTCCATAGGGTCTTGCATAGTTCTTTACTTTTTGAAAGCTGGTTTTCAGCTCGTACAAACTTAACGAATTTGTTGGGAAATAATAATAGTCTTTTCAACATTTTGGGCAAAAATCTCACAAGGAAGTAAAATCATTTATTGACCTTGATAATCTAAACATATTGGAAACACTGCATTTCGGCGGGTGACAAGTAGTTTTGAATGGTTTTTTAGGGGGCTGTTGATAAACTATGCCGAGAACACGGTCAAAAGGTCTTTCTCAACGACATTGTAGGCTTCGACAAGGTTCTTCTTTTTGCGATTTTCGAGCATATACTCGATTGTTTTTGCCCCTGAATGTACGTTGCCCTTAATCCTGCCAAACATATCCCCAATGATTTGATAACTCAAGTTTACCTTTTTGTGAATTAGGTAGAAAAACAAGTTACGAGCCTCGACGTATTTGCGGTCGCTTATCAGTTCCTCTTTGGATATGTTCCAAGTCTGACAGATGGACTCCATTATGCAATCCACAAGTTCCATTTCTGGTCGAACTTGGTTCCATTTATTGATACAGCTATCGAGAAAATAACGGAACTCTGGTTGCTTCGAGTATTCCT
>Ga0129333_10005396_pt1 | contig 12001 bp, 12 predicted proteins | sample CPB6_08_DNA_FD_94474 | JGI IMG/M metagenome (GOLD analysis project Ga0129333, IMG submission 94474) | Freshwater to marine salinity gradient microbial communities from Chesapeake Bay, USA - CPBay_Sum_0.6_0.8_DNA | ecosystem: Environmental > Aquatic > Marine > Coastal | place: USA: Chesapeake... | reverse complement strand
TGGCAGTTCCTCCCTCTCCGGCCACCGTAACAATCACCGGAATCGAGAACGAGTAGTCATCGATAGCGGTCGCTGTATGGGTGCCGTCCAGATCCGGCGTGCTCGTGGTGCGCGTAACAGTGCCTCCGGAGCCAGCGGTGGTCACATTCACTGAGATGGTGAACGTGGTGGAGGATGGAGCTGTTACGACCGCGTAGGTGCCTCCAATCGCCGGGACTGAGCCGATATGTCCATCGATGACGATTGTGTCCCCGACAGACAGCCCGTGAGCGAGTGCGGTCGTGATGACCGTGCTGGAGGCCACTGAAGAGCTCACGATCGTCTTATCAACCCCGATGTGGCCCTCGATCTCCACCGAGTCTCCGGTCTCGATTCCATGTGGGCCATCGGTAGTGATAACCGACCGAACGCGCGTGAGAGTGTGTGTTCCCGATCCAGTTGAAGAGGTGTTTATCGCCGATCCTCCAACGGTCGCAGATGCTTGAAACGCGCTCGAAGTAAGCCCGGTCGCGATGACGTAATAGGTGGTGGCGAGCGAAAGCCCAGTGGGTAGCGTTCCGGACGTCGTGAGCTGGAATGGGTCTCCCGCGACAAGTCCGTGACCGGCTTTTGTGAACACGGCTGGGGTAGCGTTTGAAATACTTGTAAGCGCGAACGACGAGGACACCGCGGACGAGTCGATGTCCGCAATCATCGCATCCGGGTCCACGATCTCACCGCCGCGAGTGAAATAAACATCGAGAGGAATCGCCCCGGCGCGAGGAACGCTCACCCGATCGATCGCGGACGCGACAAATGGCTGGAGCGTGATAAGCTGAGTGTCGAGATCTACGTAGAAGCGCATCTACGTAGTGGGAGGATTGTCAACGACTGGACACTGGCCACTTCCCGAGAGGGCACTGCTTCCTGGCGAGAGGCTGAGCCAGGGAGAGGAAGCATCCGCATTCACCGCATCGATTACCTTCGCGACGGTCGCAATCCATGCAGGCACTCCGGCGAGCTTGCAGCTCTGCCTCCGAGATCTTAACGCGGCGACCCCTGAGCGCGTCTGAAACGGCCCCGCCGATCGTCTTTCCTAAATCGGATGCCATCCCCGCAAGCGTCCTCTTCCTTCCACCGCAGCATCCCTCGCGCACTTCGGCCGGAGGCTGGACAATCGGAAGGCGATTTGCATCCAGCCATTTTGGAAGCTCCCATTTAGGCCCTATGACATGCGCGATCAATGTGCCACGCGGAGCCGCTCCGTCAGAACAAATCTGATGGAGATGGGGAGGTAGTGCGGCGATGCGGATGCCGGTGCGAATCACTGCTCTTACAAACGCGATCTGATCGATGCGGCCGAAGCGCATCCACTCCTCATGCCATACCTTCGAAAACTCCCTGACGGATGGGGTATCGCGGTAGAAAATGACGCCAGTGTTCCAGTGCGGCATATCCATCGCGTCCGGAAACGCGCCGAGCGTGAACTCACGCTCCTCTACGCCGAGCCAGCTTTCGGTTGCCGCGCTGCGGTCCGTGAATAAGGCGCGGATCGACTGGAAGCGGTCCGGAGCCAGCGCCAATTCGCAATCCCCAAGCACTGACGCCACGGAAGGGAGCGGGCCGAGTGTGACGGTGTCATCATCCAGCATAATTCCAGAAGGAAATGCAGGCGCGCAAAGCATCTGAGTTTTTACTGAGCGCGAGCCGAATCCGGTTGCGTCCTCCACGACCTCGCAATCATACCCAACCCACACCCTGTCCGAGAGCACCTTCAATCCGAGTTGCGGGTTGTTTCTGCGCAGGCTGGCGGTGCTGTTCGCAAGCAGATGCCTGCGGTTCTCGCCAGTGGACAGGATCATAGCGCCTTCCGTTCCCCATACGCCAAGGCGACCCTGGCGGTGTCCTTTGTAGTGCCCGAAATTATCAGACATTCCGGCCCGCTGGGTGGCGATCGGAGGGTTCATGTGGTAGGTCGGCGCATCGAACTGGATGCGATGAAGCGCCACATCGCTGTGCTCTGTCGCCGTTGCGAGAGTGTCGATGACCTTGGCCATAGCTCGTCGATGGACGGCGTAGCTTTCCAAGTTATTCCATCCGCCAATTCGCCAGATGTCCGAAGTTACTTTCGCGATCTGCGGATCCGCTACCCCGGCGCGGCCGCCAAGCATGAGCATCCCCCAGTCATCAGGAGCTTCACGCATGAAGCGCGACACGCGCTCCAGAAATCCAGGAAGATACAGGCAGTCATCCTCCATGACCAACACGCTCTCATCGCCTGCCTCATAAGCCTCGCGAATTACCTGCAAGTGGCTTTGCAGATTCGCCCAAGTGTTTCGCGTGCTATTCCAGAAGACGGGGGGAGTCAGGTCTTCACCCGGAGTGGCAGCGTGCCACAGCGGCGTAGCGAATGGCCATCCAATCTCCCGCAGGTGGGTCTCCAGCGCCTCGCGTCGGTCACGTCGGTCTGGACGATTGATGACCACTACGCGCGCGAATTGCCATGGCACGCGGTCTGTGCGTTCCTCGACGATGACGCCATTCTCGACCCGAACATCCCCCTCCGACGTCCTGATCCTTCCACTTTGAATTCCTATCTTCGCCGCGATGCGCTCAAGCGCATTCATGTGTCTCTGTGAGATCATAGAGTAATTTGGAAAACCTCTTTCCAGATCGATCGGTCGTCGGTTCCATCATTGCACCGCAAGTGGGGGAATCCACGCACCGGACACACGCAGTTGGCTGCGGTATCTGGGGGGATGATGTAGAATACACGGATCGTCACTCGGTCCGGCACGTTCGGAAGCACAACCCCGTAAGTGAACGTCACTTCTCCGTCTCCCGGCACCGGACTGTCTCCGCCCTCGGCGCTGGTTCCGATGAATGTGTCCACGTAATGCAGCCCACCGCCAACCCCGCCAGGTCCAGGAGGAATATTATAGGTGTATCCAGGATACGGCTCAATGTAGATCCTGATCTTTCCAGTATCCTCCGGGGTGGAGTTGAATACCTTGACGGTCGCAGTGACGTCAAAAGAGAACACCCCGTCGAACGTCGCGCCGTTCAGCCCCATGTCTGCGGGCGACACGTAACCGGGAAGGCTTGTCGAGGCATAGACCGCGAATACATCCAGCTCGCACGCGTAGTGATTATTCGGAGGCAGAACCGATGGAGATACGGAGGGAAAACTCTCATCGCAGCTTTCCGGGCAGGCCGGGCACCGCATCACTTCCTGCCCGCCCCCATCGCGGACGACAATCCACATATCCAGGCTGAGGTCGTTAAGGCAAGCCCCACAAGGCTCGCCGGAGCCGAACAATTCATCGCGAGTGAATACTATCTCTCCTACATCTCCAGAAACAGTAGCATCCGGAGTTCCATCCACGCCCGACAGATATGCCTCAACAGTCACCTCCGAGGCAGTTGTAGCACCAGCCCTATCGAGAACACACCTTGGAAGCGGAAGCGGCCATCTCAACGTGACGCTTTGAATCCCAACACATGAAGCAAGGCCGGAGACGGTGCCGCGCTGCACTGTGCTTTTAAGCGCAAACTTCGAGCAGCAGCAGTCAGCAAGTGGGTCGCACGGGTCCAGGCAAGGGTCGGAGCATTTAGAAAGCCTCATGGAGCCTCAGTAGAAGTCGCGCCAGGACCAGGAAGCAATGCGAAAATTTTATCCCCGTCCACGCACGTCTCCACGACCACAAGATGCGTATTCGTAAGCTGAGCGATCACGAGATCATCCCCGAGGACTGGGTATTCACCAGTGTCGCTGTCTGCCGTGCTGGCCTTGCCCGTCTTCGCGGTCCTCACCTCGGCAATCGGATGATACCACTCATTCCAAACCGTGCTTCCAGTGAACTCATATCGGGATGGATACGCGGTCCATCCATTCGCGGATGGGACGCCCTTCTTGAGCACGCATGAAGTGATTGCCCCGCTCGCGTTGAACTGAGCCATGATCCACACCTTATGGGTCGCCTTCAGCTCGATCTCGGTATCAAGATCCGTGATCGTGACAGAATCCTCCGAGTCGCTCAGCGGAGTGATCGTGCCCCATGCGACCTCCACCTTGCGGGTGTCGTTCGTTCCCTGCTTCATCCCCAGATCAATGATCTGGAACGGGTGGTAGTCCCTACGAGCAACGAACCCTTTATCGCGAACGAGCTCCTGCTGGGATTCAATCAGCGCACGGATTGCGTCCTGGAGGGCATTTATCCTCGCTGCGGTGACGACTTTCGTGAGTCGCTCGCCTGATTTTACTCTCGTCAACTCGGCGAGAAGCCCGCTGTTAAGACGCCCTGCCATAGAGTTCCACCTTCCATCCTGTGCGCGAGCTGGCCTTCCACTCGGTCGTGTGCTGGTAGGCTGCTCCGCGCTTTTTCTGGCTCGTTCCCATGTTCAGCCAGTTGCGCCCATCCGGGAGGGCTGGCACGGGACCCTCCGGCTTATCAATCTTCCCGGCCTTCATGATGTCGGAAAGGGTGTCTTTCTTCATCACCGTCTTGCGCCAGATAACGGAGCACGCATCGAGGTAGTTCTCGATCCCAGCGAACGGATTCTGTGCGTCTCCGATCATGTTTGAGAACTTATAGAACTCGTAATTCGCGTCCGAAGGAGGATTCCCCTGGAGAGGGCCATACGAATCATTATGGTTTGAAACATGCCTCCAGATCGCACCGTTCAATCTAGCCGTAGGCTTTCCGGCGATTTTCGTGTCGAAATCCGGGTGCGTCTCGATCGGCTGGCTCTCCACGCCGATGATCAACTCGTACTCGGGGACATCCAGCTCCTCGGACGATACGCCCTCGTAGGAGCAGCGAGCGACCGCGAACGGACCGGAGATATCCACTTCACGCTCGACCATCCGAATGTAAGACCACAGCGGATGCGGAGACCCCCTGCGCGGAAGCTGATCCCATCGGTCAGAACGGATCGTCCACTCGGCGGTGCATGTATCCACGCCCTTTGAATCAGTCTTCAGGGTTCCGACGCGGCTCAAGATGAGCCCCTGGTTCCCGTGGAACTCGATGTTGTTTGCGCTTTTTACTCCTGAGATCTTCATTCGATGACAAGGGCCTTCGCGCGATCGGCAGCCTGCGTGATGGACTTAAGTGACTTATTCAAGTCACTGAGCAAATCGACCTGTTCCTGCGCGAGATCCTCCATACTTGCGTAGCTTGTGGCAACCCCTCCTCCAGCGCCGATGCTCCTCATGGAGTCGGCAACAGTGGCGCTCTGGGCCGCAATGTAGTCCTCCTTAGCCCGTATTTTTGTATCCTGAATCACCGAGGCTTCAGCAGCGACCTGAGCCTCCATTGGGCTCATACCGGCTGCCAGGTTGCTTCGATAAGCATCGAGCGCAGCCGCCGCGTTCCTTACCCTGCGGGCACCCTTGAAGTCCCCATCGAGCTCCATTTGCTTGATCTGGCCGGAATATCCTCTCGCCATGTTATCCATCGTGAAGTCGCGAGCCTCCATGCCTCCCTCGCGAATGAGTCCCTGCTTCTCAAGCCGAAGTTCGTTCACCCTGCTCGTGTCGCCGCGCCCCTTGGCGGAGGCCATCTGCCTATCCAGCTCCTTGATCCTCAACTTTCGGGCGTCCTGATTGCGCTGATAGCCCTCTGACTCAAGGCCAGCGATATCAGCAGCCGAGCTCTGCTGGGCATATCGCTCGCTCATATCCCTACGGGCCTGCTCCTGCTCCGCCGTGAGAGCCTGGATACTAGCCTCAGTTCCCTCCAGGTTCTTCTCGCGGTCCTTCGCGATACCGTGCTGCTTGAGATATCTCTGATCCCTGGTCTTGCGGAACATCGCCATTGCTTCCGTGCTAGTGAGCTGATCGATTGGTTTATTCATCGTCTCCGCGCTCATTCCAACCATCGCGCGATCTGCCTGTGCCTTCGCGAGAGCCACCTTCATCTCAGTCTTCTTATCCACGGATACATTCCCACTGTTTGCAAGTTTGTTCTCGGCGCGCTTGACCGCAATATCGGCCTCCTTCTGCTGCGCTGAATACCGCTCCTCGGCCCTCACTCCAGTTGCGGCGAGATTCGCCTCCTTTCTGAGTTCAGCCAGTCTCTCGTTGCGCAAAACAGCCTGTGCCTCCGGAGATGATGCCGACATCTTCTCCTGATACGCCTGCTCCCTTCTCGCTTTCGAGCGCGCTGCTGCGTCCACCTGCCCTTGTATCTCGGCGTCCTCAAGGAAGAACTTGCCTCGCGACCTCTCTACGGCAGCCTTCGATGACTTTTTGGCGTCGTCGAGCGAGATCTTCGCCTTCTTGATCTCATCCTTGTCGCCGCCAGCCACAGCCTTATCGTAAGCCTCCTGCGCGTCCGTGACGTTCGCGAGAGCCTCCGCGAGCTTGTCGTGCATCTGGGAGAGTGTTTCCACCTCACCAATCTGCTTCCTCATGGCATCCCCGGACTTCTTCACCTCTGCCTCGAACCTGGCCATTTCATCCGCCGCCTTCTTCGAGCTATTGTACCAGTCCTTGATTGCGCCAACCAGGGCGAGCACCATTGAGGCGAGCGTAAAGAACGCCATCGCCTTCATTGCCACGCTCAGCAGCGTTAGGGCTACGCGAACAAGCCCGACCTTTGCGGAAAGCTCGATTGCCTGGCCAGCCATCTTCTTCGCCCAGCCAATCCAACCGCCCATTGCCGTCCCGCTTTGCACAAGGGACGCTCCGTATGCCCTCATGCTGGCAGTAGCCACCACTACGTTTGCGGATGACGCCTTGGCGGCCTTCCCGAGCTCCCAGAACCACGACACGAGCTTCGCGCCGCCCCATGCGGACACTACCGCTGCGAGTGCCACGAAGGCCCCGACGACAACCTTGATGGCGGCCTGGAATGGACCGAATTGCGCGATCGCTTTCACGACCGATGACGTCGTGGTCGAGAACCCGTTGAACAGAATCGCCAGTGCGTCGGAAACCGTCTTCACGACCGGAGCGAGAGCATTCAGGGCCGCGGTGTAATTCTTCGTGTTCTCAACGTCATCCGCGACCCACGCAGATCCAGCCCCCTCGGCCATCCTCTTCTTCGCAGCCTCGAAAGCCTCCGTGGCAATGCGAACCTCCTCGGTCGCCCCGGACATTCCGCCCTTGAAGTCCTCGATCGACTGCCTGGCCTGATCCATGACTTCGCCCATCGTGGCCCCGGTGCGCTGAAGCTCCGCGAGCCGCTCGGCCGACTGCGCGGACACCATGTTCATCGCACGCATCTCTTCGGTAACGCCGGAGATCGCCCCGCCCTCCCTGAGCGTTGCGTATAGCCTGGCGGTGACGTCCGCAAGGTCATCGATCGACTCACCAGTGAAGTGAGCGATGTCGGCGAGCTTGTCGATGTCCTTGGCTGTGCCCATCGCGCCGCGGGAGAGCACCATCAGGTTCTTCGCAGCATTCGCCACTGAGTCGAACCGCAGCCCGCGCGAGTTGGCCAGATTCGTGAGCTCAGCCACCTTGCGCTTCGCCTGCTCTGCCCCTCCAACAAACGGAGCGAACACCTTCTGGAGCTCCTGCATCTTCGCGAGCTTCTTCAATGCGGCCTCAAGCGATCCGGTGCTGGCGAGAACAGACTTCAGGCCCTTGCCCATCCCGGAGAACATATTCGCAAACGAGGCGTGAATGACATACCTCGCACCGACGATGTTCTTCAGAATATTCCAGATCGACTTCAGCCTATCCTCACCGGTGGCGAGGTTCTTCAGATCGTCAGCCATGAAGACAAAGCCGAGCCCAGCCCCCATCGGGGTCTTCAAATCCTTCATGCCCTGCTTGGCATTGTCCTTGATGAAATCACCGAGTCCCATTGTTCTCCTTTTCTAGTTTCTCCTTCAGCTCCTCCTGGTACTGCATCTCCTGCTCGCCGAGGAGGTCGATGTCGTTCCCCAGTATCCGCTGGTGCATCATCAGATACCACGAAATCTTCCCCATTGGCAGATTCCACACATACTCCTCGCTCCACCCGCTGAACGCGATCACGGAAGCAGCCTCCTCCAGCTCTTGAGGGGCTCGCTCCCTGCGCGCCCCGGTCGCCCCAGTCTTCGGGATGATTGAGTATTCCGGCTTCTGGATGTAATCCCCGCAGTATTCGTAGAACTGCTCCGCGACCTTCGCGAGAGCGCGCTGGTAAGGATTCAACCCCGCCTCATTCTTGGGGTTTTTCGACAGGAGGGCCACCGCGATAGCCTTGACCATGATTAACGCCGGGACGAGCCACGGGCGACGCACCTTGCTATGTCCGTATGCGAGCTGGCAGACACCAACCGCGGTTCGAAGATCGAAGAACGTGATATCCCCGCCGACGAGCAAGGGGTTGTCCAGCGTCCGAAGCAGAAGTCGGTGCCAGAGACAAAACCGCCGCAGCTTTTTCCCTAGAACCCGATGCGGAGAGAATTCCCCTCCGTCCGAGTTGTCGATGAAAGCTGCGGCGAATGTAGGATGAACGGGCATCGCTACCCGGCCTCCTTACAGTTCCGTGAGCGTGACGGAGATATCCAGCGACTCGCTCGGGGTTGCGTAGATAGTCGCCCCCGCGGCTGGCTTGAACAGCGTGAATTCACCAGGGAGCAGCGCTGCGATTGTATTCGTCGCGTCCGCACTTTGGTTGTCGTAGTGAATCGTAACGGTCCCAGTAGTGCTCCGGTTGATGATGAGCACGAATCCTCCGAGAGTGATGTCCGGGCCGACCGTGACTGCTTCGCGAGTGGTCCCGCTGAGCGACTGAATGCCCTGGTAGAATGAGTTTCCGGATAGATCTACCGAAATGGATTTCGATCCTGATGCGGAAACCCCTCCAGAGGTGATCGAAAGGGATGCTGATGCTTGGATTTCGTTGGCCATAATGATTAAGCGATAGTTGATGCAGGAGTGACGCCAGCTACGGACATCACGTTGAGAGTGACTTCGACGAACTCGCCTTTCGGGCGCGGCTCGCTGATTCCGGTCACGATGAAGTGGCGATTCACGCCATTGATCGTGAAGTTGAAGTAGGTCGCGATGTCGTTCGAGCCACCAGTGCCGGATCCCAGCGTGGTGAGGATGTAGCCAGTGAACGATCCTGTGATCTTCCGGTATGTTTTCTTCGACAGAGCGATCGACTCGGTATGGCCTTCACCATCCTTCGCCTCCGCGAGAACTTCAGGTTCGAAAGTGAGCTCAGCGCGACGCGCGGAGAATCCGGTGATCGTCGGAGCGTTCGCTGCCGTGAAACCGAAAACGTATTGGTTGCCGTGGACTTCGTAGTTCGCCATGACCTGTAATCAGGTGTCAACTACCCTCCGGCCCCGCAGACGAACTTGATGATATCCGCATGACACTGCGATTCCGAGTCCGTAGTGCTGGACATTCCTGTGATGTGGATTCCGTGGAACGAGTATGCCGCGTTCACGACCTCCGCAGGGATGCTGTCCAATGCGCCGTAGATGCTCCGAGAGAGCGTTGCATGGGCCTGGCTGCTGATGTCCGCTACGTGCGTGATGACCTGGACAGATCCCGTGAGGAGCCACGTCCCCTCGTGCTGCATGACTTTCTCAGCGTCAACGATGGCGACCACCGACAGCGGAGGCTCCACTTCATCCTTGTTCGCAAATGCGGTCCCTCCGAAGAACGGATAGAAGGGGTGCCCGCTGACTGCCGCGGACAACTTGCTGATGATGTGCAGTTCCGTAACTCGCTTGATGTCGCTCATACTTTTACTCCGGCAGGCCCGCATACGACCATCTGGGTGTCGTTACCATCCTTCTCGATGCCTGTGACCCGAAGGCGCTTCCCGCGCACCACGACGACGCAGCCGTCCACGAGCCCCGATGTGGCGATCACGGTATCCTTGACCCACATGACCACCTGGCTGTCGTTCTTCATGCCGCCCGGGGCAAGCGTCGCGTTGATCTGGAGGTTGTCAATGCTGATCGCAGAGTAGGTTCCAAGGTTCCCGTTCTTCACGATCTCGAACGTCTCCGCGCAGGACGCGGCCATCGCCGCGTTGCCCTCATTCATTCCATCGTCAAACTCCGACATGCCTTGTCGCAAAACGTCAACTCCCTGAAAAGCAGAACGGGCTGTTCGGTTTCCCGAACAGCCCGTTTATTCTCCCCAGAATGTCTTACGACGCGGAGTAGTTGGTCGTGATGAGCTCCATCGCCTTAGAGTTCACAACCTTGATCACGCGGTTGCTGCGGACGCGGAGCACCGAACTCCGGCGCTTCTCGTCACGGTAGCTCTCGCTGGTGAAGAGACCACCGGGACTGTCTGCGTCCCAAACAATCGTGCGACCCACGCCGCCGTTCATGAAGTCACCATCAGCGAATCGGCCGATAGCGATGTAATCGTTGCCCCACACGGGAGCGAGATTCGAAGTGAGCCCCTTGGCTGCGAGGTCCACCGACTTCTTGCCGATGACGAGTCGGCTGAGACCGAACGCCTGAGCAAACATTTGCTCGGTGATCATCGATCCGCCCTGGCTCACGTTGAGGAAGCCATACACGTAGGTCTGCATCTTCGTCGAGCGACGGATCTGATTCCAGAGCGTCAGCGACATGACCACGGTGTCCGGTGGCTCGCCCTTGAGAGTCAGGCGCTCGATGGCCGCATTGATGTCATACGGGCAGTCGATCGTCGCGATGAGCGTCTCGGTGTAGTTCACCTTCGGGTTCGTCGCGGTGAACGTGCTGGCGTTCATGATCGTCGCGGCGCACTCCATCTCGTAGTCGAGCATCAGGGCGTTGCCGAGCGTCTTGGCCGTAACGACCTCCGCATCGAAGAAGGAAGCCATGCGGCTCGCCACAACATCGTCAACGCGCTCTTCGAGACCGTATTCCTCGGTCTGGAAGCTGTCCCATGTGAACTTGCGGTCGATCTCGTTGTAGGTGCCGGTCTGGCCGCGCTTCGTCGAGCTGTTGAAGGTCGAGGCCGCACTCGGGTTACGACCCGCGCGAAGCAGCTCGCTCTCCTGCGTGGTGAACTTCGGATAGCGACCGACTTCGGTGGGGCTGTTGTATGTCGGCAACAGAAGATTGCCGATATACAGCCCTTCCTGGCCGACTGCCTCCATGAGAACGGTCGAGATGTCCGACCTTGGGATTGAATCAACGGTGTTGAACATAGCTTATAGAGTGAGTGATTGGACTTAGATCGCGGCCTTCAGGACGACGAAGTTGATTGCCATTGCGGCGTTGAGTGCGTTGGACGCGTGGACGTTTGTGATAACCACATCGAAGGTGCCAGCGGTGACATTCACGACGCTCAGCATCGGAGTTCCCGCACCGTTGTAGGTGGTCGAAAGCGCGATTACGTCGCGAACACCAACGCGGGTGTTCGTAACCGTGAACCGCTCCTCCGCCGCTGCCGCGGTGGTGAGGGCGACTGTGGTGATGACGCCGGACAAGCCGCTTGCGGTAACTCCGGTCGAAGCGCTCGTCGCCTGCGTGACGTCGGCACCAGTTCCCAGCGAAGCCCCGCTCGCGCCAGAGAAGAGGATTGCGCGGAACACACCGCCATCCGAGCTGGCAGGAATCGCATCGACTGCGATACCGATGACTTCGCCAGCAACGCGTTTCACAACGCGGCCGTCTGTCGGGTCCTGCTCCAGTTCATCGCCCATGGCGATCGCGGTGCTGTTTCCGCACGTGACGAAGTGGAGGCCATTTCCTGCGGACAGGAAGACGTCGCACGCCATTCCAACCGCGGAACCGGACTCCTTCTTTGCGTTTCCACGAAGCAGTGTGCCGATCGGGCGGTCCGTGATGGATGCGCACAGATTGACTCCGGTGCTCGTGAGCTTCACGAGAACATGCTCGTAGGCCGACAGGTCAGCCGCCACTGGCAGCGAGATTACATTGGATGTGTTCATTGATTGAGAATTTCCTTTGGTTCGAGTTCGTGGATTACGACTGCATCCGGATCACCCGGCGACCCTGGCTTTGGAGCCAGTCAGCGTGGAGCGCCGCACCACCCGGCTCCTTCATCGCGAAGTGAATGGCATTTGCCTCGGAGCACTTCTGCGTGTCGCGAATT
>Ga0129333_10005395_pt1 | contig 12003 bp, 4 predicted proteins | sample CPB6_08_DNA_FD_94474 | JGI IMG/M metagenome (GOLD analysis project Ga0129333, IMG submission 94474) | Freshwater to marine salinity gradient microbial communities from Chesapeake Bay, USA - CPBay_Sum_0.6_0.8_DNA | ecosystem: Environmental > Aquatic > Marine > Coastal | place: USA: Chesapeake Bay... | reverse complement strand
GTTCCCGGTGATACCAAATTTTCAACAGGAAAGCGATTGCACAATTTTTACAATCAATGTGCATCGGTCACACCTTCATCAATGGCTCAAGTGAATATTGAATCTATGGAAGTCACAACGATTGATCCTGATGGTGAAGTGATTACAGGGTATATTCTTTGTGATAATTATTGCGAACTCTACATAAATGGACAATTCATTGGTACTGATCCCGTGCCATTTACTCCATTCAATTCTGTCATTGCACGATTCAAAGTAAAAAAACCTTATACCATTGCGATCAAAGCTGTGGATTGGGAAGAATTACCGGGTTTGGGATCAGAAAATAATAATGGGAATCCTTATCATGCCGGAGATGGCGGAATCATTGCATTGTTCAGTGATGGAACGGTGACGGATTCCTCTTGGAAAGCACAAGTGTATTATATAAGTCCGGTCACTTCTCCAGATTCAGTGGAAACCAGACAGGACAATACCCGATTTACCCATCAATTACCAAGAAATATCTCATGCGCGGATTCATGCTATGCAATACATTACCCCATACCCTCTGAATGGATGAATTCTTCATTTAAGGATGCTGATTGGCCAAAAGCGGTTGTTTATTCACCATCAACAGTTGGGGTGAATTTTCCTGCTTGGTCAAACTTCACTTCATTATGGGGTAAGAATCAATTTATCTGGACATCAAACCTTGTGGTCGATAATCTTGTCTTATTGCGCAAAGTAGTATCCGGCACAACATTGGTTGAAAACAATATGGTTGATATACCAACTTTTGATATTCAATTTCAAGATCAACACATTCGCATTGCCAGTTCAACCGCTCATTCGAATGTGAATGTTCATCTGTATTCAGTACTTGGAGAAAATCTCGGATCATATCCGATTCCAGTTTTGGATAAACACTCTCCTGCTGAAATCCCCATGAATCTCCCAATTGGAAATTATCTCGTATTGATGATGCTCGAGTCCCAAGGAATACCATTGTTTTTCAAGCAATGCATCATGTCATATTAACACACCAAACAAAGACACAATGAAACACTTCAGATTCACACTGTTCATGGTATCACTGGTATTTTCAGCAAGTATATTGGCACATAATACTCATGAGCATTCACATGGTTCAAAGAATGACAGACACTGGATGAGTGGAAACAAGCATATAACCGGGGCATTGTCATTCATGAAGAATGGAATGGTTTATATTGAAAGAAATCATGATGTGATTTCCGTACCTTATGCCACATTAAGCAAGCAAGACAGAGACTATGTGGATCATCGCTATGAAGTCATAAGAAGATTCAATCTCCCCCAAAATCAGAAATCAATTGAACCAATCAAAGAAGATATTCCTCAAGACATTCCAATTGCATTTGTCTTTCTTGGAATAGCTTTACTTTCAGGAATATTGATTGCTAAACAACAAGCCCCGCGCTTTGCAATGATGTCAGGTGCTTTGTTTATTGCACTTATGGGATATGGATTCAATAATGGATATCAAGCGCTCACATTGGTAGAAACAAATCCATTGACCATGGATTCTGCCTTTACTCCATTCAGAAGTGAAGTTGTCACTTCTTGGGATAATACATATTTCAGAGTTGGTTCAATTGGCATTGCAAAAACGCATGAAATGATGAAAGGAATTAGAACTTGGCAGCAACAAGTACCAATTCCTCAATGCTATCTCAATGCTAATGCTTGGAGCATTCCACTGAATCCTGTAATGGCACAAAATTCCATCCCTGTTGATCAAAAGCACTTCACCAGAGGTGCAATTGCAATCGCAATCAATGGCATTCCAATTTTCAATCCATATACAAATACAGGCATTGATGCTTATGTGGATGGTCAATTGGATGATTTTGGAGGTCATTCAGGCAGAGCAGATGATTATCATTATCATATAGCTCCAACGCATCTCTATGCATTCACTTCAACATCGAAACCAATTGCCTATGCATTTGATGGCTTCGCGATCTATGGCGCACTCGAACCTGATGGATCGGCAATGAAAACATTGGATTCACATCATGGTCATGCCGATGCTTCAGGAGTATATCATTATCATGGAACAAATTCAGCGCCATATATGATTGCTTCTTTTGCGGGCGAAGTAACTGAAGACTCAACCTATCAGCTTATTCCACAAGCAGCAGCAAAAGGTGTGCGTCCTGCGCTCACACCACTCAAAGGTGCAGCAATCATTGCTCTCACTCCCAATGGAAGCAATTCAGGTTATGGATTGAAATATACATTGAATGGTCAGACCTATTCATTGGATTATTCTTGGACTCCACAGGGAAATTATACTTATGTGTTCAATGATCAGAATGGGAATAGAACAAATAATTATAAAGGAAATCCGATTTGCACCATACCAACCACATCCGTCCAAGAAGAAAGCATAAAGCCTCGTTTTACATATGATGGGCATTTCATTCGGATACTCAATAATGATATGCACACACTCTTGTCTTTGCATCTCTATGACATGCAAGGAAGATTGATCCGTGAACTGAATGGCGATATCATGCAGATGAATGGACTACATGCAGGACTATACTTTTTACACATATCACCTTTTAATTCCATGCATGCCATAATGCACAAACAATGAACATCATTCTTTATATCGCAATAATCTTGTGTTTTAATGGCTTATATGCCCAAGAAACTCGCAAGACCATGAAAGATCTTCCGGATACAGGACAAAATACAGGATATACAACTGTTCCCGGAGAAGATGCTGATTATTCAATCCATCCTCCAAGTTATACTGACTTGCAAAATGGAATCGTGATCGACAATGTCACAGGATTGTATTGGCAAAAAACAGATGCCGGTGAAATGACACATGAACAGGCAATGATGTATGCAGATACTGCAACCCTTGGTGGATTCACAGATTGGCGTTTGCCCAGCCCTCTTGAAGCTTATTCCATTATCATTTTTACAAAAAATAAACCACCTCTTGATCTCACAGTATTCTCTGCTTCAACCGCAGAATATTGGTGGACAAATCTTGCTCAATACAATGATGCAACGAAAGTGTGGGTGACAAATGCCGGAGGAGGAATTGGTAATCATTTGAAAAGAGAAACGATTTCTGCTGGTGGAACAAAAAAGTTTCATGCTCGCATTGTGCGTGATCCGAGCATACCTCCAATACTCCCCGCACAATATATTCGAACAGATTATGGTACTGTCATTGATCTGAAAACAAACTTGGAATGGTTCACAAATCCTTCACCTGATAGCATGAATTGGGAGCAAGCTTTGCAATTCGCAGAACAATCAATCGCAGGAACTCATGATGATTGGCACATGCCAAATGCAAAAGAACTATTTTCACTTACAAGTCAAGCTCACTCTTCACCATCAATTCATCCAATATTTGGAATAACCCCTTCCAATACCATGTATTGGTCGTCCACTACGCTTCAAAATCAAACAGACAAAGCGTGGTATATGGACTCACGATATGGCATAACAACCTATGCATCCAAAACACAAAGATTGAAAGTTCTTCCAGTACGCAATGCAAATACCGCAAATGGAATTGTTGAAGCAAAGACTTTGTCCCCAATCCGCACAATACAGAGCAGCATTTTCATCAAAGATCTTCAATCGAATGATCGCATATGCATATATGATATGCTGGGTCATTGCATCATGACTGAATATGCTGAAGCTAATGATTGGCAAAGTCCTTCATTGCCCATTGGTGCATATCTCATCAATATCATTCATCAGCAACATGTTCAATCCGGATTTGTCATCATTTCTCCATAAACTTCATTTCCAAAATCCTTTGTAGATTGCATTCAAACTTTGGGAGTTCAGAATGCGTATTTTCTTTTGTATCATAATTATGAGTCAATTACTTTCTTGCAAGGGAGAAGAAAGTGAGACTTCACAAAAAATCATTGTAAAGAATATCACGAAACAAGACAGCATTCCGATCTTTATTGTCGGAACCTATTTACAAGACCAAACTTCAATCAGCACAAATGAGATTCTCACAGGTTTGAAAACCGGTAGAATTGCCATCACATCAGACTTGCGAGATCATGTAATTTCACGATGGAATATAACTCAACCTCATGTGCACTCATTGAGTGCATGGAATGATCGCTCGAGAACTGCCTTACTCATGACAACCATTGATTCAATGACAAATCGCTTTCTTCCATTGATGATTGATTCCATCGATTATTTCACGCATCAAGAATCCTATCCTCTCTTTGCGCCATCCAATCATCCCTTTTCATTTCAAAAGCATGTCACGAGATATGTACATACCGGCGTAACTGCATTAACACGCTCGACAGGACTTTATCTCGACAGATATCCAATTGACAAATACGTACAATATATCAAGCCATATTTTGAATCACCCGAACTCGTCCATATCAGCAATGAAGTTTCAATCGATGATACATGTTCATATGCAGGAATGAAACTTTCATTTCTTACGAAGACGAAGCACATGGATGTATTGAAAGCATTGCGAGCAAATATCATCGAACTCACTGGCAATCACAATTTGGATCGTGGCATCGCACCGTATCTGCACGCATTGAATTGGTATTCATCAAATAATATGAAGGTTTTTGGAGGCGGCGCACATAAACAAGAAGCAGAAAAACCTCTAATCTTAACACTCAAAGATTCAACGCGCATTGCTTGGATTGGATTCAATGAGCGATGTCCATTAGGTGAATGTGCAGATGAGGGTCCGGGAGCGAATAAATATTCAGAGGAAAAAGCAAGGACCACGATTCAATCACTTAAACAACAAGGTGTCCATACAATCATCGCTTGCGTTCAATTCAGCGAAGTGGATGGATATGTGCCACATGCAAAGCAGCAAGCAATTTCAAAAAAACTCATTGATTTTGGAGCCGACATCTTGATTGGCTCTCAAGCGCATATTGTTCAGGAAATTGCAATGCATAAAAACAAGATGCTCTTTTATGGAACGGGAAATTTTCTCTTTGATCAAACCTATAAACCCGATGTGAGAAGAGCATTCTTTTTGCAATGTCTGTTCTATAGAGGTCGATTGATACAAACGAAGCCGGTGTATACATTCATGCGTTCAACAAAAGAACCGGATATCGCTTCGCCCCAAGAGCGCATATTGATTCGTTCAGCAATTTTGAAGGAAGAGAATTTTTAGAAATCACCGCCAAGTGAAAACAACCATTGTGGCATGGACCAACCAAGATGTTCATTTCTCCATGCAACATCAACTCGAAAAGGCAAACCAAATAAAAAGGTTCTGATGCCTACACCCGCACTCATGAGCAAATCACCAGAATCAGGGTAACGAAATCGAGCATAATCTCCACTTTGCGCAAGTTTCCAAGATACTTGATCTGTCCAAGCTGTACCCATGTCCATGAAAAACGCAGCTTGAAATGCCTGAAACACAACAGGTACCGGTCCGGCAAGCAATGCGGTGAAGAGTGGAAATCGCAGTTCTGCATTCATCATCGCATATTTTCTTCCAAAGCGTTCATTCACATCCCAACCTCTTAATGGAAGAACATAATTTAGAAATGCAAAATCTTCCGGACTCTTGAATGGCAAAGCGCCGCCCGCGAATGAACGATTGATCCAATTGTCAATACCACCCAGAAAAAAGAATTGTTGATTGGGATTCGTACTAATGCCCATTCCACCTGCACCACGAATGGCGAGAAAAAGAAAATTTTCAGTGAGCGTATAATATTGCCTGAAATCAAGATCCATCACCGCAAGACCAAGCCCTGCATCTTGCAATCTTGGAGCCGCTTGAACCGACATTGCATATCTTGTTCCTTGAGAAGGACCATACCATCCGGGCATTGTATTGTCATATACCATTCTGGTTTGAGATACAATCATGTCTCGAGAAGTGATTGGCTCCTGTGGAAACTCCATATTCTCTTTGCTGAGATGCATATAATTCAATCCAAGCTCAAAGCGTTGAAAACGTGAAGTCGGTAGCGATGCCAAGCCACCCAAGCCATAATTTCTGAATCGATAAAAGTAATCTGCAGGCGCATTGTCGCTTCTCACCAAACCATAGCCCACATTATGATTAGCAGTGATTTGCCAATCAATGATTTGTGGGAGATAAGAATATGAAAACAAGAAATTGCTATTTCGTATGTCGAAAAACAAATTGGCTTGAACATAGATTTGATGATCACCAAGCATATCGCTAAACAGCATTTGAGCGACACCTTGATAACCCCAAAAAGTATTGACTCCCGCATTTGCAAGAATCACATCATTCGAAAAAGCAATTTTATATTCCTGCGTAGGAGTTTTCATTGGATCGGCAATATCATTCTCCATTTGGGCGCGAGCTATCGTTGTGAGCGGAGTATTGATTTCTTGTTGAGGAAATCTCGCGATATCCTGATTCGGCTGAATCAATTGTTGTCTCGAAAATTCAACTTCAACACCCGTACCATATCCAAGTAATTCTTGTGGTGCAGAAAATTGTAACACTTCTTCTTTTTTGGACGATGATCCGCCTTCTTTTTTGGACATCATGAATTTCGTGAGTGGAAGTGAATCATACGATCTTCGCTCCAATGGATATCGCATTTGGAATAAATCATATCCTCCATTATTCTGAGAAGTGAATACCAATGAAGATCCATCCATGCTCATAGACAATTGTGTGATGCCATTCAAAGAATTTGTTCGCGGAATTACTTTGGATGCTTCAAGTTGCAATTCATAAAGATTGCCAATGCCATTATTATCTGACACAAATACAAGGGAGGCACCATTATTCGTCACGGCAAGTGAAGTTTTTTGTGAAGTTGGGTCAAAGGTCAAACGACCAATCAAACCTGTTTCCAATTCAACCTGATATACATCGGACATACTTAATTCATGCTTCCACATTGTAATGTCTTCAGCTTTGTATGGTCCTTGAACATAATCGCCGCGATCAGAAACAAAATAGATGATTCGTGAATCCGGAGACCACACAGGATGTGAATCTGAAAACACATCATCGGTTGCACGTACAATACTTCCGGTTTTTACATCGAAGAGCCAAATGTCCGATTGCTCGGCGACCGTTCCCACAAAGGCAATTGTTAAACCATCGGGTGACCAAATAGCTGATGTGACAGTTTTTATGCTGAATTCATGCTTGATATAATCGCCACTTTTTACATCCACGATATACAGTGCATCTTCACCTCCGGACTTTGCGGATATCGCAAGTTTTTTTCCATCGGGTGACCAAGAAATTCCCGGAGTGAGAATATTCAATTCCTCAAAATCAACTGCACGACCACTATTGATCAGCTCTTCAGGTTCTTTCTCGCGATTGCTTAAGCTCAGCAAAAACACCCCGAACTGACCTGCTCGATTAGAAATAAACGCAATCGTGTCGCCGGAAGGAGAAAGCGCAGGAGAGGAATTATAAAAACTATGATCTTTTTTATGATTCGTAATTCGAATTGCCATGTCATCCAAACTTTCGAAGCGATCCAAATCAGGCAAATATTTTTTCTTCATTTCTCGCACCCATTCTTCAGAAAAATCTTCAGCAGATTTTCCGAATGAACCTTTGAATGCCAAATCAAGAGTTCCTGATGCACGAAGTCTATTTAATAGTTCACCAATTTTTCTCTCACCATATTTTTCAGACACATACCAATAAAAGGCTTGTCCGCCTCGATATGCATAATATCCTGTTAGATTATCAAACCCTTTGATGAATTCACTGAGTGCAATATCACGCATGAACATGTCTGTCTTGGTATCATAGCCACCGGTACTTTCATATTCAGCAAATCCTTCATTCATCCACAAAGGCAATTCCATGCGAACATTATTGGCAATCATGCTTTGCACAGAACCACCATAAAACATGTCATTGATCACCGCATGCACAAGCTCATGATGTATTACATGTTTGAATTGATCATAATGTCCTTCAAATGGAAGAGTGATTCGATTTTTAAATAATTCCGTCACACCACCAACACCTTCCGGCATGAAATCCCACACGACATTCGTTTGCTGAAAATCATTGTGCGAATTATAAACGATGAGTGAAATTCTTTTTGTGATGGAATATTTCAATTGATTTTCAATTGAATTCAAAGCGCGCTCTGCATGTATCCCCGCAAAACGAGCCAAATATTCCCCTTCTTCATGGAAATACACATCAAAATGTTTTGTCTTGATGAATTTCCATGAAAAGTCCCTGTACTGCACCTTATTCTTCCCAAATTGCTGTGCTTGTACATCTAAAGGATGGAACAGAAAGAATGAAAAGATCAGAAAGAAAGCAGAAATAAACCTATGTATTGTATTTGATTTCACGCGCAGGCAAGGACAATGAATAAATCGTTATAAAACCACCCAAAATGCTATGGCAAACTACAAAAACGACGCTCCAATGACGAATAAAACGGATGGAGATTTCACCACATGACATCATCAAAAAAAACACATAAAATCATATCACGAAATCATGCCATCACTTGAATAAAAAATACGCTCAAACACGCATAAAATCAGTAATTCAAAGCAAGTCAAGTTTGAAAGATTTTTATCTCAAAAGTTTTCCACAAGCATTGCTCTTGAAAGAAAAAAATATAGTTTTGAACCACGGCAAAGCAGCATAGAGAATTTGCCTCTCCCGATTAGCAAAAATTCCATGTTGGAATCACATGCAAGTCCGCTTCACAGGGTAGCGGGGGAGGAAATTTTTGGTGTCTTTGCCTCCCACAGCAAATCACCGACGAAGAAAATCGCGGGAATACGCCATTCCCTCACAAGTATTTGAAATTTCTATTTGATAACATAAAGAATCACATGTGTGATTCATGTTTTTTGTGTATTTTGCCTTTCGGATTTCCCCGATCCGAAAGCAGCATCATTACCTCAAAAAACATCTTATTCTGAAGAGGCACTCGTATGAATATAGTGCGACGCTTTACCCAAGCGGGAAAGAGCCCATTTGACCAATGTGAATACACAATGCGTTCATCGGTTTTACGCAATACCGATGGATCCACCGTATTTCAGATGGATAATATTGAAGTACCTTCTCTGTGGTCTCAAGTTGCCACGGATATTCTTGCACAAAAATATTTTCGTAAAGCCGGCATTCCGCAATTCGATGCAGATGGTACGCCACAATTGGATGATCAAGGAAATCAGGTCACTGGTCCTGAGACTTCCATTCGTCAGGTTGTTCATCGTCTTGCAGGTTGCTGGAGGCATTGGGGCGAGAAGCATGGATATTTCGATTCCAAAAAAGATGCGGAAGCATTTTACGATGAAATATCTTATATGCTTCTCAAGCAGATGGCAGCGCCTAATTCACCGCAATGGTTTAATACCGGTTTGAATTTCGCTTATGGCATCACCGGCAATGCTCAGGGACATCATTATGTTGACCCCAAATCCGGCAAATTGACACTTTCACAAGATGCTTATTCACGTGCACAAGCGCATGCTTGCTTTATTCAATCAGTCAGTGATGATTTGGTGAATGAGGGGGGCATTTTCGATTTGGTCACTCGTGAAGCCCGCATCTTCAAATATGGCTCTGGCACAGGTTCGAACTTTTCGAATTTGCGTGGCAAGGGCGAGAAATTGTCCGGAGGAGGTAACTCTTCCGGCTTAATGAGTTTCCTCAAGATCTTCGACAGGGCGGCCGGAGCGATCAAATCAGGAGGAACCACAAGGCGTGCAGCCAAAATGGTGATTGTAGACATTGATCACCCGGACATAGAGGAGTTTATTGAATGGAAAGCTCGTGAAGAGGACAAAGTAGCATCCCTCGTTGCAGGCTCCAAGGTGTCGTCCACATTTTTGAAAGCAATCGTTGATGAAGCCACAGCCAATGGCACCGATCGCAAAGTCAATGAACGCTTGAATACACTCATCCAAAATGCATTGCATCGCGGTGTACCAATGAGTTATATTCATCGAGTTCTTTCACTTGTTGAGCAAGGATTCACCTCGCTCAATTTTGAAACATTCGACACGCATTATGAATCAGAGGCATATATCACTGTAAGTGGTCAGAATTCCAATAATTCAGTACGCGTCACAAATGCATTCATGAATGCAGTTGAGAATGATGAAGATTGGAATCTCACATGGCGCACAAGCAAGGGCATTGCACGTACAGTGAAGGCACGCGATCTTTGGAATAAAATCAATCTCAGTGCTTGGAAATCAGCAGATCCCGGTTTGCAATATGACACCACCATCAATGAATGGCATACCTGTCCGGTTGATGGTCGAATCAATGGTTCCAATCCATGTTCTGAATACATGTTCCTTGATGATACAGCCTGCAATCTTGCAAGTCTGAATCTTGGTACATTCATTGATGAAGATGGGACTTTCCGCATTGATGATTTCCGTCATGCAACCAGATTATGGACCATCGTGCTTGAGATTTCAGTATTGATGGCGCATTTCCCTTCAAAGAATATCGCACAACGCAGCTATGATTTCCGTACGCTCGGTTTGGGTTATGCCAATCTCGGCACAATCCTCATGATCAATGGCATACCGTATGATTCACCGGAAGCATTGGCGATGTGTGGAGCTATCACTGCAATCATGACAGGCGAATCCTATGCCGCAAGTGCAGAAATGGCACGCGATGTCAATCCATTCCCACGTTATGAAGCAAATAAAGATCACATGCTCCGCGTGATTCGTAATCACAGACTCGCAGCATATAATTCACCAAATGCCGATTATGAAGCATTGACAATTTTCCCTGTGGGAATTGATTCTACATTCGTTTCCGAAGAATTGATAGAAGCAGCACAGCAAGCATGGGATAAAGCGCTCGCCCTCGGTGAAGAATTTGGTTATCGCAATGCACAAGTTTCAGTTATTGCCCCAACAGGAACAATCGGACTCGTGATGGATTGCGATACAACAGGCATTGAGCCGGATTTTGCAATCGTGAAATTCAAAAAATTGGCTGGTGGCGGATATTTCAAGATTGTGAATCAATCTGTGCATAAGGCATTGGTGAATCTTGGTTATTCCGAATCACAAATCGAAGACATCGAAAAATATTGCAAAGGACATGGCACATTGATTGGATGTCCCGGAATCAATAAGCAAAGTCTGAAAGAAAAAGGCTTCACCGATGAAAAAATTGAAGCCGTAGAAAGTCAATTGGACAATGTATTTGATGTCAAATTCGCATTCAACAAATGGACATTCGGCGAGGAATTCTGCAAGTCTCTTGGCTTCACCGATGAACAACTCAATGATTATTCCTTTGACATGCTCAAAGAATTAGGTTTCAGCAAAGATCAAATTGAAATGGCAAATGATTTCATCTGTGGAACAATGACCATTGAAGGTGCACCACATCTCAAAGATGAGCATCTTGCAATTTTTGATTGCGCAAACAAATGCGGTAAAAAAGGTAAGCGCTATATTCAACACATGGCACATGTTCGCATGATGGCAGCTGCACAACCTTTCATTTCCGGTGCGATTTCCAAGACCGTGAATATGCCGGCTGAAGCAAAAGTCATTGAAATCGGCGAAGTGTATCACGAAGCTTGGAAAACAGGCGTAAAGGCAATTGCACTTTATCGTGATGGCTCCAAATTGTCACAACCACTCAATGCATCCAATGATGAAGATCTCGATGAGGTAATAGTATTGGGTGATGAACATACTCTCGATGAAACACTCGGACCCAAAGATGTACAAGAACGCATCGTTGAGCGAGTATATCACAGAGCAGAACGCAGAAGATTACCCAAAAAGCGTCGTGGATTCGTTCGTGAAGGGAATGTTGGTGGACACAAAGTATTCCTTCGCACAGGCGAATTCGAAGATGGAACACTCGGTGAAATCTTCATCGACATGTACAAAGAAGGTGCTTCATTTAAAGGACTGTTAAATTGCTTTGCAGTATTGGCTTCAAAAGCATTGCAATATGGAATTCCACTCGAAGAATTGGTTGATACATTC
>Ga0129333_10005393_pt1 | contig 12005 bp, 12 predicted proteins | sample CPB6_08_DNA_FD_94474 | JGI IMG/M metagenome (GOLD analysis project Ga0129333, IMG submission 94474) | Freshwater to marine salinity gradient microbial communities from Chesapeake Bay, USA - CPBay_Sum_0.6_0.8_DNA | ecosystem: Environmental > Aquatic > Marine > Coastal | place: USA: Chesapeake... | reverse complement strand
TTTCAATGAGAATACAGCAGAGAAAGAAGGTATATTCAGTTTGGCTACAATAGGCAGCAGTCATCAATTAAGCCGACAATCTTCTTTTGTGCAATCTTTTCAATATGAAGGAGCGATCCTTGAATCACTCACTTCTAACTTCAATTATTATGATCGTTCCAAATCATTTTTATATCAAGAAACATCCAATCCGGGAAGCAATCCACTCCATGCATTCAGATGGAAGGCCGATCTAAAAGTGTCATCCGGTAATATTGCATGGCAAACAGGTATTCAATTGCGGCGGGATGATCAAAAGGGGAATTTCAACTATTTATCCAGGACAAGCGCTGATGCCCCATTCACAAAAGACCTTTTTTTCAGCGGCAATATCCATGTAGAGAATAATATTCAGGCAGGTTATTTTCAATTTTCAAGTCAGATGAATAAGTGGTTTGTACAGGGGGGCATCAGGGCTGAGCATATGGTGCGCCATGTGAAAGTTGCTGCTGCAGACCGGAATACATTGTCACTGTTAAATTTATTTCCTACATATCTCATACGTTACCAGGCATCTCCCAAAACTGTATTTAAAAATTCCTTTACAAGGAGGATAAAGCGTACGAATAATTTTGAATTGAATCCGCTACCTGAGCGAGAGCACTCAGAGACACTTGAACAGGGGGATCCAAATTTATTGCCTGAATTGACAGGTACATGGGAATTGGGGCTGGAGCAGAAACTATCCAAAGGGAATATTGCTTTTAGCCTGTATCATCAACGCATCAAGAACCCTATTCAGAGAGTTAATAATATTTTCAATGATACCATTTTAGGCAGGTTATTTACCAATGCAGGATTTGCAACACAGACCGGTGTTGAATGGGGGCTGAATTATCGGATTGCCCGTATATGGCAATTGATGATTGGAGGGAATGCATATAAATATGATATCCGTGGGTAATTGTTCAATGGCTTGGTTGATGCAGCAAACAGCAGCTGGGTTTACAGTATCAATGCTGCTCAAACACTGAATTTAAAAAATAATTGGAGTTTTCAGCTGAGTATAAATTATTTGTCACTCCGTGCAACGGCGCAGGGGGAAGACGGTGCTTTCTTCACGCCGAATATGTCACTGAGAAAAGTTTCAAAAGACAGCAGATGGAATTTTCAACTGCAGTGGCTGTTTATGGATGCGGGTATAGGAGTTTCAAATAAACAGCGCATCACAACAAGGGGGAAATATTTCTTTACGACAACCAATTATATATACGAGCCTGATCAAATTCAATTTTCTATGGGATTTAATCTTTCAAGAAAAAACCGAAAATTGAATTTACCTCAAAGTGAAATGGCTGAGAAAGAGTTTTAAAACACAACCCTCACAAAGCTTCCAATACTTGATTTAACTGCAGGCATGATGCATTCATTTGAACCAATCTGGGTTGCATATTTTGGTAGGAGACGAATATTGGGAGCAGTGCCTTTTGCTGCTGGATTTCTTTTGATTCTGGCTTCTGGTGTAAAACTTGCACTTTTCAAAGTCAATTCATTTTTTTCTTTCTCATTGTATATAAACTTGATTCCATTTATATATTTAATTGTTGTATAAGAAATGGTATTGGAAGTTCGTATTTCATCTTGCTCTTTTCTTACAACCTGGGCATCGATGATTTGACTTTGGTTATTCATTGAAAGTATCAGTATGTTACCTGCAACATTTCTCGCATATGATCTTGTAGATGTTTCCAATGGCAATTGGAGTACCTGGTACGGAGTTCTGATGACACTGAAAAGCGGACCTTGGTCATTGTTTCCATTGTATACTACTCTGGATGGCAGTGGTTCTGAAATAAAAGAACGATTATCGGTGATCTGACCTCGGGTACCTTCCGTGAATCGTTGTTCAAGTATTACTGTAAATCCTCCATTTGTATATGGGATAATATGGTCTAAGTAATAGTCGTCAAATGTTCTGACGTGTTGGATATTTTTTACTTTTAACTCTTTCCTTAAACTGTCTGAAAAGAATTCCTGGTGCCATTTTGAAACATTTCCTGTTTTTATATCCACCAACAATGAAAAAATTCCTTGTGCATTGATTTTTTTACCCCCAAAAAATATTGCAGCTGCAATTATTTGAGAATTTCTATTGTCAATTGCAATTTTTAATTCTTTGATTGCAATTTTATTGAATTGAATGTTTGCATCCTTTATCTGATCAGAACCCTTGAGTTTGATGAGAATGTCAGCACGTGAGATACTGGACCCTGCATCTCCCGAAGAATTACGGATAAAAATAAGATTCCCATTGTTATCAAGCTGAAACTGATTCAGTTGATCACTTCCATCTGGTGTTGTAATGATTAATGCAGACTTTTCTATTTTCTCCATCCTGTTGTTGAACAGGGAAATATTCATCTTAGTTATTTGATCATTGCTTTTATTAATGAATAAAAGCATGAAAAGATTTTTTGATGCATTGGCGATTACCTGATACAGGGGAAATTCGTTTGTATTTTCTATCAGGCAAGAATCAAGCTTAGTTGCTTCATTTGTTACTTTACCATTTTCGTCCAAATATATTCCGGATAAAAAAAGTGTATTCCGTTCAATGTATTGATAAAGTAAGATTGCTCTATCTCCATTATTGATGTAATCGATGTCTAATACATCCTTAGGCAAAATAGACATTTCCACCTCACTTATTTTGCTCATATCATTGTCAAAAACACTGATGATATGCTTTCGTTTTCTTTCTCTTGATAATAGGATATGCTTGCCTACTCTCCCGATCGATTTGTATTGAATAATTTGTTCAACTCCTTGTTCAGCATTCGAATAAAACAGTTCTTGCGCATCCATGTTCAGATGGCTTATTAAAAGCAATACTGTATAGAGTATTTTATTATACATTTAAACTATAAGCAATTTATGCAAGGAGTATTAAAAATTACTTGTGTCATTCATCTAAATGAAAATAGCCACTGTATAATGCAGTGGCTATTGTTCTAAAAATCTATATATTAATTATTTAGGGAGAACAACTGCGTCAACCACATGGATAACTCCATTGCTTGCATTGAGATCAGCTGCTACCACCGTAGCTACACGACCGTTTTCATCGGTAAGTACTACTTTACCGTTTTCAAGTGATGCAACAATGCTGCCACCGCTAACTGTTTTGAGAGTTGCTTTTCCACCGCCATCTTTAATAGCTTTAACTACAGCACCTGCATTAAAATTTCCTGCAACTACATGGTAGGTAAGAATTTTAGCCAACATTGACTTATTTTCAGGTTTAACAAGCGTCTCAACTGTTCCAGCTGGGAGTTTGCCAAACGCTGCGTTTGTTGGAGCGAATACTGTGAATGGTCCTGCACTTTGGAGTGTCGCAACCAAGTCAGCCGCTTTCACTGCTGCAACAAGTGTTGTGTGATCAGTTGATCCAACTGCCAGATCCACAATGGTTTTCTGTGCATTGGCTGTTACTGACATTGCGCAAAGGGCAATCATTGAAATAAAGAAGTTTTTGATTTTCATTTTAAGTTATTTAGATATAATAACAAGAAAATGATCTTTTGGTTCAATGTTTTCAAGAATAGCAATGAATTTGATGTCCGAAATCAGAAATATCGTTCAAAGATTTAAAAATGAATAACAATCATTTAACAACTTTCGCCCAACATTATAAATTTTTATCTAGTTTGTATGCGATTGAGAAACTTAGGTATGAGGTTTGTTTGGTGTAATCATTTTCTTTAATAAATACATAATTAGCTGACCAAAGGCTTCTCCATTCTGCCCTGCAGAGGATGGATGCATTGGGGTGGTAATCTAGATTCAAAGAGGCGCTTGATCCAATCATTTTCTCTCCATTGCTGGTTTTAATTATGACGGCATTCTTATCACTGTAATGTTCTATTCTGACTGCAGCTTTAAAATGTTTATTTATTTCATAGCTGCTGATCAAAACAGGCGACCACCAATGGTTCAAGTCTGTCCCCTTTTTTTGTTTTTGCTCAGCGCCAATATCAAACCCTAAGACCTGTGACCATTTCCCAAATGAACTTTTCCAATAAAAGTTATTGAAATATCTCCATTTTCTATCAGTATCTGGGTACTCAGACCCAACAAAAAAACTCCAGTTGAGTATATTGGCTTTATTGATCTCTTTTGTCCATTGGGAACCAAAAGAAGGCAAAGAATTATTCTGTAATGGAAGAATTCTTTGCCATCCTGTAAGCACATAAAAATTGAATGTGTTATTGTTTTTTGGGTAATTGATTCGAAGTCCATTTAAAAAATAGGGAGAGTTTTCAGCCAATAAAGACCTGGTAACTGTGATATTATCAAATGCATTGATACCCTCAAATCCAATATAAGAGGGGAACACTCCTCCATCTATCCAAATATTCTTTTTCTTGCTTATCAGGAAACCAATATTTGCTTCGTAAATATTTTTAATAAAACCAGGTTCATTTTTATAATTATCTTTTACATAGCTCCCTAATTGTAAGGCCGTGTTGAATCGAATATTCTGACTTTCATGCTGTATCCCAACAAAACTATGGTTGATATTGAAGTTGTTCAGTCGATTGTGGTTGTATTGAAATTCAGAAATTTTAGAATTTTTATCTGCATCAGATTTTATTGTGATGAAACTTTCTCCATAGTATTTTAATCTCCAGACAGGTTGAATGGTTTTGTTCTCTTCCTGACTTTTTGATGTTAAAGTAAAAAAGATGATAAAAATTACTGTAAATGGCGAAAATAATTTCATGTATTATGCAGGTAAAATTACAAACATAATATTCATGAAAATCGCAACAATGATTTAATTTGATTTCAGATAGTTCTTAACAAAATCCAAGCAATACTTTTTAATCAGTTCTCTCACCCTGTCAAATTCATATTTGATTTCTTCATCTGTGCCTGTTGCCTTTGCCGGATCGGGGAAATTGTAGTGGAATTTTTCGGCTTTGGATGGGAAATATGGGCAACGTTCTTTTGCGTTGTCACAAACAGTGATCACGAAATCAAAATCAATGTCTTGGTACTCTAAGATATTGTTGGAAGTATGGTGAGAGATATCTATTCCATCTTCTTTCATTGTTGCAATTGCTTTTGGGTTGACACCGTGCGTTTCAACACCTGCACTGTAGATCATTGCTTTATCTCCAGCAAATTGCTGCAAATATCCATGTGCAATTTGACTGCGGCATGAATTGCCTGTGCATAAAACTAAAATATTCATAGTACAATTTATTAATATCTTTGATGGATGAAAAATTATTCTTACAGACTAATTTATGTAGTTTTCTTTTTTTCTTTTCTGGCTCAGCCCTTATCAAATTATGCATGGGGTAGAAAGGGGCATCATATCATTGTTGAATTGGCGTTTAACAGGATGAATCAGGGCACCAGGGAAAAAGTCATGAAGTATTTGAACGGGATGTCAATTCAATCTGCCAGTACGTGGATGGATGATATAAGAAATGTACCCACCTATAAATATTTAGAGACATCACATTATATAAATATACCCGATCCCAACAAAACGCCAACTTTAGCTCCTAACGATGTAAAAAGGGAATTGGATAAAACTTTTAATGATCTTAAAAACAAAGAGCAATTGGACGACAGCATCGTTCGGCTGAGTATTTTGAAGTTGATACACTTGATCGGGGATATTCATCAGCCGTTGCATGCAGGGTATGAAAAGGATCGGGGGGGAAATGATGAGCAAGTGGTGTTTGAAGACAAGAAATCCAATCTTCATCGTTTATGGGATACACAGCTGATTGATAAATTAAGTATTGATAATGTCGTCATTGAAAATCATATTGCAGCTTTGTCGAATCGTAGCAAAAGAGATTACTCTGTAATCAATGTTGATCAATGGATCAATGAATCTCAATCTTATTTGGGTCAGCTGTATAGTATTGATAACAAGGTCATCAACGAAAACTATGTTTTGCGTTCGAAACCAGTTATTGAAAAGCAATTGGCAAGGGCAGCAATGAGACTTCAACGGGCACTTGAAATGTATTTTTAATGTAGATTATATAGCGTCCAAGTTTATTGTACATGATAAGAAGTAAACATTTTTATATTCGAAAAACACATCGTTGGCTGGGATTGTTATTGGGTATCCAGTTTTTGATGTGGACGATCGGGGGCCTCTATTTCAGCTGGTCTGACATGGATGAGGTTCATGGTGATTTCCAAAAGAAGAACGTTCCCTTGCTGCCATCTAATATTTCTTTGATCAGTCCTTCTGTTGTTTTGGATTCGATCAAGCAAATACATAAAATCGATTCTGTTGTTTCAATTCAGTTGATTGATATTATTGGCAAGCCATTCTATCAAATCAGATGTGTGACTGCCATACACAATGAAACAACCCATGAGCATAATATGCAGGGCATGAATCATCTGGCTGATGCTGTAACCGGTAGTCTTCGCGGGCCATTGTCAAAAGAAGAAGCGGTTCAAGTTGCTGCTTACAGGTTCAATGGGAAACCTCAACTTAAGCAGGTAGAACAACTGACTGCTGTCAACAATCATCATGAATACCGTGAAAATCCACTACCAGCATATGCCGTGACATTTATCCATCCTTCCAACACAACAGTGTATGTTTCATCAGAACTAGGGACTGTACAAAAATATCGCAATGATAAATGGAGGGTGTTTGATTTTTTATGGATGCTGCATACAATGGACTATCAAGGCAGAGATAATTTTGGGAATATTCTCCTGCGTGCATTTTCTGTTTTTGGCTTATTTACCGTTGCCTCTGGGTTTGTTTTGTTCTTTGTAAGTTCGAAATGGGGAAAGAAAATTACACTTAAGTAGAAGTAGTATGTTATTTTAATTACATCCTCCTACTTTTTTCTAAAGATCATGCAATGCTGCCAAGGCAGATTTTTCATATTTTTTTCCAGACGGAATCCCACTGCCTTTAATTCTTTGACAGCTTGTGCTTCACTCATTTTGTGAATCGTTTTGATTGGAACTGATTCATCTTCTGCCCTGAATTCCACCAGCACCAATTTCCCATTTGGTTTGAGTGCATTGAACATGGATTGCACCATTTCGTATGGATGTGAAAATTCATGATATACATCCACCAGCAACATCATATCTACGCTTTCGTTGGGAAGTGATACAGAACTGATTGTCCCTAATACGGGGACGATGTTCTGAAGATTTTCCTGCGCAATTCTTTGTTTGAGATATACAAGCATTATAGGTTCGACATCTACTGCATATACTTTTCCTTTCCCAATTTTCTTTGATATCAATCTACTGTGGTATCCACTTCCTGCTCCGATATCTGCAACATTCATACCAGGTTGAAGCTGCAGGTTTTTTATCAGTGTTGTTGTATTTTCTTCAAACTCCCGTTCTGGTCTTTCAAGCCATTCAATTCCAAAATGACTCATTACATGGGCAATCTGCCGACCCATGTACCATTTATCGATGCCGTTTGGATCGCCTGCTTTGTTTAAATATCTCGTTTGTGCACTTGCATTTGTACCACAGGTATACAGACACAATGCGAATAGTATATAATGAATTGATTTCAATGAATTCCTATCAATACTTCCATGAATTCAGATCCGCATCTTTCGGTGCACGCGATTTTACTTCTTCAACCCATTTGGTGATGAACATGCTGTGGTAACGAAGTCTGCTGATATAATTCGGATTTTTATGGTCTCCGTTCCAACAATGCTCTGCACGGTCTCCATAATCCACTTCACAATTACAGGATGGATTTTTTAATTGTTTCAGCATGTCTTCGGCATTATAGACTGCATTGTTTAAATAATAGTTATCCATGTCGCCTACGTAGAGATGAATCTTTCCTTTAAGTTTATCTCCAATCTTCGGCCAGTCACGCTGGATGATATGTGTGAGATCAAAATTTTCCTTCCAGTGTGCTACAACAGAAGGATTGATTTCTCCTGTCTTTTTATCAAAAACGCGAACAGGGTAACCATCTGGGCCAACAGGCGAATACACTGCTTCCCAAATATCCCACTGATCTCCACTTCTGCTCTTGGAGCCCAATGCCAATTCTCTGTGGTTCATATCCCGTACCATGGCATCTACATGTCCTAGGTAGTTGCGATGACCCGGACGAAGTGTGCTTCTGAAAGGGCCTTCACGGTAGTATGCATTTTTATCATTGTACAGATCAACTGTCATGTAATGATGAAAATCGATCGGATCCGGACATGCAGCATAGCTTCCATTGTATTCATCCGGATAGAATACCTGTGCTGCCAATGCTTCCCATCCGCCTGTGCTTCCTCCATACATAAATCTTGCCCATCCTTGTCCAATGCCTCTGAAGCGTTTTTCAATTTCTGGGATCAATTCATATGTGATGGCATCGCCATAAGGACCAAGATTGGCTGAGTTGACTGCGTATGAATCATCGTAATAAGGATTGGCGTGTTGAATTTCAATGGCAATCACTCTCGGGAAATCCGGACCTGTCCATTTTTTATAAAAATCATAAGCTTCCTGTTGCACAATTTTATTGTAACCAATCAGATTGAAACGCTTAACCGTGTCGGGTTTAAGATTTTCATCTGGGGGCATTGTTCTCCATCCGCCGAAATCATCTGGGAAATGTCCGTGGAATATGGCCAAGGGATATTTTACATTCGGGTGCGTATCCCATCCCTCCGGCAATAAAATATGTGCACCCAGGTACATGGGTCTTCCCCAAAATTCAGTCAATAGTTTTGATTGAATTTTGATATGCTTCACATATTTGGTGTCCTCCGGTTCTTTGATGGGCGGAATGATTTTATTGATTTTGATGTTGAACTTGAACGATGGATCATTTTTAAAATTCACTGCAACAGGCTGTGAATATATATTTCCGGGCGCCATGTTCCAGTGTTGTCCTTCCCCTCTGTCCATGGGCAGTTTTACCACATGCCCATCTTTTCTGTTGAATGTTTCGTAGACATGGAGCAGTGCTTGAACACTGTATTGGCCGCTTTTAATTTTATTGATAGTTTCAAGGGGATACCCCACTGCATTCACCCCAACTTTCACCGTGGTGCCTGGTTTCCATTCGTTTACATCTACACCCAATATCTGCTGTGTTTCTTGGCCATCACTGATTTGAAAGCGCGGCTCACCTGTTGGATTTTTGGACAGCATCAGCAGCAGTCTTCCGTCCAGGGGTTGTTTTGCAAGTTCAGAGGGGAGGGTCACTTCAAATGTTTGTCCCATCAGTAATGAACCAACATGCAAACAGAATAATAAGAGGAGGAGTGTCTTTTTCATATCTCTATCAATTTCAGACTAAACTTACTTATAATTTTTGATGATCATTCTCAGCCTAGGAAGGTTTTATAAAATATTTTCTCCATTTTATGATTCTGTACTCAACACAAATCATATTTTATGTGTTATAAATAAAATAAGTTAGATGAAAAATATGTGGATCGTTCTTCTGGTAGTTGTAATTGTGTTCATTGCTTTTCAATCATTTATGTCGATTTCCAATTCAAATATTGAGAGACAAAAATACCGTGTGGTGAAAGCAGAGAAAGGTTTTGAATTGAGGTATTATCCCCCTGCAACTTTTGCCACTGTCAAATCATCCGCAAAATCTTACCGTGAACTCTCCAGCAGTGGGTTTAGAAAAATTGCTGGTTATATATTTGGGGGAAATGAATCATCTACTAAAATCGCCATGACTTCTCCTGTGCATATGGACATCAATGAAAAAGAATCTTCCATGAGTTTTGTCATGCCCTCAAAATACGATCTTGAGAGCCTCCCGAAACCCAACGATGCCAAAGTTGAAATTCATGAAACTCCTGGTGAATATCTTGCTGCCATTGAGTTTGGGGGATTTGCCAATGATGCATCTATTCGCAAGCATGCAGATGAATTAAAACAATTGTTGAATGGGAAGGGAATAAAGACCATTGGTAATTTTCGTTACTTGGGATACAATCCTCCTTATCAAATCATTGCCAGAAAAAATGAAATTGTTGTTGCGGTTGAGTGGAATGAAACAACGAATTGAACAGCGGTTTAAATTCTGTAATTGTCTTCTCTCCAATCCTTGATTTGCTGTTTGATTTCTTTTGATCTTAGTTTTTCTTCTGCAGCTTTTTTTGCCAGTGCTGGAAGTTCCTCGTCAGAAGCAAATCTCAATGCAATGATCTGACGAATATTCAATCGGCTGTCAAATGGTTTAGCGGTCAAAATGAAGTGACGCAGATTTTCTTCAGCACGAATCGCTCTGTCTTGTGCTTTAAGGGCGTATGTTCTCACCATTGAACCGATGACCAACAATAAAAAGAAAACCAATACCAACAGTGAGGCACTGTAACAGTTTTCCGGTTGACAGTTCACAAGATTGACAATGCTGCCAATGAGTCCAATGATGACCAACGGTGCTGAAACATAGTGGAACGGTGCGTGCATTCTGGCGTGGTTGCTGAAATTTTGTGTTGACATAATTATCTATTTATTATTTTCTGAAGTTATTTCTATTTCATCAATTTGATAAAAGCATTTTGAGTGTGTCCATGATAATTTTCATAGTTTCTGGGCCAATGCTCATGCCTGTTAAATATTCACTGTGGGGAATGTTATTTTCTTTGATAAAAAAACTGGGTTTTAAAATATATCCCAACGCATCTTGTGATAATCCCAAAACAAATTTTGGACCAGCACCTTTCATAGCTGCTTTTGTTTCAAGACCCATTGCTGGAACAGTTTCACCTGGATGGGTTGCAAACTGCGCCTCACCAATATTGAAGGTTGCAATTTCTGATTCTACCATTTCTCCAAATTTTCTTTTGATCACACCCGCTTTTGACAACATGGAGAATCCCTGGTTTTTCATGGGGAACATCACATTTTTACTTTTAAATCGAATGTTGTTTGATTGGCTTTTTTCGGGTGTTGATAGTAAGGCATGAACATGTTTACCTAATGAACTTCCGTAATGCAATGCGTTTTCAAAAGACGATGAAACATCTTCTGGCTGTATCCATCCACCGATGGCGCCTTGTAAAAACATATTCACACCTCCTTGCAATGAATCGAGGTAATGATAATATCCCCAAACATAATCTGCACTGGCTGCTCTGGTTGCATCATCCATGATGGTGGGGTGACATGCAAAATTGGTCAATGTAGCAACCGATTTTTTTGATTGATTGAGAAATCTTATGGTGTTGACTGATCTGTCAATTTCATTGGGCTCTGAAATATTTTTTACCCAATCTTCGCCAAATCTTCCTTGCGCATATTGCATTTCACAATTTCCCTTTTTTTCATATGCTTCTTGGATTGCAGCAGTTGCAGCCGCAATGATTTTTTTCATGTGAGACTGGTTCACACCACTTTGTGTAAAATTCTTGCCCCAAATACCCACTACATCCGGACCGGCATGGGTATGTGTAGAGCTCATCACAATACTGCTTGGATCAAGTGAAGGTATGCTGCGTTTGACCTGTTCACGAATTTCCAATAAAGCAGGATACATCAATCCAATGCAATCAAAAGTAAGTATGGTGACATGCTGATTCTTGTTTCCAATGAATACAGCTTTTACATATAAACTGTCATGCACATCAATAAACGGGCGATTGGGATTTCCACCCGCCATGTACAGGCTGTCATTGTCAGGATTGATATTCCTGCTCGCAGCTCCAACCATAAAAGATTGGGCAATTGAGCTTTGCATCAATAAAATCATGAAAATAAACAACAGTTGTTTTTTCATATTTATCAAGCGGAAAGTTTGTATTCAATATACCAAACAATATTGATAGTTGCATGTTGTGGTATAGTACTCAGTAATTAAATATCTTTGCGGCCCCAATTGATGTTGTGGTCTTGGTTATGAGAAGAATAGTCCTGTTTTTCACTGTTTCTTTATTGGCAATCAATGTATTGCGCGCGCAATTTGCTGTATCTATACGCATAATGGATCAAAACAAGGAGTATGTTGCAGGCGCAACCTTTTC
>Ga0129333_10005391_pt1 | contig 12006 bp, 26 predicted proteins | sample CPB6_08_DNA_FD_94474 | JGI IMG/M metagenome (GOLD analysis project Ga0129333, IMG submission 94474) | Freshwater to marine salinity gradient microbial communities from Chesapeake Bay, USA - CPBay_Sum_0.6_0.8_DNA | ecosystem: Environmental > Aquatic > Marine > Coastal | place: USA: Chesapeake... | reverse complement strand
TAACATGAAGATCTTTATAATTATCTAAATGTTCATCAGCGATTCTATCTGAATCGTGAATCAATGCATGAGAGGAACCATCATCTTTAACATGACTATGTGCAACAATATGATTATTAATGGTTGGAGCAGCTACGTGATTTCTTATATGGTCACGTAATTCTGCATCTGTCTTTTTACTTAAATGATGAGCAAAATCTTTTGCAATTGCGGTTCTAGCTTGTAGAGAAGATTTTTCTGCGACATCTACTCTTGCACGTGCAGTTGAATCTCCTTTTAAATCTTCTTTATGCTGTTTGTGTCTCTCTGATTGAGATCCTGTGTAACCTAATTGTTCCATTCTTGTTGTGTGTTCTTTCCAGTGTTAGAAAAAGAACCAGTCTTTGCGCCAACTGCTTTTTCTAAAGAATCTACACCTGAATTTTTAAAATTAGGTTTTTTATTTGTTCCATATTTCGCAGAAATACCATGAAACGAATGATGATTATTATTTTTATCACGAACAGTTAGAATAACATCAGCGTTTGAATTGACATCTTTTTTACCTGTTGTCTTTTCATGGTCACCTGATTTTTTCTCAGTATCTCTATTTGAAGTCCAATGAACATCATGAATATGACCACCTTTTGGAATGTGACCATTAGACTTCATATGATCTATTAGAGCTTTTGCCGTATTAGAAGCATGCTGATTAATTTCATTATATGCATCATCACCTATTTTCTTTTTTAATCTATCGTGAACCTGTTGTGGTGTTCCTGAATAGTCAGGATTTTGTGATTCAGCACGATGATGCAATGGCAATTCGTTTTTAGGATGTAAATGTTTTGCTAAAAGTAATTCGTGCAATTTACCTTTATCGTCATTTGCAACAGAACTACTTAATGCTGCCTCTGTTAAATATTCTATGAAGTTAAGCACGAAAATTAATCCTTATGTCAATAAATTAATCGCTTCTTCATAATGTTTAATACGATCTTCAAGACCGATATATCCACCGTTGATTTTTTTAGTCATCAATTTAATATCGCCACTATCTGCTTGAACATTTAGTTTATTTTTATTCCAGAACCAGATTGCAGACATCAATGCAAAATCACGATCAGATGTAACCCAGTCAGGATTGTTATACAAATTTTCCCAGTCGTCAAACATTTCTTTGGCAAATGCTTTATAGTTATCAGATCCAGTTAATTGGATTGGTCCACGACCACGATACTTATATCCATCTCCTGAACTTTCTGGACCATTACCCATACGACCGCCATAAATTCTATTGGCAATCTTTTCAGGTTGTTTTGCATATTGTGCAGCTAAATCTGCGTTTGGAAAATATTTTGGAAATACTTTCATCAAACCCTGCGCAGAATAATTTAAATTTTCTTCAAATACTGTCCAGCCACCAGATTCGTGACCACACTGAGCTAAAAACGCAGCAACACGTTTTGGTGTGTTGATGTCATAAAGCGGAAATACCTCTGCCATAGAAGTTGCCCACAAATCAGGGTCTTGAGCACGAGGAAATAAGTGATGAAATTGATCAGACGTTATCATTTTTTAAATACTGACTTAATGTTTTCTTCTAATGAAATTGCCCATGCTGGTTGCTTAAAGTGCCAACCAATAAATGCTCCAATTAAAATTAAAATTAATGATTCTAACATATCATCTTCCTCCTATTTTTTCTAATGCATCTTCGTATCTTATCTTAGCCAAGATATAATCTTTAACTAGAGAAGAACGAACAATATCATCCGCAGTAAATTCAATCCTTGTAAATGCTTTCATATGAAGAGCAATATCAAAGAATTTTAAAATACCTGAGACATCGTTTTTCTTTTTATTTAGGTCTGTTTGACGATAATCACCACACCAGATAATTTTTGAACAATAACCAACTCTCGTCATCACAGTGTCTATTTCTTCATATGTCATATTTTGCATTTCATCAACAATGATGATTGCATTATCAAAAGACATACCACGAATAAATGATGTAGAGATAAATTCAATATGACGCTGTTCTTCTAATCTAGTCCATGCGTCTTTACGTCCATTAAACAACATTTCACAAATACGACGATATGGTTGTGCGTAAATTTCCATCTTATCATCAACATCTCCTGGAAGATGACCAATTTCTCTTGACTGCACTGCAGAACGCACAACAATAATTTTATCAAATGGATTAGATTTATCTAAAACTTCTTGAATTGCCTTATAGAGTGCACAAAACGTTTTCCCTGTTCCTGCCACTCCGTGTAATGCTATAAAATAATCCCCTCTTGTATATGCATCAAAAAATTTTGTTTGATTTGTAGTAAGGGGTTCAATTTTAATTAAATCTTCAAGTCTAATTCTTAAAGTTCCTGCTCCCTGTTTTTGTTTTACTTCTTTTGTATCTTTTATATTTGTTTCAGGTGATGTTAGTGCTGGCTGTGAATTTTTCCTAGCCATGGTAATCCTTGTTGATTATAATTGTGATGATGATTTATTTAATGTACTTCCTGGAGTTTTTTCGTGTATTCGTTGCAATACCTCCTTAAATCCTGTATCGTATTTTCTTGAAGCAGATAATTTTGATGCATCTCCTATTAGATTGGGAGCACTAATTAATGTTTCAAGATGAGGATTAGACTCTCTGTAAGAATCTAATTCCGAGATCTTCATCATCACTTCACTAATTTCACCAGTTTCTTTATTTTGAAATCTATAAGTTGGCATATTATTTATGAAATCCATATTGGCTGATTACGGTTCTTCCAAGAAAACATTCTTGTTTTTTCTCCGAGATAATAGTTTTTATAAGACTGGATAGAATCTCCGTCTACTTTATATATATCTGGCATAGCTGGAGTTGGTTCAGTGAACCCAAAACCAAGAGGAATATTTTTAGGTTTAACAAAAAGATGTTCCAACAATCCATCTCTTTGTATCTTGTGAACTTTACCATAACGATAGGTATACTCTTCACACAAATTTACTAGTAGATTATATAACCACTCATAATTCTCATATGACTTTCTAACCCAAACAGCAGAAGGATGATTTATGTGTGTTGCCTTATATAAAAAACGCTCGAGATAACTATCTAGTTTCCATACACGATTAGTGCGCCATCTTGCAGGTATTGATCCTAGAACGTATTTTTTCTCAATACTTTCAACACCATCAAGGACACGATGAGCAGTTGATAATAATTGAGAGTATTCTAAAATCATTTTAATACAATGTTTGTCAACATGCTCAGTTGCACAAATTTGTGGATTGTTATTCAAGTAAAAGATGTTCATAACGATTCTCCAATATTGTAAATAATTATACACTTATTTTCTTGTTTCGTCAAATAAGCATCCTTATTAAACCTACACACTCTATTGCAGTTAAAAGCAGATAGTTAGCCAACATCCCAAATGATTTCCTGCTATAAGCAGCGCCAGCACACATAGCGCAGCCTGATATCCACAAAGGATACAAAATAAGAAACGGTGGATTCGGGACAGTGATTGCCACAGTAATACTGCAGCCAATAGACACAAACCAAGCAAGAACTTCAACGATAAAACGAGTGCGATTAGAAGAGTAGTCATCAAGAATCCAATCTATTGTAGGTTTAAGTAAATCATTCAATTTCTAAATGCCTCAATTTCTTTCATTTTCTTAAAAACACCTTCAACTTCTTTCATACTCTGTTTTGCATTGGTGTGGAGAATGCCATGACCACCTGCAGCATTGAATGGTTCAATACAACCAATAGAATCATCAATTAAAATAGCATATTCATTTGCATATTCTGCTTTTTCAGCCTTACTTTTAACAAAAAATGGAATATGCGGTATATTATTTCGATTCAACCATGCTGATTTCTGCAATTTTACTTCATGACCAACCTTTTCATCAAAAGTTCCAACAGAAGTTAGCATTTTTACATCAACACCCTGTAAAGATGCCACTGATTCAAGCAATTCAAGTGCGTCTGGCATTGGTTTTAGGTGAGAAAAGATCTTATTCACCATTACTGCATGCTTAAACTTCTTAAAATCATTGAGAATATGCATTTCTTTAGGAAGATTTTCTTTAATTTCATTGTAAGATGTGATAAAATCACATAAAACACCGTCCATATCCAAATATAATGTAAATTTTTTCATTTTTAACGAATACCCGATGGTTTTTCTGGTTTTTCAACGAATTTTTTAAAGTCTGGTGGTTGCCAACCCTTTGGTTTCAACACTTTTCCGTCCTCACGACGAATAACTTTGCCTGATAAGTTGTCAATTTTGAATAAATTTGACTTTGCACCCTCATCCCATGCTCTGTCGATGTCCCATCCACGTGTTTTTGCGTATGCGACAATAACCCAGATCATATCAAAGCATGCATCAAGCTGTTCTGCATCATTATTACTGTCATATGCAGCCTGAAATTCAGAATATTCTTCATCAATGAGAGATTTATACAATTCTGACAATGCACTTGGATCAGATGGCATTGCTGGCGTTAAATGATCGCATGCTCGCATGAACATTTGCACATCTGTAAATACTTTTGTCACTTATTTTTCTCCTTTTCAATCCATTCATCAAAAAAACTTTCTGGTAGTTCAGTCAAATAATCTTCTGTTTTAAATTTATCATCATACGGAACAATATCTAAATTTCCATTGAAATAAAAACCACAACCCCTCAAAAATAATTCAATATTTTGAAGAACATCATTTAGAGAATCTTCTTTAAACTCTAGAGTATGTTTGGTTGTTGGATTCCCATATAAATCATCATGACTACAAATCAGTGTGTACTTCGACATTATATTTTCCTTTCAATTCACAAATTTCATTTTCTAACTCTTTAATACGTTCCTTTAGCCGAATATTTTCCAGCAACAGAGAATGTATCGCTTCTTCCACATCACTTAGTGGTATGTGTAAATTTTCCATTAGCGTAACGGTGGTCCACTAACCCAACCAACAATGCTATGACGTGTTCCACGTGTGACAGGACAAACACGATGAAATGCATAACTTGGAAACATAATTAATGTTCCTTGATCTCTTGGCATCACTGTTGGGTATTCTAATCTTTCAATGATTTCAAGTTCACCACCATCATATTCACTTGGATCTGTTAATTGAATTGTCACAGATAACTTTCTGACACCAAGTCCATAACCACTATCCATATGTGCAGTAAAATGTCCTCCTGGAGCAGTATACTCTGCAAGTTGTAAATGTTCAGAGAATCCAGACAAATCATAATTATAAAATTGTTTATTCATCATAAGAATAACTTCAGTAATTTTATTATAATATGGAGCCATAAATTCTGTTGGAGGGCAAAATGCTACACTACTTTTACGAGCATTTTCATTAACTTCACTATTACCACCAACAGCACCATCAAAAAATTTTATTTCTTTTTTAACGTAAGAAACTAAATCCTCACATTCTTTTTTATTAAATACCATTGGAAAAACGGTATATGAGATTGCTGGATCTTTATAAAAAGTCCATGCTGGATATGCATCAATCATTAGTCCCAAAGTCCTCTGTAATATTTGCCAAACAAACGTAATCCATTATCGACTCGTTTCCATTCAGCGTTTAAACCAACGTAGTCACACACATGTGTATGATTTGGTCCATAGACCATCTCAGACATATCATTATCTAGCTTCTTCCATTGAATATCAAATTCACCTGTATGATACTTGTCTTCCCATGATCCATCGACAAGATGATCAAATGCAAAAATCATCTCATCAAGAACCCATTTCCAACGGTCGTGGATATCATACTTAGGTATATAATCTTTATAAAATTCAAAACACAATTGTGAATCATAATCCTCAGTTTTGGTGGTGCGCATATGTTCAGGCACATCTTCCAGATCAACAAATTGAGAACCATGAGTTGTAGTACGAAGTTGCTTCAACATTGGAAGAATAATCGGACTCAGTGTTGAATCCATATTCCAAGTGTCAAAATTATCAACTTTCACATAGACAATTCGAGGATGAATTATGTCTAAAAGTTTTTGCAGAAATTTAGAAAATGGCTCTATTCGATCCGCCCACTTTTCAATGGTTGGATCATCATAATCAATTTCACGACGATAGATCCATTTTAAAATTGTATATGGAGAGAGCCAATGATCCCTATAATCATTTATATAAACCTTCATTGTTCAACTCCAAAATGTTCGCAAAGTATTTCTTTTGCAAATAGCGGATCGAAATTAATACCGTCATAGGACATCATAATTGCAAAGATGGCTTCATCAATAAAATGATTAATGAGTTCGTCATACTCTTCTTCATTGAGTGTAACATACCCATTTACAAATTCTATTTTCTCCATCTTTTCTCATGTCCCTTATTCAAGAAAACTCCATACCAAAAAATCCTAATTGCATTTTTAAAATGAAATAGACTTTCTTTGTAATAATGTTTTCGGTATTTGTCAAAATTCCACTTCATATTAGTCGCTGAATTGATGCACAAGTTCATAAAATTCTGCAGGTGGAATTTCAATACCCAATTCCGCTGCCTGTTTAATCTTTTCCTCGAGTAGAGGATAATGACCATCAAGATCCTCACAACGTACAGTAATTGCAATCGCAACTCCTGGAGCCTTCTTATGTCGATAGATAAATGTCCACATTTTTCTTTTCCTATAATTTGTTATTCGATAAATTGGTTCAACTCTCATAGAATCAATACGAGAAATGTAACTGCCAATGACCACCATGGATATCCCTGCACCACTAACCAAATAGCCATGGCAAGCATTACTGCTCTAAGAAGGATAATTAGTGCATTGATAAGCTGCATCACTTTTCTCGCATTGCTCTGACTTCTTCATAATACCTTGCTGGAGTGATAGGAACATACATTACATCGTCCCATGCGACTCCATCAGAATTAGAAGTATACTTTTCATTCATTACAGTAAATGCCATTTCATTACCAAAATCGCATGCCTGAACCTCAAATACTTCCTGAGTCTTTGGGCTAAAGATAATCGAAATAGACCAACCATCCTGATGACCATTCCAATAGTCTAAACAATACAACTGACTCGTAACAGTATCCCCATCAGAATTTTTATATGTGCCATAATAGTCAGAACCCTCTGTAATCTTATGATCTGCCAACTGCATCCATTCTTTCAACGTAATCAATTTAGTGTCCTTTCCTTTGTAGAGTTAAAAGATTTAACATTATCTCTAAGAGAGTAAATAGCATCAGTCATACGTGTATAATCTTCTTGATTTAAAAGTGTCTTATAAAGACCCAATCCCAATGTAACCAAAATCGCAGCAATTGCTAGTGGTTCTTCTCTTTCTAGTAGAGGAGAAACCCGATCTGAAATCTCACCATACAATTCATCTAACTCATCCATTATTTACCCCTAATCCATTCAATAATCTCAGTGACAACGATACCAATCATAAGACTTGCACTGAAGATAATTGCAGTGATACTCAGTATTAGAGCCATTAATGGTAAGTAGATAGTCATAAGAACAATAATGAGTAGAGTGATAAATCCGATAATTAGCTTTTTAAACATATCCATATGATGAACCTTTTAGAGTGAAAAATTTTCTCGGGGAATTTTTTTAGTGAAAGTGATTGCAATTCCTCTAACCTCTTACAGATATATTATACAAGAAAGAATCTTGCAAGACAAGAAGAATATGCCGAGAGAGAGAATAATTATGTGGGGGGCTAAACCCAACTTTGCAGATTAGCCTAGGAGTCCCTTGAATTATAGATTTATATAATCTCATTTTAGATCATCATCCCTAGTCGGTGAAACAAATCAATGGCTTCTTGGTCTTTACTCTTCGGCTCTGGTTTATACTGTTTCTGTATGTCGTAGACCATTTGCTTGTTAATACAGAGTAGTTCAGCTATATTACTCGGTGATGTTCCTTCGTCGAGTAATTCCTGTACTTCAATAATAATGTCTTTTAACTTGCTCATTTTAACGCATCCCTGCTGACCGACGAGGATAACCCTGTGGTGATGTTGACGTAGGAACAAAACTGTGGTATGGTTTACAGGTCATTGTCTGCTTTGGTGGCTTACGACGAGACTTAACTACAGTAATGTCCTTAGTGCGAAGGTACTTCTTAACTGCTGCTTCGAGTTCAAGGGAGAGTTCACGTTTGTTCATAATACGTTCCTTATTTACTAGCTTGAATATAATGTTCCAGTCCGATACTGAGCATCCTTGATCGTACATCAGCTAGATCCTTTTCTTCCTTAACATATCGTTCAATTAGACCAACAACAAATGACTCGAGATATCCGATTGTGTAATCCTTGTTGGTTGTCATAAGACCAGAGACCATCTTCTGTACGGTCTCACTTGTTTCTTTACGTGTGCTCATTTTTCACCTCTTGTTTCGGTTGAGTAGAGTTTGTTTGTTAGGTATCCATTGATTGCGAAATATACACCGCAATCAATGTCTTGTTGCGAACGGCGATCCTCGGCAATTGCCTTATTCTCAAAGGCAGCATCGATAGATTTGAAAACACCGATAATGTGTTCCTCACGATATGTGGGATCAATCTCGAATAATACGTAGGAGACCAAACCAGTTTCTTGAGAGTCTTGCATAATATGTTCCTTAAGCTGTCAAAAGATAAGTTGCCATTTCTTTCCAGTCCTTGTTCGCTGAGCGAATCTTTGTGACGGAAATTAATGTGCGAAGTGAGATTTCTTTGGCTTCATTTGCCAATTCACGGATAAGATTAAGTGCATCTTTTTTGTCCGAGAGACTGAATTCAGGGAGGAAGTCAGCTGACTCTGCGATGTATTCCATACGATCAATCTTCTGTTCTGCCGTCATTGAGAGATCAATCATCATCGAACGAGAACGAATGGCTTGGTCAATGCGGTCTTGGTTCATATTCGAGATGAAGATAACACGTCCTTCGAAATTGAACGAACGAGGAAGATCATCATCACGCATATCAGCATTCCACGAGATAATACGTTTGCCATATGAATCAAGCGCACCTTTGAGAAGATTGAGTGCTACTGGATCCTTGAGGACTGCATCACAATCGTCGAATACGATAATCGAACGATTGTTTTCGTACAGAGTGCGATACAAACCCTTGGCTGTCGAGAAACCCTTGACCATAGTGAAGCATTTGCGAGTATTGATTACTGCACCAATGTCAAATTCAGACAGATCAGAAATGTCTTTGAAACCGTTCGATTCGAGAGTCTTGACGACTGTGAATGTCTTACCAAGTCCACCTTCGCCAGTAATGATGGCTGATGGTTGGATATTGTTAGCGACCATATTGACCAGTTTCTCAACGAACGAGAAACGTTCATTAATGCCATAACGATTTTGCTTCTCGGTGGCGACCACAATCGCCTGTTCGATATCGCCGACCATAGCAGCCAGACGTTTCTCGACGTACTTTTTGGAATAGGACTTAATCACCTTAGATCCTACCTTTGCGAAATAATTTCCCGATTTTTCGTCGAAGGAAACCGCTGTCACTTGAGTCATAATTTTCTCGCTCTTAATCATAATATAAGGATCTTACCGCATAATTGCAAATTTGTCAACAATTATCTGGAAAGACCCCCATAAATTCTACTAATGGGGGTATTACGATCGATTATATTAGCTAATCGCCTTTAGCATATTAAGTGGGACGAGATAGTTAGTGGCAGTGCCATGGCGACCAATCACCTTAACAGCTGCTTTCTTAACCTTAACTGTCGTGATAACACCTTTATAGTCTACACCACGATTAGTGAACACAACGTTATCGCCTTTAGCAAACAATACACGTGCGGTACGAGACAGTGCCTTACGACGTTGCACAATTGCTTCGTAGATTGAGGCTAACTCATCATTCGAGGCAGAAGTCAGGATATACGAAACAGCAAGAGAGAAGTCTTTATTCATAACAAATTTCCTTATCGGTTTCCAACACGTTCCATCACATACACTTCAGTCCCATCAGGGAATTTGTGCGAACGGACTATCTTATATCCCATCGCATGGTACCGACGACACTTCGCAGCACAGTAGTGGGGTTTACCAGTAAATCGAACCAAATTCATAACATTTCCTTTCAACTATGCAGACATTATACTCTAAGTCTGCAAGAATGTCAAGAACTATTTGCATAAAAAATGCTAATGAACCCATTAGGGAAGCTAATGGCTAAGTCATTGATTTTACAGGGTTTTTTTCTGGTCGGCTAAGTCGTTGATATTACAGCACTTTTCCTAATCAACGAACGACACTCTATTATATCGGATACACTCTGCAAAGTCAAGTTTATCTGTCCACTTCCACCCACAGATCACCATCCGCTACAAACTCATTATCTCTTAGTCTTACAGTAGGAACAGCTACTGGCTCTGGAGTAGCATTATTTCGTTGTCCAATAAAATTATGCTTCTGGACTTCTGCTTCATCAGAACCAGATTTCAGCCACTGACTTCGCTTCTCACCAATCTTTCTTTTCTGCTCTTCTGTGTGTGGTCGTTTATTGCCACAGGAGCGACTACAGAATGGACCACGTTGCTTGTGCACCTTAGCACAGACTGGACAGGTTTTTTCTTTATACGCCATTTGTTTTTATTTCTGTCCACATAAATTGCTTTGTAAACACACTCGACACACTTTCTCCATATATACGATAACCACAAAAAATCACACGAAAAGCCACGTCATCTAGTCCCGCATAATTCCATTACTCATAATAGACCACATATAGCCTTAATATAGCTTCACTTTTTCTCTCTCTTTCTCTTATGGGTCTCTATCCTTCTATCGATATATTCGTCGAGATGCATCTTAAATTTCTCTTTGGCTCTGGGTATAATGTTCTTACGAATATTATCGGCTCTTCTCCACTCACCTTCATCGTTATGATGCCACTCGTCATCTAGGGAATCAATTAGATATTCCAGAGATTCAATGACGTCTTCAATTATTTGGCTGCTTTTTCTTTCCATTGGTAAATTCTTTCACTATTTTTAGATATCTGGTCTGGAGTAAAAACGTTCCTCTATCGCTATAGACTGTATAATAGCGTGTTCCGTTAATGTTTGAGACTCTCACCTTTATGATGAAAGTCTCCATTTTATTAGTGGATTGATGAGAGGGTTTTTCTCACTTCTTTCTTTTGAGCATCAGAGAGTGGTACGTAGTCGAGTACCATTGCTTCTGTGTCATGGGAAAGACCATATTCGAAGAATCGGACGGCGAGTTTGGCTGCTTCTTTTTCTTCGTTCTGTTTATACATTACGATGTAGCTAGTGGCGATGAGTGGCCAGTTGGATTGGAAGGCGGCGAGTCCTGCCACGACTTTCTTTCCGTCTGTGCCTATCATATCTGCAGTCTGTAGATTATTAGTCTTTGCAAATGCGTATTCCACATAGCCTATAGAGCCATTTGTTTGTAGAACATTATTTGCAACACCATCGTTACCCTTTGCACCAATTGTAGTTCCGAGCCATTCTATGGTAGTTCCGAAACCATAATTCTTCTTCCAGTCTTCATTGGCTTCAGAGAGGAATCTAGTGAAGTTCCAAGTGGTGCCAGATCCGTCTGAACGACGAACCTTAACAATAGGAATATCTGGTAGTTTTACATTTGGATTAAGTGTAGCGATCTCTTTGTCATTCCAGCGAGTGATCTTATCTGAATAGATCTTGGCTAGAATGTCTGTGGTAAGTGTGAGATTGCCCACGTCTTTTAGATTGTAGATTGGTACGATACCACCAATGATCATTGGAAATTGTACCTGACCTTTTTTCTCTAGGTCTTCTGGCTTAACTGGAACATCAGTTGCACCGAATATTACTGTCTTGGCATCAATCTGCTTGATACCTGCACCAGAGCCAATACCCTGATAGTTTACAATATCATTGGTTTCTTTCTTAAAATCACCAGCCCACTTTAGATAGATTGGCTGTGGGAAGGTAGCACCTGCTCCGATGATTTCACCTGCAGAT
>Ga0129333_10005388_pt1 | contig 12007 bp, 8 predicted proteins | sample CPB6_08_DNA_FD_94474 | JGI IMG/M metagenome (GOLD analysis project Ga0129333, IMG submission 94474) | Freshwater to marine salinity gradient microbial communities from Chesapeake Bay, USA - CPBay_Sum_0.6_0.8_DNA | ecosystem: Environmental > Aquatic > Marine > Coastal | place: USA: Chesapeake Bay... | reverse complement strand
TAACTAACAACTGATGCCGAATTTTTAGCCCAAGCTCTAACATAATATCTAACTGATGATGTTAAGCCAGTCACAGGGATAGAAAAACTACTAGTTCCTGTAGGAGGATTTGCAAGCACAGATATACAGCCTGCTGCCCCAGTTGTCGGGCTATTATCAAGCACAGTAGGATTTGAAGTAGTGAAGCTATAAACCACACCACGTTGAGTTATTGCTGTTCCTCCATCACTGGTAATACTTCCACCAAGTGTAGCTGAGTTACTGGTGACTAAAGTAGGGGTGGTTGTACTTAGTGTTGCAAGATTTGCTGTAGTTACAACTTGGATAGGTGTCGAATAACAAGTTCCTGCCGAATTTACGGCCCAGGCTCTTACATAATAGGTGGAAGCTTGCGTTAGCCCTGACACAGAAATATTGTTGTTCCCAATAACTGGAGTAGAGGTGAGTGGAGCATTAAAGCAGTTAGCTTGACCAATTATAGGATTGGTAACAGAGTTGCTATAAACTACACCGCAACTTGTGACAGTTGCCCCACCATTTGAAGATATATTCAGTACAAAACTAGCAGTTGTAGTCGTAGTTGATCCAGAGACAGTAAAGCTAGGACAACCTGCTGGTGTAGTGAAAGACTTCAAGTCTCCATACAATGCTGAATTGGGTTCAGCCAAAATAATATATGCCCTGTAGTAATATGTTTTTACAGGCGACAAGCCGGTGATTGTTGCAGGGTAATTACCAGTGCCAGTCCCGACCTCTACTTTACTACCAGCTACTGTTACATTGGAACTAGATTCACTCCAACAAATTCCTCTTCTTTTCCCTGCCAAAGTACTCACTCTGCAGGAAATATTAGAATTTGCAATGTTAACCGAGCTAGAAGTAGCTGGGCCGTTGAGACCCCCTGTCTCAATGGTAACTTTATTTCCCCAACCTCTAATAGGGTCATCGAGCTTTGTACAATAAAGCCCAGATAGCATTACTATTAGAAGAGTTAAAATTATAAACGTTTTACTAGTAAGATGTTTCATAGTTAAATTAAACTTTAGAATGTAATACCAACTCCAAGCGTTCCATCAATATATTGGCCATTTGTTTTATCGTTTATAACATTTGCTCCGGCCATTATATTAAATTTCCCAACTTTAATAAATAGCCCAGCTTCTACCTCTGGTCCTTTTCTTTGTAAAGCATTAACAGTACCCCAAGTACTAGTTTTTGATGAAGGGTTAGCGTAATTAACAATATCTACCCCCCACGAAGGCGTTACTTCTCCAAGACCACCCCCTAAATAAAATCGAACAGATTTACCTCCAATCATAACCCCGGCCGTATATCCACTACGCTTAACACTTTTTTGACCATTGAATTCATAATAGTTTGTTGTATTAGTCGGGTAAGTAGGGATGATGTATCCAAAAGCGTTGTCATAAGAGATATCCTGAGTTGCGCTTACGCTTTTAATCCCTGTTTTGTAGCGAAAATAAAACTTCTTGCTTCCAACCGCTATGCTAAAATTAGAGAAAGTAAGATCAAGGATTCCTACGTTTATAAAACCAAAACCTGTGCTTGCAGATGGTGTTGATATTATGTGAGAGATACATGATGACTCACCACAGTTACCTCCTTCAGCTTTCACTGAAACAACATTGCCATTTTTAGTATTGTAAGATTTAATCTCACTACCTTCTCCAAACGAATTACCTGAAGAACAATTATTACCTGCATACCATTTCCAATTCGCACCAGATTCTAAACTACCTCCTTGTATTGTAAGTCTATAATTTTTACCTTTTAGTTTAGTTGCTGTAATAAAATTAGGAGCGATTGATTTTCTAGTAACGTTAACCTTGATAGTGGCTAAGTTAGTAGTTGACTTACAATCTCCCTCACCTCTAACGTAATAAATAGTCGTTTCTTTAGGATAAGCTGAGTATAGATCTGAGGAAGAGATTGAATATGAATCAGGGGTATCTTTAAACCATTTTAATTGGGTCACGCCATCCCTCTTACCAGAAACTTTTAATTCAACTTGGTCACCTTCGCAAATAGTAATTCCTTTTTCGCCATCATTTATTGATAAACTTGCTAAAACAGGTGTGGGTTTAACTTCTATTTTTATTGATTTACACTCCTTTACTTCTCTGTCATATACGTCTCTAACGTAAATCGTAATTGATCCGTTAACTGTGAAGTTTGATAAAGATTCGCCCTCACCAATGACCGTACCATCACAATCATTAATATGCCATCGCCAACTTTTATTTGACTGCTCTAAACCACCCGATACCTTTAGGTTAATTTTTTCACCTTTACATATAGGGCTAGTTGGGCCACCCGAAATAAGCACAGATTCTCTTGCTGGGGGCCTATTTTTTTCCTTTTGCCTAATTTCGGCTTCTAATACATTTATAGTCTTGCTTATGCAGCTAGTTAAGTTTCTTCCATCTTGGCCTCTAAGAAAATAAGTTGTTGTTTTATTCGGACTAACTGTTATCTCGCCTGAGGAATTTGAGACTATAATTTTTGAAGCGTTAGCGCAATCTTCAGCATACCAAACCCATTTTGAGTTTTTACCACATAATTTTCCATCACCGCTAATTGATAATGTGACACTTTCACCTGGTTTAATGTAATCTCGCGATGCATAAATCGCACCAGGAAGGGTAATTATGCAAGGTAGCGTTGCAGTTTCTTGAACCTGCTTCACCTCTGCCTTAAAAGATGAAAATGCAGCCCCCTCAAAAAACCATTGACTAGGATTAGAATTTTCGCCATCTGCGTTAAACCTGTTTAGGTCAATTATAAATTTCTTTGAGGATCGTTGGCCATTACAATCGTCAAACCTAATCTCAAGAACTAAATTAGACTTCAAACTATTACTCACATATTTATTTCTGATGCCAGACATTTTTAGCTTAAATGCAGTTCTTTTTTTCCCAGCTCCAAGCCCGCCCCCACATGGATTTTGAACATTTTGAACTAATAACTCAATTCCAGGTTCAGCCGGAATCCTCCCTTTATTTGAATAGTTACCAAGTTGCCCATAGCTGGGTATGTAGAATGAAAATAAAACCAGAAATGTAAGTTTAATTGTTATCCTTTTTTGAAGTAGAAGATTTCCCATACTTAGATTATGTGTGTTCGTTATTATTTTCTTAAAATTAACAAAAACAGTAGAAGTTTATTGAGAACAATAGCCAAAAAAGCACCTAGTTCGGACCAAAAAATACTTAGGAGCAAATAAAATTTACCTACTTATTTAAATTAATAATGGTTAACTCTTATTTAATAATTCATTTTTTTATTTTAACATTACTTTATTAAACCAATAAACTATGCCAAGCTTAACAACATTATTGTTTTTTTTAGGAGGGTTTTATTTAGCAGCAGCTGCCTATTCGCTAATAAGCGGTAAAAAGCCAAGCAATCTTTTATCAATTACAGAATTAAACGCTACTATTCTTTCAAAAGGGGGTGGTTGGGGAATTCTCATTCCATTAGTAGATCTCTTAGTGCTATTTTATAACTTAACCTACACATCCTTTTGGTTTGTTGGAATCTTAATACATTTTTTCGCCTGGTTATTCAAATGGATTTGGGAGGAAGTAATTGTTGCAGGCGGGTACTTTATTTTTTCAATAATTTGGCATTATGCAATCAAGTGGCCATGGAAAGTATTGTTATTTTCATTTACTAGAATTGGGTCAAGTTTGAAATTAAACCTTTTGTGGGTTGGCTCATTGGCGATTTTTTCTTCTTTGGCTGTAATGTTTTTAGGCCGGTATTTGGTACAAACTTTTGAATTATGGCCATTCCTAACTTATTTTTTTGGCATCTTAGCTATCATTCCAATAGGGGTAGGACTTTCAATTGTAATACAAAGAATCAACGGGAAAAGTTCCGACGAGATTAAACAAGGGTCCAGAAAGTTTTTTGATCATTTAGCTATTATTGTTTTAGCAATTTTCTTTATTGGACTGGCTGAAGCATTTTTAATTTACATCGGCACTTTCACCTCCCTTTCTCCCATTTTCTCAACTCTTTTTGCTGGAGGAAATCTTTTAGGGGCACTGCTAATACTAATCAATTCGGTAATAATTATTTTTTCGCTTGCAGCACTACCTTCTTTCTCTAATCAATATCAAGGTTCAAATAAGGATGTAGCAGTAGATTTTTTTAAATATTTGATTCGAAATAATTGGGCAAAGTATATAATCTCTGCGCCTGCAATGCTGATTCCACTTTTAATTGCATGCGCCATTCCCTATATTATTACTCAAGGAGTTTCTTACATGGCAGGAAAAGTTTCAAATCAAGTATTTGAGCTACGGCTTTCACAATTAGCAAAAACACGCGACAGTATTCCTGTATATAATTATGCTGATTGGCTTGATGTGAGTAAGGTGTCAGATGATTCATTAAAAGGACTACAGGATAAGGATAGGGAGCGGATTAATGCGAATATGAGCTACGCCAGCACTACTTCAACAAAAAATTATTTAGATGAGTTTTACAGTGCGCATTCATCAGAATATGGAGCTGCGCCTGTTGGAGCTATGATTTTTCTGTTTAATGAATTTTTCAAACTTGAAAATAGTGCCATTAGTACTACACCAATGTCTAAAGAGGCTTTAGTGGCTGATACATCTGAACTGGATGCAATAAACTCTCAGACTATCCCACAAATCCAGCAAAATCAAAAAGAAATAAATAGTAGAATTAGCAATTTGCAACAAGATTTGAATGCAGTATGTAATCCTAATTATGTACGTCCTAGCACTGAAAATACTTCCACTACCCAATCTCAACAAAATCAAGTTCAAGAGAAGCAGTCTACTTTTAAAGAGGTGGACGATTGCGAAAGGGATCGAAATTATTATAGAGATCAAATAAGTAATGCTAATAAAGAAAAAGCTAATGCAGATAAGCAATTAGCAAGAGCTCAGCAAGTTGCAAAGTATTTAAAGGAAATTTATGAAGCTGAAAAGTCAAATGATAGTAATGGTGGAGCTTCTTCGAAAGTTGCATTTCTACTCATTTCACTTTGGCTGTGCCTATTAGTGGGTATGGCATTTGGAGCAGCTATTCCTATGTTTGCGCAAGTGAATCATCATCTTTATACATCGGATAATGGCGGGGATTTATATGTAATGGATAATATTCGTAAGGCGAATTCTTTAAATCCAAACCAACCTTTGCTTGGCATTATTTTATTTTCTACGCTACTTTACTTTAGCTCATCATCTGAGATTCCTGGCATTTCAAAAATTAAAGATTTGCTGCCGCCACTTCCAAATCTTGAGACTTTATTTAAAGATGCCAGCAGCTCGACGTCTTCTGAAGAGACTTCAACAAATGATGAAGAAAATGCAGCTGATTCAGACGTCGATGCGTCAATACCAGCTGCTGACACCACTGCTGCTGTAGCAGAAATGCCCGTCTTTTCAACAAATGAAGTTGATACGCAAGCTGAATATACTGGAACTACCTTTAGTTATGACAAAACTCTTCATACAACTAATGGTGCTCCAAATAATTATTATGAAGTAACTGTTTCATACGTTGTAGATGATAGTGGTTATATAACAGACGTGGCCCCTACCACTAGCAACGGTTATGGTTTGGAAGAGGAAATAGTTTCTGCAATTCAACGAACGTCTGGCGAATGGAAACCTGCTATGAAAAATGGAGTAGCAGTTAAATGTAGAATTGAGAATACTTTTTCTTTTGGTGAAAAAAACTAATTTTCTAACAAAGATGGTTTTGGTGTAATTTTTCTTTGTCGTTTAAAATTGTATTGCTACCCTAAATTTGTTAACCCAATCTTGAGTTAGCAAGTTTAGGGAGCTCTACAAATCCTCCAAACCATAACCTACCTTAAAAAATAAGTGTCTAATTACTTTTAATTGAGTTTTTTTCTTATTGTAAAATTTAGTCGTCTCCGAATCTTCCTCTTACCCCTTTTTTCGATTGCTGAATTTACCAACATATTTTCTCCTTTTACCACTCCGCAAGTCTTAGTCTAACATAATTTTCACATTTTATTTGAAATACGAAAGTATTTGTTTCGTTTTTCATGTATATGAAAATACTATTGATTGTACTAGTTAGCCTTTTTTCTACACTTTTTATTGCTCCTGAAAGTCAAAAACCACCCTCTTACCTGGCAATAGGACAGGTTCATTCACAACTTTGGAAAACTGATATAGGTCGAACTTCATTTAGATCGAATGTATGTATAAATAAAAACGTTCTTGTAATTGGGTCAAATGGTGATTATTTCAGGGACGGAAGCTTGATTGATTTAAAATCGGGTGTTTATTTCATAAATCCTAAAACTGGTAAAATTTTACACTCCGCAGCCCAAGGCAAGTGGGGTGATTTTGATGTTAATGGCACACTAATTTATGGCGATAGAGTTTTTTTTGGAAATGATAATGAAGAATTTATATGTGCTAATTTATATGGCAATATTATATGGAAAAATCTAGCATCGGGTGACATTGAGGCTGAACCAGTAATGATTGATATTGATGGGAAGAAGGCAATTGTTTATGCAACAGAATTGGGAGAAGTTAAGGCTGTAAATCCTGAAAATGGTAAATCTCTATGGTCTTATTTTACACCTGGATTTAGCGGGTGGAGAGAAGGGGATAGTCGGCCAATTTTTAAGGTAAAAGCTTTTTTGTCTAGCACTGAATCATTTTTTACAAAACCTGTGCTAGCCGATGTGAATAAAGATGGAGTCTGCGATATTATTTACTCCTCTCTTCCTAATGATATAGTGTGCATCAGTGGACGTAATGGTGCTCTTTTATGGTGTATTAGTCAGAAAGATGATTCATATAGCTACAATATTGACTATAAAAAAATTGATGGTATAACTGAGTTTTGGCTATCTACCTCCACTTATAACTCCCAAACGAAAAAGAGTTATTTATCTATAACTAGAATAAACGAAATGGGTGAAATTCTAGGAAAAATTCCAATTCAGGAGTCTAGTAGTTCAAGTTTTTCTCTTAATTCCCTCTCTCTTGATGATGGGAAAAGGATATATGCTACGGAGGATTCTCTTTTTATCGTTGAAAGTCTGAATCTTAAAAATACCATTTATATTGGTGACACATTTCATGTTAAATCCTATTGGGATACTGAAGAGCGCACTGTAAACAGAGTTTACCGCGATCAATTATTTAGCTCTCACTCTTTCAAGTATAAAGGTCAAGACAACTGTATTGCTTTATTAAGTCAATATGATTTGGCTAATTATGAAAATGGATTCCTTACTATAGTTTCCCTAAATAATAAAAAAGTTGTTGCTCGACTAGCTCTACCAGGTGTAAGTGAGATGCCTCCTCAGGTAGGTGACTTTAATAGTGATGGGATTACAGATCTTTTAGTAAACTGTTCCGATGGTAGACTTTATTGCTATCAACTCAATTAATTTTTTATGAAAAAACTAAATAGGGTTGGGAGTATTATAAGTTTATTTTTTTTACTGGGTTTGCTTGGTTTAATATTTGGTTTAAGGCGTTGCAATAATAGTTACGCTAGACTCAATGGAGTTGAACCGTTGCACTCCAGTCAAGATATCCCATTTATTAATTTTGAAATTAATGCTTCAAGAGATACGGTAATTTATACTTCAACAGGTACGGCTCTTACATTTCCAGCTGGCACGTTAGTTACAAAAACTGGGATAGTTATAAAAGGGAATGCGACCGTAAGAGTTAGAGAATTTCACGATGCTATTTCTATCTTACGAGCAGGTATTCCAATGCGATTACCAGCTGATAGAAATGCTTTTTTGCAATCATCGGGAATGTTAGAAATAAGGGCTTTTCAAAATGATGAAGAATTAGAGGTTGGTTCGGGTAAATATATTAATTCTGAACTTGCTTCTTATCGTTCTTCAAAAGATTATCAGTTGTACTTTTTAAAGGATGATAATGATTGGGAGACAGAGGGAAAGTTTATTACTAAGACTAATTTACGAAAGCAAAGTCGGCTTATAGAATTATCACAATTACATAAAGGAAAAAATAGGAAAAGCGAACTCCAAGATATAGTTTTTGAACTTTACGGTGATGAAGATGCAACCCCAGAGCTAGAACCCTGGAAGGGGCAAAAGTGGAAAATTTCAAAGCATAAAGTTACTCAAGAGGTTGTAGAGGCGTTTCATATAAACTGGGATAGTATTAAAATTGTTAAAGTAAACGAAAGTAAATTAAAATATAAGTTGGCATTTTGGAAAAAAATGTATCAACCTGATAATAATACCGAAGCAGTAAAGCAGTTTTTTGTAGATGTAACGCCAGTTAATGATAAGCTTACAAATAAAGAAATGTCTTTGACAATGAAAAATCGTTTTTTGAAAGCGGATAGTGTTCAGAAAGAGATTGAAAATGAAACGGCGCGTTTAAATAAAGAAGCAGATCTGCTAAATGCTTTCAAAATCAATAGAATGGGAATATGGAATATTGATCGGCCCTTAAGTTTAACTGATTTTTTGCCTGTAAAAGCAAATTTTGATTTTCAGTCAACTTTAAAAAAGTCTCAAAAAGTTAGGCTTTTTTGTGTGTTACTTGAAGATAACTCAGTAATAGACTTTCCCAATTGGCAAAACGAACCCATTTATTTATCAAAAGAGCGGGCTATGCAACTAGTTGCTGTTTTGCCATCGGGAAATATAGCATTTGTGGACTTTGAGCAAATTAGGCGGAGACTCTTAACAGACTCTCATAATTCATTTGTTACTTCTCAGAAACCATTGAATGACTTTATAACAAACTTGACGGATTGATAAAATTGTATAATGGCAAAAATACTTTTCATTTCTCTTTTTTTAATTATTGTAATATTTGTCGTAAGTGCAGTTCGTCTTTCAGATAAGCCTCCTTCTATTTTGATGCCTGTTAAAGGTGCTTCAAGAAGTAGTTATAATCAAAAGTCATTTGGCGCTCCAAGGCAAGGCCATACGCATAAGGGGGTTGATATTTTTGCAAAAAAAGGAACCGATGTACTAAGCGCCACTTCAGGGCTGGTAATATTTACCGGCTACTTATCGCTAGGAGGTAAAGCGGTAACTGTAATTAGTCCAGATTTTAAGCTTTTATATTACGCACACTTAGACACCATAATAGCATCTTCTTTTTCATGGGTTTCTGCTGGAGTAGTAATTGGTAAAGTTGGGAATACGGGTAATGCTAAAAATACTCCTTCTCATTTGCATTTTTCAATTAGCAGAGCGATTCCCTATAAAAAATATTTTGATCCCGTTCCTCCTTTAAATGAGTACTTAGATTCCAAGTTATATTATTGACGATTACAGCTGGTATAATAGTCACTGGAAATTATTCAGCACGAAGAGGGCAGAAAACGTTCAACTTACCATCGTACAGGCTTTAATAAAAGTAGAACTTAAGCCTAGTCAAAGACTTTTTTATTAAGTGATAATGGCTCGTGTTATGTATCCTCCGGACTAAAAGATTATTTATCAACCGTAAATATTAAATCCATTCACGAAAGGGTAATGTTTCCACAAACACACGGGAAAAACCGAAAGGTATAACCGCTACTTGAAAAACATAGGGAACTAGAAAGCAATTATCACCAAGAGCAATTAATGGATGATATCCAGGATTTTGTTGAGTACTGTAATTATGAATATTACCACGAATTACTACAAAATATCATTCCTTCAGGCGTGTATTATGGAATGCAAGAACAAATACTCCCCCAAAGAACACTCATTAAACAATAGCCCCTAATATGACGAAAACAACTATTTTAAAAGAAAAAATCTTACATTTAAATAACGAAATTCTTTACAACCAAACTGTCCACTTTCTTTGACTACATACATTCAAGATCTAAATGGAGTATAACTAGCTTCAGGGAAATTAATCATACAATTATTTTTAAGTATTATTCATTGAGTTATGAAAAAACTTTTAAGAAAAAAGCCTAAAATATTTTTTGGGGTTTGTGCAGGAATCGCTGATTATTTTGTATTTGATGTTAGTTTAGTGCGTATACTATTTGTTTTTGGAAATTTATTTTTTGGACTTCCTCTAATTTCATATTTTATAATGGCAATAATCATTCCTCGCGATTATTGATAAGGCATAAAACACAAGGTTTTTATTTTGTAGCGGGATCAAACTTTTCCTCACTATCCTTTGAACATCAAATAATAACATATTAAAAAAAACTACTGTCGCCAAATTGTCGCTGAGGGTGAAGATACAAAAAAGCCAGATTCTCTAATAATTGGAGGATCTGGCTTTAAGTTAAAAGTGTGAGCTTATTTTACAAAAATTGAATATGCACCTGCATAGTTCGTGCCATTTGTAAGCTGAGTTTTTGATCCGTTTTTCCAGTACACAGCAATTGGGCGGTTTGTAGTACCATACTCATATCCCGCCACATAAACATCTGTTCCTAAAACACTAACAGATTGGGCAGCTGCATTATTACTTCCAGCTGAAAGTGTTGACATCACTCCGTTTTTCCATAGCCTTGCATATTCGGTACTTCCTATAGATTCTGTCCCAGCTACATATACGTCACTACCATTCACAAACACAGAAAATGCTTCTCCATTGTTTGCTCCCGATGTTAAAAATGTTCCTTGCCCATTTTTCCAAATTTTTGGAACATATGTGTTAGCGACTCGTTCAGATCCTACTACATAAACATCACTGCCAGAAATTGCTATAGAGTACGCATATGCATCCGTATTAGCATTGGAGAGGGTAGTTACGGTTCCGTTTTTCCAAATCTTAACAACATCATTTACTGATTGAGCTTCTTGTATAACCACATACACATCAGTTCCTGAAACAGCTATTGAATATCCATATGCATCACTATTAGTACCTCCAAGCAAAGTGGTTGCAACCCCATTTTTCCAAAGTTTTGCCACATCGTAATTTCCATTAGCCTCATAGCCGGTAGTATAAACATCTGAACCAGAAACAAAAACTGAACTTAACATTCCGTCTCTAGAAGTATTAGTAATATTAGTTGCAACTCCATTTTTCCAGATTTTCCCGATGTTAATTGAACCGCTTGATTCATAACCAGCTACATACACATCATTCCCACTGGCAAATACAGAAAAGGCTTCAGCATAATTTGGCGCTGAACTCAAATTAGTTAACTGGCCATTTGTCCAAAGTTTTGCAAACGAGTAAATAGTTGGAGAGGAAATTTCTTCATAACCAGCTATATATACTTTTGGATCTGATGTTGTAATCGTAATCTGATTGCCATATGCCGTACCGATGCTGTTAGTTGCGTATGCTCTTACGTAATATGTAGTACTTGGTATTAAGCCTGTGATGGAACTAGTAAAAGCTCCTGTACCTGTTCCGTTGGTTGTTTTAGAGTCTGATATTGTTGGATTTTGTGATGTACTCCAACAAACCCCTTTAGCAGTAATTGGACTTCCCCCATCTGATGTAATTGTCCCACCACTAGTAGCTGAGATGGATGTTAAAGCTGAGCTTTGCGTAGTTGAAATAGTGGGAATAACCGGAACAGCATCATTATTTTTTTTACACGATACTGCGAGCGTTATTAAAAAAAATGTCGCGAAAATGAAATTGATTCTTTTCATTGGATTTGGTTTTTATTTTCTATAAAGATTCTTGACTTCAGCAATGTTTAATTCTCTGTTATAAAGATAGACATCATCTAAACTGCCTTTATAATAAACATAGTTCCCGTACGCTTCTCTTCCTAAATCAATATTATAATTTGAGTTTTGAGTTGAGTTTATTGGGCCTGAAAAACTTTTAACTAAGTCTCCGTTTAAATAAACTTTTAATGTCCCATTATTGAAAGTAAAAACAAAATGATACCATGTATTTGTAGAGATAGTAGTTGGTGCAGTTGAGACTCCACTATTTACTCCAGCCTTATGAACAGATGCTCTTAAGGTTGCTGTTGTTGAATTTTCTGAAAATAATCCAATGCCATAGGCTGCATTATTGACCCCTCC
>Ga0129333_10005387_pt1 | contig 12008 bp, 10 predicted proteins | sample CPB6_08_DNA_FD_94474 | JGI IMG/M metagenome (GOLD analysis project Ga0129333, IMG submission 94474) | Freshwater to marine salinity gradient microbial communities from Chesapeake Bay, USA - CPBay_Sum_0.6_0.8_DNA | ecosystem: Environmental > Aquatic > Marine > Coastal | place: USA: Chesapeake... | reverse complement strand
CAAATTTATAGCCTACGCCTTTTACCGTGGTAATACAGTCCACTCCCATTTTCTGCCGGATCTTACGGATATGTACATCTATTGTACGGTCTCCTACGATCACTTCATTTCCCCAGACTTGGTTTAGGATCTCATTGCGGAGAAATACACGTCCGGGGCGATGTGCCAGCAAATAAAGTAATTCAAACTCTTTTTTCGCCAGGGTGATCGGCTTGCCGGCAACGTTTACAAGGTATTGCTCGGGGTCGATACTGATCGTATTTAAGTTGAGTACACCTACTTTGGGCTTGCTAAGTCTTCTGAAGAGGGCCTGGATACGGGTTACCAATACTTTAGGACTCACTGGTTTACCAATGTAGTCATCAGCGCCTGTCTCGAGCCCTTTGATGATGGACCCATCGTCGTTGAGTGCCGTCAGCATCAGGATGATGGTATCTTTAAAAGCGGCTTGTGCACGGAGCAGCTGACAAACTTCGACACCGCTTTTTTGGGGCATCATTATATCGAGTACAATTAGATCGGGCTGAATCCGTTTTGCCTTTTCCAGGGTTTCATCACCGTCCTTGGCTGTGAACACCTCGTATCCCTCGGCACTAAGATTGTACTGAAGGATCTCTCTTATATCGGGCTCGTCGTCTGCAATGAGTACTTTACGCGCCGATTTATCCATGCGAAAAAGGTTTGGACAAATCTACTTCTTGTTTTTCGAAACGCCTGCTGGTGTCAGCAAACAAAGCAGAGTTAATAATAACTTAATATTTCAGCAAGGCCATGCAGCCTATTGGCAGCGGGTTTGCTAACTTTGTAAGGTTATGAAGGCTCGATACGCGTTATTTCTTTCCTTTATTTTTTTTATAATGTTTTGCCAGGTAGACCCGCTGCAGGCACAGGGTCTGTCTGCAAGGGAGCCCTTTACCTTTCCGCAGGGGTATCGTCCTGAATTCAGAAGAGAGTTGAATCACGAGCAGATCGCAGCCGAGCAACGGGCTATCTGTAAGGCCGATGGCAAGATCGATTCTCTTTTTACACCCACTACAGATAGCTCGTTGAACCAGGCCCTCCACTATGCGCTGTTCAGCGAGGTCGACCGGATTCGGTTTCGGATTGAAACAGATGTTTCACTCGATCACCGACTGAAGGTTAATTATCTCTACGGATTACAGTCGGTGCTGGGTTATTTCAGAGAGCATTTTAAACAAGCTCGAAGAACCGGGGTTAATCCTGCCTACCTGCCTCTGATCATTGCAAGCTATGAGTCTTGTTTCAGTTCCGATCTGCGAGGAGAGAGTATTGCTTCGCTGTTGGCGGCTCTTCCTTACGATGCCGGCACCAATTTATTAGCCGCCCGCATTTTTGAAAATAACAGTGGATTCCGCGCTGCCAAAGAGAATCTTATATTAAAATACTGTACCCTTTACCCGGATAAAGCATTCGAGGCGCTTCAAAAAAATCCGGATGTACTATATGCAGACAGTCTTATAAAAGTGATCGCTCGTCTTAATCCTCGCCAATTATATGATTATGCCGCGGCCTCGGACAGACTGGGCCAACGTATCCGTTCCATTGGAGACGATGCGTTTGTACAATTAGTTGCACAAATGGCAAGAAGTCGAAGCGGGCAACAATACTTTCCTTTTCTTGATAATATCCTCAATGGTCGTGTTACGGTTGAACAGATCGATCAGGTAAAAGACGATACATTGGCCTACTACCGATTACTGGTCGCTACCCAAATGGATTATGTGCGTCGTTCCATAGAAGGAGATACCGCGTTGGAGCACATTGCTCTTGTCAGAAGACTCGAAGACAAAGCCCGTTCCAATTTTGTGACTATTATCAATGGCCTTCATAACGAGAAAGATCCGGCGATACGCTTTCGCGTGATTCAGCCGCTTACTGCTGCTGAACTTTATTATCTGGCCGTTTCCTCAGACGGCAGCATTTATACTTCTAGTTTTGTTCGCGGGGTCTATCCGCTGATGATGAGTAAGATCGGCGGTCGAGGAGATTCGTTACTGATGCAGGTAGGGTTTGACAAGTACCGGAAGTTCATCAAGATGGCTGCGTCATTCAATACACTCGATCATTTCTTAGCCTCTTTTGGCAAGTCAGGAAACGGAAAAGAAGATCCTGCCAATATGTTGATGAAGGCTTTTGTAAAGAACCTGGAAAAAACCGAAGGACTCGAGGATGGAGCCGATGTAGCCGATTCTTATGCCAGCATCGCCGAAACCCTGCAACCTGTAGCAAAACGGATGTTGCAGAACATAGAGTACAATTACCGAGAGGCGGTTGCGAAGCAACAATCCAAGGGGATGATCATCTACCGGATACTGCAACATCTGTTTTGGTCTGCCGATTCTGCCCGTAAAGTAGACCTGACAAAGGAACTGGGTATTCCCCCGGTCTACCAGGTGCCCTTTCAGGATTTAGCCAACGACAGCGGAAGGGTAGTGGTGCAATTGTTTATTTATGGCGATAAGGATGGCATAGGTGTTTTTCCTGGGTTGATCAATATGTTCAGTAATCAAAATTGGAAGATCGATCAAAGCAGTAAATATTGGGTAGCTGTTCACTCAGCCCGCGGCAAAAAAGTAAGCTTGTATATGAACCGCCCCTTGCCGGAGGAGACCAACGAAGATGCCAAGGCACAAGAGGAGTTGATCAATTATCTGGCACAGCAGCAGTTGATCCCCCGTGTTACTATTAACCGCGGTCATAGTTATAATGCTCCCTATACCATTGCACAAATGTCGCCGGCCTCCAAGATCGTGTTCATGGGATCATGCGGGGGATATAATATGATCCATGATATCTTAGAAAAAGCCCCTGATGCCCACATCATAGGGACTAAACAAATTGCCGATGCTCCGGTCAATAATCCTTTTTTACGGTTGCTCATGGAAAAGTTGCGTACGGGCGCCGATATTGAATGGATCCCTTTTTGGAAAGAGCTTGATGCCCTTGTTACCGATAAGATCTTCGAAGATTATGTACCTCCTCATAAAAATCTAGGTGCTCTTTTTATAAAGGCCTACACAAGAGCTACTCAAACAGATACCTACTGACGAATTGGAACGCACTAAAACTTTTTTTGATTGGCAATTATTACGGCGCGTGTTCAGTTATGCCCGCCCTTACCGGCAGCCCTTCTGGATATCGGTTGTGTTGGCTATTTTACTGGCCATCATAACGCCGGTACGGCCGATGCTGGTGCAGCTTACCGTCAATGAGTACATTGTTCATCAGTTGCCTCGTATGCTGATCTTGATAACCTTGATCCAGGTAGGGATCATTTTTGTTGAGACATTGATCCGATTCGGATTTTCTTACCAGACCGCTTTGTTGGGACAGTCGGTTGTGAGAGACTTGCGCATGGACACCTTCAATAAGATCCTGCGGTTGAACGTGCGACAATATGATAAAACCCCGATCGGGACGCTCACTACCCGAACGATTAATGATATTGAATCAGTCAATGATATTTTTGCCGAGGGGTTAGTTCCCATTATTGCCGATCTGCTCTCGATCGGCTGCGTATTGGGATATATGCTCTGGACCGATTGGCAATTGACCTTGATCGCCTTGGTCCCTTTTCCTGTTATTATTATTGCCACTTATTATTTCAAGGAAAGTATCAATCGCTCCTTTCAGCTGGTGCGTAATGCAGTAGCCGACCTGAATGCTTTTGTGCAAGAACAAATCACTGGAATGAGTATAGTCCAGGCCTTTGCTGCCGAACAGCACGAGTTCGAAAAATTCAAGGATATCAATCGTCATCACCGCAATGCCAATATCAAAGCCATATTTGCCTATTCTGTTTTTTTCCCGGTTGTCGAGATCGTGCTGGCAATTTCGATCGGCTTGGTGGTGTGGTACACTTCTAAGGAAGCTCTTCAATTACAACAAAGCCAGCAGGGTACGGTGATCGCGTTTATTCTTTGTTTGAATTTATTATTCAGACCCCTTCGGGTGATTGCCGATAAGTTCAATGTATTGCAAATGGGAGTGATCGCCAGTGAGCGTGTGTTCAAGGTGCTGGATAATCCCGATGTACTTACGACAAACGTTACCGGTTCGCATAAGCCCGCCACGCTGCAGGGCAAGATCGAATTTGATCGGGTGGTATTTGAATATACACCCGGCACCCCGGTGCTGCGGGATATTTCTTTCAGCGCGGCCCCTGGCGAAACATTGGCCATTGTGGGACACACAGGCAGTGGCAAGAGCACTATTATCAGCTTACTCACTCGACTGTACGAAGTACAGTCCGGTCAGATCAGAATCGACGATATCCCGGTTACCGATTATGATGTGGAGACGCTTCGCTCGCATGTGGGCGTGGTCTTACAAGATGTGTTTCTATTTTCCGGTTCTGTATTCGATAACATAACCTTGCGCAATCCGCATATCACCCGCACGCAAGTAGAAGAGGTGGCCAAAATGATCGACTTACATGATTTTATAATGAGCTTGCCCGGGGGCTACGACTTTGATGTTCGCGAGCGGGGGGCTACTTTATCGCTCGGTCAACGGCAACTGATTTCTTTTATCAGGGCGCTGCTTTATAACCCCTCTATCTTAGTATTGGACGAGGCTACCTCTTCTGTCGATACCGAGTCGGAGCTGCTCATTCAGCGTGCCATCGATAAGTTGATCGCGAACCGTACGGCTGTGGTGATCGCTCACCGACTTTCCACTATACGTAAAGCAAACAAAATCATTGTTTTAGAAGACGGCCTATTGATCGAATCGGGTACCCATCAAGAGCTGCTGGCCCAAAAAGGGTACTATGCAAAGCTCTGTGAAATCCAATTTTCCGGTGCGGAAGCAGCACAGGGATAAGCCTGATTATTAGAGCGATTTTCCAGCCATTTTTAAAGAGGGTACCCTTATCTTTGCAAAAATTTTCAAGAAGGGTATGCAGCCAAGACGCTTCCAATTTTTATTTCCAGTTGTTTTATTGATTTTTCCCCTTCTTTTCTTAGGGTTTCCCATAGGGGCGCAACCTCATCAGGAAGCCCAGCACCAAGAAGGTGTGCAGCCCGCCGCCCCTGCGCACGGAGCCACCACTCATGAGGAGGGTACTCACCAGACGACCGGGCATGCGGAGGGGACTCATGAAGCCGCCGAACAACCCAAAAAATTCAATGCAGCCGAGGTGATTTTCGGACACGTACTCGATGGACATGAATATCATTTTATGGACATCGGGGAGCATCCTGTTACACTTCCCTTACCGATTATCCTGTACTCACCTACCCGTGGCTCTTGGGATTTTTTTATGTCTTCTCGCTTCGATCACGGGCACGCCTCTTACCGGGGCTATATGCTGCTCAATGAACATTCGATCCACAGTATGGGTCTTGATACATTAAGTGGTAAAAAGTTTTCGGCCGGTGATATTATTGCTGTCAATGAACAGGGTCAATACGACGCTACGGTGCAGTTCTACGATCTTTCCATGACGCGCAATGTGGTGCAAATGTTGTTGGCACTTTTTCTCTTCACCTTTATCATGTTCCGAGTGGCCGCTCGTTATAAAAAAGGTATCGGAGTAACATCAGCGCCCAAGGGTTCTCAGAGTTTATTGGAACCTATTATCACCTTTGTACGCGATGAAGTAGCCAAGCCAAATCTGGGCGCCAGTTATCCTCGTTATCTGCCGTTTTTGCTGACAGTCTTTTTCTTTATTCTGGTTAATAACATTTTCGGACTCATTCCCGGATCAGCCAACGTGACGGGCAATATTGCCTTTACCGTGGTCCTGGGATTGCTTTCGTTCGTGGTGATCTTGATCAGTTCTAACAAGCATTATTGGGGTCATATCTTTAATCCTCCGGGTGTTCCCTTCGGTGTGAAATTGATTCTGGTGCCCGTTGAATTCTTGGGCGTTTTTATTAAGCCTTTCGCTCTTATCATTCGTCTCTTTGCCAACATGGTAGCAGGACATATCATTATCATTTGTCTGATCTCTTTGATTTTTATTTTCGGTGAGTTAAGTCCTATTGCCGGCTGGGGAGCTTCTCCGCTGGCCATTGGCTTTACCGTTTTTATTTATATGATCGAGGTGCTGGTGGCCTTTTTGCAAGCCTTCATCTTTACCATGCTGACTGCCGTATTCATCGGTCAGGCATTGGAGGGTGCGCATCATGACGAGGCGCACGCACATCATTAAAATGTTTTTTTTAACCCTCAATACAACCTAACATGGATCTTATGAATGTAATGCTGCTGTCTGAGATTGCAAATGCAAATGCAGGCGGTGCTGTCGGAGCTGGTCTCGCTGCCATCGGTGCCGGTATCGGTATTGGACAGATCGGTAAGGGCGCCCTCGAGGCAATTGCCCGCCAACCCGAGGCGAAGGACGACATCCGCGGTAACATGATCTTGGCAGCGGCCCTGGTAGAAGGTGCTGCGCTGTTCGCGATCATCGTGGGCTTCTTGGCAATGGTACTCTGATACCATCCAAACCTATTACTGCATCCAATGCACAGGGCGGAGGATGCAGTATTTTAAAAGACAAAACGAAATTTATATACTATGAATCTGTTAACACCCGGTTTTGGATTACTGATCTGGACGCTGGTGGCTTTCTTGGTCGTATTCTTCTTGCTCGCTCGCTATGCGTGGCCTGCCATTATCAATGGGCTGCGTGAACGCGAAAACAGCATTGCCGATGCCCTGGCTACCGCGCAGCGTGTGCAAGCTGAGATGGCACAGATGAAAAGCGAGAACGAAGCCTTATTGGCCAAAGCACGCGAAGAGCGCGCGCAGTTATTAAAAGAGGCCCGTGAGACCAAAGACCGCATTATCAGTGAAGCCAAAGAACAGGCAAAGGCCGAAGCGGCCAAAGTAATGGCCGAGTCCAGAGCGGCTATGGAAGCACAGAAAATGGCTGTTCTTACCGAGGTGAAAAATCAGGTAGGAAAACTGGTCATTGAAGTGAGCGAGAAGGTACTGCGAAAAGAATTAGCTGGTAAAGAGGCGCAGGAAGCTCATATCAAAGGACTCGTCGATTCCGTAAAACTGAATTAAACCGATTATGCCCAACCCACGTTTAGCCGCTCGTTATGCCAAATCGTTGCTCGATCTTTCTGTCGAGAAAGGTCAGCTCGAAAAGGTGTATGCCGATATGTTGTGGTTGCAAGGGGTTTGCAAGAGCAATCGCGATTTTGTGCAGTTGCTGCGCAGCCCCATCATCAAAGCTGATACAAAAGAAAAGATCGTCACGACCGTTACCACCGGAAACGTTAGCGAACTTACCGCTGCCTTTAATCGACTTCTTATTGTCAAGGCCCGCGAAAGCTATTTGCCCGAGATCATCACAGCCTTTATAGCTGCCTATAAATCGCAGAAAGGTATCAAGAGCATTCGTTTGACCACCGCCATTGCCGCCAGTGAAGAATTGAAAACTGCCATTGTGGAACACGTGAAAAAATCTGCTGGATTCTCGCTGGTAGAGCTCGAAGAAAAGGTCGATCCGGACCTGATCGGTGGCTTTGTGTTGCAGATCGACGATCAGTTGGTAGATGCCAGCATTGCCTATGATCTGCGCAATATCGCCAAGCAGTTCAATAACAATGATTTCATATACAAGATCAAATAACATCGAAAACAAAAGCATATGCCAGAAATTAAGCCCGATGAAATTAGTGCCATCCTGCGTCAGCAGCTGAGCAACTTCAATGCCACTGCCGACCTCGAAGAAGTAGGAACGGTGTTACAGATTGGAGATGGTATCGCCCGTGTGTACGGACTCGGAAACGTTCGTTACGGAGAACTCGTTGAGTTTGAAAACGGGGTCCGCGCCATTGCCCTTAACCTCGAAGAGGATAATGTGGGAGTGGTACTGATGGGAGAGACCGGTGGTATTCAGGAAGGAGCCAAAGTAAAACGTACGGGTCAGATCGCTTCTATCAAAGTAGGAGAGGGAATGCTGGGTCGTGTCGTCAACACCTTGGGTGCGCCCATAGATGGTAAGGGTCCTTTGACTGGTGAACTTTATGAGATGCCGCTCGAAAGAAAGGCGCCTGGTGTTATTTATCGCGAGCCTGTTAAAGAGCCATTGCAAACGGGTATCAAGGCCATCGATGCCATGATCCCCATCGGTCGTGGTCAGCGTGAGTTGGTGATCGGTGATCGCCAAACCGGAAAGACCGCTATCTGCGTCGATACCATCATCAATCAAAAAGAATTTTACAAGGCCGGCAAGCCTGTTTACTGTATCTATGTAGCCATTGGGCAGAAAGCTTCAACCATTGCTGGTGTTATGAAGACCTTGCAGGACAACGGCGCCATGGATTACACTATCATTGTTGCGGCCTCAGCATCAGATCCTGCGCCCTTGCAGTTCTATGCTCCCTTCGCCGGGGCAGCTATCGGAGAATTTTTCCGCGATACCGGTCGTCCTGCCTTGATCATCTACGATGATCTTTCTAAGCAGGCGGTAGCCTATCGTGAGGTATCGCTCTTGTTGCGTCGTCCTCCCGGCCGTGAGGCATATCCCGGTGACGTATTCTATCTGCACAGCCGTTTATTGGAGCGCGCGGCCAAAGTGATCAGCGATGATAAGGTAGCAAAGAATATGAACGATGTTCCTGACAGTATTCGCCATCTGATCAAAGGAGGTGGATCACTTACCGCACTCCCCATTATCGAAACGCAAGCCGGTGACGTATCTGCTTACATTCCTACCAATGTCATCTCGATCACGGACGGACAGATCTTTCTCGAAACGAACTTGTTCCTCTCTGGTATTCGTCCGGCCATCAACGTGGGTATTTCTGTAAGCCGTGTAGGAGGTAATGCACAGATCAAGTCGATGAAGAAAGTAGCCGGTACCCTTAAACTCGATCAGGCCTTGTATCGCGAGCTCGAAGCCTTCTCTAAATTCGGTGGAGACCTCGATGCTGCTACAAAGAATGTGATTGATAAAGGAGCCCGTAACGTGGAGGTGCTCAAACAAGCGCAGTATACACCTTTTACTGTAGAAAAGCAGGTGGCTATCATTTATCTTGGTACCAACGGATTGCTCAAAGAAGTGGCCGTTAACAGGGTAAAAGAATTCGAAGAACATTTCTTGATGGAGATGGATAATAAACTCCCCGAAGTACTCGCTGAATTCAAGAAAGGGAACCTGCCTGAGGATGGAATCAAGAAAATGGTCGAGCTGGCCAATGGATTGATCCCCCAGTACAAGAAATAAGATTTATCGTTTTACTAACTAAATCCTCTGCCTGGTGCGGAGGATTTTTTCGTTATAGCCCTGAAACTAATCGGCATTCGGATTGTTATTTTTTTAATGAAGACTGTACTTGAGGTAAAGGGGCTTACAAAACGATTCGCCGATTTTACGGCTGTAGATGACCTCTCTTTTTCGGTTCCTGCCGGATCGGTGTATGGTTTTTTGGGACAGAACGGGGCCGGTAAGTCCACTACTATCCGGATGCTTTTAACACTGATCAAGCCTACTGCAGGTGAGATCTTGTTTTTTGGCAAGCCGCTTGCCTCTAACAGACATGCCGTTCTCTCAAAACTGGGCGCTATTGTAGAAAAGCCCGATCTCTATAAGTATCTAAATGGACTAGAACACCTGCGCATCTTCTCGCGTCTCAGTGGTATTCATCCTCAAAACGATAAGCTAAAAGATCTTTTATCAATGGTGGGGTTAGGGCATCGGTTGACCAGCCGGGTGGGAACCTATTCGCAGGGAATGCGTCAACGACTGGCCTTGGCCTGTGCCCTGGTCAACGATCCGGAGCTGCTGATCCTCGATGAGCCCACCAACGGGTTAGATCCGCAAGGTATTGCAGACATGCGACAACTGATCTTGCAACTCAGCAAAGAGCAAGGCAAGACGATCATCGTCTCTTCTCACTTACTTAGCGAAATGGAGATGATCGCCGATCAGGTGTTGATCATAGATAAAGGGAAAAAGATAGCAGAGGCCAGTATGGAGTCTCTTCTAAAACAAGCTGCCACACTTGAATTACAGCAGCAACCACAACGCCGATTTTTTCTGGAGGCCTATTTTTTATCACTAACTACGCCATGATGTTTTTTGACGTATTACGCATAGAATTATTCAAGGTCTTCAGACGCCCCCGCACCTTTATTGCGTTTGGGGCCATTGCCATGATCATCTTGCTGATCCAATTTGCCTTAAAAGTGAATGGACAAGAGTTTATTCTATTCTTTACTGACAGCCAGACCGATACCTTTGATATTCCTGTTGACGGCATATTGAATGGTTACTTCGTTTGTGTAGCCGTACTGCATATTATTTTGGTGCATGTTCCCTTACTGGTGGCCTTGATAGCAGGAGATATGATCGCCGGAGAAGCCAATGGTGGTACGCTTAGAATGTTAGCCACAAAGCCCGTTACCCGTTCCCAATTGATAATAGCCAAGTTTGCCGCCAGTGCTTTGTATGTGATCTTACTTTTACTGTGGATGGCCTTGTTTGCACTAGTGGGTAGTCTGTTACTCTTCGGGTCTAACGACCTGGTGGTATTTAAAGAGACTGATCTGCACGTGATCAGTCAAACCGATGTGGTATGGCGTTTTATTGCGGCCTTCTTTTTTGCAGCACTGGCCTTGATCATGATCGCATCCCTTTCTATTTTATTATCTGTCTTTGCAGACAATTCGCTGGGTCCGATCGTAGCCACCGTTTGCATCGTCATCATCTTTACCATCTTGCAGCAATTGAAAGTGCCCGTATTTGAACAAACGATCAATCCCTGGTCCTTCACTACACATATGCTGGGTTGGAAAGGATTTTTTTATGTAGAGAAGACGGCCGATGGGGTTACTATACCCGGTTCAATAGAGCAGCCGATGGCGCTTGTAAAAAGCGGATTGATCTTGATCGGCTATAGCACGGCCTTTTTGCTGGCCGCCATTGGTGTGTATCGAAGAAAAGATATTTTGAGTTGACGCTAAAAGAACTGTTCTGCATGAAAAAATATTTACTGATTTTAGGTTGCGTCCTGTTGCAAGCCAGCGTATTACTGGCCAGTGATCCTGAGGCTGTACAATTGCTCAGTCAGGTAAAAAAGAAATACGATCTGGTCAATGATTATACTGCCAGTGCCCGCCTGGTGACCAATGTGATCTTTATAAAAGCTCCTGTTTCGCAGGTAACGGTATATTACAGAAAGCCTGATCAATTATTGGTCAAAAATCAAAAAGGCATTTCGTTTATTCCTAAGGGGACGGTTCATATCAATATGAACAATGTATTGGCGCTTACCAATTTTGAGGCCTTGTTGTCCGGTACCGAGATGGTAGATGGCGTGCTATGTAAGGTGGTAAAAATCTTCCCTTTGTCAGAAGAAGAATCCATCACGCGCGCCACGTTATATATCGATCCTGAGCAATTGCTCGTCAGGCGTTCAGTTGTCAGTACCAAAGAAAGTGGTACTTATTCTATCAAAATGAAATATGGCGCCTTTAGCTGGTGCGGACTTCCTTCGGTCGTCGATATGGAATTCAACACTCGCGACTACAAACTTCCTAAGGGCACTACATTGGATTATGATAATGGTACAAAAAAAGCGGAGGGGCTTCCGCAAAAAGGAAAAGTGACTATTCAGTACCAGCAGTATACGCTCAATAAAGGATTACCTGCTTCATTGTTTCGTCAATAGTTCTTCTTTCTCTTATTCCTCTATCGCTTCGTCTTTTGCGTTGGCGAGCATGGCACGAGAGGCTTTGCGCAATGGATTTTTTCTGTTCTCGGCGTATCCTTTTCGTCTGTTGATGATGTCGATACATTCATACAGGGCCTGCAAAAATGAACTCTGATCGGCTTTGTTCTTACCGGCAATATCAAATGCCACACCATGATCGGGCGAGGTGCGGACAGCCGGTAATCCTGCCGTATAATTGACTCCTTCTCCGCTGGCTAATGTTTTAAATGGAATCAGACCCTGATCGTGATACATAGCTAATACGGCATCGAAATGCTCAAAGCTTCTGCGGGCAAAAAAAGCATCGGCACT
>Ga0129333_10005386_pt1 | contig 12010 bp, 8 predicted proteins | sample CPB6_08_DNA_FD_94474 | JGI IMG/M metagenome (GOLD analysis project Ga0129333, IMG submission 94474) | Freshwater to marine salinity gradient microbial communities from Chesapeake Bay, USA - CPBay_Sum_0.6_0.8_DNA | ecosystem: Environmental > Aquatic > Marine > Coastal | place: USA: Chesapeake Bay... | reverse complement strand
GGCCCCTTCGAGCAGCCGTACCACGTCGCTGCCCGCGATCGACGCGGGCAGCAGGCCGGCCGCCGTGAACACGGAAAACCGCTCGCCGAGGCCGTCGGGTATCGCAAAGGCGTCGGTACCGCCGAGTGCAGACCCGAGATCGGCAAGCCGGCCGGTGCGGCCGATGATCGGCACCACCAGTTCGGCGAGCCGCCGCACGTCGCCACGGACGGCTTCGAGGAGCGTTGCCAGAAAGAGTCGAGTCGTCGCCGCCGTCTCGAGTGCGTCGCCGCCCGTGTCCACCACGAGCATCGCCCACCGGTCGAGCAGGTCATCGCCGCGCGGCCTCCCATGCGGCGCCACCAGATCGAGCAGCCCCTGGGCCGAATCGTTGTCGAACCAAACGCCCTCGAACGAAAGCCGCGGACGCCCGCCGCGTTCGCCGCGGGAGAGCTCGTTGTGGAACGGATGGCAGCAGGTCTCGAAGACCGCCCGAGCGCCCATGATCGCGTCGCCGTTGCCGACCACCACGACGCGATCAACCGCGTCGCGGATCCGCCGCGCCGTGCGCAGGATCGCATACAGCCCGCTCTCCGACCGCTTCGTGCCATAGTCCGCCACCAGCCGGTCCGGAAGGTCAACGACGGCGGACTCGAGCACCTCAGCCCGGGCGGCATCGAGCCTGCCCGCGAGGCTCTCGACGGCCTGCCGCGAGATGCCGCGGGCCGAGAACGCGGCGGCCGGGTCGTAGCCGATAGGATCCTCAGGGGGCTTGGGGCGGATGACGCTCATGGGCGGCTCGGCGGCGGACGTGTTTGGGGCGGCGGGACGACCGTGTAGATTCTGGCGGCGGAACTCTAGCCGATCGGCGGAAACGCCCGCGAGCGTTCCGGTTTCCTTCCCCGTCCCAGCCCACCCCCGAGCCAGGAACCCCGCCGTGAAAGAGCACGACCTCGTCCGCGAACTCGCCGAGAAGAACGCCTCCAAGATCGTGATGCTCGTGGCCGACGGCCTCGGCGGGCTGCCGCTGGAGGCGGGGGGGAAGACCGAACTCGAAACGGCCTCGACGCCCAACCTCGACCGGCTTGCGGCGCGGGGCACGAGCGGTTCGAGCGTGCCGGTGCTGCCCGGCATCACGCCCGGCTCCGGCCCCGGACACCTCGGCCTCTTTGGCTACGATCCCCTCGAGTTCAAGATCGGCCGTGGAGCGCTCGAGGCCACCGGTATCGGCTTCGAACTGGGTCCCGACGACGTCGCCGCCCGCGGCAACTTCTGCACGCTCGACGCCGCCGGCAAGATTTCCGACCGCCGCGCCGGCCGGATCCCCTCCGAGGAGAGCTTCGCCGTCGTGGAGAAACTCCAGGCGGTGAAGATCCCCGGCGTGGAGACGTTCGTGAAGCCGGTGAAGGAGCACCGCTTCGTGGTCGTGTTCCGCGGCAAGGGACTCGACGGCCGCGTGGCCGACACCGACCCGCAGGCCGTCGGCGTCGCCCCACTCGATCCGCAGGCAGCCGATCCCGCGGCGGCGAAGACGGCCGACGTGGCGAAAGAGTTCGTGAAGCAGGCCCGCGCCATCCTCGCGAACGAACCGAAGGCCAATGGCCTCGTGCTCCGTGGCTTCGCCGCAAAGCCGGCGCTGCCAACCTACGAGCAGCTCTACGGGCTGAAGGCGGCGGCCATCGCCGTCTATCCGATGTACAAGGGCCTCGCCAGGCTGGTCGGCATGACGCTCGTGGGCAAGGCCCAGTCGCTCGACGAGCAGATCGCCGAGCTGTCGAAGTGCTGGAACGACTACGACTTCTTCTTTCTGCACTTCAAGTACACGGACTCCACCGGCGAGGACGGCGCCTTCGAGCAGAAGGTCAAGCGAATCGAGGAACTCGACCGGGCGATCCCGAAGATCGTGGCCCTCAACCCCGACGTGCTGATCGTGACCGGCGACCATTCCACGCCCAGCAAGCTCAAGAGCCACTCGTGGCATCCGGTGCCGACGCTGCTTGTGGCAGACACCTGCCGGCCGGACGGCCTGACCTCGTTCTCGGAGCGCGATTGCCTCCGCGGCGGCTTCGGCATCTTCCCTGCCAAGCACCTGATGCTCCTGGCGATGGCCCACGCCCAACGCTTCGGCAAGTACGGCGCCTGACGCGGGGTGTCTCCGCTGCCGTCCAAGCCGACCGGCCGTAAGGCCGCGGGCTGATCCCGCCGCGCCCGCTCGGGGCTGCCCATGCCCCGTCGCCGGACGTTCGCCGCGGCCCTCCGGGCCTACGCCCCCTCGATGCTGACTCCGCTCCGCCATCCCAGGCTTCGCTGGTCAGCAACGCCGGCTCCGGGGCATGGGCAGCCCCTCGCTCGACGTCTTCCAGAAGCCCCGAGCGGAAGCGAGGGGATACGGGCTGGCGACAGGAGTCGGTCCGGTGACCGTTTTTCTCTGCAGCACTGGGGTTTCTCGGGATTCGCAACTAGAGTCGAGGGGGTTCGGCCCGACGCCCATAGCACCCCGCCACCCCATGCCCCGCCCCTCCGACGACGACCTGTTCAGCAGTTCGACGATGACGTTCGGCGAGCACCTCGAGGAACTGCGGACCTGCCTGATCCGCGCCGCCGCCGGGCTGGCAGTGGCCGTCCTGCTGGGTTTCTTCGTCGCCCGGCCAGTCGTGCACCTGATCGAGGAGCCGCTCCGACGGGCCCTCGGCGACTACTACTCCAAGCGGGCGATCGAGACGGCGGCCGACTGGAAGACCCGCACGCAGGGAGGAACGCCCCTTCCCTATTCTCAGGAGGAGATCCGAGACGCCGTCGAAAAACACGCGATGACGTTCGAGCTTCGCGAGGTTCATCCCGACCGGCTCGCGGCCGTGATCGGCGGGACCGCCGCGACCGTGGCGGGTGACGTCGCCAATCCCGCCGCCGTGGTGACCGGCACGGCGATGTTCGACACCGACGCCCTCGTGCCGGTGCTCCTCTGGCAGCCGCTCTCCCGCGATCCGCGGGTGAGCATCACCACGCTCTCAGCCCAGGAGGCCTTCGGGATCTACGTGAAGGCGGCCCTGCTCGTGGGCGTGGTGCTCGCCAGCCCATGGATCTTCTACCAGCTCTGGACGTTCGTCGCGGCGGGCCTCTACCGGCACGAGCGAAAGTGGGTCTGGACCTTCCTGCCGATCAGCGTGGCCCTGTTCCTCGCGGGTGTTTTCCTGGCCTTCTTCTTCGTGTTCGACTTCGTCCTCGACTACCTGCTGCAGTTCAACGCCTGGCTGGGCCTCGACCCCGATCCGCGAATCAGCGAGTGGATGAGCTTCGTGCTGATCATGCCGATCGGCTTCGGCCTCGGCTTTCAGCTGCCGCTGGTGATGCTTTTCCTGGAGCGGATCGGCGTGTTCGACGTGGCGGCCTACACGTCACAGTGGCGGATGGCCGTGCTGGTGATCGTCGTGGCCTCGGCGATCCTCACGCCGGCCGACCCCTACAGCATGCTCTTCCTGGCCGCGCCCCTCTGCCTGCTCTACTTCGGCGGCGTGGCCCTGTGCCGCTGGTTCGGCGACGCGGGGCCCACGGCCGCGATCGCGGCCGCTCAAGCGACGAAGGCAAGCCAGTAGAAGACGCTGCCGGTCACGGCCGTGAGCAGCAGATCGGCGGCAGCCAGTCTGGCCATCACCTTGTGGCGGGCCCCGTGGTTTCCCGGCGTCGGGGGCGACGGAAAACGGGCGAGCGCCTCCCACACCACCCAGACCCAGAGCACGAGGGTCGAGACGGCGAACACGAGGTGGATGCCGAGCGCGACGAGCACGCCCGCCGGCCACCAGGGATTCGGCCGCCCTCCCCAGGCGACGCCGCCTGCGGCACGCAGTTTCCAGTCGCTGATCAGGCGGACGTCGATCTCGAAGACGATGATCGCCGCCAGCAGCGCCACCGCGATGAACAGCTGCAGCCGCTTGTGGGCCGCGTAGGCCCCGCGACGCACGAGGCTCACGCTCCAGGCGAGCACGGGCAGGAGGGCGATCAGGCCCACGAGTACCACGTCCATCCCCAGCGAGGCCCGCGTGCCAAGGAAGCCGTCGATGCCTCGCGACAAAGCCTGGGTCTCGGTCGTGTCGTGCTGCACGGGGCTCGTCCTCGACAGGCCGGAAGGTGGTGGGAATCGGTGCGAGGCCGCCGATTGTAGCCCAGGGCCTGCCCGCCGCGGTCGAAAGGCGGCTACGATCGTTGGGGCGGCCGAGTGGCGAAACTGGCAGACGCACGGGACTTAAAATCCCGTGGAGAGCGATCTCCGTGCGGGTTCGATCCCCGCCTCGGCCATTGGTGGATGACGGCTGCGGTCGATCTTGCCCCGCGCGGGCCCCGACCGCTATTTCCCTGGCATGCTCACGTCATCCGCACGCCGGCCCCGGCCGTGGCAGCCCCCCGTCTGGCTGCCCTGGGTCTCCGCACCCGTTTTCTTCCTGCTGCCGATTGGGGGCTGCGGGGTCGCAGCCGCCGCCCGCCGTCCTCCGGCCCCCACCGCCACCGCCGACACCCCTCCGCTGCCCGGTCCCGCGCCGGTCGCGACGATGGTGACGGTCGTGACGCCGCCACGCTGACGCGAAAGCCGCCCGGTGGCGTGCGGACCGCCGGCGCACTAGTTTTGCTCGTGGGGCTCGAGCCCGATCCCCCCGGAGATTCCGCATGTCGCTTCGTTCCCGGATCGCGATGGTGGCCGCGCTGCTCGTGCTCGCCGCCGTCGCGGTCAGCACGCTCCTGCAAACGCTCGCCGCCCGCCGCGCCATTCTCGAGCAGGCCCGGGCGGGCGGAGACGGGATCGCCACGATGCTGGCGCGGGTCGCCGCCTTCGCGGAGGACGTGCCGCCGGCCGTCGAAGAGGAGATCGGCCGACACATGCTCGCCGAGGCGCGGCTGCTCGCCGCCTACGTGGCCTCCGCGGAGCAGTCCGGCGCCTCGACCGACACGATCGTCGACCGGCTCCGCAGCGTCACGGAAGACACGGTGGTGGACCAGCTGGTCGTCACCGGCACGGACGGCGTCTGCACGATCGACACCGAGCGTCCCGACAAGCCGTTCGTCTTCCTGCCCGACGCGGCCCGGCAGCCGGAAGCCCACGCCTTCCATCGGCTGCTCACCGGGGAAATCGCGACCCTCGTGCAGAAATCGCAGCGCCGCGATCAGGACGGCAGGATCTTCAAATACGCCGGCGTCGGCGGGCTCGACAAACCCCGTATCGTCGAGGTCGGGATCGAGGCCACCTTCCGTGAGCGGCTCGACAAGAACCTCGGCGTCCGCCGCCTTGTCGGCGAGGTCGTCGGCGGAGACGTGAAGGAGGTGCAGGTTCTCGACCGGCAACTCGTGCCGCTCGTCACCCGCCGCATCGACGAGAGCGGCTCGGCGACCGACGCGCCTCTCGCCCTGGCCCAGGCCGACGCGGAACTGGTCCGGCAGAGCATGGCGGTCGGCGGGCCCGTCGGCCGGTTCACGTCCGACACGTATCGCGTGGCCGCCCCGGTGGCACGGTCCGACGGCCGCTCGTCGGGCGCCGTGCTCGTGAGCCTGGCCACCGACTCCAGCCGCGACGTGCTCTGGTGGCAGGCCGCCGGTGCCGCCGCCTCGGCCTTCATGGTGGGCATTCCGGGCGTGCTGGCCGCGATCTGGCTGGCCAGCTCGATCGCCGAGCCCGTCCGCCGGGCGCTGTCCGTGGCGGAATCGATCGCGTCGGGCGACCTGACCCGACGAATCAAGGGAGGGGGCTCCCACGAAATGGGCCGGCTGCTCGGCTCCTTCGAGCGGATGACGCAGTCGCTCGGCGGGCTGATCGGCCGCATCCAATCGGCCGGCGAGCGGCTCTCGAGCGTCGAGGCCGACACGGCGGCGGCTCTCACCCGGCAGGAGCGGGCCGTCAGCAGCGTGAGCGGTTCGGCCAACGAGATCGCGGCCGCCGTCACGGAGATCTCCGCGACCGGCGAACAGCTCCTCGACGCCACCAGTAGCGTCACCGGCATCGCCCGCGAGGCCGCCCAGGTGGCCGAGCAGGGCCGCGGCGGCCTGGAGAGCATGACCGCCTCGATGGAGCATCTCGACGAGGCGATGAACGCCTTCACGCGAAAGCTCGCCACGATCAGCCAGCGGGCCAGCGGGATCACTTCGGTGGTCACCACGATCGCCAAGGTCGCGGAGCAGACGAACCTCCTGTCGGTGAACGCCACGATCGAGGCCGAGAAGGCGGGCGAGTCGGGCCGCGGCTTCCGGATCGTGGCCCAGGAGATCCGTCGGCTCGCCGACCAGACGGCCCTCTCCACCAAGGACATCGAGCGGATGGTGCGCGACATGCAGGCGGCGGTAGCGAGCGGCACCATGGAGATGGACCGGTTTCGCAACGAGGTGAGCGGCCGGATCGGCGAGGTCGCGCAGGTAAGCGAGAAACTCGGCAAGATCATCGAGCCGGTGCAGTCGGTCACCCGGTCGTTGGAGACGGTACACCAGGGAATGGAGTCGCAGTCGCAGGGGGCTCGGCAGATCCGCGACGCGATGGATTCGCTCCGGAACGACGCCGGCGAGTCAGCCGCGTCGCTCGCCGTCTTCACCACGTCACTCGCCGAACTGCGGCGGTCGATCGCGGAACTCAACGCCGAGGTCGCCCGGTTCCGAACCCACGACAATCAGCCCGAGTCGGCCTGAGTCGCTGGATCTCGCCGACGGGCGGCTACCGACGAGCGTCGGTCTGGCGGGCGGCCTGACGGTTGGCCAGGAACCGGCGGAGCCCGGTGACGATTCGCGTGGCCGTCTGGGAGCCAGACTCGACGTGGATCGGGGTCTCGCCGTCCTCCGTCACGATCACCTCGACCGCCTCCGGGGGCAGTTCCTCACCGCCGAGCAGATCGGCGGGAGCCCCTGCGGGCTGCCCCACGGTCTCTTCCTGCGGCGGAACCTGGGCCACGACGAAGTTGTCCCGGGTGAGCGAATCAAACTCGGGGTCCTTGATCAGGGTCGCCACCCGGGTTTTGGCCGCGGAATCGCTGGGCCTGGAGACGAGGAGCAGCACCGGCTTGCGGCTGTCACGGGCGGTTTCCACGGCCTCATCGATCGACGAGAGAATTCGTTCGCCATCCTCTCCGTCCTCGGGATTCCCTGCGAGGACAGGGACGGGGACGTGCTTTTCCAGGGACGCCAGCCAGGCTTCCGGGGTCTGACCGTGGTAGCCCGACTGCCCCATGATCTTGGCCCCGTCCGGAGCGATCAGGACGGTGTTCGGGAAGGTCCGGACGCCGTATTTGATGCACACGCGAGACCGGACGTTCCGCTCCTCCTGGGAAATTCCCTGCTGGGGCAGATCGATCATCAGCAGGACGACGCGGTTTTCAGCCCAGGCGAGGAACTGTTGGGAATCCAGCACCTTTTTCTCGAGCGTGACGCAGTGCGGGCACCAGTCGCTGCCCGTGAAGATTGTGAGGACCGGCCTACCGGTCCGCTCGGCAGCCGCCATGGCCTCGTCGTAGTTCCGCAGCCAGCGGTCGCTGGCCAGGGCTGGCCCGACCACCGCCAAACAGACGAAAACCGCCGCCAGCAGGCGATTCGCGGCCGCGAATGCCGCCCTCGCCGAAAACTGAAACCTTCCCGTTGCGCTGCGTAGACTCATCGTCGCTTGCCTCCTTGCCGTCCCGTTCCCATTTCATCGGGTGGACTTCATCCGGCCCGCGAGGTGTCGCAGGCCGAAACATGGCAAAAAGGTAGGCCGAGCGAGGCCAACCTGTAAAACTGTGAGCCTTGTGCAGATTCCGCAGCTTACCAAAACCCCCTGCGCTCACCGCCGCTGTTGGACTTACGTCGCGCCGCGAGAGGCCACGGAGAGCGGAAAAAACCGCGAGGGAGACGAGGACACTGGCATCCATCCGTCCCCATCGCTCACGCGATTGGGCTTCCTGATGGCCCCGAAAGCGTAACGCCGTGAGGCGTACGGCCACTCGCAGGAAGCGTAACGCCGTGAGGCGTACGGCTGCCCCTCGCGGCAGCCCGTCCCCATCGCTCACGCGATTGGGCTTCCGAGCATGAAAAGCCGCGGGGCCCGCCGTTTCCGGCAGGCCCCGCTGGTTTGCTCGCCACGAGGCGGACTGGACGTCCGCCACCGCCGGCCCGGGCACGCCTTGGCTGTGCCCGCGGCTGGCGAAGGCTGCCCGGGGCCATGAATGGCCCGGCAGGCGTGACCTTAAAACTGCCAGATCGCGTCGCAGCCGCCGTAGAGCTGGCCGTACTGATCGCCCGACCCGTCGGTAATCTTTCCGAAGGGGAGCGGCCCATTCATGTTGTCGGGCGAGTACCAGTCGTACCGAATCTCGGGCCGGATGATCCAGTTGTTGTTGGGCTTCCAGTTCAGGCCCCACGTGGCCTGCCAAAAGTTGCCCGCGTAGCCGCTGCCGTAGGGGCCACCGAAGATGGCATTGCGGATCGGGTTGATCACGCGGGTGCCGTTGTTGTCGCGGAACCACTCCAGCCGCATGCCGCCCACCAGCGTGTCGCTGATGTTGTAGAACATGTACTGGTTGATGCCGTACCACTGGGCGAGGCCATCAGCCTGCCCGATGTTCTGTGACGACGGATTGGCGTTGAACTGCCAGCCGTTGTCGTTCTGAAACACGTAGGTGAGCTTGTCGGACAGCTCGTTCACGTACACCGTGCTCACGATCGACCGGTTGCCGATGTTGGCAGGGCCGGTCGCGGAGACGAACGAGCCCGGCTCATTGCCGCTCGACACGGTCGTCGTCAGGGCCTGCGTGGCGTCTGAGTTCTTGAACGTCACACCGCCGAGGAAGGCGGCATTGCTGTTCGCCCCCGGATAGCCCGGGTTGTTGATCCCCACGATGTTGATGGGGTCGCTGAAGTTGTCCCAGCCGTTGGTGATACCACCGTACACGACAAGCTGGTCGTTGGGCGACCAGGTGTCGAGCACGCCGGTGTGGGTAAACGGCTCGCCATACTGCATCGTATAGGCGTGGGTGTAGAAGAAGTTGCCGATGGCCGGCACCACTTCATACCCGATGATCGTGTAGAAGTGGCCAAACTTGACGGCATGGTTTCCGGCACCGACCTCACCGTAGAGCTGCGGCATCGCCAGACCGTAGTCCTTGCTCGACGCCCACGACGGTGCACCATACACGCCAGCCTGATTCGGCTGGTTGAGCAGGTTGGCGTCGAGACCGCGGGCCGTGGTGTAGATGTAGTCCGTACCGTAGAGCAGGTCGACGCGACCGCCCCAGTACCGCCCATTGTCGACATCGAGCAGCCGCTCGTTGACGAGGTAGAGCTGATTCATCTGGCCCTGCCAGTTGCGGTCGTTGAAGGTGATCGGGCCGTTGAAGGGGCTCCCCCAGTTGTTGGCACCGATGCCCGCGTTGATCCAGCCGTAGGTGTTGATCCCGCGGCTCGTCAGGGGTTCGATCTCCAGGTACCGAGTCGGTCCTTCCTCAGCCGACGCCTCCTGGGCGGCCTCCTGCGGCGGAAGGGCCCGCATCTGGTAGGCGTCCTCCTGCGGCACGTTTGGCAGCACCGGAGCCGACGCCACGGGCGCGTCGTTCTGGGCCAGTTGGCTGTAGAGGCTCGGATCGATCCGTGACGGCAGCGACGTGTCGGCGGCGTTCGCTGCGCTGACGGCCATCAGGCCGCCGGCCACCCACATGGGCAGCGTGAACTTCACAAAACGCATGGTGGAAAGACTCCCGGTCAGTTGGTGTGAATGTCCCGGACCGCTCTCGCGGCCGGGTATGGCGTACCCAAGCACGGAGGCCCACCTACCGATCGCGAAATCCGCCGATCCGCGCCGGCCCAGCCCCCCGTCCCCACTGACGAGAATCGACACCCAGGGGCGAAAAAACGCCTGCGGACGAGCGATTCGGCATATCTTTCGCGACCGCACCCCGGCCGTGGCGGACCCTGCGGGTCGCGGAACGACGCCGGTCAGCCCGCCGGGGCGAACGAGCCCTCGAGCAAGGCGGCCAGAAAGTCTTCGGGCCGAAACGGTTCCAGATCGTCGGCCGACTCCCCCACGCCAACGAACTTCACCGGCAGCCCGAACTGCTCCGCCACCGGCACGATCACGCCGCCGCGGGCCGACCCGTCGAGCTTGGAGAGCACGATGCCGGTGCACCCGGCCGCCTCCTTGAAGCCCTTCGCCTGGGAGAGGGCGTTCTGGCCGGCGGTGGCGTCGATCACGAGGAGCGTCTCGTGGGGGGCGTCGGGAATCTGCTTGGCGATCACGCGGCGGATCTTGCCGAGTTCCTGCATCAGGTTGGCCTGCGTCTGCAGCCGGCCGGCGGTGTCGACGATGCAGACGTCGAAACCTCCCTCCACCGCCTTGGCCACGGCCCGGTGCGCCACGCTCGCCGGATCACAGCCCGGCTCCCCCCGGACGATCTCGGCACCGAGCCTGCCCGCCCACATGGCGAGCTGCTCCACCGCCGCCGCCCGAAAGGTGTCGCCCGCGCCGAGCACGACCCGCTTCCCGTCGCGGAGGAAGACCTGCGCGAGCTTCGCGATCGACGTGGTCTTGCCGGAACCGTTGACGCCGGTTACGAGAATCACCGTCGGGCCGGTGGTCGCGGTCGTGATTCCAGCCTCGGCAGGCTTGAGTCGCGCGAGGAGCTGCGTGCGGATCGAGTCGAGCACCACCTCGGGATCGACGACGCGGGCCCGAAGCCGATCGCGAACGTCGGCCACGATCGCCTCGGCCGCAGCCGGCCCCATGTCGGTCTTCACGAGCGCCGCGCGGAGTTCCTCGAGAAACGAATCGTCGACGAGACGCCCCTCGCGCTTGAAGATGTCGCGGACGTCGGTGGAGAGAACTCTGGCCGTCTTCGCGAGACCCGACTTCAGCCGGTCGAGAAACCCGGGCTTGCTCGGCGCGACCGATGCCGGCATGGACGGTGCCGGCTCGGACGATGCCGGCGCAACGATGACCGGCACGGACGGTGCCGGCGAATCCTGTGCCGTCTCGCCAGCAGCCGCCTCCGGCTGGGGCTCGTCCTTGTCCTTCCGTCCAAAGCGAAACAGGGCCATGGGTCGTGGGTCTCCGACGATGCGTCAGCCGGCAGCGGGCCGCGACCGCCCGCCTCGGCCGTCGAGGATCGCGCCGAGGATGCCCGCCACGAAGGTGGGCGAATCCTGGCTGCCGTACCGACGCGCCAGTTCGATCGCCTCGTCGACGACCACGGGCCCCGGCGTGTCGGTGTGCAGCAGTTCGAAGGCGGCGATCCGCAGGACGGCCCGATCGGTGGCCGCCATTCGCGACAGCCGCCAGTTGGTGCTCCGCGCGTCGAGGAGCGCGTCGATTTCCCCCTGGTGGTCGCGAACGCCGTCCACGAGCGTGTCGGCGAAGGCGACGAGCTCGGCCGACTTCAGCCGCCCCTTGTGAAAGCGGGTGCGATCACGGGGGTCGAGCGCGTTCAGTTCGCCCTGATAGAGCGACTGCAGGGCCACCTCGCGGGCCCGGCTGCGGCGGCTCATACGGCCCCTCCGCGCCGGATCACCGCGACGAGCCCAGCCATCTCGACCGCGGCCGCGGCACACTCGGCCCCCTTGTTGCCGGCGTAACCATCCGCCGCGTCGCCGCCGGCCCGCACCATCGCCTGGGCGAGCGTGTCGCAGGTGAGCACGCCGAAGATCACCGGCAGCCCATGGTGGCGGCCGGCCGCCTCGATGCCGGCCGCAGCCGCCGTGGCGATGTGATGGTCGTGCGAGGTCTCGCCCTTGATGATCGCCCCCAGGCAGAGCACCGCGGCGTAGCGGCCCGTCCCGGCGAGCGTGTCGGCGGCCAGAGGGAGCTCGAATGACCCCGGCACCCAGGCGACGTCGACGGCCTCGGCGACGATTCCCGCCGCCGCGAAGCCATGCAAGGCGCCCGCGAGCAGCCGTCGCGTGATCGAGTCGTTCCATCGGGCCACGGCGATGGCGACCCGCGTCCCGCGGGGGAATGCGGCCGACGTGCCGTCGAAGACCGTGGCGCCGGAGATGCCGCTCATGCCGCTGCCCCCCCGCCCGCTCACGACTTGAGGCTCATGAG